>Ga0137401_10000195_pt1 | contig 21506 bp, 21 predicted proteins | sample CZOMad1_1_16fung_FD_108286 | JGI IMG/M metagenome (GOLD analysis project Ga0137401, IMG submission 108286) | Vadose zone soil fungal communities from Angelo Coast Range Reserve, California, USA - CZOMad1_1_16fungal (Illumina Assembly) | ecosystem: Environmental > Terrestrial > Soil > Vadose...
GATTCCGGTGAAAGCAGCGATGAGCTTGATGGGATTGCTCGAGCCGGTGTGGCGGTTGCCGTTGGTGGCGCCGAAGGCGGAGAATTTGCAAAAGATTCGCGCCGTGCTGGAATCGCTGGAAATTCTCGAAAGGGTGAACGTTGCCGTCGCTAGCGCAGCAAATTGAGGATCTTTTTGACAGGCCGCGGGCGAAATACGGCGAAGAACACCGGCAACTGTTTCAATCGTTCAAGGATTTACTGAACAGCGGCGAAGCGAGAGCGGCAGAGCCGGATGCGAAATCGGCAACCGGCTGGCGCGTGAACCCGTGGGTGAAGAAGGGAATCCTGCTCGGATTCCGCCTGGGCACAATGGTGGAGATGGGACCGTATCCAACGCGGCAGCCTTTTTTTGACAAGTCGAGTTACCCGCCGAAGACAATGACGAAAGAGAGTGGTGTGCGGATTGTGCCCGGCGGGTCGAGTATCCGCGACGGCAGCTACGTGGCACGCGGTGTGGTGTGCATGCCGCCGATGTTTATTAATGTCGGCGCCCATGTGGATGAGGGAACGATGGTGGATTCGCACGCGCTTATCGGGAGTTGCGCTCAGGTCGGAAAGAATTGTCATATTTCGGCGGCCGCGCAAATAGGAGGCGTGATCGAACCGGTCGGAGCGATGCCAGTGATTGTTGAGGATGAGGTGATGGTAGGCGGGAATTCCGGCGTGTATGAAGGGACGATTGTGAAGAAGCGCGCAGTATTGGGAACAGGAACCGTGTTGAATCGTTCGACGCCGGTGTACGACATCGTGAACGAAACGATTTACAGCGCGAAAGATGACGAACCACTGGTGATTCCAGAAGAAGCGATTGTGGTACCCGGATCGCGGGCGGTGACGCATCCGGCGGGAAAGAAGTGGGGACTGTCGTTGTATGCGGCGGTGATTGTTAAATATCGCGACAGCAAAACCGAGGCGCGGGTGCAATTGGAAGATTTGCTGCGATAAATTGGCGCGAAATCAGGCGTTCGACAAAATTTTGGGGGCCGTGTAAAATAGTAAGGTTGCGCGAGGGACCGGTAGCTCAATGGTAGAGCAGTTGACTCTTAATCAACGGGTTGGAGGTTCGAGTCCTCCCCGGTTCACCAAAACTTCCACTTACTTCCTTCTTTTCAACTGACTAGCTGTTGCGGCTTCGGTTCCGCCTGTGCTTGCGGGGGAGCGGCCCCCCAATTTCTGATGCATATTGAGAGTTAGTTTCCGGCAAAATCGGACCCGTAAGGGGAAGTAGATTGCCGTGAGAAAGCGTTTTTCCGTGGAACAGATCGTTGCGGTTGTGAAGCAGGCTGAAGCGGGCGTGCCGGTGGTTGAGGTGTGCCGTCGAGTGGGGATAACTGAACAGACCTTCTATCGATGGAAGAAGAAATTCGTCGGTTGGAGGTGGATCAGGTCCGGCAGCTGAAACAGCTCCAGGAGGAAAACGGCAAGCTGAAAAAGCTGGTGGCGGAGCTGAGTCTGGACAAGGCCATGCTGCAGGATGTGCTAGCAAAAAAATTCTAAAGCCTTCGCGCCGCCGCCCAGTGGTGCACTACCTGCGCGGCGTGTATCGAGTGAGCCAGCGGCGGGCTTGCCGCACCGCCGTGATCGCGGAATCGATTCTTCGCTACCAAAGCAGGCGCGAACCGCAGACCGCTCTGCGGTCCCGGATTCGCGAGATCGCCCATGTCCGAATTGGTTATGGCTATCGGAAGATCCTGGTGCTGCTGAAGCGTGAAGGCTGGAACATAGGGAAAAAGCTGGTGTATCGGCTGTATCACGAAGAGGGGCTGACGCTCCGCCACAGGCCACGACGGCGGAGGTTCGCGGCGACGAATCGGCGAGAGCGAGTGAAACCGAAAGCGCCGAATGAAGTGTGGAGTCTGGACTTTGTGGCCGATCAGTTGGCGGATGGACGGCGCTTTCGAGCCTTGACCATCGTAGATGTGTTCGCGCGAGAAAGCCTGGCGATCGAAGTAGGGCAAAGCTTGAAGGGAGAAGATGTGGTGCGCGTACTGAACCGCATTGGTTTGCAACGGGCGGTGCCGAAAACGCTTTTTTGTGACAACGGCACGGAGTTCACCTCCCAGGCGATGGACTTATGGGCGTATCATGCGGGAGTGCGCATTGATTTTTCCCGACCCGGGAAGCCGACCGACAACGCGTACGTAGAATCGTTCAACGGGACGCTCCGGATGGAGTGCCTGGACGCGCACTGGTTCGATTCACTCGCACAAGCGAAAGCGATCATCGAGGCTTGGCGAAGGGAATATAGCGAGAGTCGTCCTCACAGGGCCCACGGGGAGAGGACCCCACACGAAATCGCTTGTGAATTCGCGGCTAGCCGCGAATTCACAAGCACAACAACTGCCGCAGACTCACTCTCAGGATGAAGCAGAAAAAGGGGACCGCTCAAAACTTCTGAGGCGAACTCTTAAGATGACACAACTTTTTGGGGCGCAGTTTCCGCTTTCCAAAAGTGTTCTTGCATCTCCTGGCTAAGAGCTTCAGGGAATGGGCAACGGAACGCCTTCCTTTGACGGCGCTTCAGTCATCCTCGTCAATGCAGTTGTCGCTGGGCTCGGTTTACCTCAACAGGAAGGGAGCGGCGGCGTCTGGTAAGGGAGTGTGCACTTACTTAGGGCCTAAGTCATATCTTTGGCTGCGATTCTGTAGGCGCTTTGCGGACTTGCACCGGAGGAATAGTCAGAGTATGTTTCTCATCACTGACCATGGTCGTTTCAGGGGAGCCGTCGCCCAGCTTGGCAAGACGACCGGTCTGCGCTCGACACCTTATTTTCGCTCCAACAGGGACCACACACCTGCGTCGCTAGCGCACGGCTATTCTCAGAGACGGCCTGAGGCTGTGAGGCTCGAAAGACGTGACAAGCCAAAGTTTGCCTCTGGCCACCCGGGCCAATCTTCGCACTCTAGTTAGCGAATTCGACCTTTCCAGGATGACAGACGAAGAACTGATCCAGTGCCTCAGAGCAGGAACAAGCAAGGCGATGACACAGCTGTTTAACTGCTATTACGTCATCGTGCGCAGCATCGCGCGGAAACTGCTGCGAAATCAGGAAGATGTCGCCGGAGATCGTGCGCGTCTACCCTGGCGCCTCCACAACCCGCTTGCGTTGGCGTCGATTGGTTCTGGACTCGTAATATCAGGGAACTCGTGGGGATTCCTGCGTGGAATTCAACCCCTCAAAGGAACCAGGCATTAATGGCGAGCGTAGCCAGGCGGTTATTAAGACCGATTATTCCCACTGAAGACTCGCGTACGGTCTTCATCTCTCAGGTTCGCGAAGTGGCCGACAGCCATTTCACGACGCTCTCCGATTCGGAACTCATCGAACATCTTAGGAACGGCTCCCGTCAAGCATTGGGATCTCTTTTCCTTCGATACCGGCGCCTCGTGTTGACAGTCAGCCTGCGAATTTTGCGGGACAACAGCGAGGCAGAGGATGTAGTCCAGGATGTTTTTTTGGAGATTTGCAAGAAGGCGGCGGCTTTTGATTCCGGTCGCGGTAGCGTGAAAATGTGGATTTTGCAGTATGCTTACTCGCGCAGTTTGGACCGGCGGAGATATCTTGCGCTTCGCCACGCGAATGGCAATGGATACAGTACAGAGCCGTCCTCCTCGCACAATCCAAATGGTCCGGATGGATTGACGCTGGAGGAGCGGGGCACAGCGATACGTCAGGCATTGGCGACTCTTCCGAGCAAGCAAAAAAGGGTGCTCGAATTGGCGTATTTCCAGGGCCTACTTATGGCGGAAATCGCCGAATGTATGTGCGAGAGTGTTGGGAATGTTCGAAATCAGTATTACCGTGGTCTCAAAAGACTGCAGGATAGCTTAGGCGAGTTTTCAAGGTGAATGGGATTTGACTATAGAGAACCCAGACACGGATCACGAACGCTTTGGCGAGCTGTCCGCGCTTGCCATCATAGGCCAAGTGTCGGCCGAGGAGTACCGCGAGCTGAAAGCGCATCTGAAATCCTGTGCCGCCTGCCGGCAAGAGCACGACGGGCTTTCCCGAATTTTGCTGACCGAACTCCCGCTGGCGCACGAAGAGAAAGATTCTGACCTTGAGGCATGGGCCGCATTGCAGCAAGCTGGGAGAAACGTGCGGAATCCCGTGAGTGGCAAAGTTCCGCTCTTCGACCATTCACCGAAACATGCAGACCAAAATGTGAACTGGTGGACGGGATTGCGCGGAATGCAGTCGCCGCCTGTTTATGCGTACGCCGCCATTTTTCTTTTGTTTGTCGGGGTGGGGGGGCTGGCAATTCGCGTCGCAAACGAGTCGAAGCTCGACAGAGTGCACTCTACACAAGTTGCGAAACTAAACGAAGAGATTGTTGGACTCCGAAATCAGATTCACGACCTGGATGAACGTGCCAAGAACGACGTTCCTACCGCCTCAAACATTCCAGCGATAATCAAAGGTGGCGAAACCGGCGGCTCGGAGACGAAGTATTCCAGGCTCTTAACGCAAAATCTTGAGCTTGAAGCGCAACTAAGAACCGCAACTGAACAAATAGCAAACTTGAAGCAGGAAGCCAGTTCCGGAACGGGGCGGGAGACCCAGCTTTCTGCAAGATTGTCGGAGACCCAAGGCGCCCTGGACAACTTGACTACCGAGTTGAAGACTGTCCGTGAATCTCATTCGCAAGACGCCTCGATCATCTCAAAACAACAAAACCAGTTGCTCGAAGTGGAAGAGAAACTTGCCGCCGCCTCAAGTTCGATGGATCGCGACCGAAAGCTTCTTGTCGCCGATCGCGATATTCGCGATCTGATGGGAGCGCGCAATCTCCGCATCATCGATGTCTTCGATGTGGATGGCAAAGGAAAGACGCGCAAGCCTTTTGGTCGCGTCTTTTTCACAGAAGGAAAGTCACTGATCTTCTACGCTTTCGATTTGGGGAATGAGCGGCCCGGCTTGCAATCCGCGGCGTATCAAGCGTGGGGCTCTGAAGGCTCGTTTGAGCACGGCGTGCGCAGCTTGGGAATTTTCTATCGCGACGATCAAAAATCAAACCGTTGGGTGCTCAAGTTCGACGACCCCGATACCCTGGCGGAAATCGACTCCGTATTCGTCACCACCGAACCTGCAGGCGGCAGCAAGAAACCGACGGGCGGCAGACTCCTCGCGGCCTACGTTAAAGCTAGCCTCAATCATCCTTAGAGATGGCAAAAACTCGTCTCGCAACTGAGCCAAGATTCCTTCCTAAGCTTCGATCAGCCCTCCTTTTACAGTTGCACACTCATCGGTCAGTGCCCCCCGTTCTACGGTGGCAGGCTGAACGGTCGCGCCTGTTTCGTTGAAAACACAAGGGTTAGCTTGAAATGTCCATCTCCCTGCACATGCCTGAACCCGATTGCCCATCGAGCAACCAAGCTGAAACAAAATTCTTACGTAATTGATACAAAGTGCGCCCCTCATCCGGAAACTCTTACAGATTGGGACTAATACCAAACCAAGCGAGGTCCAGCCAATGAAGCAGTGGGGGATTAGTGTCTTTAGTTTTCTCACGTTGTTGTTTCTCTTATCCCCGAGCGGCGCACGGGCCGATGAGCTGGCAACCGTAACTGGCTATGTCACAGATCCAAGCGGTCTCCGGATCGCGGGGGCAAAGGTTCAAGCGACGAACGTCGAAACGAATGTCTCGTACTCGGGTGAGTCGAACGGTGAAGGGCTTTTTCGAATTGGAAGCATCCCAACCGGGTCCTACCGGGTTGTCGTTCAGAAAACGGGATTCAAGACGACGGTGAAGCAAGGCCTGGAATTGCATGTCCAAGACATCGTCTCCCTTAATTTCCAATTAGAAATCGGATCGGTCGCAGAAAGTATAACGGTAAATGCCGAAACGCCTCTAGTGAACACGGAATCGGGCGCTGTCAGTACCGTGATTAATCGCAACTTCGTGGAGAGTTTGCCGCTCAATGGGCGCAACTTCAACACGCTTCTCCAGTTGACGCCCGGAGTGGTGATCGCTCAGCAGCCAATCAGCGGCGGATCCCCAGGTCAATTCAGCATTGCTGGACAGCGCACCGACTCCAATAATTTCTCGGTAGATGGAGTATCAGCGAATTTTGGTGTTTCGGCCGGGCTTGGCAGTTCAGGTACGGGGTCGGCGGCGGCCCTTAGTTCCACCGGTGGTACAAGCAGCCTGGTATCGGTGGACGATTTGCAGGAGTTCCGCGTCGAGACGTCCTCCTTTGCTCCAGAGTTTGGGCGGCAACCTGGCGGCCAAGTGATGCTCACAACCCGATCGGGTACCAATACTTTCCATGGCAGCATGTTCGACTACTTCCGGAATGATGTGCTTGATGCGAACAATTGGTTCGCCAACCAAAAAGGCCAGCCGCGGGCGCCCGAACGTCACAATGATTTCGGTGGCGTCTTGGGAGGCCCGGTGTGGAAGGACAAGACATTTTTCTTTTTCTCGTACGAAGGAGCCAGGCTCAGAACGCCTCAAACAGCGGGCTTCCCGGTCCCATCGGAATTTGCCAGAACGGATGCGGAGGCGAACGCTCCAGCAGTGGCTCCTTACCTGGACGCGTTCCCGCAGCCAGACGACAAGACCATAACTCAGGGCGTCTACACAGGTCAGTTCACGGGTAACTATTCCAATAGTTCGACCTTGGATGCCGCGAGTCTTCGAGTTGATCACAGATTCGGTCAGCGGTTCTCACTCTTTGGTCGTTACAACTACGCTCCGTCTACAGCCACCAGCCCGCTGTCTGAGCCCAATAATCCCCAGACGACGAAGACAAATACCCAAACAACGACTCTGGGCCTGGAGATGTCTCTAAATAGGAGCATTTCGAACGCCCTTCGGGGAAACTACTCAAGACAAAGTCTGCGAAGCTTCTTCTCGATGACTTCCTTTGGGGGAGCCGTCCCGCTGGACCCGACGCTGCTGCTCGGGTCGCTGTCTCCAGCCAATAACGTAGGATCTTTCCTCACTTTTGACAATTTTGGATTCTACGCAGTCGGAAACAGCGGGCGAAACCATACGGCACAAGTAAACGTTGCTGACGACCTTAATGTAAGCATCGCCAGGCATCAATTACAATTTGGCGGGGATTACCGCGAGATATTCCTGAACACGGCGCCATCGCATTACTCCGCGCCTTATTTCAACGATATCCAAACACTCATTTCCTCGCAATCGGCCTTCGTGAATCCCTTTCTGAATCTGCCCGCGCGAATCCTGTCTCAATCGCTGTCGCTGTATGGGCAGGACAGATGGAAAATCACTTCAAGGTTATCTCTCACGTATGGCCTAAGGTGGGAACTAGCCCCGGCCCCGTCCGCTCTTGACAATACGACGCTTGCTTCCTGGACGAACACGAACGACCCTGCCGCGATTGCGCTAGCCCCGCAGGGAACGCGGTTGTGGAAGACGACTCGCGGAAATTTTGCGCCACGCGTCGGACTTGCCTATAGCTTGACTCAAAAAGGCGATTTCGTTGTACGAGTCGGAGGCGGTGTCTTTTACGATTTGGGGACAGGACAATCCGCTTTTCTGGCGAGCAACTTTCCAAACAGCGCCTCCGCCGCATTTCCCACTGGCGTGACTCTGCCTGTTGCAGATTTGACGCCCCTTCTTCCGACGATATCCCTTACTCCCCCATTCCCGTTCGCTATCGGTTTTGCTTCCGATCTGAAGCTCCCCCGCTCCTACCAATGGAATGTTGCATTGGAAAAATCTTTCGGAGACAAGCAGGTCATCTCAGTAACTTACGTCGGCCAGGCGGGGAGAGATCTATTGAGAGTGGAAGGCCTCAATCAGCCGAATTCTAACTTTGCCGATTTTACGGTATTTGACTTGACGAAAAATTCCGCTCACTCCAACTACCACGCACTTCAGGTTCAATATCGCAGGCCATTGTCTACGCGCCTTCAGGCGCTGCTCAGCTATACATGGTCTCATGCCCTCGACAATGCGTCTGACGATACGGTCGAGGCTCTGCCACAGTCCGACCTGGTGATCTCTGGGGCCAATGACTATAGTTCTTCCTCCAATGACGTCCGGCACTCGTTTTCAGGAGCTTTGACCTATGCGCTTCCGTCGGCGGCAAAAACCGGACCCATTTCGGCTCTAACAAAAGCCTGGTCGCTCAGTTCACTGGTAGTCGTCAGAACTGGATTTCCCTATAACGCCACCGTCATCGGCGTTGGACCGGAAGGTGGAGCAGTATTTTCTCGTCCCGACGCTGTGCCGGGGCAGCCGTTCTACCTTTATGGATCGCAATGCGCTTCGGTACTTCAAGCCGCCCCTTGGAATGCACTGCTTCCGGGCCAGTCATGTCCAGGTGGCAAGGCGCTGAACCCAGCGGCTTTTACATTTCCTGCGACCCCGCGTCAGGGGACTGAAGGAAGAAACAATATTCCCGGTTTTGGCTTGACCCAGGTTGACTTGTCGATCGGTCGGCGGTTTTCCTTCGGGGAAAAGCGAGGCCTGCAATTTCGCGCGGATGCATTCAATGCGCTGAATCATCCGAATTTTGCAAACCCACTTGGTGGTTTCCAATTCGATCCGAGGCAATTGGCCTCGATTTCGATGCTGAATCAGGGGCTTGGCGGATTGAATCCTCTCTTTCAACAAGGCGGGGCTCGCTCCCTTCAACTTTCCTTGCGCTTCATGTTTTGACGGACACGGCTGTGGCGGCTCAATTGAAGTCGTTCCGACGATGCCGTGTGCGTGAAATTACCAGGGGGCCGAGTATGCGTGGAGGGAACCTGACCGTAAGCGTAACGGTGAAGTGGTCTCATTTCATGAAACTACTTCTCGTGGGTGCCTTCTTTTTTTCCGGCCGCTTCGCTTTCGCCCAGACTCCCGATTCTTGCACAAACCATTTGGTGTGGACCGATGATCAAGTCCGAGCCAACACTGTAACTGCCATCAACCGCAAGGAACGGGTTCAGCAGTTAGAGATTCTCGCGTCGGCGGGCTGCGTGGGTACCGTGGAAGAACAAATCCGAAAGCTTGGTGCGACCGTTAAATTCATTGATCGCCGCCTGGGCTATATCGATTCGTTGATCCCCACAGATCGCTTGCTGGACGCCTTGGCCGTGGGAGGGATGGATGCTGTTGCGGTTTGGTACGCGCCATCAGTGACTAAGGACCCAAAACCGCTTGGGCCCGTGACGGCCTTCAAGCTGCCAATCCCCCAAGTGGCAACGGAACTTCATCCCGAGGGGCCGTATTTCCCGACTGAGGAGAGTGGGTTGGCCGCTCTGAGAAGGCTGTATCCCAAAGCGGACGGCAGGGGGACGCGAATTGCTATAGTCGATTCAGGTATCGACTTACTGCATCCCGCGCTCGAGCAGGCCGTAGATGCAACGGGGAATCCTGTTCCGAAAATCGTCGACCTAGGCAATCTGTCAGCTCCGGATATCGACGATTCGTGGGTGAATTTTGGAGAAATGATGCATCCAGCGAACCAGCGAATCAGTTTTGCCGGACGGACATGGATCGTCCCGAGCGACGATCCATACCAACTGGGCATTTTCGCGAAGAAGCTGTCCCTGGGTGATCCCTATCAGCCTGGAGGACCAGTGGAAGTAGACATCAGGGTGGGTGTCCTGTGGGATTCGGCCAAAGGCTTGGTGTGGGTCGATACTGATGGCGATGGCGATTTCACGAACAACCGTCCGCTCGCCGACTATGCTAAAAAGCAAGATATCGAATGGTTCGGGACAAGGACTGCAGACGAGGACAACCGCATTCCTTTCGGCGTCAAGATCGATGGGGAGCGGAACGCAGTCTATCTTCAAATCAGCAGAGGTGGCCACGCCACCTTCATTGCCAGCACAGCGGCGGCAAACCGGCTGACGGGAGGCCTGTTTGACGGCGCAGCTCCCATGGCACAGCTGGTGGATTTCGTGGCTGAAGGGGGCTTGATGTCGGCGATCGTCCTTGCCGCGCAAAGGCCAGACGTCGATGTCGTCAATTGGTCCGGCGTTATAGCGCTACCGACAATTCCCGAGGCGCGTCCCTTTGTTGAGCGCGTTCTTAAAGTTTACAAGAAGCCCTTGGTATGCCTGTGCAGCGCTATGGGAACGATAAGCGTCGAAGACTACCAGAGTGTGGAGATGTTGCGACGCAATACGGGAGCTCCTCAACCATTGGTTGAATCCATGACTGCCGGCATTCAGTCATTCGACGGCACAATCAACGAGATTGTCGCGCCGTCTGCTGCGCTAACCGCGCAGTCGCGAAGCTATCCCCACACCTACAAAGGCGCCGATGGAAGGAGATACTTCTCTCCAAACTATGCGGAATCACCCGCTCCTGACGGGTACGAGATCGGCTCCAACGCATCACCCACAATCTCGTATGTCAGCGGCGTCATCGCGTCCGTAGTTAGCCTTGCGAAGCAGCGGAATATCCGGTATGACGCAACGCGGATCGCAGATGCGGTCTTTTTGAGCTCCAAACTGGTTCCAGGATTTCCAGCTGCTGTGCAATCGCATGGATTGATTGATGCATCGGGAATGTGGCATCAGCTGGAAACCATGTCACAAGTGGACGATCCCAATAGCGCGGAGCTTACGTCTTTTGAGGTGTCGCGCGGGAAGGATGTAGCTCGAACTCGAGTCTATGGATACACCGAAGAGTTCGAAAAGAGCGGAGACGAGCCAATCGATCGAGAACTCTGGGTCACACGCCACGGAGGCGATTCAGGCGCGCGCCGTTATCGTCTGCTCCTGCGGGGAGATATTGGAGGATTTAGCCTTCGAGAGACCATCGCGGATCTGCCGAAGGATGTTCCGGTACACATCGCTTTCCGCGTCACGCCGAAACCTGACCAGCATGTCGCGTTTCTGCAATTGGTCGAGGACAAAAGCGGCGTGGCCATGCACGAAATACCGCTGGAAATCAAATCTCCTCATGATGTTTTGGAGACGATTGCCGCAGGTGTGAATCGTTTGACGACAAGAATACCGCCTCGGAGATTGCTTAGGCACAAAATCGCCGTGGATCCACGCGCTCAAGCAATAAGGGTGGGCATCGAGATTCCCTTTGATGGGAAGCCGGGGTTCGGACCGGAGTTGGCAGGGCCCCATTTTCAAATGACGGCATTTACGCCGTTGACTTCTGAACCCAACGCAGGACCATCGAAACCACCTGACGCGACGATAGATTCGCAGCACCATATTGGCCCCATGCGCCGGCTTGAGGGAATAATTGATGCAAACGCGCGTGGCCTGTGGACACTCGCCTGGGACAATCGCGGTACCCCGGAATATGAAAATCCCTATGACGAACCAGCTCCGAATGAACCACTCGTGGCGACGATGACGATGAGCAACTATGCAGTGTCATTGCAAAAGTTCGGGAACGAGAAGGTGAAAGTCCGGAACCTGCTTGCGGATGTCACTGGTCGCGTTGAGTTCTTCGCCGGCAGGCTTGTGAATCAAACACTGAGTGGCGTCGGAACGCATGGATATGCGATTGAACGGTTTAGAGTTGAGCCCGATACAGCCGTATTGCGACTCGAGCTCAAAGCCGATTCTAAGGATTTTCCCGCGCATGTTTTCGCGCTCAGTTGCGAGGGGAAATTCGCCTGGAACACTTGCGACGTGGAAAAACAAGTGGCCCTTGAAAATGGACGCGCGGTAGTAACGATCAATGAGCCGCAGGAGGGAGAATGGCGGATCGTAGTTTTCCCTGACGAAGACAAACGGCCTGTTGCCTATGAATTAAAACAGGTCGCTCTTCGATCAGTTGAGAAACCAACTGACTATATTCACTTCACTCACCTGGCTACGCGGATGGCAACTGTTCCCACAGAAACACTGCACGCCGATTCAGCAAACTCGCTGGTTTACGGAGGTTTCCGGATTTCCCCCGTTGCTGGGCAGAAAGATGGAACACTCATTGCGCTGAGCCCTCTAACCCAGAGCGCATTTTAGCGCTCCATGCGGAGAGGCTACCTGTCCCTTAGGACAGCTTGCAAAGAGAATCTTTCCGCACTATTATTTGTGAGCTTCTCCAAGCGAAGTCGGATCGCCGAAAAGAAGTTGCCCTTTGCGATGCATTCCCGGAAGAATGTATCACTCGTTTTCCAGCCTACGTCTACTCGTCGCGATTATTAAGGAGCTTCCCCCAGGCGAAATCGGATCCCCTGGGGGAAGCTGCCTTCTGTGATGCGTTCCCGGAAGAATGCATCACTTGTTTTCCAGCCTACGTTTATTCGTCGAGATCATAGGCGGGAGGCGGTGTCTGAACCTTGCCCTTCATACCGGTAGTCTGCGTGTAGATATCGGTAGAGAAGTCATGGCTCTTCACCAGGTTCTCGATCACACGGCTCGCGGAACCGAGAACTGCAACTTCTGGTTTGTTGTATCTCATTGTTTTCACCTCCTTTCTGTTTTGGGATGCTTGTCCGGCTGGGGTGAAATCGAACTTGTGTGAGATCCAAGTGTCGGGATGCGCTCCTGGATCTTGTTCAAATCCCAAGAACGCTGTGCTCGGATGAGCGTTTGAGGAGCCTCCCCCAGGCGAAATCGGATCCCCTGGGGGAAGCTGCCTTCTGTGATGCGTTCCCGGAAGAATGCATCACTTGTTTTCCAGCCTACGTTTACTCGTCGAGATCATAGGCGGGAGGCGGTGTCTGAACCTTGCCCTTCAGACCGACGGTTTGCGTGTAGATATCGGTCGAGAAGTCATGGTTCTTCACCAGGTTCTCGATCACACGGCTCGCGGAACCGAGAACTGCAACTTCTGGTTTGTTGTATCTCATTGTTTTCACCTCCTTTCCGTTTTGGGATGCTTGCCTTGCTAGCAAGATCTTCCACCGGGCGACCGCCGCCGGCAGCTCGTTACTCATCGAGCTCATAGGCCGGGGGAGGCGAAACTACAATGCCCCCGCGAGTGTCGGTGGTCGGAATATAGGAGTCGACGTGAGGACCCGGCTTGGTAAGATTCAGGATTACGCGCATTGCTTGGCCCAGAGCGGCGACATTCGGCTTTTCGTAAATCATTTCTTGCTCCTTCCCTCTTTTTATCCTTGCATTCCATTCAGGCCTTCAAACCTCACGACGAGTAGCTGGTTGAGAATTAAAGTGAAGCGAACCTTGGCGCCGGTGGTCCCACGGCAGCGAGAACGCCTATGATGCTCCGGTTTGCACGAATTCTGCCTTCATGGATCGTTGTGGTACGGTCGGAAGACGAATCAGCCCGCGCATGGCCATATCGCGCAACCACAGCTCCATGGCAACGGTTCTGAGCGTTGGCCAAATCTTTATATCCTTTCCGTTCGCTGCCGCTCGTATACATTCAAGGAAACGGTCGCGATTGATGTAGTGCAGTTGAGAACACAGCGGTGAGCTGAAGATCTGCTCTAGGGTCTCCTTGTGATTAGCTAGAGACAGAATTGGGAATCGCGAACCCACCGCCTTGCCTCGACGTTGCACTACTTCAGTCGGTAAAATATTGACAAGCGCCCGGCGCATGAGTGAGCGTCGCTCACCTGGCCTGAGAAGTTGGCTTGCCGGGATGGACATCAGAAACTCGACTAAGTCCTGGTCGAGAAAGGGATAGCGTATTTCCGCTGGTTCACCCAGTACTAGCAAACGATGACTCATATGACGAATCAAGGTGTGGACCGTTTGTGCGTATTCTCGTCGGCTAGGAAGCCAGAATCCGAAACTCTCTGAGCTACCCAATCGAAGCTTTGCGAGTTTGTATCGGTTAGCAAAGTGATCGTCGATCCAAGTCGGAATTCTTGCATCTTTCGATAGCGCAGCGCGGAGAGCTACCGGTGAAATATGAATCAGACTCTGCACGAGAAGCTGAATCCAAGGAATCCGTTTTGCGGACGACCAAGCCATCAACTGACGCATGAGCTTGAAAGGCTGCAAGCGGACTAATAAATCTGCCAATTGAGATCTCGGGTCCGGTATTCCCCCAAGCACCTCGTCGCCGCCGGTGCCGGAGAGGCGGACACGATAGGTCGGCTGCGCTTCGCTGGAATTCAAGTCAGTTTCGGCCCCCGAAGAGTCTCCGAGAGATCCCGGCACAGCCTCAAAACTGTTGTACCTGAGAAACGCGGTGCCGCCGAAATCTTCGACTCTTCTGTGTATCCCAGTTCTTCCGCGCTTCCGTTCTACGGCCCTGAAATAAGGCTCGTCGCTATCTGAAGGATCTCCGGCTTCCCCAGGACAATAAAGGGAAAGCGTGTCCAGGCAAGGCGGATGCGCTTCCCCTGACGCAATGATGTCGTCGGCCATGCAAAGGATCGACGAAGAATCCAAACCACCACTCAAGTCCGCCAAAATCGGAGCATTCGAACGGAGTCGGCGGCGAACTGCTTGGCGGAAAACTTGCCGAAAGTGTTCCTCGTAGTCTGTGTCAGCTTGGTAGTAGGTTTTTCTTCCGGGGTCCAGTGTCCAATAGCGCTCAACAGAAGTTCGCCCTTTGCAAAATCGAGCGAACCCCCCGGGGGGCACCGCGCGAATTTCTCGATAGGGCGTGAGACCGACCTCGGGATAGCCGACTAGGAAGCCAGCAAAGTATTGGTCATCTAAATTGAAGGACCTGCCAGAGTGCAGAACGATCGGTGAGAGTTCGGTGCACCAAATTATCCGTCCTTCATCGGTCAAATAATACAGGCGCCGCATGCAGGCGTAATCAACCGCTAAAACGAGCGTTTGAGCGCTTGGATCCCACACAGATAGTGCCCAGTCTCCGATGAGCTTGCGAAAACAATTTTCACCCCACCGCTCGAACGCTCTTGTAACAATGCCCACATCCGTCGACGAAGACGTAACGTCTCCGCGGAGCTGAGACACGAGATCCTCGCGGTTGTCGAGCCGTCCGTCCCAGGTGACTATCAGACCATGGGAAGAAATATGCGGTTGGCTCTCCAGTCGCGACTCAGGCGTCGTTTGGAGAGCGCGGTAAGCAATTCCTATGGGGCCGCTGATATGAGATCCGCTATCATCTGGTCCGTACGGCTCAATAGCTACTGATAATTTCTCGAGGACAACTGGGTCGAGTGGCCTCTCGCCGAGATTCCAAACGCCTATCTGTGCGCTCATACGCGTCTCTCCCTAGCAGCGTTCCCAGACGCCATAGATTGCTTGCACGTTCGACCTCTCATTTACTGGTTGTCCGTTCACTTCTACCCATGCGTGAGCTTTGAACGGGAGTTTCTGGGCTCCAAGCACCATCTGGGCCGGAACGCCGCAGCTGCGGAGCAAACACGTGAGGACCGAAGAACGTTGCAGGCAGAGCGCCCGCTTTGGATACCACATACATGCATAATTCAGGGCATCGCATATTTGATTCATGTCATCAAGTGGTGTGGCTCTGCTACGGAGCTTCCAGTTGCACACCACGCGGTGCAGCCTGCTAAAGTCATTTCTGAAGAACAGATCAAACGCGAGCAAGCCGATGAGGGCTCTTCCAATCAATATCAATGGCCGCATAGTATGCTCTCCCGCTCTTGAGTGTTCACTCCCAGTTCGTGGCAAATAAAAGCCAATCTGTCGCTGAGCGATTCAATTCGGGTTGTTAAGGACTGAACCGGTACATGCCCCCAAGTGGATTTGTAATCAAGCAAAACTGGATGGCCACTGCTTGTCGCCGCTTGCAGTGCGGCTGTCATTTTTCTGGCATGCATTGGGTTGCATCGGGTATCGGCATCTCCTGAAATGAAAAGCACTGCCGGATAACGTACGTCTGGACGAACGTTGTGGTATGGAGAGTAGGCGCGCAGGTACGGGAAATCGTCAGCAATCTCAGCGCTCCCGAATTCATCTTCCCACAGGCTCGCTTGATCGAATTTGTGGTATCGGAGCATGTCCAAAAGTGGTCCCAGAGAGATGACAGCACGAAACAAATCCGGCCTCTGCGTGAGGGCTGCACCTACCAAAAGCCCCGCATTGGAACCTCCGCCTATTGCTATCTTGCCCGGTGCGGCTTCTCCGTGTGCTATCAACCATTCAGCGGCCGCTATAAAGTCGTCAATGGCATTTTGTCGTTTGTGACGTTTTGCCGCTTCATGCCAGTCCTTGCCGAACTCTGCTCCTCCCCGTAGGTTGGCGACTGCAAACAAGAATCCCTGTTCCATCAGGAAAGAGGCGTAAGCTGTGAACTGAGGGGTGATGCTGCTAGCGAATCCTCCATATCCAGTCAGGAAGGTAGGTAGGGGACCCGATCGCCGGCGCCCTTTCTCGGAAACCAGAAACATCGGTATTATGGTGCCGTCTTTGGATGCAAACTTTGCTTGCTCGACCGTTATGCGCGAGCCTTCAAAAGGTACTTGTTTGCGCGTCCAAACCAATTGTTCACCGGTTAGCGGATCGTATCGGTAAATGGTTGGGGGATCCGAGAACGAAGTGAAGCTGTAAAAGAACTTGTCGCCGTCTGGATCACATGACGAAATACGGACGGACCCGCCATTCGGGCATGGCACCGTACCACAAGGCTTACCGGAAAGATCATACATCGCAATCCGAACGTCGACGCCTTCCATGATTGCCGCGAAGACCAGTCCACCGGCTACGGCAAAACTCTCGATCCGAGCCTGGGTTTCAGGGATGATGTCCCGCCACGCACTACGCTCAGGATGCTCAGGGTCTATCGAGACGATCCGGCGATTGGGTGCCTCCCATTCCGTCAGCGCAATCACCCTGTTTCCTACGAACTGGGGGCTGAAATCCCCTTCTAAAGCCTCAACAATTTTTTCGGGGCGGCTCCCACTGGCCACATCGTGAATATAAAAATCCACGCGAGGCACTTCTTCGTAGGAGTAAACGACATAACCAAGTCGAGACGCATTAGGTGAGGCGAACATCACAAGATGACCGGGCGAATCTTCATCGAGGGCAAACACCGCCACGTCCTCATGCGCTTGTGTTCCAAATGCATGCCACTTGACAGCCCGCAAGTTCTCGCGAGATGCGTCGAGCGTGCCATGAACGTAATAGAATCCTTTTTGGCCATTTTGCCCACATGGGGACACCGCCAATCCCCGATTAAGACCACGTGGCAGTTGATCTGGCAAAGTTATTGCGCGGTCGACATCTAGAAAATTAATAGCACACGTCTCTTCGCCGCCGCGTAGTGTGCTGAACGCCAGAATCTTGCCATCGCACGAAATACCAGCTATTCCCACTGCGAAGGTACTCTCTCTGCTTAGGCTTCTCGGGTCAACGAGCACGCTGTCTTTTCCATCGTCTCCTTCCCGCATCATGATCAGAAGGCGTTCTTCTCGAGCTGGCCGCTTAAGGAAGAAATATCTGTTCGTCGCTTTCCAAGGGAATGAAATAGTCTCCACGGCGAGGAACTCTTCGATCCGCTTTCGAATTCGTTCGCGACCGGGAATTGCATTCAGATATAGACGGGCGTAAGCGACTTGCTCTTCGAGCCACTTTCGGGTTCGCGGTGAATCCTGGTCCTCAAGCCACCGATAGGGATCCGTAATGCTGACGCCGTGTAGCATTTCGATGACGGGCTCAGCGGGAGTCTTTGGCGGCAAAGCCAACGTTAGCGTCATGTATTTCAGCCTCCTCCTAAGTACTTCTGCCGATCAAACAAGGGGGTGGGCTACCCTTACGTCAATTCGCGGACACTCCGGAATCGACCTGGCACTTTGTTGCGTAACACCTTTTCTCAGAGCATCGCAACTGTCACTTCGCACTTTTCATAGGGCTGGCGGCGGGGTTAGCCAGTGAGGGCGGGAACAACTCTGAACGCTCGCGCAGGATGCCCGACGCAACCGGCTCGGGTCAAGAGAAAACAGTTAGTCTATCCGGCCATTGAGTTAGCCTGTCCGGCCATAAGTGGGATATTTTGAGCGCGGTTTTTGATATTCGGTCGGGGATGTCGTTGCCGCGCCAAAAGCAGTAGTACTAGAAGGGCGTTCGATGAACTCGCATCGCCATAAGAAAGAGTTGCGCGACTTCTTTGCACAGACGCTCGATGCGGTGAGGCGGCCGAGCGCCGCTCGATCATTCTTGGCTCAGTGCATTTTCAGTTGTTGCCGGAGGCTTTTGCGAGGGGAGTTGTGCAGCGGTCAGGGCGCTAGGTGTAGTGTGCAGGTGCGTGTATAGACCACCGTTACGGATCAACTGATCGTGTGTTCCTTGTTCTTCGATCACGCCGCGGTTGAGCACAATGATGCGATCTACCCACTTGAGTGCAGAGATCCGGTGCGACACGAATGCGATTGTCTGGCGAGGAAAGTGCTGCGCCAAATTCAAGAAAACTCTTCGTTCAGAAGGAGCGTCGAGAGCGGAGGTCGATTCATCCAGGAGCAAAATCGAAGGATTCTGAAGCACCGCACGAGCCAGTGCCAGGCGTTGTCGTTCGCCACCCGATAGAGCATTGCCCCTTGGACCGACAGGCGTATCCAGACCCTGGGGCAAGCGCCGAACCAATTCCGCCAGATCGGCAATCTCCACTGCCCGCTGAAGTTCTGTCGTCGTTGCCGATGGATTTCCCAGAAGCAGATTCTCCTTCATGGTTCGGTCGAAAATCACGGCGTCTTGCAATAGATAGCAGACCTTCGTTCGCAGACTTCCGAGCCTAACGTTCCGTACATCGATTCCGTCAATGTAGACGGCTCCCCCGTTGACGTCGTACAACCTGGCAATTAGTTTTGCGATTGTGCTTTTTCCGCTGCCGCTCATGCCCACGAGGGCGATCTTTTCGCCGGGCTCGAGTTTGAGATGGATACTGTCCAACACGGATTCACCATCTCTATAAGCAAAGCAAACGCTGTCCATTTCCACATAGCCTCGGATTGGAGAAGGAAAACTCACGGCGTCCGGCAATTCGGGCACGCTCGGCGCCATCTCCGTAACCTCCAGGATTCTCCGAATGTTTGTGCCCAGGCGATTCAGTTGCGAGTAAATGTCCACCGCCGCACGCAAAGGATCAAATAGCCGCCCCATATAACTGTAGAACGCGACCATTCCGCCGATGGTCAGAACGCCGGTAAATACCTGGTAGCCCCCGTAGCCAAGAATCGTGATCATGCCCACAGAGACGATGCCCATGTAACAGGAACTGAACAAAATCTCAACGAGCTCCCGATGGTTCAAGGCTTTCATGCGTTCCGTCGCGCACTTCTCAAAAGCATAGATCTCGTTTTTCTCCTGGTGCAAAAGCTGAACCTGTATGACCGACGCGAGATGCTCCTGAAGAAAAGCGGTCTCCTTGGCGGCTTTTTCCTGCGCTGAATCGGACGCGTAGCGCAACGGCTTCTCGAACTTCTTGCGGAAGACAAAGAACAGAGGCATGAGAGGGAAAACCAAGCTCGTAAGCTTAAAATCCAGAGCGAACATTGTCCCCATAACGAAGATGGAGTTGAACGCAGTTTGCAGCACATACGGCAACAAACTCGATCCCACTTCGGCCACTTGGTCTACGTCCTGCTCTACCCGATAGAGTCGCTCTCCAACGGCAGTCGTTTCATGATAATCGGCGGAAAGACGGTTCATCTGCTGCAAGATCGCGAGGCGCATCCGGAAGACGAGATTTTGAACCGTGCGAAAATTCACCAGTTGTGCCAGCGTAAAAAAGCCAAGGCGGAAAATGTATAGTCCGAAAAATCCACCCGCAGCAACAAGGAGGAGCCGGAAGTCCTTTTTTGGGAGAACATAGTCAATCATCCATTTAAGGAGCAAAGGATCGAGAAGAAACAGAAGGCTGCTTAGGACGATAAGCAACACACCGAGGGCATACGCAGGCAAAAGCGGCCGTAACTGGCGAAGGAACCACCGGGCCTGTGTTTTGAATGTCGGATTCAAGCATGCTCCATTTGATGGTTGGGCCGCCGGTTTCGGAGATACATATAACGAAGCAGTTCCCACGCATTAGCAAGGGCTGGTGGATCCCCGAATTGCATGGCTTAGGGGAGGGGATCGGCGCGCTTATGAGGAAATCTCCCTGCGAATAGCGAAATCAATCGCTGTTGCGCGACTTTGAACGAAATGTCTGCTCCCGTCTGCCCAATGCTCCTCGGCAATAAGATCTCGGGAGCCGCGTTTTCAAGTTGGCGACCCGGCGGTTATGCTGCAGTGTCCCTTCCATTCCAGAACCTCCTAAAATCAATCGGGCGCAAGTGAAATTGCTTGAGAAAGTGTTTTGTGAATGTGCTGACGTGCCGATATCCCGCTTTTCCGGCAATGACTTTGACCGGCATATCCGTGGTCCCCAACTCGCGTGCAGCGGCATCGAGGCGCCTTTTCATTCTGTATTCTTTGATTCCCACGCCTGTGCACTCTTTGAAAAGACGGCGGGCTTGGCGTGCTGACACACATAAACGCAGCTCCCTACAGACTTGGTCGAGATTACGCTGCACCTTCGCGGGGTCAACGTCGATAAGACTTCTGAGTTTTTGCACACGCCAGTCAGCGCTGATCGGCGAATGAATTGGCTTCGGCGAGAACAAATGGAGGAATTTGTGCAGGTTCCCCCAACTGTGGACAACGGGTCGCTCGTAAATCATCGATCGTGTCTCCTCGTGGTTATGTTTGCTGGGGCTGAGGTACAAATTCAAGACTCGAGTTGCTATGGACGTTCAATGCTGGGTTCTGTCGATTTGTCGCCCGTGGTTAACGCGCCGTCGGCTAAAGCGAATCGCTGCCATCAGCACCCTCATCGAAGATTAAGATTGCACGGGGAATTGTTTGTGCGGGGGGCGGAACCATCGTCAAAATTCGCGAGTGCAACTCAACCGTGCATCCGCCATGAGAGGCAGACATCTTCGAAAACCTCCAGAAGAGAGTTTCTCGCAAGCTTGCAAGGGCTGGACTTACTGGGATTGGGAGCCTGAAGAACGCGAAAGAGGGATTTGCTCAGATTCGCGGGCTTCCTCAGGTAGTCATCAACTAATGTTCTGATCGTTGCTACGTTGACAGATTCTAAGAATCAGCAAGCATTTGTCAACACATTTCGGAGCAATACTCTTTCGAAATAATTGTAAGCGGTCCGAGTTCTTTCACTGCGCGCCCCATTCAAGAATTTCCGAACTACCCTCTTTCGTGCGCCCTCCCATGCGGTGGCGGTGACGTACACTTATGCAGGGACGAAGCGCGCGCAGATGACGGACTCGAGCGGGACGACGGCCAATTACACGTACGACGCGCTGAACCGGCTGGCGACGGTGCCGGAAAACAACACGGTAACGACGGCGTACGGGTACGACAACGTGGGGAGTCTGCAGAGCGCGACGTATCCGAACTGCGTGATGTACAGCTGCAGCTACGACACGCGGAACCGGCTGACGACGCTGGGCGTGGCCAACGCAGCGCAGCCAGTGGCGGGCTAGAACTATTTGCTGGATACGGCAGGGCATCGATTGAATGTGACGGAGCTGTCTGGCCGAGAACGAAAGTCTTGCTGTACGCCAAAGTGGTTGCAGATTAAGATGCCGTTGGGAGGTGCAGCAATGAACGGTATCCACTTTGCGGCGCACGGCTCTGACAACAAGCGCGAGATGGCATGGTCGCCGGC
>Ga0137401_10000198_pt1 | contig 21376 bp, 22 predicted proteins | sample CZOMad1_1_16fung_FD_108286 | JGI IMG/M metagenome (GOLD analysis project Ga0137401, IMG submission 108286) | Vadose zone soil fungal communities from Angelo Coast Range Reserve, California, USA - CZOMad1_1_16fungal (Illumina Assembly) | ecosystem: Environmental > Terrestrial > Soil > Vadose...
TCCCGGTTGAAGAGCATCAGCCAGCAGTTCAAGTTGTAAGCCAGCATCGCCAACTGGAAATGCACACAGTTGGCGGCCCACTGCTCGGAAGGGTGCGCCGCCAATCCCGCGTCGTTGTTGGCTCTTCCATTCCTTTGCATAGTGCTTGCGCGATTATTGTGCCGGCAACGTGGTGGCCATCGACATCGCTGGTTGCAGAGCGTGCGGGTTTTCCCGCCGTGCTTTTCACGATCCAACCCGGTGGCTTGAGGTACTATATATCGCTCGGACTGCCACACCCAGCTCCGAAACGACGGCGTATCGCAGGGCCCGCTCAACTCCCTGCGGAATGTTTTAGGTATTTTTCTTCTTTCACTTCAGTCACCACAACGATCTCTTGGGCCCCAGATCAAGATTGAAGGGACCGAAGGCAACTGCGCGCCCATCGTGGATGGCTGGACGGCCACAAGCAATCTCTTCCACATCTTGCGGTGGTAGTGCCGTGTGCCATACGCCAAGGCAGCTATATCAAGCAGCAGCAGTCATTTGTTTTCTTTCGCGACTGCGCGCTTGCTCCCGGCTGGAATTCAGGAAGCGACGCTCGACCACCAGGAAGAATAGCTTTCCGCCCCAATAACCACCTAGTCCCAGGATAGCGCCTACGACCCAGAAGAGTATAGGGTTTGTGGTGTTCGAATATGGGCGGAGTAGTTGTTTTAAAATACCCCGGATTGGATTGTGAACCAGATACAGCGAGTAAGAAAAGACACCTACACGGGTCAGCCAAGCGACGACTGCATGCGTTGGCCAGCGACCTGCCTGTTCCAGCTTTACGCAGAAGTTCAGCAGCGTAAAAAAGGCCATCCCGCCTACAAACGGAGCCATAACCAGAAAGTAATACCTGGAAAGAACTGCAGCTGCTGCGAGCAGAATGGCCACGTATCCTGAAGAACACCAACCGGGCAGCTTCACAATTCCGTAATGGGCTTCGACAGCAACCATGCCCAGAGTCCATTGAAACCACAGAACAATGGCGGACCGCGCCACGAATGCTGCCCACTGGGCGCTAGTAGCAAAGGACAGATTCGTCACGGCCCCGAGAACTAGTACGATAGCTATGCTAACCTGCAACCCCCATAAACGCCGCCAGAAGATTAATAAGAAGTACATCACATAGAAGTATTCCTCGCGCGCCAACGACCATAGCACCATGTTGCCCCCAGCTGTGTCGAATGTCGGCGATAAGCCATGCAGCATGAGTGTGTGCAGGGCGAAATCGTACAGCATCCAATGCACCCGTGGATGCGGATACTTAGTTACTAGTGGAATATCTAAGCCAAGTCTGTAAGCGCCATATACTAGCAACATGCTGAGACACAACACGATGAAGTATGGTGGATAGAGTCGATGTATGCGGCGTTTCCAGAAATCCAGAAAGTCGACCTGGTCAGTCTTGGTCCGGGCCCATAGCTTCGCCCACCTCAGGTGAATGCAGAACCCCGAGATTACGAAAAACAGGGGAACGCCCCACAATCCCTGCAACAACGTACTGTAGATCATCCGAAACCACAGGGGCGCATTGGGTATGCTGCCCGACGACAGAGCTACGTGACACAGCACTACGCCCAGCGCGGCGCATCCCCTCAGGAAATCCGTGCATTGTAGTCGACCCGAACTGGTAACGAATGCGGAGTCGGCATTCTCCTTAAACTTCTGGTAGTCGGCGTACAGGCTCACTCTTAGGGCTCCCAGTTGTAGAAACGCCAAACTGAGCATCTTTCTCGCGAGCGCGACGATCGCCCTACGAACTCCGCGATTTCGCGCTACTCGCGTAAACTGCCCGGATTCACATCGCACTCACTTCACTCCGTTCCTGCCGGGTGATAGGTTTCGGCTGTTCGCGTTCGCCGCTCGATCGCACTGCCAGCACAATCCCACGGGAACCGTGATACGCGTCGCCGTCAATGACAATTTCTCCCTGCCGAATACTGTGTCGTAACTCATAACAATTTGTCCTTATCAGCGAAGAGGGTAGAAGTAGTATCTGGTCTCGCCAATTCTTTGCCAGTCTCGTGACGGAACAGATGGCGGGTTGGCGATCAGGGCCCTCGCGCCCGTTCCGGCGAGGACTTGAATCACAAGCGCCTGCAACTCAGGCGTGGCTGCCCAGAAATCTGCAGCGGGGTGGTCGCTGTCCGACGCGCTACCTCCGGGCACTTCTGCAACTATAGTCAGCTGCCCCAAATGAGCCCAATAAGCGCCCGTGCCATCGCCTATGTAGGCGACCTTCATTCCAGGTCCAATGCCTAGATGAGCCAAGTCTTGGGCAAGAAGAGCATCCCCCGGGCTTCTCCCGGCGGCACGATCGATCCCTGCCGCTACCCTAAGCGTATTCAGTGAGACTATACCCGTGGTCATGAGTGCCGTTGCGACAACGACGGCTCGTATCCAGCGATACGATGCTGTTGAATCCCTCAGTGAAATTGCCGATACGATAGCCCCCCAAACGATGACGAGCCATTCAGCCACGAACCTGCCTTCTATATGAACCATCACAAACATCGCTATGGCGGCAACAGCGGGTATCAGTAGGGGCCATGCCCGGCACACGCGTCGGAATCTGCCACCATCTGAGACCATCAGCAATATAAGAAGGCCCGCCACGACAATCGCCTGCGCATGTGCGATGGCTTCGAGAAGAGCGATCAAGTTTCGACCTGCGACGATGACCTGCCGTTTGACAAACAAGTGTGGCTGCACGCCGGCATACCAGTAAGGCGGATCAAACCAGGGTGCATAAGTTACCGACAAGGGGGTACCAAACTCGTAGACTTCCGGGAATTGGAGCAACTTACGTGTAGGATGTAAGGGAACTCCGCTGCTGTCGGGACCACCCTGCCAGTGTCGGAAGCATTTAACCCCGTCGATGTACCATGCCCAACTCAGGCGGGCTGTATCGCCAAATGTTACACGTCCCGCTCGTTTTGATAGCGTGAGTACCAAGGGGGCAGTTACGACTGCAAAGACGCAGAACGCAACTGCAGTCCGGGCCAGCGCTTTCCGGCAGTGGCCTGCAGCCACGTAAGCAACTAAAAGAAAAGCGAACGCAAGCAGAAAGAGTGGAGCCTTCACGTAGTATCCGAGACCGAGTATGGCTCCGAAAGAAAGGAATTGCGGCGTACCGCCTTCTCCCATTTGTATACGTGCAACAATTCCCGAGATGACAAAAACCACTGCGGAAACTAGCAGATCGGGGTTCACCAGCCCCAGCGTGATCAGGTCAAGGGATGAAGAAAGAAAAGCCGCGTATCCAATTGTCCAACCGGCCCATGCGGGTATTGGGCACTCGGAGTGACGCGCAGCCAAAGACAAAATCCCGGTCCAGAAATATTCAAACGCAGCGAGACTGATGATGAAAATAACGAGGTTCAGCACATGAATCGCGGGGAATTCCCAGAAAGTTGAGGGCCGGAAAACTTTCAGAACGATCCCGCAAAGGGCTGCGTACAACGGAGACCAATAGCTGCTTACCGCAGTAGAAAAATGACCGTTCGCCAGTAGGCGGGCAAGGTCCAGATAAGACATCGAGTCAGGCGTTAATTCGTACCGGCAAAACCATGCTCGTAAACCACCAAGGCCGATGGCTGTAATCCATGCCATCCCTCGCACCGGTCGCTTTAATTCATCCTGACGCGAGCGGGATTCCCTAACCAATGTTGATTCAGCCCTCATTGCAAACGCCGCCGGTAGAAGATCTCCTTCTCAATGCCCAGTTCTCCCGTACTCAGCGAAAATAATCTGCCTTGCGCCCACTGGCTTCGAACGTACGCGAACAGCGTGCCTTCACGAGCATATAACTCACCAATGGTCAGCCGGGACAGAAATGCGGTGTATGCTTCACCCAACCCGCTGGATACGACTATCACCACAGCTGTGAACGCAGGAAGTGCGCGATGTAGCGTCTCGGCCAGCCACAATGCCGATCGACGGGTGTGTCTTGGCGATCGTAATGAGCGAGAGATGAGGTACGGAGGCTAAAGGGCTGTCTGCTTTTTCCTTTACTGCTCATCAGTTCTCGACATTATATCGATCAGGGGAAGATAACTGAGGAGCTTTCTCATAAACATCGTCAGATCCAGCTGGCTGTTAGACACCATACACTGAGGTTGGAGAGAGCTGTGTACAAGTGCCTGGATAGGTCAGCCCGCCGGCGCAGTTGTCTCTTTCCGTAGAATTGCAATCAGCGAAAGGGGCGGAAACGGAAGCACAGGATCGACGATTCTGAAGATTGGCGTCAGAAGGTTCAACATCCGGATCTGCCCCAGTGCAAATGTCCTTCTGCGCAAAATGCGACCATTGAGCCACCATGCCGGCACTCCGGGGCGATTAAATTTCAGCATCTGCTCCACGCGAAATCCGGCCTGCTCGCACACCTTAACAAGACTAGCCTGGGTGTAGCGGCGAAAATGACCCAAGGCGTTATCCAAGCTCCCATAAAGCCAAGGTCCGCAGGGAACCAAAATGATTGCGCGCCCCCCATCGCTCAGGCTATGCCACATGTTTCGGAGGACAGCGACGTCGTCTTCAATGTGTTCGACGACGTTCAAGCAAACTACCGTATCGAAAGACTGTTCCTTGGGAAAAGATTCCGCCTCCATCGCATTTGTAAAAGCGACGCGCATGTAGGGCCGGGTGGCGCGTAGCATAACTAGATAATCCAAATAGTGCGGATTGATATCCGTGGCCCAATACAAGTTGCGAGGCATCAAATGCACCGACATATTTCCGGTTCCGGCTCCGACTTCGAGAACTCGGTTGCCAACGTAGGGGCGAATGACGTCGGCCATCCAGCCCGCAAAACGGGGCGCCCGGTTGAGGCGTTCGAGAATTTCACCGCCACTTTCATCGGTGGCGTAGATTCGATCGGATATCGCGTAGCGCAAGATTGCCCACAACGCGCGCATACCATCTTTCCAATTGATTTTTTTTCCTTCAAGGTAAGTCCTGCCCGAGTAGCCGATCGGGACTTCGAATATCCGACTTCCACGCTTGGCTAACTTGATGGCAAGCTCGGGCTCTACGTCAAACGTGGAGCTTTCCAGCGGAATACTCTTGAGCAGATCCGTACGCACCATTTTGTAGCAGGTTTCTATATCGGTGAGGTTTAGATCGCACACCAGGTCGCATAGGAATGTGAGCAGCTTGTTTCCGAGCGCGTGCCGGAAAAAGAGTGCCCGCTTGTAGCCACCCGACATGAAGCGGGAGCCGAAGACCGCGTCAGCGTCTTCGAGCAAAAAGACTTCCACCATCCTGAGGAGGTCGCCTGGATGATATTCAAGGTCGGCATCGTGGATTACCACGAGTTCGGTATCCGCGTTCGACAAACCGGCCCGGATCGCAGCCCCTTTACCGCAGTTCTTTTCATGTCGAAGCCAAAGCCACGAGAATTTTGGATCTCGTTTGCGGGACCCGATCGATTTTTGAAAGGATTCAATTGCAGCGGCTGAGCCATCAGAGGAACCGTCATCCACTACAATCACTTTAATTAAATCCAGCAGCGGCGACTCGCTCAGGACTTTGAGCCTCTCAAGGCTCGCCTCGATCAAATATTGCTCGTTATACACAGGCACGATTACGGAGAGCGTCGTGCTAGTGAGCTTGTTGTTCAGCTTGTCCTTTGGAAAGAGCTGGGATCCTGCAAAAGCTCGCGAAGAGCTCGCTTCTCTCGTGACCCGTGTTGTGGATAGTGTGCTCATCTGCAAACCCATTGGCGCCTGCGAGCCCGCCCATCAGGCCGAAGCGCCGTCCACTAATACTGTTTCATTCCTCGGCGAAATGTCAGACGCGAGAGCCAACGCGCCAATACCAGCTAGAAGGGCTATCAACGGATCGATGAATGGCGTCCAAGGTTGCGCTCGGAAACCACCTGGCCCAACGTAGGCGTGTGGATCTTAACTTTATGACCGCCGGGTCCCTCCCAGAAGGCCGAAGATCCCAGAGCTCCCCTCTCGCAGAATTCGATTTCAGCTTGGCAATCCCTGAGGGCCACCGGTATGAGTTCAACGCGAGACGGACTGCCGTTTAACTTCCAGTTGCGAAGAACGCGCTCGTGGTTAATCGCGTCAGGTTCGAAGGCAAGCACTCGTCCGGAAGACCTGCGCAGCAAAGGTATTCATCAGGATGCCGTTAAAAGCGCCGGCATCGAAAACCACTTGGCCGACAGAAACAGGGTGACGCGATTCGAACTGAAGGATGAGGCGCCAGACTCCAAAGGTGATTCGACCGTCACCAACCTATACTTTGCTGTCTCGGTGACATATACCCCGTTCTCCCGCCAAAAACGTGCGCTGCCGCGATCAACATATTTGTTGCAGCAAGCCGCAGTCAGTCTTTAGTTGCACCATTCGGTATCGCAGACCAAACACGTCGCACCAGGCGCACAGCCTTCCTCTGAACCGTAAGGGAGATTAACCTGCGCGATTCCACCACAACGCCTCAAGCTGGACGGCGGTAAGCGTATTCACTCATGACAGATCGGCTCCGTCCGTAATCCTAGCGACCAAAATCTTAAGTTTCAGTGCCTCGTCAGCACAACACCATCCGGAAAATCAGCAGCAGCGTTACTCATACTGGCGGTAACATCCATTAGTTTGAGGTACTGGCAAATTACGCGATCGTGTTGGAACCGCTCCAATGCTTCTTTTGGAACAACCGGTCGGTTCTGCGACTGGAGCACACGAATCAGCGCCCCCGCAAGACCTGCAGTGTCGCCGACTGGGACCAAACTGCCGTACTTACCATCGCAGAGGATCTCGCGAGGACCTACCTGGCAATCCGCGGCAACAATCGGGGTATTTACCGCCAAGGCTTCAATGAGCACCGTGGGGAGAGCTTCGAAAATGGATGACATCACCAAGACGGCAGCTCGTCTCATAAACGGCAATGGGTTACTGACGTTACCTGCGAACATCACATGCTCTGTCAACCCAAGGTCAAACGAAAGTTTCTCCAAGGTACCGCGCTCTTCCCCATCGCCGAGCAACATTAGACGCACCTTCAGGCAGCTGCGTACTTTGTGAAATGCCCGTATCAACGTCGGGTAATCCTTCTGATAATGTAGACGACCCACCGCCAAGACGACCGGCGGATTGCCGGGGCCGAACCATGGATGATCCAGTTCTTCTGCGGCTCTTCTCCAAAGTTCCGGTCCTACGATCGGGTTGTAAATGACCCTAACGCGATCAGCAGGAATCCCTAAAACTGCCGCCAAATCATCGGCTGCACCTCTTGATACGGCCACCAAATGATCGGCCCAAGGGTAGAACCGGCGCACGAAGAAAGGCATCGCACGCGTGCGAAACGTGTGCGCGCCGAGCATGGTGGATGCAGAAACTGCGTTGTGCTCCGTCAGGATGAGCCGCGTTGAAATCCGTGACAACAGTTTGGCCCACACTGCCACCACGTTGGTCTGGATGGCGCCCGAGATTATTACATCAGGACGCTCTCGCCTAAGATAACGCACTAATGGGACCAAACTCGTAAGCGCACGGCTGGCGTTCAGGTCGACGAGGCGCACGCCCGCCGGGACTTGATCTCGAAAATTGCCCTCCGGCGCGGCCTGAACCATATCCACCGCAAGGCCATGCTCCAGGAACCCACGCGCCAGATTCACGAATACGCGCTGGATGCCACCGTGGATCAGTGAGGGGTGGAACAGCGCAACGCGGATTGGGTTGGAAGCGCTACGATTCATCGCCGATTGACAATGTCCTGGATGGAAGGAGAAGCCTGCGGTTCGTCTGTAGCGATCGCCGGGTTTTGCTTTCTGCGCCCAAACCGCTGTGCGGCCTTCGCGGAAGCCGGAGGGGTCCCGTAGATCACCCATTCCGTTCCGTAACGGACGGTGGCGGCGTTTCCATGCTCGCGAAGTATTTGTTCGACGGGGCCACACGTCCGTCGTCCCCGCCTCGATAATCCCGTCAATGAAATGGTCCGAGCTGATCGCGAAATGCGGTTTGAAGTACGCAACACGATCCGCAAAATAGCCATTCGTTCTACACCGCCAAAAAGCAGTGTGGAAACGTAAATGGCAACTCGTTTGTTAGCCACCTGAGTTTCTCCAATGACGTTCGGTACAGGCGCAAGTTTGGCCCGTGAAGCAGCTATGCGTAGCGTTCGCCTCTTTCGTCCGCAAACAGACCTGCTGGCGCTTCTGGGATCCTTGGCCAAAGCGCGGAAGAACGGTTCTCTACATACAGTTCAATTCCCGCCGGATCGAAGAGCAGACGCTTCAGCACGCATACCGCAGAGGACTGTCGAATTCCCCACTGGAATCGGTCATCGTACCCCCAACTGGACGATGACGGCTTCGCCCACGCGGCTTCTGGATACAACTTCGGATCATCATAGAAATGGCCGTTCGTATTCATGTCAATTCCGCAAAGCACTACCTTGCGATAGCGCAAGCGAAAAGCGAAGGTAAGGAGTAGCAAAAGGCTCTGGCCGTATTTGAACAGTATTCGTAGCCTCGTTGCGGAGTCGAACGCGCCTTTGTCAAGTAGATATCGCGTACCATATTCGAACTCCTCCTCGGTCCGTGCCGGTACGGGTAGGTCGTAAGCAGCGTACAGGTTCTTTCGAAAAGCGGGATCCACATCAAAGGCCCACTGTCGGCCAGACTGATAAAGATCTGTTATAATCTTAATTGTATCGTCGTAGTCGATAGCACGCCGGTTCGCTGCTTCTTTGATACGGCGGGTTACCGTGTCTCGGGGGCCCCCGTACGGCGAACTTTCTACCACGTAAAATGTGGGAACAAACGGGTGGTAGAGCCAGAAGTTGAGTCCCAGAGTGTCGTGTCGCGAAATGGCCTGCCAGCGCTGCGCTGAAATCTGATTAATTGACGGGCCTGTTCCTAAGATGAACAGTACGTCGCTCCGCTTATATTTTCTTAGGTCCACCAGGCTGAGCAGGGGAAGTCCAACCTTGCACCGGACGTACTCAGCACGCAGCGCCTTCCGAATGAAGAACCACACATAAAAGATTCTGAGGAACAGCGGGTAGGGAAGTTTCTGGATGAGCTTCTTTACCAAGTTGATCATCCGCGCATTTTTCTCAACTAGCTTTTCAGTTCCAACTCAGTTTTGCCAAGATGTGTCGCCCCCAGCATTGCCACTAGCTCGTCAAGGTCAAAGCAAATGTGGCCGGCCGCGCCAAAGCTGCCGCTCCCGCCGTGTGAACCGTTCGAGTACCCATCTCCACACTTCCTCCGCAGCGGTCGTACCAGTTCCGCGCCGTCCTGATTGGAACAAATGATGACAGCAGCATCTCTAGTCAAATAGATATCGCTGACAGCGCAAAAGCGCGTCGCACCTGGCACCTCCTTTTGTTCGAGGCAGCTACGCGTTCCCGTTGCGTACCACCTAGACATGTCGTCACACCAATTAGTGAAAAGGAATGCCGCTCCACTTCGGCTTATAGTTTCGATTTCACTTGCAGGGACGGAGCAGATTGCCAAATTGATCTCCCGTACATGTTTCTTCAATCAGCCGTCCAGGCTACCTTGAAAATCTGTCCTACAGTCTTACCGCCGAAGAACCAAACCATCGTCATCGTACTTAGCAATGTTCCTATTGTCTCGAACATATGAACATAACCTCTCCAATTGAACTGGCTTAGGGCGATGACGACGGCAAGAAGCGACAATGCGGCGAAGATTCGCCCCCAGTTGTAAGGCAAAAAGAATACGCGCTGCGCATAGAAATACGTCAGCAATGCTTCCGCCCCGTATGCCACCAAGGTGGCATATGCCGCGCCATACATCCCCAGCAGAGGAACCCACCAAAGATTAAGAGCAAGATTAAGAGCGAACGCGGCGGCACTCGCGAAGAAAATGAACTTCGTCTTCTTAGCCTCCATCAAAGCCAGGTGAAAAAGTCCAAAGAATGCATGCAGCAAATAGCCGCCTATAATCCAGGGGATGAGCTGCCCTACGGGGGAATATCTTGGATCCAGGAGGCGCGAAAAATCCTGGGCGATTTGAACTCCAAAGATTGCGGTAGCGGTAAGCAACACCGCCATGCCGGAAGAAAGTTTCGCCAGCATGTGCCTTCCACAATTGTCACCGGCTCGGGCAGTATCAAAGTAAATGGGCTGCCAGGCTTGCCCTAGCGAAAGCGATACTAGATACATCGCCATGCCCAACGTGTAAGCAAGCGAATACAGTCCGACTTCTTGGAGGCTGCGGTAATGTGCCAGGATAAAGCGGTCGGCCGCCACTAGACACAGCGCCATGAGGCTGTGCGGTACCAGAGGGAGAGAAAACGGCAGAGTCTCACGCACGAACTTCCATTCCAATGGAGCCCTGAACCAGGCCCGTAGAAGGTAGAGCGCACCTATTGTGGCAAGGCCCGCCGCCAATAGCTTTCCCAGCAACATACCTATGGCGCCCCAACGCACAAACACTACTAGCACAATCACCGCCGCGGCTGTCGCTAAGAACAGACCGAGGGACAAGAGTACGAATGAGCGCTTATATTCTTCGATCTGGTATAAACTAAGCCGGTATTGAACGATTTGTAATAGAGCTGCTGTCATGATCGCTATTTCTATGTAAGGGTAAAATGGCACGGAGAAATGCGGTGCTGTCCAAGTCAGCAGACGCTGTCCTAGCATTGACGCTGCAAATACCGCTACCAGCGTCGATAGTGTTGCACAACGTAATATGCTGCTCATGGAGCGTTTGAGCTGTGGTGGGTCATCTAAATACTGAAAATAGAAGCGGCGCATCCCTGCGTCCAATCCCAATCCAACCACGGCCATTAACGTTACCGCGATTGCTTCGGCCAAGCTGATAATTCCGTAATCTGCCGGCGATAGAAAACGGGTATAGATGGGAAACAAGACCAAATTGAGTGCCTTGGTCGCAAAGTTAGCTAGCGCGTAGATGAGAGATCCCCGCACCAGACGCAGTGCCAGAGTGCGGATTTCTGGAGTATGAACAGCAGTCGCAAGTGTGGCCGTCATTTATGCAACCAAGCCTGACTTGATTCGGTTTATTGTCACTTTCTCCAGCGCTATAACATTACTCAGAACAGAAGGTTGACCGCTGCCGGCAGGTAAGGTGCTCTGTGAGTCTTACAGTTAACCCACCTTCTTTCGGTAGACGTGCAAACGAGGCCATATCTATCATGTGGAAAGAGTTTATTAATATTCGAGAGAGCATCAGCCCATGTGCAGCGCTTTCTGCATCACGTTGCGGTTCAGGTCCATCAAGGCCGGATCTCGATCCAGGAGTGCGAGAACGTCTCGCCAGTCGAAACCGTCATCGCTACCCATGCGTTCATAAACCGCGCGAAGGAACGCAAGGTCTTCGGGTGTGTCGAGTGTCCAGCGATGGCTACTGTAGTCACTAGCCGCCCTGACAGAGAGTATTCTGAAGCGCGACGGATTTTCGTATATGTACGGAGTTACGTGAACCCGTTGGTAGGGTTGGTGTGCTTCTTTCCACGCGCGCGCCAGAGGCTGCCGCGCCATAACTTCCGTGTCGAGGCCGCGAGGGTACGTCCGGGCAAGCGCGTTGCTGGCATAGTCGGGTTGCTGATCCAGGAATCTACGGACGGTCTCGTCGCTAATCTCCCAATCTATCAGCGGGCAGTCTGATGTGATGCGAACTACTGCCTCGGCCTTGGCCCACTTGGCCGCACGGTAATAGCGGTCGAGTACATCGTTCTCATCGCCGCGAAAAACCTGGACCGAGAGGCGCCTGCACTCCTCCAGAATTATGTCATCGGCTGGTTGCGTTGTCGTGGCGACAACGACCTCTCCCAACAACGCAGCACGGCGCAGACGACGTACGACGCGGGCGAGAACGGTGTCGCCTCCGAGGTCCAGCATAACCTTGCCCGGCAGACGGGTGCTCCCCATCCGCGCCTGGATAATCGTGACAATTCTCATCCGTTCAGCTGAAACACATCCTTAGCGATATCTGATCCGACGACAGGATTAAACAACCCTCCTCTGGTGCGTTGAACGCGGTGGCAATGCAATACTGCTGAGTTACCCTTCCAGTCGGATAGGACATTCCGCTGAATCATGACTTCTCCAAAAGGAACATCTCATCCACGTTGTTGCTGTTCGAGAACTTTTGACGTTTGATTAGCCGTAGGTCGCTGAAAGAATCCAAAAACAGTTTGGCAAAATCTGTCTTCCAAAGTAGCGACCCATTTCCGCGATAATTAACTTCGGTATAGGAATCGGCAAAGTACTCGAATCCCCAAATGTATTTGCCGGTGCAACGACGCATTTCGCGAAGAGCATGCAGAATGTCCGTCGGAGAGATATGGATGAGTAACCCAGATGTGAACACCAGATCAAAGAATCCGTCTCGGAATGGAATATCGAACGCCGATCCCTGAAGAATGTTGCTCCGGGGTGTCTGCTCCTTCGCCTTCTCGACTGCGTACCACTGCACTTCGACCCCGTACAGGTTCTCAAAACCCATATGCTGCAGGCAGCGTAGCTGGTTGCCGACATTACACCCGATCTCAAGGATCCGCGTCGACAGCGGAAGGCCGTCCAAAAAGGAGGTGTTCATTTCTACCCGACTCACACCGAAACACTCGGAATAATCCTTGTTAAGTCCCTCGACCGTGAAAACATTTCGGTCAGTATAGTCGCGGCCAAACTGATTGACCCAAACCTTCATTTGATGCGTTTGCACGATGGCTGTCCCCCTTCACCCGCATATCTTTCTCAATCAGCTTTCTTGTCCAGGGCTACCTCGAGAGCCTGCACAACAGCTTTACCGCCATCAGCATCATCAGGTGATCATCGTTTCACGAATAAGTCCGCTAGACATTCATACAAGCGAAGCAAGAGAGGAAAATTCTTATCCCAGTCCGCCCGGTTCGCCACAACCCGCTGGTTGCGCTTGGAGATCGCTTCTCGTTGTTCATGGTTCAGGTTCGCTATGTGAAGAAGCTTTTCCGCAAACTCTTCGGGGGCACCAGCCGATGCGAGCCAACCGTTCTCGCCTTCGGTGACCCATTCGCGGTTTGAAGGGATATCGGTAACAACAACAGGGAGCCCGACGGCCATCGCCTCCAGCAGAGAAATGGATGTGCCGTCTGACTTTGCACAGCTGATGTACCCACTGGCTGCGCGAAACCAGTTGGGCAATTCATCGCGTTCCACCGGCCCAGGAGTCAGGACAACCTGGCCTAATCGGTGATGCGCGATGAAGTTTCGAACACGGTCTGCGGTGGACCCGTTAGCTAAACTAATCAAGCGTAATAAGTTGTTCTTGGTGTATGCGCGCCGGAACGCTTCCAGGAGAACATCCATGTCATACAGGGGCTCCCAAGAGCGGGTACAGATGAAGCAGATCGTCCCCGGTTCCAGAGCGAGTCTCTCCCTTGGGGGCAATGGCCCCCAAGGGGTAAAGGAGTCACGTTCAATCCCATATGGGAATAGCGCGATGCGCGAATCCGGGAAAACCACAAAGCGCTGGGCCGCGGCACGAACTGTGTCGCAGTCACAGAATAATCCGTCCGCTCCCAGGAGGGCAGTTTCAGTGGCACGTCTCCATTCTGCGTCACAGTCGACGTGCAGCAGCAGATCCGAGCCCCACGACATAACTACCAAGGGATGGAAGTTCGACAAAGCAGCGACGTACGCACAACTCTGCACGGGCCCCGCATGGACTAGGTCGGGGTCAAGTTCTTTCAGCCAGTACCGGAGCTCGGGCAGAAATTCCTTGAACAGGCTTGGATCGGCGTCTTGCCGAAATCTGCGCGCGGGCTGGACCCAATGTACGCCGCGTGGCAGGAAGTGTTCGGGTAACTTGTCTTTCGTGATGTCCAGAAACCAAACTTGGTGTCCAAAGGAGGACAGTTTTTCGAGAAGCCTTCGGTTATGACCGGAACTGTTGTCCGTCAAATACAGGACCCGCATAGCAAGCCTCCGGCTCGGTCAGACTGCCCCATCTCAGGTGCTCTCCCGCGGCCAGATTAAGCGTCAGCTTCCTTCCAATAACTTTGGCCAGTTCGAATGGCATAACAGAGTCGGCTGGCGCAGGGCGAAGCGCTTCCAACATTTCGGCATCCATGATAGTCCCTGCACGCAGGTCCCGGGCTGCCCGCAGACAGCGGCGTTGCATAATTACGGTTTCCTGCTCGTTCTCGGCGACAAACTTGACGGAAGAGCCGAGTGAGTGTTCCAGTTCGCGAGTCCGGTCCACCATTTCGCGCCAGGCCTGTGCGGTCATCGAGAAGGGATGATCAGGACCCTCCCGACGGTTGTCGTCAGTAAAGTGCTTCTCGACGACTCGTGCACCAAGTGCGACCGCTCCGAGTGCGGTCGCATGACCTGGTGTATGGTCGGACAGACCAAGAACTATGGATGGGAACAAGGTGCGATAAGTCTTGAGAACATTGAGATGGATGTTGCGAAAGTTATCCGCACTAGCGGTGTAGTTTGTATTGCATTGCATGAGAATCAACCGCGGGTTTATTTTGAGAATTTCCTCGACGGCGCGCTGCACTTCCCTGATGTCCGAAGCCCCCGTCGCCAGCAACACAGGCTTCTCTTTCGCAGCGACTTTGACAATCATCTCCGGCCAAGTGATATCTCCTGAGCCAATCTTGAACACCTCGACGTAAGGATCGAGCATGTCCACCGCTTCAAGGTCGTAAGGCGTCGAAAAGAAATCGATGCCGCAGGCGTCACATTCCTCTTTGAGCGAGGACGTCCATTCCCAGGGGAGGGTCGCCTCCTTGTACATCTGGAACACGCTCTTTTTCCAGTCTGACTGGTGCGAGAGGTTTTTGCCCATGACCTCAAAACCGTATTCGCTGACGATTTTCGTGGCGCGAAAATTCTGGAACTTGGCCGCATTGGCGCCTGCCGCCGCACAGAGGCGTATCAGGAGCTTTGCCCGTTCAAGATTACCGTCGTGGTTGGCTGAGATATCCGCTACGAAATACGTTTCGTGTTCGATACCAACGATTTTTTTTCCTAATTTCAGATCTGTCATTCTGCTGCTCCTGTAAGGAAACTCTTGAGCTGCTGCGGGTATCCTCGCTCCCGCAGATCTGCGAATCGCCGCAGTCCTTGTTCCATGCTAGGGATCGGGCGCTCGAGTGCGAAACGAACCTTGTTGGTACTCAGCGAGGTATCCAACGGTCGCGCGGCCCTTAACCTGGCTTCGGCAAACCGCGTGGGCACAACACGTTCCGGTTCAAACCCAGCCATGATTGCCGCCTGCTTCGCAAACTCGTACTTGCTGACCCTCTGTGAGCCCGCGACATGGTAAACCCCCGTCAGACCTCGGTCCAGCATCGCTAACAGAATTTCGGCCAAATCATTTGCCAGGATTGGTGTGAAATACACATCTACGAACCCTGGAACTTCCTTGCCTTTTGCGAGTCGGCCAACAATCCACTCCGCAAGACTCTGCTTTTTCTGTACGTTCCATCCGTAGATGTTGGTGCGAACGATCAGCGCCGAAGAGTTGTGCCGAAAGACCTCCTGTTCTGCACGCAATTTCGACGCTGCGTAGACGTTCAACGGAGCAGCCTCGTCCGTCTCCAAGTAAAAACTTTGCCTCCCGTCAAAGACGGAGTCAGTAGAGACATGAACGAACCTCAAATTCAGTTCTGCCGCAACTGCGGCCAGAAACGATGACGCATGTACATTGATCCGTTCCGTCTCATCCGGATGGTCCTCGCACCAATCAACATTTGTTCCCGCGGCGCAGTGGACCACGGCCGCAGGTCGCAGTTGAACGAGGGTCTCTCGCGTCGTCGCCGTGTCTGTGAGGTCCACATCGAACACTGACAGCCCTGGAACGTGGATGCGATGGGTATGACAGAGCCCAACCGCCCCACGCCCCTGCTCGCGGGCGAGCAAAAGGACGCTGGCACCCAGCAGTCCGCTAGCGCCTGTCACTAGTAGCATTACCCCGGCCATTTAACAACACATGCAAGAGTGTAACCAGCGCGGCTGGACTATTGTTCTCGTGTCTGCCATCTAGGTCGTAGCCCAATTCGCATCGTGGATCGGGGGTTTGCAAAATAACGTGGCTGATGACTTCCCTTATGGTTACAAAAAAACTCTGTGCAACGCCCACACCGTGAAGGCGCCGTTACAAAGTAATGCTTTAGCGTCCGCCCGAAGCCGGCGTTGAAGGCGGCGCGCTTGAGGCTGTTGCACCCGACTAAGTCAATCTCGGGAAAACGCTCGCTCATGCGCCGACATATCGTCTACAAGGTTAGCGAGGCCGAGCACCTTCAAGCCGCCTCCCGCCATCACCGCCTCCACTCGGCCTTGCGGTAGACGTACATGGTGAAGTTGTATGGCAGATTGTCATGGCGCAGCGTAACCCAGGGGCTGAGGTCGGTCATGCAGAACCGGAATATCTCTTCGGGACTCACGTAGTACATCTCCGGCTCGCGGAAATTCACGTAAGTGGAGATCGCGTTGAAAGCCAGGCCACGCGTTGTTAGAGCCAAGCAGCGCCTCAGCACGGACTGCATCACACCCTCGTTATCGGAGATGCGGTTGTTGAAAATGCCTGAAATGAGGACGTATTCGAATTGTTCGTTGATGCTGGCCTGCTCGATGTCGCGCTGCTCAAAACGGACGCCCGGGTACTTAGCTCGCGCGAGCTCCAGTAGCTCAGGATTAATGTCAAAACCGGTGTACGTCCCGCGATATCCCGCCTCTAAGAGATAACAGTAAAGATCGCCTTTGCCGCACCCGTAATCGAGTACGGTCGCACTTTCGAGCGGTGCAATCTCGGTGAGCACCCTAAAGCGGTAACGCTGTGATGCATTCGACCAGCACACGGCTTCAGGGGTGTCGCCATACGTGGCGAGGCTGTGGCGATAAACTGACAGCAGGTGATCTTTATCTTCGGGTCTCACCAGAAGGCTCACTCACTGCGATCTTCCTCACCCTCGTCATCCACTACGCTATATACAACAAAGTTGACCGAGGTTTTGGACCATCGTATTGCCCAGGGGCATTGTGGATACTCCTCGCGCCAGTGTTGTTGGAATAATGTGCCATTCCCTCACCGAGTAAGCGAAGTCACGAAATAATGTTTGAGAGTCCCTCCGAAGCCAGCTTTGAAAGCACCACGCTTTGGACTGTTGCATCCGACCAAGTCAATCTCGGGAAAACGCTCACTCATACGCTGAAATATTGTCCATAGTGTCAGTGACGCTGAACCGTCGTTGCGATGCTCTGGTTCCGAGCCAGCCAGCCAATGATATGCTCGCCTCTTGTCCCAAATGGTAAGGCCGACCGACGTCGGGTTCCCGGCCGTCTTTCGCGCCAGAAAAAGTTGACAGCGGTTTTCCTCTTTTAGCTTCAAATACATGCGGGCCAATAGCTCGCTGGGCACGGCCCGCTTTCCTCCATGGCGTTCAAATGTTCGCCGATGAATACTGTCGAAAAGTTCGAAATCATCGCTTTCCTGTACGATGTTACCCCGCTTCTCCCCCTTGTGAATTTCGCAGTGTGTGTTGACGTCCATATTCGACCAAGCCCGATGTATATCACTCAGGTCAACTACACTTGTGTAGCGCACGGCCACTGTGTACTCACTTTCCTGACCATACGTGTGGAAATAAAAGGGTCTGACATCCTCGAAGTTATAATGATGGCAGAGAGTGATATTGCGATACCGGTGCTCCAAAGCGTCGATCAGGGCAAAGCTGACTTTCTTCTCCAACTTTTCCCTCAAAGGCGGCTTCATGGAAGCGTTGTTGCGGAAGAGGAACCCATGGAAGGGTGTAAATGGAACTAGACTCATCATGCTGTTCGGCGGCTCATCCTCGAAAACAGTAACGCCGCCCACGATCTCGTCACCCTTGTAGCAGGCAAGAACGCGGAAGGGAAAGCCATACAGGTTCAGCCAAAAGCTTTCGGAAAAGATAGTTCCCTGGGGCGATTGCTCGACGAAGCGGTCCCACGCACGTAATTCGCTTGACTCGAGTTCCCGCACCTCCAACGAGCGGGTTGCCATTGGGCTATCGGCACATCCGTCCCGTGTGTTACCGAGTTTTCCGTCCTGGACTTGCAGTTGCGCCACTTTATTGCGTTTCACTGCGGCCACGCCGAAAGATGCCGCACTTCGAGGAGGCTATCGCTTCTTGCATCGCTGACCTAGCGTCTGTACAACACGGATTCATCTCGGGCACCGCAGCCCCCGTCGAGCGCCGAGCTTAGGTTGTGCCTTCTCGCTACGCGCATTCGAATAGAGCCTGCAATTCGTTTTCCGTAAGCCAGTCCTTATTAGTGTCACTCGTGTACCGAAATCCGTCAGGAAGCGGTTGCCCAGCTAACCAGTTTTCAGTACCTAACCCGTTATGAAACGGTTTAACGACGTACATATGTTCGAGTTCAACCGTGTGTCGCGCTTCGTCTTCCGAAACAAGGACCTCGTGGATCTTCTCGCCAGGACGAATGCCAACGAACTTCAGTTGAGATTGTGGAGCTAGCGCTTTAGCAATGTCCATAATCTTCATGCTGGGAATTTTTGGAACAAAAATCTCACCACCCTGCATAAGGTCAATGCATCGGATTACGAACTTCACTCCGTTCTCCAGGGTCAACCAAAAACGAGTCATTCGCGGATCAGTGACCGTAATACCGCCGTTCTTCCGCTGCTCAAGAAAAACGGGGATCACGCTGCCCCTACTACCCAGCACGTTCCCGTAGCGGCTACAGCTCAGCAGGCAACCCTGTTCACCAGCATAGGAATTGGCACGAACGAACATCTTTTCCGCGCAGAGCTTAGTGGCACCATATAGATTGACCGGGTTGACGGCCTTATCGCTGCTGATCCCGATAACCTTTTGAACGCCGCGGTCGATGGCGGCATCGATTACATTTCTGGCGCCAATGATATTGGTCTGAACAGCTTCGAACGGGTTATATTCGCATGCCGGGACTTGCTTTAACGCCGCTGCGTGCACCACGATATCAACACCGTTGAAGGCGCGGTACAAGCGCTCCCGGTCACGCACATCGCCGATGAAGTACCGCATCGGCGAGTCGGCACCCTCCGGAAACTGGCGGCGCATTTCGTGCTGCTTCAACTCATCACGGCTGAAAATGATGAGCTTCTTCGGACGACGATCCCTGAGAACCAGCTCGACGAACTTCTTACCGAAAGAGCCGGTCCCGCCCGTTACTAAAATCGTTTTATCGTCAAGGCTCATAGATTCCTCTCGCGAGAAGCGAATTCGACGGCCAGGCTTTGAAACTCGATGAGCTGTCTCACGTCACACATAAGGGCCCCTCTTAATAAACGTAAGCGAAATCAAGTTAAATTATCCCCGGATTTGCGGGCTGCTGCGGCATTGGCCGGCCTGGTTTGCGCCAAGCCACATAGTTCTGGTGTCACCAAGCCACCGTTAAATGTTCCCTTGCCGCTGGACGCTTCCCGCCCGTGCTGGTGAAATTCGGCCACTGCTAAATATGACCCCAGCTTTTGTCGACAGGTACGGCGGCGTGTTGGAATTCCTGTATGACACCAACTAGCGGAAGGTATGAGGCGACCTCGTACGGGGGAAGCTGGGGAAGGCTCTCACCACCCGGCACGACTCTGGGAGAAACAACCTTATTGCTTACAGCACCCGCCTTTGTCCCCTGACATGCACTGCTTTGCTGGCTTGCAACCTTCCTCGAATTCGGTGGGGGTTCTGTCGCCGCTGCTGTCGTGATGCTTATGATGGTGACGAAAGCACATGGAGTGGCAGCAGCCCTGAGCAGAATTTGAATGGCAAGTCTCATTCTCATCGGTGGAGAAGGTGTCGTCGTCCTCGACGCCTCCCTGTCCGCCGCAAAACGTGGAAGGCACCGTGGTCTTGCCCTCGAAGGTGCTGTCTGAAGGCTGCCAGTTCTGGTTATTGGCTGGCACCTGGAAGGATTGAGTGGGAACATTGATGTTAAGGGTTTCGGTGCTGCCGTTGAGACAGACGATGTGTAGCCGCATTATCGTGTTAGTGACCGATACCGTCGTCGGGTCAGGATTGGGGCTGGTTATGGCGACTTCATACCCCAAGGAGATCGTGTCGCCCGGATGGATCACGTAGTTGTCCAAAACCCCGGGGATGATGAACATGGGAGCTTGCGCGCTCGCATCTGGCGCGAGCCAGAGCGCCGAGAGCGCGGCCATGAGTAGAGCTACGATCACAAGTCCGGCAAATAACAACTTTTTCCTAGCGTTCATAACTTTCCTCCTTAAGGATGCGGGGCGTGCCCCGCGGATTTTGCAAGCTTTTTAAAACTGCGTACAAGTTGAGTTGACAGTGATTGTTTTTCCGTTGGTGCGCGACGGCGACACCCGCGACGGCCAGCGTGAGCCGACGCCATCGCGTGGGGACGACCGCGGCAGAAACCCGAGCGAGTGATTGCCGACCGTGGTTACGACAGCGACATCTTGCGCCAGCAACCGACATCGTCAGGAGCTGTTGGTGAACACGATTGGACGGCACGACCATCTTTGACCGGAACCGTGACTAAACACGATGGTTAGTTGGCAAAACCAGCGCTGATCGCCATGCTACGGGCTACCAGTGTTTTGCCATTGCTTGCCATCCCGCAAAGCACAAAGAAAAGGGCTGCGTTTGCTGGAATGTGTAGGTTGAAATCGGAAAGGCTGTGTACAAAAATGCCAGTACACCCTACCAGAGGTCCCAGCACCGGCGCGGCTGCGATGCTCGGGTGAGTTCTCAAATTTCGAATTCCGCTAAGATAAAGATTCCCAATAAACCACAATACGCAAGCAAAACCCAGGATGCCGGTCTCAACCAGTGCTTGGAGATAGTCGTTGTGAGCCTGATTCACCAGGAGATCGGTGGAGAAACTGCGATATTGCGGATAAATGATGGGGAACAATCCTAAGCCCCAACCAGCAATCGGACGATCGCGTACCATTCTTAGCGCGTCTCTCGCAATCGCTAGGCGGCTTGCCACGGCGGCGTTCGTGAGCGGGTCCCGCAAGCTGTCGAGTTGTTTCAGCACTCCACCGTCGTCGATCCAGAATACCAATGCCCCGATCACCAGGCATATGACGCACAAAGCCCAGGCCGTTCGCGGACTCCTGCGAGCGACGAACAAGCCAGCGAGGAACAGCATCTCGACTGCGAACGCGATCATTCCTCCGCGTGAACCACAGACAAAGATGGTTGCTCCCATAAGAATTGCCGCAACTATCCAAAGCATTTGCTGGTGTCCCTTCGCACGATCTGTCAGTGCCATGGCCAAAGGAATGGGCGCGAGCATTTCCATTAGCCCAGCGTAATGACTGTGATTGGCATAGGGACCAAAGATGCGGCCGGACACCGCCGGCCAATACCAATAGATCTTGCCGTTGGAGGTTAAA
>Ga0137401_10000199_pt1 | contig 21373 bp, 20 predicted proteins | sample CZOMad1_1_16fung_FD_108286 | JGI IMG/M metagenome (GOLD analysis project Ga0137401, IMG submission 108286) | Vadose zone soil fungal communities from Angelo Coast Range Reserve, California, USA - CZOMad1_1_16fungal (Illumina Assembly) | ecosystem: Environmental > Terrestrial > Soil > Vadose...
CAAAGACCCGAATTCTTCTAATTTAGCCTGGCACTGAAAATGGGAGAGGGTCACTGTCATAGGCGATAGTCTGAATCGCGCCCTGCGTCTGACCAGCAGGCGGCGGGCCCTGCGCCCGTGTCTTCGCTCAAAAATCATAGTTGTATTGCAGGTAGGAACTGTTGCCGTCGGCATCCGTCGCCGTCGTGGGATATGCAAAGGTGTTGTGATTAGCACTGTCAGAGAAGGAATCCACGTAGTTGATGGTGTTTTGATGGCTGAGTGGATCAGCACTGGCTACTACAGATCCCGCCGCGTTATAACTCATCTGATTCGTCAGGGCCTTTGCGGCATTGTTGATGTCCGTAACATCCCAGCGGGAGACACTGGTTACATTACCGCGCACAAGAAACGAGGCGTCATACGATTGATCGTGCTGCGTTGCGGTGGCGGCTTGCGACTGGAGCCTGGCCGGGTCGTCGTAACCGTAAGATAGCTTGGCCTGCCAGTTAGCGACGTTTGTGACATGAACCTGCGAGACTAGGGCAATGATGCGCAGATCAAGATAGGCTTGACTCAGGTTGTAGTCGGTATAGGTCCGGCGGAGTTCAGTTATTCCGTCCGCCGCATACTCACTAACCACATAGGGCAATCCGTATTGAGCATATGACCCGTAGTCAATCGTGCGGCGACGATTGCCCGCAACATCGTAGATGTTTGTCTCAGTCACGCGCGGGTTCGTTTGATAACTCACGCTGGTATTGTCCTGCGTCCAGGCGCTAGTGGTCCACTTCTGCCTAACGCCGCCGGACCAAACTTCGCTTTGCGTCGTCAAACCTTTTTGCCAGCCGGTACCATAGATCTCTTTGTAGATCGTGCCGTCCGGGGCAATCATTTGACAAGAGTCATCACGGGGGCGCTGTATTGAGTCACGACTTCCGCCGGCACGCCGTTAACTCCCGTCCAGTTCTCAGCCCACACGCGCTGGGCAGTCAGACGCGGAGTACTGTCAGCGCTCGGCACATAGTCGTAGCCTGTGGAGGAGCGTTGCACACCATCGGAAGTGTAGCGACGGATCTGGTTGGCCTGGCCGTTAGTATTGTATGCAAACGTGTAATAGGAACCATCATCGAGTCCGACCTGCGCCGGCATGGGAATTAGATCACCGATGTGAGTTCCGACAACGCCGGGAAGGTCACGCTGCATTGAAAGATTGGTCCAGCCAAACGTGGCCCAGGTGTGCGTTTGTCCATTCCATGTTTGCGTAATCGAAATCGGATTGGCGTTGCCGTCGTAGTTGAAAGTAATCACCCTACCGAGCGTGTCAGTAAGGTTAGCGATGTCGCCGCGCCAATCGTAATTGATCGTGAGATAGTTGCCGTTGCGATCTTTAATCTCAATGCAACGATACTCATGATCGAACCAGGCATAGCTGAGCTTTGTTCCGTCGGTTGTGCGCAGCATCAGGCTGCCAGTGTCGATCAGTTGCAGATAAGACGAATCTCCCGCTTCGTAAATGTTGGATGAGCCGAGCTGCCGCAGCTCGACGCGGTTGCCGGCGGCCGCGAGCAGATAGACATTCACGCCTGCCTGGGCGTCAAAGAATTTCTCCTGAATAGTCGGGAAGCCAAGCCGAAAACCGGGGCTGGGAAAACCATCGTCTTCATCGAAATAGACATAAGGCCCTGAACGTGTCCAGACCATCGATGAATAAGAAGGCGATAGACCCAGATCCAGCCCTGCACGTCCGGGCAGACTCAATAGCGGCACACTCCATTCCGCGTCTCTCGCCAATAGTCCGTTGCCCGGTTGATTGAATGGATCTATTCGCGCCGTTGCTAAGAAGAGACAGCACTGGAAGGCGAGCCTCTGGTCGTCAAAGTAGATACCAGATTTAGAAACTCGGTGCTTTCATCGAAGCCGCGGCGTACTTACAGGTTCTGGCGCACGCGGAGCGTCATGCCGCCGCTGTTTCACTTCATCGAGGTTCGGCAAATTTGCTGCCGGCGGACCTGTTACCGGCGGTGCCGGCTCAACTTTCTTGACGTTGCCGTTCTGGGAGCCGCTTTGCCCTTGCCACAGAACTTTTGAGTTGTGATTGGGTTTGGCCAGCGGAGTGACAACGAAACATGAGAGGACCAGCGCAAGCCAAACAGATAGACTCGTCCAGCGAATCAGTCTTGCGTGTAGACGGTGAGTACGTCTCATTGCAGGGACTCCTTTAGGTTCAAACAAAGACCAGTTCAAATAGACGCGGCCGACGCCGACTTGTTCCACGCTTCAATGCCCAACTACCCAGTCTTTTCCTCCTGGCGGGTATCGAGCCCGACGCGCTAGTCTTTTCGCTCCCGGCGTTCTCTCACAAGTCGGTCGACCGCCGCTGGTAGCTGACCCATCTGCTCCGGCTTCTTCAGAAACTCATCCACTCCAGCGCCCCAGGCTTCAGTCTCGCAATCGCTTGCTGAAAGCATGACGATCGGCGTACGCCGACGTCTGGTTATGTTGCGCGCGCGCTGAACCAGCTCCAGGCCACTAAGTCCTGGAATCTCGTTGTCGACAATAAGTACGTCATATTGGCCGTTGCCCGTAAGTTTTTCGAGGGCGCTATAGCCATCAGCGCAAACCTCAATGTGGCATTCTTCTGTAGCCAACATCTCGTCCACCAATTTGGCGAGTTGCTGGTCATCTTCAACGTGGAGGATGGCGATCTGAGAACTCGACCGGTCAGAACTCTTCCTAATTACTTTCCTTTTGAACTTTCCAGACTGGGAGACAATATGATGTCGTCTCTTGCGGACTGAGGATCTTGTCTTGAGCAGTTCCTGGTGACGACTATTAATTAAGGCGATCAAGCTCTGATGATATTTGAAACCAAGCAAACGCGCCGCCCTCGTCACAGAGCCACCCGAGTCTCTCAGCCCGCGCTCGATCAACGAAGCTTCCATCCTCAGCATCTCCTTCTTGAACGAGAAGCCTTCCCACGAGGGTTGTATTGCTTCGGAATTCCGTTCGCGCTCGACGGCAATTAAAGTGTCAATCACTGTCCGCGCACCAGAGATCAAGCGTTTGCCGGCTGAGGGATCTTGAGACTCTTGTAAGAGCTCGAGTGCGAACTCGTAGATGGAGGCCAACTCAATAGGAGATGTCTGCCCGGTAAGCTCCTCGATAATACTCAACCTAGCCCGGCCCGCGCCCTCCAAATCGCCCACGGTCTCAGCTACTCTGATCGCTTCTTCGAGCAGCTCTTTGGAACGCAGGTGATTACCGAGGCGTGCTACGACAGTTCCGTACGTCGTTAGTGCTTCGGCCAAGAGTGCTTGTTCGTCACCCTTCTTTAGCGTATTCACTGCCGAGCGGGCGAATCGTTGTGCTTCTTGAAGACGCCCTTCAGCGAGTAAGGTTCGCGCTTTAGTATCGTTAGCCTGAGCAAGATGTACGTGGTCGTCGATCTCGAGTAAGGAATGTCGGGCGCGATCTAAATATTGATGAGCTTCCGCGAACCTTCCGAGTGTGTAAAAGAGGAAACCAAGATTGATGTCCACACAACCTTGAAATCGAGTGTGCCCGGCTTGTTCGAAGTGAAAGCTAGCAGCGGCGTATTCGATCAGAGCCCGATCCAAATAATCCTCACGCGGATCGGCGTCCGACAACGTTCTGAAAACCAAACCGAAACCATTATGGAAAGCCCCTTTGAGCGCCTCGTCCTTGCTTTGCTCAACCAAAGGAGCCGCCTCCTCACAAAAGCGTAACGCCTCGTTCAAGCGACGTGCCCGCACTTCTACCATGCAAGCACGAATAAGGATGACGGCCTTTAAGTCGCTATGTTGGTTATCCAGGCGACTCAACGCGCTGTCCAAATGGAGCCGCGCCTCATCAAGTGCTCCTTCGCGCCAATAGCAGAGGGCAAGATCGGCGAGTGCTTCGGCTATCTGCTTGGGATGCGCAAGCCCTTCAAGTATTTCAACGCTTTGCGTGATCAGGTTCTTAGCCGACTCCTGACCGCCTGGCTTCTGCCGCGCGCTGCCGAGCCATCCGGACAGCGCGCCAACCCGAAGCAAGACTTCAGCCTTCGTCGCTTCGTCGAGACCTTCGATTTTTGGCATCCCGTCGCCTTCGGGCCAAAACTCTTCCAGGGCCTCGGAAGCTGCTTCATATTCGCCGGCCTTTTCTAATTGCTTCGCCAAGCCGCAGCAAAGTTGGGCTCTTTCTAGTCGGCTAAGACCACGACTCTGGACCTTAACCGCTGCTAATCGAGACCTTAAATTCATGTGAGGCTTACCCTTCTACGTGACTGTTATAATAATTGCTGTAGACAAAATGCGCGGCGCGCCACTGACTTTTCTAAGATGCAGCCGCGGCTTCTAAACAATGCTCCATTGCGTGTCTCGGGCTGAAAGTCGTTCACAACTAACTCACCAACCTTAAGGAGAAAACCATGAAGAACCTAAGAAGATTAGGCGCTGCCGCCGTTTTGACCTTTGTGCTCGGCCTATCCACTTTAGCGGGCGAGGTTGAAACGCCACCTTGTGCTCCCGGAGAAGTAGAAACACCTCCGTGTGCTACACAAATGGCACTCGATGACTCTGTTACCCGGGGTGAAACACTTATTCCATCCCGCGCAAACACGGGAACTGAGCTCTCAGCCACCGAAGCGGCGATAGATATCCTACAAAGCGTGCTGGCGTTCTTCTAGCAGCACTTTGATTCTTACAGTTCGCCGTTGCCATGATTAACTCTCGCTGGCATGACGTTATAAGTGTGCTTACTTTTGAGAGTCCCCAGAATTGGCGTGAGCCTGGACGAGGAGGCCCTCAGGCCGCGTAGGATAAACCCTTGCTGCGATCAATGCAACCATGTTTCGAAATTGCGCTAAGTACTAGACCGTGCGAAATCTTAGTGTTCTTGGCAACGTCTTGCGCAAGGGCGGTCTAGCCGAAGAATGGGACGGTAGGAGAGCCTGAGTAGTCGAGGTGATCCTTGTTCGCCGGGTTAAGAATCAATCTTGAAGAAGGAACAGCTCGAAAAAATATGATGAACCTCAAAGCGCAATAGGACTCATCTGTGATCTGATCTAAACTGGGGACACCTTGCCTGCCCGACACGGCACCCGCGGGTTTCGCATACAGATCGAGATCCAAAGCTACGCGATCTAGGATGACTGGATCTTGATCAATCGTGAGACTTGCAATACCAGCCAGATAAGTAAACTTCAGCTCGCGCCGCAACAACATGTCCGTTTCATTGAGTCCGGCGTTTGGCTTCTCAACCGGGACTATTTGTCTGAATATTTCGCGCGCCAGAAAGATTCGAAGCTCAGCCAGCTCATGAAAGATTTTCTCGTCTGGAGGAGATCCCGCAAAATAAAGACCACCGGGAGTAACCGCAATCTGCCCACCATCAAGATGGCCCGCATAAACATTCAGCCCCTTGTATAAAACAACGCCTTGAGTATTGGCACAGCCAACAAGCTTGACCACAGGCTCCAACGCGCCAAGTAACTGCTCTCTCACTTTAGGATCATCAACGTCGTGATATTTAACTTCATCAGGCAACGTGGCGCGATCAACTACGGGCGCTTTACAGATTGGCGGAGGCGGCTGTTTCTCAAGCCAGCTCTTGAGGCTTGACGCACCCGCTTCCCGCGCCCACTTAACCACGTCTTCCACTGCACTTTCCGGATGCAACGGCTCATTAACTTGCGACGCAGAATCAAGACTCACCCCATCGACCTTCCACGCTCCCTGTTCCTTGATCAATTTATAATGCACTGGCGAAACGTTGCTGTTTCGTCTGGTGATTTCTATGGTAACTTCAGCAACGTCTCCGACCACATCTTCTTTCAGAACTTTAATCGATTTAATCCCGCCGTGCTCTTTCAGCTCCGCAGTCGTGCTTGACAAATTTTCCTTAAGCGCCTCGATTCCTAATTTGGTGATCAACCCCCTGGAAAAGAAAGTCGCAGCTCCGTCAACGTCGCCCCTCTCCAATGTTCTACACAACGTTTCTACGCTCTTTGACGGCTTCGCTGACAAGCTGCAGCCGGGGGTAATGCTCAACAGTTCGAGCAGTGCTAGCACCAGCAGAACTCTTGAGTACTTAATAGCAACAGGGCTGGCGAGGACAAACGGTTTCATGAGACAGTAACCCCTTGAGTTCAGTGACTCCCATCAAACACTCTGGTATAAGAAACAAAGAGTGTCGCGATTGTGACTTTGATAATTAGAGGACAAAGCGACTAGTGCCGCGCCAGCGTTCGCGTGACGATGGCGTAAACATTTCCCGCGCGCGGAGCGACCAAGGTTGATCCTATAGTGGCACTCCGGCCCTTGATTGTCGGCCTGCCAAGACAATTTTTCTGAGTGTATGCGTGTAGCCAAGAGTTTCCGCAAAGTTGATTCTCTCGAACGCGCTAGCCAAAGGGCGTGTCGTGGGGTTATCGCACGAGGCAAAGCCTTGCAGCTGACGGGGCGACAGCATCTTTCTCCAGTAATCTCTTTCTTCGCGGCTTGATTGTGATCACGCCCAACTTACGCGAAGGCAACGTCGGCGCCATCATGTCCAACGGCGGCTACGGCGGCTTCCACGAGCTTCTCGACGCGTTGAAAAGTGGTGGGCAATAGTTAGGCTTAAGGATTCGGGTAAAGAGGACTCGAAACTTTCAGGCGACCCGGCGCAGGAAGCCCAGCTCGAACGCGACGGGCAGCCACACCGCGACCTCGGCAAGCGCTTGCCCCGGCTCTCTTCCACTCTCAAGCGCCGCAACGCGCACAGCCGGGTAGCTTGACGTGGGGCGCTCGCAGGCCCTCAGAAAGGCGAACTGCCAGAGCGAAATCTCTTCCACGTGGAGGCGATAGTTCGAGCGTCCCACCGCGACGAGTGAGGCGCGCGGCGCGGGCGGCTCGGGGCGCTCGCCCCTGTCCGAACTTCTCAGAAAATCCACCAGCGGGAACTTCATCTCCAACAGCCGCAGGCACGGCGTCGCCTGTAGCGTCGGCCCTTCGCCGAAAACAGCGAAGGGCGAAAGGGGCTCGGCCGCCGGCGGGTCGTCCTCCGTCCCGCGGGCGCGCAAGACTTCGGCCCGCGCACGCTCGATTCGCGCCAGCTCGGACGGCAAGTCGAGCATGTCGCTTATGCCGGCGTCGAGCGTCCAGTTCTTCGGCTTCGTCTCCTCAAGGAATCGCGGGAAGTCCGCGCCGAGGTCGTACAGGCTGTGCGAGACCGGCGGCATGGTGATGACGTAGGCTTTGGCGAAGGCGTCGAAGACTGAGTCGCCAACGAAGCCGCGCAGGACGGGGAAGTCCGCGCGCATGCATTCGAGCAGCCGGAGCACGTAGCCGCCAGTGTAGACGGCGAGACGTTCGCGCGCGGAGAGGCCGCGCCTTTCGGCCACCACGTCCTCGGCGCGCAGCCCGTGCCGCCGTGCGGCCGCGTCCAACTTCTCGCCCAGGCCGCCGCGCGCGGTGACGACGGTCTTCATCCAGTGCTGCAAGAGGCTGAGGGACTGTTCAGACATCGCTTGTTGACAGTTGGAAGCCGACCGGGTTAGAGACCGTGGACGTCGCGCTGGACTTGCGGACGGGGCCGCCGGGGTTCTCGCCCCGCAGCGCTGCCTCGGCCTTGCGCAACTCCGCGACCAACTCGGGGAAGTCCGGGATGTTGGCGTCCCACTCAAGGAGTGTCGAGACGCCGCCGGTCAACTCCTGCGCCATCCTGTACAACTCCCACACGCGCGCCGGCACGGGCTGGTCGTGGGAGTCCACGAGGTAGGGCCCGCAGTCCGTCGGCCCCGCGAGGTGAATCTGCACGACGGCGTCGTGCGGCATGCTCCGGATGTAGTGCTCCGGGTCAAAGCCGTGGTTGTAGCCAGACACGTAGACGTTGTTCACGTCGAGCAGCAGCCCGCACCCGGTCGCGCGCGCCAGATGTGAGAGGAATTCCCACTCGGCGATGGTCGAGTCCTTGAACTCCAGATAGCTCGAAGGGTTCTCCAGCACCAGCGGTCTTTCCAGAAAGTTCTGCACCTGCCGGACGCGCTCGGCCACGTGACGCAGGCTCTCCTCGTTGAGCGGCATGGGCAGGAGGTCGTGCGTGTTGACGCCCGCAACCCCCGTCCAGCACAAGTGGTCTGAGACCCACGCAGCGTGGACGAACTCGGCGAGCGCCTTCAACTTCTTCAGGTAGTCCCAATCCAGAGGGTCTGTGCTCCCGACTGAGAGCGAGACGCCGTGCATCACGACTGGGCGGACGGACACCACGCGTTCGAGCACGCGGCGCGCGTAGCCGTAGTTGTCGATGAAGTTCTCGCTGATGATCTCGAACCAGTCCACGTCCGGGTCGTGACTCATCAGGTAGGAGAAGTGCTGGTTGCGCAAGCCGACCCCCAGGCCAAGGTTCGGGAGCCCTCGTCGCGGGGGTCGGCCTGCGCGCACTTCGGGGGTCGAGTCCTGAATCATGTGGAGGGCGGGAAGGCGAGGCGCAGCTCGCTGTCCTTGGGCTTGTCGGGGATAGGCTGCTTGCGGTGCTTGAGCACTTTGACGTAAGCGTCCCACGCGATGTCGTAGACGCGTTCGCCCACCTCGAACCTTTGCAGCACCTTGCGCATCCCGTCTTTAATCTCCTTCGGCTCGGCCGTTTGGCCGACAAAGTCGAACAGATCCATCCACCCGACCTGCTCGTCGGGCTCGGTCGAGTCGGGGATGGGGTAGAGTTGCGAGGCCGAGATGGGGACGGCGCAGCCGCCGAAGCTGGCGCACCTGTTATCCGAGGGTGCGCTGTAGAGCTTCCCCGTGGCCTGCACCTCTCCCTGCAAAGGCCGGGTCGGGTTCAGGTGGTCGAGCAAGACCTTGTGGCCGCAGAGCGCGCTCTGCCCCTGCACCTGGACGAAGCCGCAGCCGCCCTCGGCCTTGCAGGTGTTCGAGCCGCGGCAGGAGTGGAATACCTCGACCTGCGCGCAAGTGTCGCCGCGTGTGCCGCTCAGTTCGAGCCCCTGGCAGGCGTGGTAAAGCTCGCCCGGCGTTTTGGGCGCGACGCCGGCCGTGATGTCGGGGTGACGGCCGAAGACGGCCCAGCATATCGAGACGCGGTCGCCCGAGCCGTACATCGAGGGGCTTGGGAACCCGGTAGTCTCGGCCGTCCAGAAGCTCCCAAGCACGCGCGCAATGCCGGCGATGGAGCCAGCGGCCGCCTCGCTGAAGATCTTGTAGTTGGCCTCGTCTGCCTTCAGGTTGTTGAGCGCGGCCGCGATATCCTCGGCTGGCGGGAGGTTCCACGTGTTTGCTTTATAGTCCTGCTCATTCGTCATCAGCGTCTCGGCCGTCCACTTGTTCCCGGCCGCGTGCCACTGATCCCACGTGACGACGCCGCCCGCTCTCAACAGAGCGTCGATGGCGAGGAAGCGGTCGTGGTGGTCGAGCTCGCCGTTCTGGCTTCGCGCGACCTTGTTCCCTGAGGGGTCGTTCTGAACGCCCGTGTCTGTGTAGTTCGGGTAGTCGAAGTTCAGCGCTTCCTCGTCCGGCCGGAACTGGCCCTCGACAGGCGCATACTGGAGCAGCCCGCGCATCCGCCTGATCCACTCGGCCACGCCCTCGCCCTCGCCCTGGTCGGTGATGCCGTTAATCATGTTCAGGATGTTCTCCATCGCTGAGGGTACGCTGACCTCGCCCGACGCCATCGTGGACATCTTGGGGTACTCGGGCTTGTGGTAGCTGCTGCTGGCGTTGAAGAGGTCTCGCTCCAACGTGCCGCGGTTGAAGACGGACTCGAAGAGGCTGGTGCCGTCGTCGTAGACGATCTCCATGTACTGCCAGAGACACTTGTACATCCAGCCGATGGTGCCGAACATCGGGAGGTCGTCGCCCGCCTTCCAGTTCTCGAACGGGGCAGCCGGGAAGTATTTGCCGACCTTGTCCGGGGCGATGATCTTCTTCGCGTCCTCCTCGTTCTGCTCGATGGCGAGGAAGAGGCGGTTCTGCTCCACGGTCAGCGCGTCGAGCCTGACCTTGATGTCGTTGTAGCCTTCGACGGCGTCCCGGAAGTCGAGGATATGCGGGAGCATGGTGTTGTCGGGCCCGTAACAGACCCAGCCGTAGTCCCCGTCTACCAGCGCCTTGCTGTTATAGCTCGGCATCACGCCGAGCGCCTTGGCGATGTTCGAGGTCAGTTGCAGGTGCAGCATCTCGTCGATGAAGACGCTGAAGAAGTGATTGAAGGCCGCCGCGTTGGCGCTGCTCGCGGTGTCGCGTGCGGGGGACGCGCCCGGCCACAGCCGCCCGCGGTAGAAGTCGTTCTCCTTGCTGGTGATCTGGTGCATCCCTTGTATGGAGTACATCGAGACCATGTAGAGCGGGAGGGTGAACAGTTCGACGTCGATGGCGGCCTGGGCGATGGCCTGCAACGCGGCCTTGTCGGTGTCGTGGTCTTTGGTTGGGCGTTCCTTCAGCTCCGGGCGTTGAAAAGTTTCCATGTTTGTCTTTATGACCTCCGGTTCGCGTAAGAACAAGGTGTATCAGACTGCTTCGGCGGGTCGCGACTTCAGACCCGGTTTAGGGCCGCGGACGGGTGGCTTCGGGCGGATGATACTTCTGCAACTTTTGAAAAAGCAAGTAGTTTGTCTCCGCTGCATAAGAACGAACAGGTAGTGTTTCAAAAACTCCTTCTAGAGATAACCCGTCCTTCTCCAGAATGGACCAGAAGCTGCGCCCGTGATTTCGCGCCGCGCTCGAATAGGCCATAACGTCACGTAATATCCAATGACAGGTTGTTTGTCCGCTCATGTTTTTGCCGTTGGAGGAACAGGCAACGGAAGGTTAGAAATATTTCGGAAATCCTACTTTAAGGAAATCGAGTACAGCGGCCGAGTAAGCTTCTTGTCCGGCAAGGTATTTGCCGACAGCCTCCTTAGCCTTCGTTCTCGCCTGGTCAATCGTCTCGTCTTGATTACGATATCCGAGGTAAGAGATTTCATACGCCATTTCAGCCACTCGCTGGCGCGACCACGCGCGGCAACGATGTCACCCGAGTCAAGATTGTAAGTCTTGATTGATGCTTCGCCCGATGGAAAACGAAAGTTCTTAAGAAAATGAATAGAGTTTTTGGGATTCACATTGGGAGCCTCCAGAAAACGTGAGATTAGGTAAAGCATTCCTTTGCATTTTATTGAAGATTGTGCCGGGTTGCTGTTCTACACCGTCTACACTCTGTACACCCTCGTTGTGCCTTAGTTGTGACAGGCATTCAAGCCCCGTTATCAACCGTCACATCCTGTCGTAACAAAGACTCGTTCGGGCAAAGGACTGTGTAGACACGCCGATTTATTAGTCGGACGAGATTGTCGATGCTCTCAGCGATTGTGAAGGCCCGCGATTGAAGGGTTGACCAAGTCGCCTTTCAGTGTTTTACTTTACGGCAACCTCAGACTAATTCTTTCCCGGGAGGAATGAGTAATGAAGAATAGGAAGAAAGAGAACAAGAAAATGAAGTTGAACCTTAAGGATTTCGATTTGAAGGTTCAGAGCTTCGTCACCTCAGTAAGGCGCCAACAACCTGCCCAGTTAGAAAAAGGACTTACCTGGACAAACGCCTGTTGGAGTGGAGGATGTGCAACTAGTCCGACGTGCACTACCTAAAGCGTGCCGCTTTTCCATAGCTTAATGTTGCGGCTGCGTTTCTGAATTAGAAGGTACTGGTCATTTGCTCTGAGTCAAACCGTTGGCTCGTTAAGGCAAGTAAACCGTGCCCTTTCGAATTTCGCCTCGAATCCATAATCCTGACGTTTAGCCTCCGTGAGCCAGTTTTGGTTTCGAGTTTTTGAAGCGTGCCTGACTATACGTCTGGCATACGCTGGCAAAAGCAAGTTCTCTGCCGGCGATGCATTGACGAGTGTTGCACGCTCTTGCTTCAGTCCAGGAGCGAGGCTCCCCTTGCCGTCGAATTGGCGTCCCCTTATTGGCATACCCCCTTAATTAAGAATATTCCGCAACTTGAAGGCTTCTACTTGGACGCTGACGAACTTGTTCCTGAAAATCAAAGGCGCTAATACGTTAGCCTCTTTAAGCGTCCAGGCAGTCTGGAGTGGTTTTGTTGAAAACGTGGTGAGGTGCCTCATGGCGGCCATGAAGAATGTGAGAAGCCTCCCTCGCTGGTGCTTAAATCCATACAAGCCTTATCGATAAAATTTGCAGTTAGGATCATCATGCGGTTGTTCCCTCAGGTCCTGGTTCGCGTCAGTGGTGGGCCATTCGAAATTCTCGAAGCCCTCAGTCTTACTGAAGCTACTCGAATAGTTGAAGAAATCGATCATTGCGAAAAACAGATTGCGGTTCTAAAACAGAAGTTATCTGATGCCCTGTATATTGTTATTCAGTCTTTAAAAGATCCCTATGCGCGCGTAAGCTTACTCAACATCAAGCGAGATATTTATAATGAAAGAACAATCTCGCGCGAGAACCTACTCCTTTCGACTTCGCACCTCTCTACAGATTTGGCTCAATTTCTTGCCGAATATCTGCAGCTAAAGAAAAAGGTTTCTTCTCTGATGGTTCAAGGTGAACCCGTCTTTCTCGGAGAGGTGGCGCAAGCCAGAGCCAAGTTGCGTGAATTCGCTGAAGACAGCAAGCTACAGAAGGGCTTGCTTCTCTCCAGCCAATCTTTGCTAACAAGAATCAACAAGAGCTACCTCAGAAAGGAACCGCAACTTTTTGACAAAAGTGATCATGATACAGAGCGCAGTCTGATCAAATACTTATCGCGGATGTGCGCTAAAACGTCACCTTTTAGCACCTTCACCAACCTTGCCAACGGGAAAGTAGTCGGCGGTGGTTCTGGGAGCAAACGATCGAAGATAATCTCCATCCCAAACTTAGGCAGCAATAAAACGACAGCCATTGTTAGCCACATTCGTTTAAACAATTTCCTCTATCAGTTTCTCTTAGGGCTTCTAACAAAGAATAAGGAAATCTACCGTTTGTTCCTGGTGCGGCCAAATCCGACCATAACGAAGAGCGGCGATCAATATTTGTTCCTCACAAACAGTGACAACATCGAGTCCTTCCAGCGGTTGTCCTACAATCCCGCAATAGAGATTTGTTACATGTTGACGGCAGCGCAAAAGGCGAGACTAACATATAAAGAGCTAGCCCAAACCATTATTGCCGACCAGTATTTTGATGCAACAGTTGAGGAGATCGAAGCTTTACTTGACCAACTGATCGAGTATGGGTTCTTAGAGTTCCACATAGGAGTATCAGGTATTGATCCCGACTGGGATATTCGGCTTTGTGAAACTCTAGAATACCTCGCAGGCCGTTCACCCTTAACAAAGGAGTTGGTGCAAGCTTTAGGATCTATACGGGAGCTTGCCAGTAATTATGGAGAGGCCGAAGTTGAAACCCGTGCGGAGATTCTTGAGACTGCCTACCACCGATTCTGGACAATTTGCATGAAATTACATAAGACGGCCGGCCTTCCGGAAGAGGAGCGAAAATCACCCGAAGAGAAGAGAAGACTCCACTTGGCGAAGGAGAATAGAAACCACGATCTTGCGAAAGCAGATCGCACTCCAGAAGATAATGAGAATGCTTTCACTCGTCGGACGAATACCGATTTCAACTTTAGACCTGAACAGATGTTCTATGAGGACACAACGATCAATCTCTCTCTGGAAATAGCTGAAGAAAAATTAAATGGACTTGTATCTACTCTGCATGGCTTTTTACGGGAGATCAGCATATTTGAACCGGATCTCGACGACAAAGAGAGAATGCGACACTATTTCATTGCGAAGTATGGCCGCCGGGCCGCGGTGGATTTCCAAACTTTTTACGAAGACTACTACCGCGAGGTTAAGAAGCCTGAAGCCGAAAAGATTGACTCGCTCTCAAAAGAGTATCAAGAGCCGCCCAGGCACGCTCAGCAGACCGAGAACGGTAGGCCGCGGCTGGGACGCAGTGATTTCGAAAAAAAGATCATAGAAATTAGCCAAGACATTCTGCCGGTTCCAGCGGTGAAACAGAAGCAGCAGCAAAGAGAAGCATGGTTGGAGCGATTGATTTCGCTGTTGGGAACGCAAGGGGCTGTACGTGGGGACGAAGTAACGCTCACACTTGACATGATCAAAGAGGCTGGCAAAGATCTCTTCGTCCGAAACGATGAGAATTATTGTACCTGCTCATTTGGAGCTTTCATTCAACTCTTCGAAGAGTCGCAAGACAGTCAAGCACAACTGCGTGGTGTTGTAAACATCTTGACACCCGGATTCGGAAAAATGATTAGCCGTTTCCTGCATATTTTTGAACCGAGCATGACCGATGATATTCGTAACTGGAATGAATCAATAGTTCAGAACGCTCTCTTGGCTGAAGCCTGCGATGCTTCGTTCTTCAATGCAAATTTGCACCCTCCCCTTATGCCTTTTGAGCTTTCAATACCGAATAGTAATAACAGCATGCCCGTGGCGCAACAGATTCCCGTGACAGAACTTGAAGTTAGCCTCGACGAAAAGGATGAACGGCTCCGACTAATTCATAAGCCCTCGCGAACATTTGTCTACATCTTTGACTTGGGCCTCCAAAATATTGGGGGGCGCTCACAGGTTTATCAGCTTCTCAGTAAATTCAGTATAGTTAGACAACCACGCGTTTTGCCGATACTAAATGCCATCAATGAATACTACCTGCATAGCGACAGCCGACAGGAACAGAAAGATAAGAATCAAGAGAGGATCAGACCTCGGATCACGCTGGAAAATCAAGTGATTCTACAGCGTAAGGCATGGTTCATCCCTAAACGGATATTGCCCAAGAGAATGAACAGGGAAACTGATTGGTACTATTTCGCCAGAGTCAATAAATGGAGAGGTGAGTATGGAATACCGGATGAAATGTTCATGCACATCATTCCTGACAAGGCGTTAAACTATGCGCAGCCGGAGACGCGAGCGAAAGTTGGACGCGTTGATTATAAACCTCAGTATATTTCCTTCAAAAACCCGTTCCTGGTTAAGTTGTTTGAGAGTCTGATAGTGAAAGCTCCTGGCGAATGCAAAATCGAAGAAATGCTGCCTAATTCGAATCAGCTATTGAAGGTTGCAGAAAGCAGGCGCGTCACAGAATTCGTTGTGCAGTGGTACGATTGAGAGAGTCACCAGATGGATGTTCCAGCCGAAACCTGGCTAAGCGCACACCTATATTATGCTCCTCCCTGGGAGGAAATACTGGTTCAAGCAATTCAACCCTTTGTCGAAGCCATTCTAGCAAAGCAGTGGGCCAACCAGTTTTTCTTCATCCGTTATTGGGAGCGTGGCCCACACATACGACTTCGCTTCAAGGGGAAGACGAATGTCTTAGAACAGATAGCTAAGCCGGAACTAGCGCGGGTATTCATTAGCTACTGCGACCAAAAACCATCCCAACGCCAAAAGCCAGAATCAGATGCAGAAGACCTCCTAAGACGTGGCTGGTATCCTAATAACACAATCCGCTACATCAAGTATGAGCCGGAGATTGAACGCTATGGCGGAGCGGCGGGTATTCTTATTGCTGAAAAGCAGTTTCATGCTTCGTCTAAAACAGTTCTCTCCGTTCTTTCTACATGCGGCGATTGGGACTATGAGAGGGTTTTAGGTACCGCTATTCAAATGCACGTTAGTCTGGCCTTTGCCTTGGGTATGAGTGTTAGAGAAGCCGCTCAGTTTTACTCATACGTCCTTCAGTGCTGGCTCTCAAACGTGTTGGCTGAACCGATCTCTCCGGCGGAAGAATTAGGGCCGCAGCAAAATGAAACTCTTAAGGCTTTTGAAGAGAAGTTCATCAAACAGTCATCCGTGTTGATTCCCTTTCACAAGACCTTGTGGCGGGCCCTGGAGGATAAAGTCAGCTTTGGCCAAGTTTGGTTAGGGTACTGGCTCAATCAATTATCGATTATCAACAGCGACCTGAGACATGCTCAGGAAAGCAAGGCGTTGACCTACAACAAACCAGATGCTGGGTACTCTCCAATGGTGGCTTCTGCAAAGTTCCAATCATTGTGGCCAATCTTGGAGAGTTATGTGCATATGACTAACAACCGCCTAGGCGTTTCTAACCTGGATGAGGCGTACCTCGGTTATTTGATCAGCAGAAGTCTCACGAATTTATGAACGTTGCAAAGATGATTCTAAGGTCCACCCTCAATGACTACAAGATTGATGAAAAAAGCTATCTTAGAGGAGGCCATCAGAATTGGCGATGAGCTATTGGCAAAAGCCGAGAGTGACGAGCATGGGATATCCTGGAGCACTCTGTCGATTGATCCTGATCATAATATCACCTGGCAAGAGTCAGAAGATATTTACTCCGGAGCGTCAGGGATTGTCATTTTCCTTTTAGAGCTAAGTAAGAAAACGAACAACATCAGATATCTCGATGCCGCTGTAGAGGGGATGCGCTGGGTCGAACATTATTGTCAGACTAATCCTACCGACAATTTTACCTTCTTTACGGGACGAACGGGCGTTTGCTACAGCTTGATCAAGATGTTTGAGGCAACGGCACAGCGGAAGTATTTAGACGAAGCCCTGGCGATCGCCAGCCCGTGTATCGCCTATTTGCACTCGCCTCCGGCTGGCAACGATCTTCTCACGGGTACAGCGGGAACACTTTTAGGCTTATTACACCTCCATGCCGCAACAGGTGAGCAGTGGATATTAGAAGCGATTAATACAAGCATCGGCCATCTAGTTGATGAGGCTCAGTGCGGACGCAAGGGCTTATATTGGGATCGTTCACCGTTTCGCATTAGAGGATTGTGTGGATTTTCGCACGGCGCCGCCGGTATCGGCTTCGCCTTTCTGGAGGCCGGATATCACCTTCAGAATGACGCCCTATATTGGTTGGCAGAACAAGCATTCTTATATGAGAGCCAATACTATGACCAGTCAATAATGAACTGGCCAGACTTCCGCGTCCAGCTATCCGATCCGACAGAGTGTCAAGATTATGAGAGAGAATACCTGGCAGGCAATTTCGATCTATTTACAAACGGCAGAGATCTGAACGCGTGGTGTCACGGAGCGGTGGGAATCGGGCTATCGCGTTTGAGATTCCTTCAACTTATGAATCAACCTTCCTGCCATAATGAAGTGGAAGCCGCCATCGCAAAAACATTGAATGCGCAGGATGATGTTTCCTCTCCAGGTTCAAACTTCACCTTATGTCACGGCCACGGAGGCCATGCAGATCTGTTTTTGGAGTACTATAGGTTATTTAAAGATAGGAGATACTTGTCTTTTGCCGAAACAATCGCCTCGGCAGCACTGGACTCCAAAGCAAAGGAAAAGCTCTACCTGCCTGGGATTCCTGTAGCAGGATTGCCAGAAGATACCAGCCTCTTCGGTGGGATCGCAGGAATTGGTTATTTTTACCTGAGGGTACTCAATCCCCTTAGAACGCCATCAATTCTCTTGCCGGGCCTAAAACGAATGGTAGGTCGCAATACCCGTAGCTCACCGCGGCGTCAGCGGATAATTTCCTTTGACCAGATTCGAAGATCGATTATCAACAAAGTCTTTCGACGCGCTTTGTTTGTGGCGGAGGAGTTCTTTCCTGAAGAAATCGCAAAATACTTGTCCGCAAACAATACTTACAGTCAGACCGACGAGAAAGAGGCATTCAAAGAACTTCTAGGAAGATTAATATCGAGTTTGCCACCCGGTAAACGACGGTGCCTGACAGATATATTTTCATTGGAGCTGCAAAGAGCCAGGATTGATGAATCTAACGCAAGTCATTTTCTCCTTCACATTGAAGAAGTGATTCAAACAAAAGAGGCGCAAAGACTCGCTGGCAGCGAGGATGAATTGTTCCTAAACCAGGAATTATCTTTGAACCCAAGAGTTGAATTCAAAGCTACCGAGTGGAACTGGAGCGTAGCTGACCAAACGCTGTGGAAAGATAATATTCACTTACCTCCTGACACCTACAACATCTTGTTGATTCCTGCCGCTGAAGCGGTCGTCGAAGAATCAATATCCAGCTTTAGTTTTATGGTCTTGGAAGCCTTCAGAAACGCCGCGAGGGTGACGGCCGTAATGAATGAGATCACCAGATCTTTTGGACATGTCGGTCCGGAACATAAGGCTACAATCAGGCATAAGATAGTTGAACAGATTAGAACTGCACTCGTGGCCAGAATCCTGGTAAGCGCAGACGGGCCTGGTTCCCACGCGGGGAAATTTGCGCCAGGGTTGGAGTTCTCGAGGAGCTTCTGATTATTGGCGTCTTGCGCAACTCGCTTGAGCCGCCAAATTTCGCACACTACGAGGTTGTGAAGGTATTGTCAGGTTAAACGGCGGAAGATGTAATCGGAATGTTCTTAGGGCATAATCCCCCGATGCGCACAGTGGATTAGGATGGCGATGTATTTAGATATCCTGGTCCAGAGCCGCAGAGATAAGAAGGCAGCTAAGAAAAGGCGTTGCGGTATGTGCCGCGTGTGATCATCACCGACAAGCTGAAGAGTTACCACGCAGCCAAGCAAGAGATCATGCCCTGTGTCGAGCATCGCCAGAACAAGTATCAGAACAACCGAGCGGAGAATTCACATCAGCCGACGAGATTGCGAGAGAAGGTGATGAGGCGGTTCAAGTCAGCGCGTCACGCCCAACGCTTCCTCTCGGTCTTCGGGATCATCACGTCATTCTTTCGAGTGGGGAGACATCTGTACAGAGCTCATGGTTATCGAGAAGTGATGAAGACAAGATTCGCCATTTGGGAAGAAGCGATCGGCGATCAGCTAGCTGCTTGAAAGAAGAGGGCGCCATGATCGACAATTTGAATAAAGTGCGGATTCATCTTACCGGATAAGGATATTCTTTTTTTGGTCGGATTAAGTTGACAATACCGTTACGCCCGCTCAGTGAACGACCAGAAGTTTATTTGCTCGTCCATTGAAAGTCAACGGGGCGCGATGCATAGTGGTTCAAGTTCGAATCAGGAAGCTCGTTATTGCTGGGAGCGCGGACGGCTCCGTCCGCCTTGAGCACGCAGCGCGAACGATTTCGCGCGTACGGCGCGGTGCGGACGGGACGTCCGCTCTCCCAGGATACGGCAACAAGGACATTCGCGCTGCGCGCTCAGTGCGGACAATCATGTCCGCGCTCCTTTCAACCAGTAAACCGCTTCATTAATTCTTCCCAGCGGCCCTGCGCTTTAAGAATCAAGTCGGTTACTTCGCGTACGGCCCCGTGGCCTCCCTTTTCTTCAGTGACAAAGTGCGCGGCCTGTTTTGTCTCCGCGGCCGCATCAGCCACTGCGAACGCGAGTTCGACGCGGCCCATAACCGGGATATCGGCCAGGTCGTCTCCAATAAACGCGCACTCATGGAGTGAGACCTTCGCCAGAGCCAGAATCTCATCGAGCGCTTTCACCTTGTCTTTGGCGTACTGTCTCACATATGCCATTTCCAGATCCTGAGCGCGGCGTTCGACGGCGCTGGAAGTGCGGCCAGAGATAATTCCCGTCTTCAAGCCGGCCCGATGAAAAAGAGAGATTCCCTGCCCGTCGCGCGCGTGAAAGGTCTTCTGCTCGTCGCCGTTTTCCAGCAACTCCAGACGACCGTCAGTCAGCACGCCGTCACAGTCCATTAAGAGAAGCTTGATGCGGCGGGCCCGGCGCTCGACTTCTACAATCTGAGTGTCTGAGTTCACTTTGATTCAGCTTTCCCTTTTGCGGCGCCGCGCGTATTGATCAAATGGCCGAGATAACCCGCGCCAAACCCGTTATCGATATTCACCACCGCAATACCAGGCGCGCAGGCGTTCAGCATTGTCATCAACGCACTAACTCCGCCCAAGCCCGTTCCGTATCCTATGCTCGTCGGCACCGCGATCAACGGCGCCGCCACGAGGCCGCCAACGATCGTGGGCAACACGCCATCCATTCCCGCCACCACCACGATGACATTTGCGGCGTTCAATCTATCACGAGCGGCCAACAGCCGATGAACACCCGCAACTCCCACGTCGTAGAGCTTCTCAACCCGGCTGCCCAGCGCACTGGCAGTGACTGCAGCCTCTTCGGCCACCGAAACGTCGGCGGTCCCCGCGCAAACAACCAGCACTGTGGTTTCGGTGGGCTCGGCGCCGTTGACCCCAATCTGAATGATCCGTGCGCTCTCGAAATAACTTGCCGAGGGAATCCGCGCTACTACCGCACTGTAGACTTCGCTCGAGGCGCGGGTCGCCATAATCGCGGAATGCTTCTGCTCAAGTCTCTCCAGAATCTCAACAATCTGATCGATGCGTTTGCCTTCGCAGAACACAACTTCAGGAAAGCCGGTGCGCAGCGCGCGATGATGGTCCAGCCGCGCGTAGCCGAGATTCTCAAAAGGCAAATCACGCAGCCGATCCAACGCACTTTCAACCGTGCGCGTCCCGGCACGCACTTGGTTCAAAAGATCTCGGAGCAGTTCGGCTTGCATTAGAGTTGAGCGGCAGGCGAGTTCGGATTGCTGGTGCGATATCCCGCCGGGTCGAGCACCACTTCGGCGAAGCCGAGCGTGTTCAGATGGGCATTGATTTCGGCTTCTTTCAATCTCAGCAGAGTAAAATCCTTTGGTTCAACTTCAATCCGTGCGATGCGGCCGTGATGTCGAACGCGCACCTGACCGACGCCGAGTTTTCGCAAAAATGTTTCAGCTCGGTCGACCTGAGTAAGCGCCTGCAGACTAATCGGAGTACCGTGCGGAATACGCGAGGACAGGCAAGCCAGAGCCGGCTTGTCCCAGGTCGGCAATCCCATTTCGCGTGACAGCGTGCGGATCTCGGCCTTGGTTAACCCAGCGTCGACCAGAGGCGAAATCACACCCCGCTCGATGGCGGCTGCCCTGCCCGGACGGCGATCCTGCAGATCATCCTGATTCAAGCCATCCAGCACCGCATCGAGTCGCTCGTCGCGCGCAAAGTCACTAATACGCGCGTACATTTCGGTCTTGCAAAAGTAACAACGGTTGGCCCCGTTAGCCAGATAGTTTTCGTCCAAGGTTTCAAACGTCCGAAGCACCACGTGGCGCGCGCCAATTCTACTTGCGAGATCCTGCGCCTCCTCCAGTTCGCCCGCCGGCAGCGATTCACTGAGCGCCGTCACAGCAATCACACGAGAACCCAGGGTCTCTTGCGCCAATTTCAAAACAAACGTCGAATCGACGCCGCCGGAAAAGGCCACGGCGCAGGATTCGAGCGCGCGAAGTCGCTCGCGCAGGAGGTCTAGTTTTATGTGAAGTTCATTCATTTCAAATATATTAGATTGGAGTCAGTACACATTTCCACGATCCGCTGTGATGTTAGCTAACTACTGCTCACCGTTTATTGCTCACGGCCCTCCGTCTCATCTCACTTCAAAGAAATCGATCGCATTCAACTTCC
>Ga0137401_10000201_pt1 | contig 21334 bp, 16 predicted proteins | sample CZOMad1_1_16fung_FD_108286 | JGI IMG/M metagenome (GOLD analysis project Ga0137401, IMG submission 108286) | Vadose zone soil fungal communities from Angelo Coast Range Reserve, California, USA - CZOMad1_1_16fungal (Illumina Assembly) | ecosystem: Environmental > Terrestrial > Soil > Vadose...
CGTATATGGATCGTTGCAGACAATAGTTCCGGAGGAGTTCAGAAGAAGGTGCAAACGATATGGACTACGTCGCCGAACATAAGTGTCATCGAGGATGCCAGAGTAAATACATTTACGCTTTCAGCGAAAGGCACCAGGAGAGTACTCAAGATAATATTGCTCGGTCCACCGGCAATGAAAATTATCCGATATAGGGGGAGCCGAACGCCTTTCGCAGGCTGGATTGCCAGCGGCGGACAGTCTCATCCCACAGAGGCGATTCTCACGGAGCAGGCTGCCGAAGGATCTTGGACATTTTCCATCTGGCGCCTGGAGGATAACGCGACGCAGACTAATGCGTCAGAACCCCAGCCCAAGGCCCTAGAATGGGACGACGGCCCCAACTGGAAAATCGACATCCCGTCGGAATCGGGAACACAGGAAGTCGCGCGTCGCGGGCAAACTATTTCCATTCGGGTGACAAAGTCCGGCGCGACACAAGAGATGAGTGGCTCTTTACTACCTTGTCCAGCGACTGTGGCCGCGCAAGTAGGAGAGGTTCACAGCGACTTCCAAAGAAGTGCGACCAGTTATCCAAGGTTTCATGATTTGACCCACTATCGTTTCCGTGCCTCGATGGCGATAGTCTTCCTTTTCCTCGCGCAGGCAATTATCTTGCTGGTTTGCACGACGTTCATGCCAAGGATCACACTCGCAACAGGAATCTTGGCATTGCTCTGTTGGCTGGCGTTGGGTGTGTGGCTGCAATGGTCCTACTTGCGTATGACCTAATCGAGCTTATGGCGCCTTCTTGAGTTGTCGTTCAACGTTGCGCTCCTCATTTTGTTGCGAGAGAGTTCTTGAGTGAATCGTCTTGCACCCAAGTCTGATTTTTCACCTGGGTGAGATAGTCTGCTAGTTGAGAGGCTTGGCCTCGCCGAGAATACCGCTGGATCTTCTGGGGATCCGCCAGCGAGTGCGATCCCGCGCGTACCGCACCTAAATAGTCGGGCAGCCGGCGGTAGATCTCTTCCTGGTTCGCCAAATCCACGATAGTTGCCCCACCAACATCGTTCAGGAGGCCCGCCGTGTCGCCGCTTTGCGTGGTAAGCGCGAAAATGGGTTTGCGAGTCCGAAGGTACTCGTAAGCCTTTGCCGGAATCTGATGGTCACAGCTTGCAGCTTGAAATAGCAATAGTCCATCGGCGTCGGCGCACTCTTGTAATGCCTGCTGGTGCAATAGGGGCGGCTGAATCTCGACCAAATCCGCTATCCGGAGTTCGCCAAGGATACGGCGGTAGAAGTCGTCCGACGATGGCGCCCGCAAACAGATGCGCAAATTCGCGGCGCTTATTCTTCCGTCACACTTCAGCCGCGCGAGTGCTCCGAAAAAGGGCTTTGGGTCGCGCTCCTCGGGATAGAGCATGCCCGTGTGCAAGAGGCGAAGAGGACGATCATCTGATATAGGGCCGGCCTTCCTCAAGACCAGAGACGCAAAGTCTTCTTCGTCATATCCATTGGAAATCAGGAGGCACCTTTCCGGAGCCAAGCCGGGGTAGCGCTGCAGGTACATTTGCCGGGTGGAAGCCGCGGTGAATATCACACGCGAGGCGTGCCGCATGGCCTTTTGCTCGATCCAGCGCCAGATTCGGCGGCGGAACGCTTCGGGCGGATAGCGCTCCTCTGTCATCGAATCCCGCAAATCGACGATCCACGGCTTCCCCGTCAAACGATGAAGAACGAATCCGCAGAGCACTGCCGTGCAGACGGGGAAAGTCGAAAAGATTACGTCTATCTGATATCTCTTGATCACCCGAAGTCCAGAGGGGATTGCTCCGACTAACCAGCTTCCCCAACGATCTGGAATTGCCAGCCAGTCCGGGAAAAAACCGCGCAGGCCAAGGTGCCTCTTCACATCCAGAGCAAATGCGTGGAGCACGGTCAATTCCTGAGGAATGGACTGCTCCGAGCGGGCATCGATCTCTTCGTAAGCTCTGGGGTGCACTGTCAACAGGATTGGCTTCCATCCCGATTCAGGAAGATAGCGGGAGAATTTCAAGGAGCGAAGCACTCCACTCGTGCCGGTGCACGGAGGGAAATGGAAGGCAATGATCAGGACTTGTCCCACGGGAGTCAGAGATTATCGCGCGTATCAGGTGCTTGTGGAAGCCGGGCAATGGTCGTGCACGATTTCCGAAACATCGCCTCTGGGCTGAACTAGAAAATCTCTTCCAGCATCCAGCCACACCTCCGGGGGTGCCGGGTGACTCAGAAAACCCAAAGGACTCGCGGACCGGCCATACGCCCCAGACTGAAAAATTCCAAACAAGTCACCAATCTCCGCGCGAGGCAGAAGAACACTGCGCGCAACCGTATCTAGCGGCGTACAGAGCGGCCCAACTACGTCTACGGTTTCCTCGCACGGAGCACCGAGTCTGTTTAATAGAGCGACGGGATAATTTCTTTTTATGGTTTGACCCAGATTTCCTGAAGCCGCGAGATGGTGATTCATTCCTCCATCGAGAATCAGAAACTTCTTTCCCCGCGAAACCTTGATGTCGTTCACACGGGCAACATAAATGCCTGCCTCTCCCACCAGGAAACGCCCAGGCTCGAGTAGGAATTGCGTTCCCTCAAAAATCGCTTCAGCGTCAACCTCCGCAAACAGCGACGAGAGGCCAGAGTGCAGCTGTCCGAGATCCAATTCTTTTTCGTGTGCGAAATAGGGAATGCCTAAACCTCCACCGAAGTCCACCGTGTGCAGGGGGCTCCCAGTGAGTTTTGCCGCATGACGCGCGACGTCAAGACCGTGGCGATATTGGTTGACGAGCGTGCCGGCCTCCAGAATCTGAGTGCCCGCAAAGAGATGGATTCCGCGGAACTGCAGCGCGCTGTCTCGAAGCACGGCTTCAAGCACACTGTCAAGCATCTCTTCATCGACGCCAAATGGGGCTGGGCGGCCGCCCATGCGCATCGCCCCACCCTCGGCTTCGCCTGCAGGATTCACGCGAACGGCGACATTCGCCCGCACGCCCAGGCGCCGGCTGATTTTACTCACTCGCTGCGCTTCCGTGAGAGATTCCACGTGGATCTGGCCGATGCCTCTCGCTAGCGCGAGCTCCAATTCAGATTCCGTTTTTCCGGGACCGGCGAAAAGAATATGCGCGGGATCGCAACCGGCCTCCAAAGCTTGACGAAACTCGCCAGCAGAAGCAATCTCCAGTCCGCAGCCACGAGAAAGAAAGTGCCGCAGAATCGCTTGATTCGGATTCGCCTTCACCGAGTAGGAAATGGAAAACCGTCTCGGCAGTGCTCGACGTAGCGCATCAACCTTCTCATTGACTATGCGGCTGTCGTATATGAAAGCCGGGGTCCCATATTTCTCGGCCAGTGCACTTATGGAAACCCCGCCAACGAATAGAATGCCCTGCGAGAGTCCAAAATATTTTTGCACTATTGTATGTGCTGGATCGCTCATCATAAGCCTTCGCGCCGGCGAAGCGCTGGATAATCCACTTTGCCGCTGCTTGTTTTTGGTAGCTCGCTCAATACTTCCAGAAACTTGGGTACCATGTAACGAGGCATTTTTCCTGCACAGTGCGCCAACAGGGCTTCGGTATCCAGTAACTCGCCGTCGCGTGGCACGACAAACGCTTTGATCACCTGGCCGAGTATGTCGTCGGGCAGTCCAATCACAGCTGCGCCTCGTAGCTTACCGGTCTGAAACAAGACTTCCTCAACCTCGGTCGGGCTGATGCGGACCCCCGACGATTTGATCATTGTGTCGCGCCGCCCGATAAAGTATAGAAAGCCACTTTCGTCCGCTTTGACAAGATCGCCCGAATAGCATACCCTCTCGCAATTGCCCATCTCCGGCGGCAGAAGAGGATTGGGCCGGAGAGCGCGTGCCGTTTCTTCCGGCCGGTTCCAATATCCGAGTGACACAGTCGGTCCGCGGTGCACGAGTTCTCCTGTTTCGCCCGGTTTACAGAGTTGTCCGTTTTCGTTGAGCACTAGAATCTCTGTATCGGGGATGGCTTTACCCATCGAAGTCGGCCTCCTGTCGAGCTCTTCGGGGGGTAGATATGTCGAGCGGAATGCCTCGGTAAGGCCGTACATGAGAAAGATCTTCGTCGTCGACAGGGATTGCCGAAGGATCTTGAGGACGGCCTGTGGCATTGCGCCGCCGGTATTCGTGATGTACCGCAGGTGGGGAAGCGGCTGCTTGCTCAATGTCGAGTTTGGCTGCGCGAGCAAGCTCCACAAAGTCGGCACACCCGCTAAGCCAGTAACGCGCTCCTTTAGCAGCGCCTGCACGATCTCTCTGGCAAATGTGAAATTAATTAGAATCAGCGTGCCACCCTTTTCGAATGCCGTCATCAGTTGGTTCATGCCGGCGTCAAAACTAAAAGGCAACACTGCCAGAATTCGTTCTGCATTCGTGATCCCCAGATAGGTCGAAACGATTCGGCTGCCGGCCACGACGTTCGCGTTACTGAGCATGACGCCCTTGGGTTTGCCGGTCGAGCCCGAAGTATAGAGGATCGCTGCAAGATCGTTTTCAATGTTTGTCTCGCGCCAGACCTCCGGGGACTCTGTGGCGCAGAGCTCATCGAAGCGGTACACCGGCAACTGCAGCTCCGGAACATCGCCCTCGCCAGCAACCACAAGAAATTCGAGAGAGGGGATTTGCGGGAGAACCTCAGCGAGGGCGTTTATCCTTGCCGGAGTCGTAACAAGTCCCTTCATTCCACAGTCACGCGCAATGTGCATCACCTGCTCGACATGCAGTAGCGCGTTGATCGGAACGTATACGCCCTCACCCTGTGAAATGCCGAAAATTGAGATTACCTGGGCAACCGAGGCATCGAGATATATGCCTACACGTTCGCCGCGCCGCATTCCGGCGGCACGCAAGCCTATCGCCAAGCCTGCGGTTCGTTGCCCAACCTCGTGAAAGCTGAGCCGCTGGTCGCCGTGAACCAGGGCTTCTTTGTTGGGCGTCCGCCTGACACTATTCCGTAACAGATGCCAGATCAAAAAGTCCATTCTCACTCTCGCTGATAAGGGATGCCTACTGCCCCGAAACGGCGACATCCTTTGCTGGTTGAGGTGCCGCAATGATTCTTGGGGTGCGCTTGGCAAGCACCTGGAAGGCACGCTTAATTGCGCGTCCACCAATATGACGAACAATGGCCAGCGCGCCCCGTAACGTCCGAGGGTTCAGTGCCAGGATGCCCCATCGTTCCCTTCGGCTCGACATCCAGTCCTTCTTATATGCGTCGTCACCTGTCAGGTAGTCAACTTGGATAACTCCGTCGATATCGATGACGTGTTTCATCAAAGTGGCCGTAAGGATCGTTCCGACAGACAATTCAGCAAACCGTTCGTCATAAGCCAACTTGTAGATCAGCGCTCTCCCGTTGTGCACAATCCAGAATTGCGCTGCAGCGGGTTCGCCGTCCACACGCACAATGCCCAACCGGAGCACGCCCAAGGCCGCACAATTTCGGATAAGCTCTGGCACAAATTGCGGGTAGGGTTCCGACTCTTTCCAGCTCGCAAGGTACGCAGTATTGTAAGCGGCAATCGCAGATTCCAGTCCGTCACCGCCAGTGACTATCTCTATTTGGGCTCTCCCGGATTTCTCAAGCTTCTTCTTCTTGCGACCGAGCGTGTTCCTTAACACTGAGGGAAGCGTTTCCACGTATTGGGCGAAGCTCCGGCCCTTGACTTCGAGATACCAATTTCCGAAACAAAAGTACGTCTGAACGACGAAACCAGCCTTCTCCAGTCCTTGGACCAACGCAGCGAACGCCGGTGCATCAACGTCGAGCGGTTTGAGCTCAACCTCATCCCAACGTGGATTTTCGTCGGCAAAGCCCCGTGCTAACGCATCCGCACCGCGTTTTGTAAAGTTGTTGCCAATGGGTCCATACAAGCACGTGTAGTAGCTTGAAAGTGAGGAAAGTTTGCGCGCTTTGAAGAAACCCGAATCCGTGACTCGATGGACCATCGGTAAAATCGCTTCATCGGGACTTGATGAATCACCGCCATTCGCGCTGTAGACGCGCACAGAATCGGTCGGATCCAGGGCAAACTTTGCAAAAGTCTTAAACCACGGCATCCCGGAAAAGATGCAATCAGCTCCCGCATTGTCAAAAAGCCGTTGCGTTTCTTCTGGCAAATCCTCGAAGCTCGAAAAAATGCGGACGGCTGTCATGCGGTGCCGTTCCTCTTACGGCGAACAAAGTCAGCGACGGCATCAAGTGATTGGAAATTATCCGGCTGTAGCTCATCATCAGATACTTGGATCAGGAACTCCTGTTCGAGAAAATGAATCAGATCGAGAATTCCCAAGGAATCGAGAAGACCGGCTTCAAGCCACTTATCTCCTGCCCCCATGCCATGCTTTCGGGCAAGCGGAAATTGTTTTAGAACAAACTCCCGAATGCGATCTTCGATGGACTGCGCGTCTGCCATGTCCGCTCCTGAGTTCTAGCTGTCCCTCTCGCCACGCATTACGTGCCAATTCCGTTGAAAGTATATGCCCGAAACTGAACCGTTTGCTCGTCCGCACGCTACAAGAGGCGAAATCTCGCGGCGGCGGAAGCCGGCTTTTTCAAACACGGACTGCCAAGGATGCGAATCACCAGTGCTCAAACTCACGGTGGCCGCTCCACAAAGGCGAAACTTCTCCACAGCAGCTCCTAGGAGCCTCGCAATTACGTTAGGCTCGTCCACAGAGCAAAGGTCTACAATCACTGCGTCCGCAGGGTTCCTGGTGCACACTGTGTACCCTATAAGTGCGCCTTCGCGTCGCGCCGCTAGGATGTCATGCATGGAATCAGGGTGGGTCAAATACCGCCAATTTAAATATTGTGCGGTGCGCGCTGTCTTTATGCCTGGCTGGCTGCGAAGTTGACTGTCGAGCACCGTGAACTCGTCACCGCATGGGCCCGGGTGTGGTTCGATCTCACACGCGTCTTTCGAACCCTCCCAGCCGCGTCGCGCGAGCGCGAGATTGGCGACGACGCCAATCGCTCGTGCAAGACTCTTTGCGCGTATGACAGACTCAATCTTTTCTTCGACACGCAGTGGCTTGGCCCACCGCACAAAAGTTCCTGCCTGTGGGACGGCTAGTCGCTTGTAGACTGCCATCATACTTGCACTGGGGAAGTCATAGAAAAACTCGAATGGTCCTTGATTGATCGCGCGCAAGCATGCACTCTGCAATTGCAGCGATGGGCCCAGACTGCGATAGCGCTCGCCCATGCAAAAATCGCCAAGCACTAAGCCCATCTTCTCTTCGCCATCAAAGTACATTCTCCTAGGAAATGCAGCCGCCGCACCGGCGATCTCCCCGGTCGCCTCATCCTGAGCAACCCATGCTTGAGCCTCACCGAACGGTCCGTCACAATAAAGCCACTTAAACCGTGTTACATCCGACCGCAATGTCAGATGTGATCGGATCAACTCAATCAGGGCCAAACGGTCTGAATCTAAGTTAGCACGCCGTATCTGGAGAGACATGTCCTTCACTCGAGAAGTGCGGATCGGTTTTCACCGGGATAAACTGACAAGAGCCAGGCTTATCTCCACATTACACACAAATCCGTATTCGGCTGGAGCAAGTCGGCTGCCAGACACTTCGAGCCCGCCGTAACGTAACTAGCCAAAACTGACGTCTTTTTGTCGCATCTGGGAAAGGGCTGGCTTCCATCGAGCGCCAGTTCCGGGCCCTACCAAATGTGGGAAAATATTTTCTGTCACTCTGCTGTAGGATCTGCTCAATCCTATTCGAGAAATAGGCGATTCTAGGTCCAATTCAAACATTACAAGCCGCTTACGTGAAACCATGGCCCGACCACGCTGTGCGGAGATAAACCTCACAAATCTAGGCTTATGCGGAAGGTATTTAGAATCAGTAACCTGAAGTTCGGCAGGCGCGCGCTCAATAGGCAGGCCTCTTTGGCCAAAGAAGTGCTACTCCTCACATGCATTTCTAATTTGCAGGCATCTTGCGATGTCGCTCGTTAATCATTGAAAAGAGAAGTGTTAGGCTCGGCGAAGTCGCATTACGGCTTCCGAGACCTACGCGACGCATTGGAGCAGTCCGCGCGTGGAGAAATTGAACAGATGCTTAGAATTGGCGGTCAAAAAGTTCCAAACCCGCTGCTAGCCCTGGTAGCCACGGACTGCGTGCTGGTTGCTGTCGGGCTTCTTTTAGCAACTGTTGCACGCTTTTCGGTCAGCAGCTATGGACCGGTCCTGGAATATTTGGCCACGAGTAAGACGCTACTTCGGTTCGCAGTGGCGATTGTGGTGTGTGAAGTTTCTCTCTATTTTAACGATCTCTACGATTTTCGACTATTGGCTACTCGCAGCGAAGTCCTGGTGCGCTTGTTGCAGGCATTCGGAGTGGCTTGCCTCGTGCTGGCGGTCTGTTATTACATCGACCCTGACTTGGGATTCGGTCGAGGTATCGCTGCACTCGCGGCCCCGCTAATCGTTGCCTTGACGTTTGGCTGGCGGTTGCTGCTGATTCAAGACCGCAATTCGCTGGGTGCGCCCGAGCGAATGCTAATCATGGGTACTGGCCCGACGGGAATTTCACTTGCCCGGGATATCTTGGCGCGACCCGAGTTGCAACTTAAGATTGTCGGCTTTCTTGACGAGAAGGGAGAAAATATCGGTAAGTCTTTGGTGAATCCCGGAATTATCGGAGCGACCGCAGACGTTGACTCGATCGTCCAGCGAGAGAAGATCGACCACGTGGTTATTTCTCTGCTGGAGCGGCGGGGATGCATGCCAGTTCGCCAGCTGTTACATTTGAAATTTGCTGGAGTTCGAGTTGAAGATGCGCACAGCTTCTTTGAACGCATGGCCGGCCGCATTATCCTTGAGGGACTTTCGCCCAGCTGGCTAATCCTGTCCGACGGCTTCCGCAAATCCACAATGTTAGTGTGGACAAAGCGCCTAATCGATGTTCTCGTGTCTCTTGTTTCACTGATCTTGTTCCTGCCTTTGTTTGCTGTGGTGGCCCTCGGAATATGGTTGGAATCGGGGTCGCCGATTTTGTTCCGTCAGCAGCGTACAGGTCTCCGGGGCCATGCCTTCGAAATGCTAAAGTTTCGCTCCATGTTCAACAATGCGGAGGAAACTGGACCGCGATGGGCTAGCGACGGCGATGACCGCATTACACATTTTGGCAGATGGATCCGCAAATTTCGGATCGACGAATTGCCCCAGGTTATTAACGTTCTCCGCGGTGAAATGAGCATAGTCGGACCAAGACCCGAACGCCCACAATTTGTGTCCGTGCTCGAAGAACAAATTCCTTTTTATGGTCTGCGACACTCCGTTCGTCCAGGAATCACAGGATGGGCCCAGGTTAAGTATCAATACGGCGCAAGTGTCGAAGAGACGAAGACGAAACTTGAGTTCGATCTTTTCTACATCAAGCATCTCTCGGTGATGCTAGATCTCGCGGTTCTATTCGAGACTGTGAAAGTCATGATTTCCGGTCGAGGGGCCAAGTAAGAGCCGCCCGGATGTTTGGTTATCAGTGCGAATGGACCAAGGACATGCATTGCAGGGCCAGCCGAGCGGTTCGAAGACCATGGCAAAGCTCCGTGACCTTGTTTGTCTCGGCTTGTGGGTGTTTTCCTATCGCGCGATTGTGTTGATTTTTCTCTTACTCAGAAAATTTGAGGGCAAACGGCGGGGCACGCGGCAGCTCCCCGGGGGCTATCGGTCCTGACCTGGGAACGACAGACTGGAAACCTCCTTCAGTTGAGGACGGTAGGGTGTTCGGGTGAAGAAGTTTTCACTATTTGAGAATAAGCGTTCCGGCTGCCCTTGGTTGGCCCCTTGTCGGTGCCGTAAGCTATTGATAAGAGGTATGTTGAGCCTGTATTTCAGTGGTATAGACCGTGCTCACGATAATCCTAGTGTTCGGTCCACACGAGTCCGCTTTCCCCAGGAGGGTGGAGTGTTGAAGAGGTATCGGCTACGTCTGATTCTTGCGCTTGTCGGCGGGCTTGCCACCTGCGGAAATATCTCGGGAGGAGCCCAAGCACCCGAGACGCCGAACCAGACGACGGGCCAGCAAACAGAAACTGAACCTGCGAAGAAGGACAAGCCAAGCCATTCATCCCAGGCCAATCCGGCTATGACGCAGGCTCCTGTGGGATATCGGATTGGAGCAGACGACGAACTGATGATTTCCGTCTGGCACGAACCGGAACTTTCACAGTCCGTAGTTGTGCGCTCGGACGGGATAATCACCCTACCGCTTCTCAATGATATCAAGGTAGCGGGAATGACGACCGAGGAGCTGCAGGCGGCTTTAACCGAAAAACTCAAAGCGTTGGTCAACGATCCTCAAGTAACGGTTTCTGTAAAGACGGTGAAGAGCCAACGTGTTTTCCTAATGGGAGCTGTGGGAAAGCCAGGCGCTTACCCGATGGGTGGAGGTCTGACAGTTCTGCAGCTCATCGCACAGGCGGGCGGGCTAGGCCCGTTTGCCAAGGCTCGCTCAATCTACATCTTGCGCCACGAGAATGGTAAAGAGATTCGAATACCCGTCAGCTATAAGAAAGCAGTGTCCGGCAAAGGCGGTGATCCGGTGTTGCAATCAGGCGATATGGTTGTGGTGCCCTAACTTGAGCGCACAGGCGAGATCTCGCAGCCAGTGCCAGAGGTAAATCATGAAGGCCCGCAAAGTCACATGGTGTCTGTCGCTTGGTACTCTTGTAGCACTATTCGTTACTTCGACTGTACGAGCTCAGGAAGATGCCTCAAGGCCCAAAGTGGAACCGCCGAAAGCCGCGGCCGTGACCTCGCCTTTGGCTCCTAAGAGCGAAGAAGACGACACCAATGCAGCGAAAGCCACGCCGCCTGGTCCTGCGGACCCGTATGCTGGTGGCATAAAAGATGGAGGCACGGGACTGCCTCTATATGGGACTTCTACGACGCCACTTCGTTGGGGCAGTTTTTCGATTGGAAGCTTTGAATATATCGGTATTCACGACAATTTTGATCCAGTCGGGGTGCCAATTGGCCCTTGGTCCAACCTAACTATATTGCGTACGAGCGTTGTTTTCGATAGATACATTAAGAAGAACCGGATTGTCCTCCAGTATTTGCCACAATTGGCAATTCTGAACGGGCAACTTCATTCAAATGCCGGAGCAAACAACAATATTGCTTTAGGTACGATGTTTGCGCTGACTCCCCGCCTGACCCTGACGGTCCAAAATTCCTTTGTCCAGGTTCACAGCAATCAGCTCATTCCTGAGCGATATCTCGCGGCGGATGCCTATGCCGGTGCCGTCGTTCAAAACAACTTTTTGGACACCAAGGGAAGTTTTATCGCGGATACAGTTTCCGCAACTATTCAATATGGAGTCAGCCCACGGACGACGCTGACGATTTCTCCTATGTTTCGCTATGCAAAGGCAACCGACAATCAGATCAACTACGTGGCAAATGGCGAAACCTATCAAGGTGTGATCGCGCTCGGATACGCGCTCTCTCCATACCGGAAAGTCGGAGTCTTGGAGTCGTATCAATTGGTACGAGACACCAAGGGTACAGTGCCCTCATCCGCTCGCTTTAATACGAGCGGGGTTTTTTACAGCGAGCAGCTCGGTCGTTCGCTATGGGTGACAGCGAATGTAGGCGCGGAACACCAGAGTTATTCCGACTTTAAAGAGGCTGGGCATTGGGGCCTCTCTGGGGGCATGTCGCTGGTCGAGGATTTTTCTAGGAGAGTGGGTGTTGTGCTGGCTTATACGCGAGGGTTGACGTTTAACAACTATCTCACCACGCAAAGGTCAGACCGTGTTGATGGCTCGCTTGGAATCCACGCAACCCGGCGACTGAGCTGGAGCAACAGTGTCGGGTACTTTCGTGAACTCGGAACGGGGCCTCGAACAAGTGGGAAATATGGAACAACCGGGCTTAGTTTTGCGATGTTCGGACAGCTAACGGCATTTTCTGATTTCGCGTATGCCTTTCAGAATTCCAATACTCCTCAACTGATTTCTGGGATGCGAAGAACGCTTTCCTTTGGTATCCGGTGGCAGCCCCCGCGGGATTTGCCGAAATAGCGTTCAGACCATTCGCACTAGGATGCGCACCTCTTCGCTCATATTTTGGCTGGATAGAATCTCCCGCCCATCGGACCTTTGGGCGGGGTCAACGCCTCGGCTTGCGGTAGTAACTCTCTATAGCTTTAAGCAGTTGATATCCGACTGTGGCATGGGAGTTCCTCGCATAGGGCAAAACTGGGGAATCGGTTTCCGTTTCCCTCCTAGGCCCGGGCTTTCTCGTTGGAACAGGAGCACCTGTGCCTTGTAAGTGCATGAAAAGAAAGCTTAAGCACGACAAAGCCCGCTCCAGCTGCGTCCCGGGTTGGCAAGCTGCGTGCATGCTATTTCTTCAACATTTTGTTGGCACCCTGGATTAAGGAGACAGTGAGCCTTGCTAGAGAATCTCTCTACGAACACGCGAAACGGTGACCTCCTTACGGAGATGAAACTAGGTAGCTACCTGGAGATTGCCTATCGGAGGAGATGGTGGGTCATTCTCAGTTCCATAGGACTATTCATCGCCTCGACCGTGCTTGCGTACCGCCTCCCCAACACCTATCGCGCCGAAACCGTGATCCTTGTAAATTCGGCGGAGGTTCCGGACAAGTATGTGCCCACAATCGTCACCGCGGACATTGCGGGGCGACTCACTACTTTACAGCAGCAGGTGCTGTCGCCGACGCGATTGAAAAAGCTGGTTGAGGCCGAGGGCTTGTATCCAGACCCGAAGGGCAAGCGCACAGAAGAAGAAGTGATCCGATCCGTTCAGAAGTCCATCGTTGTGGAAACGGTAAATCCCGGGGCGGGAAAGATGGGTGCGTTCCGCATCGCGTATAGCGGAAGAAAGCAGTCGGACGTGGCACGGATTGCCAATGATCTGGCGCAGCTGTTTATCGACACCAACTTGCAGGCGCGCGAAGATCAAACCCAAGGTACGGCAGAGTTTCTGATGAGCCAGTTACAGGAAACGAAAAGCCAACTCGACGAGAAGGACGTACAGCTGAGGGCTATCAAGTCGCAAAATATTTTAGATTTGCCGGAATCCAAGCCATATCACATGGAAGCATTGGCGAATCTCCGCGCGCAAGCGCAAAACATCCAGGACAAGATTAACCAGGATCAGCGAGAAAAATCCATGCTGGAATCCATGCTGGTAACGGGTGGCGGCGCAGCCCCGACTGTCGATGTGGATTCCGGTGCCGAAAACACACCAACGTCTCCTTATCAGGCGCAAATGCAAAAGCTCGAGGCTAGGCTTGCCGAACTGCGAACGCGGTACGGGCCCAGCCATCCTGACGTGCGGAAAGTTCAAAACGAGCTGACACGATTGAAGAACAAGGCTCAGAACGACCCGCAGTCTGCAGCCGAGCCCGCTGTTCAACAAAAACCAGCGGTCCTGGACTCCGTAACGCATCGCAACCCTGTACTAGAATCCCAGATTGAGAAATTGAATGAAGAGATTAAGGAACAAGAAAAGTTGCTTCAGCCCCTGCAGCAGCGAATGGATTTTCACACCGGCAAGCTGCAACAAGTACCAGAGTTCGAGCAGAGGATCGCTCGCTTGCAACAGGATTATGACATTCTTCGGACGCAATACACTGGATTGCTGGAGAAGGAGAAGGCGGCTGAGATTTCGCACGCGTTGGAAGTTCGTCAGAAAGGCGAACGCTTCGAGGTCTTGGATTCTGCGATCACTCCCGATAAGCCTTCCTCTCCTAATCGGATTTTAATTAGTTTGGCGGGATTGATCGGCGGCGTATTTTTGGGACTCGCGTTGGCCGCAGTTGCAGAGGTGAATGACGAAGCCGTACAGACGGAGTCGGAAGCGGCGGAGATCCTGCGGACGCCGATTTTGGCAGGCGTGCCATGGATCATTTCCGGCAAGGAGACTACTCGGCGACGTCTGCAGGCTGTCGGGATGGTCGCGGGCACGGTTGCCGGTGCGGCGGCTCTTGGGCTCTTTCTGTCGATTGTGGCGGGAGGTCTTTTCTAAGTGTACCTCGCTTTCTACGGGCTCAAGGATGAGCCCTTCCGGCTGACGCCGGACCCCCGATACCTACATATGTCGGAGCCGCATCAGGCGGCCCTGACCGTGCTCCTTGAGGGCATTCTTTACCGCAAGGGCTTGGTTATGATTACCGGGCCGATCGGAACCGGGAAGACGACACTAATTCATGCCGCGCTGCAGATGCTCACTGACATTTCAAAGCAAAAGATGCCGATTAAGAGCGCGCTGCTGTTTAATCCAGTTCTGACTCGCGACGAGTTTCTGGAAATGATGTTGGACGAGTTCGAGGTCAGCTGCCCAGCTACAAGTAAGCCGCGCCGGTTGATGGCGCTCCACGAGATGCTGCTGGACACGCAGCGACACGGGGGAACCGCAGTACTTTTCATCGATGAAGCCCATTTATTGAGTCCGGAGTTACTTGAAGAAATTCGCTTACTGGGCAACGCTGACGCACACCAGGAGAAATTGTTGCAGATTGTATTGAGCGGCCAGCCCGAGTTTTTGCCAATGATGAACAGGCCGGAGTTGAGCGCGCTAAAGCAGCGCATCGCGGGACGAGCGCATCTGCGCCCTCTAAACCTACTGGAAACCCAGGCATACATCACGGAGCGCATGCATTTGGCTGGGTTGAAAGAATCATTGCCCTTTTCTCCCGAATCTCTGGAAGAAGTGCTTCGGTATTCAGCAGGTGCACCGCGACTGATCAATCTTATCTGCGACGCTGGTTTGGCAATGGGTTTTCGTGGTCATTGTAAAACCATTGATGCGGACGTGGTCGACAAAGTGGCCGTTTCTCTTGGGTTGGTAGAGCATGCACCAGTTCTTGAGAGAAAAGCGGTGGCCGAATATGCGACGAATGGGAGAGTATCTCCAAAGTCGATTGTCGATACGCTGATCGAATCCATGAAGCGGCGTCGCGCAATCGCGCTGGAGTAGACCAGAATGAGCAAGTTTTTCAATGAATCAATGAAGGCATGGAATGCAGCGCTTGCGCTGGACGGGGCCGATGTTGCGACTGCCCAGGGACCGCGGCAAGAGAAGCCTCCGGCAGTGAAGGCTCCCACCAACGATATTGGTGATGCATGTCTTGTGACGGCTCCCAAGATCGATAAACCGCTGGCCGACCTATTGCACTCGCGGTTTTACGGAAGTGATGCGCTCGAAGCAGCCGAAGAATCCTATCGGGCTTTGCGAACGCGTCTCCTGCGGATGAGAGCAGCTCGGAGCTTGCGCTCCGTTGTCATCACCAGTTCAGTCCAGGGCGAAGGAAAGACACTGACTGCTCTTAATCTTGCATTGAGCTGCGCCCAGCTTCATGAAATGCGAGTTCTGCTCGTCGACGGTGACGTTCGGACTTGCGGCTTGACTCGCACTCTCGGTTCACCCTCCGGCCCCGGGCTTTCTGAAGTGCTAGTGGGAGAATGCGATCCTGCCAAGGCGATCCTCGCAACGGACTCTCGCAATCTTTCCGTTTTGAGCAGCGGTCAGGCAAGCCTTCCGCCGGCGGAATTATTTGCGAGCCGCCGCTGGCAAGAGCTGCTCAGCTGGTGCAATGAATCGTTTAGCCTAGTGATAGTGGACTCGCCGCCTGTGTTGAATTTGGCAGACGTGGAGTTGATTACTGCGGCATGCGACGGGGTACTAATGGTAGTGCGCGCACAGCATACGCGGCGAGATGTCTTGCGAAATGCCGCACGCCAAATCGATACAAAGAAGCTGCTCGGTATGGTCTACAACGCCGCGGCAGAGTCTCATCACAATTATCAGTACGCTGCCATCAACGAGAAATGAGTTCGCGAATGCGCTTTTTCGGGTTTCAGGAGTCCATCTTAAGAATAGAAGTACAGTGCAAATAAATATGTTCCCAAATCTGAAACTTCAGATATTCCGTCGAGGCAGTCATCAAAACCAACTTGCGAAAGCCGTTGGTATCGACGAAACAGTTCTGAGCAAGATCATCCACGGCTATCGTGATCCCACGGCAACCCAGCGAGAGTTGCTGGCGGCGTATCTGGATGTCGACGAAGTATGGCTGTTTGAGCGTTTCGAGGTGCCGCCTTCCAATCGGCAATCCGAGGACTTACGAGTCGCTGCAAGTAAGAAGGCGGCTGACAATGGCGACATCTGAATCTTCAGCGGTGCTTCTGAAAGCGCAGAAAGTTGTTTCGGACCCCTCGCCCATACAAATCCATTCGCTTGACCGGTCCACCGAGCACCAATGGGATCGCTTCGTGCTGCATCATCCGAAGGCCAGCTTTTTCCATCAAACCGCGTGGAAGCGTGTGATGGAGAAAACGTATGGTTACCGGGCATTCTATTTCTATGCCGGACAAGCAGGCCGCATCACTGGAATCGCGCCGGCATTTTTGGTGTCGAGCTGGATTACCGGACGCCTTCTCGTTTCTCTGCCTTTCGCGGTGTATGGCGGAGTCTGCGCCGATGACGCTGAGAGCGAGAGGGCTCTGGTTGATCGCCTCGAACGGCTGGCAATCGAACTGAGAGTGGAGCATCTAGAGCTGCGCGACCGCGGCGGCGAGCTGCTCCCCGGATATCATGCCAACTCCCGCCACGCTACTTTTACGATCCCGCTCATTGCCGATATCGAGGCTCTTTACAAAGCCTTCCCAAAAGATATTCGTTACATGATTCGCAAGGGCGAGAAAGCGGGCCTGGCGGTGCGCCGTGGATTCGACCAGCTGGATCATTTCTATCGGTTGATGACCATCAACTTGCGGCGCTTGGGCACGCCGGCTTTCCCGAAATGTCTTTTCGAGAATCTGATCCGTGAATACCCGAATCAAGTGGATCTTACGGTTGTGTATTCGAACGACAAGCCCGTTGCGGGCGGAATGTCATTTTTCTTTCGCGAGTGGATGCAGCCATATTATGTCGGATCGCTCGATGAGGCCAAAGGCTTGGCTGCTAACGACTTCTTGTGGTGGGAACTGATTAAGCTCGCTGCGGTCACCGGGCATAAGACGTTCGATTTCGGCCGGAGTAAGAAGGAATCCGGAAACTTCGATTTCAAGAAGAAGTGGAACCCGCAAATTGAATCGCTCAACTACCAGATTCGTCTGGTACGGCGCACTGAAATGCCCAATTTCTCGCCGACCAATCCCAAGTTTGAAATGGCCACTAACATCTGGAAGAAGCTCCCGCTCGGGCTGACGCGGATGATTGGACCTCGCTTAGTGCGGTGGTTCCCCTGAGATCGATGAAGTCTGGTGCCCGAACCATCCGTTACGATTCGGCCCGGGCAAAATTGCGGCGATGCAAACTCAACTACATCACGAGCATGCGAGCAACGTGCTGGCCACGGACACCTCCAGCGGAACTGCACAAATGGAGCGTCTGCGCGTCTTACATGTGATCAGCCGACTGGGAATGGGCGGTACCGAGCATGGCGTGCTCAAGGTCATGCGTGGGCTTGGAGAGCAAGAATTCGAACACCGCATCTGTGCGGTCCGCGGCATCGATCAGGACTTTGCCAGCCGTATGCACGTCGACGCGCAAGCGTACGCGGCGGGAAATTCAAGACCTGGATTCCAATTTCCACTCTTTCGCCTGGCCCGTATCATGAGGGAATATCGCCCGCATATCGTCCATACCAGGAATTTTGGTGCACTCGAAGCGATTCCCGCAGCACGGATTGTTGGTGTGCCTGTGGCGATCCACAGCGAGCATGGATACGAACTAGAGGTTCTCGGTGGCCTTCCGCTCCGCCGACGAGTATTGTGCCGTGCCTTTTACGCGATGGCGGATGCAGTTTTTGCCGTCACTAAAGATCTTCGCAAATATCATTCCAAGCAGTCTTGGCTGCCTGAACAGAAATTTCGTGTGATCTATAACGGAGTGGATACGGACCGTTTTTCCCCGCGCCCGGAACTTGCCGGGGCAATCAGGTCGGAGCTAGGCATTCCAGCAGGTAGATTGGTGATTGGCACTGTTGGCCGATTCGTCCCGATCAAGGATCATGGGACGCTGCTTCAAGCCGCGGAACTCCTGGTGCATCAAGGCAAGGATGTGCACGTGATCATTGTAGGTTCAGGACCGGAACTGCCGAAGATGCAAGCGCGAGTTGCGGCGTCGCCCCAGCTTGGCGGGCGTGTAACTTTTCCCGGGGCCTCCGACCGCGTTCCCGAGATGCTCAATGCGATGGACCTGTTCGTTCTCACGTCGATCTGTGAGGGAATGTCAAACACCATTCTTGAAGCAATGGCGAGCGGGCTTCCAACGGTTGTGACTCACTCTGGAGGGAACCCGGAGCTTGTCGAGGACGGCCGTGATGGGTGGCTTTTTCACACCCGTGACTTCCAGGCCCTCGCGCAGTGCTTGCTACGGTGCGCAGACGACACCAGGCTTCGACTCAAGCTCAGCGAGGCCGCCCGGCGGCGCGCGCTCGATCATTTCAGCCTGACCGCAATGATGGGGGCGTATCGCCATTTGTACATCGAGCTTGCGACGCGTCGCGGTGTGTGGAAAGGGAATTAGACAAACGCTATGTGTGGCATTTGCGGCATATTCGAATACGAGCGTCGGACCGATATTTCCGCTGAGATCGTACACCGTATGAATCAAACTATGATTCATCGCGGCCCCGATGACGGGGGCGTATTTCTGGGCCCGGGGATTGGACTGGGCCATCGTCGCTTAAGCATTATCGACCTGGCCGGTGGGCACCAGCCTATGTCCAATGAGGACGGCACGATCTGGGTGTTGCTCAACGGCGAAATTTACAACTACCCCGAACTGCGTGCCGAATTGCTGCAGCGCGGTCACAAGTTCACGACGAAGTCCGACACCGAAGCGATCGTTCATCTTTACGAAGATTACTCCGAAGAGTGTTTTTCGAGGCTGCGCGGTATGTTTTCCATTGCGCTGTGGGACTCGCGCAATCGCAAGCTAGTCCTGGTGCGCGATCGCGTGGGGAAGAAGCCGCTTTTCTACGCAGCGGGCCACAAGCGAATTCTTTTCGGTTCGGAACTGAAAGCACTTCTCACCGACGATTCCCTCTCGCGTGAGATAGACGAACACGCTTTGTCGGATTACTTCTCGTTTGGCTACATTCCAGCGCCAAAGACGATTTATCGGTCGGTACGCAAAGTCCTCCCAGGCCACTATCTGGTGGCTTCGGCCAGCGGAGTGCGCGAAACATGTTACTGGGATCTTTCTTTCGCAAACGTCCAGCAACGCAGCGAGGCGGAATGGGGTGAACGGCTGTGGCATGAACTCTGCGAGGCTACGCGTGTCCGCCTAATGAGCGATGTTCCGCTCGGCGCCTTCTTAAGCGGAGGCCTAGACTCATCTTCCGTAGTAGCCATGATGAGCCACCTGATGAAGCGTCCCGTGACCACCTGCTCCATCGGTTTTGCGGAAGAAAAATACAATGAAGCCGACTACGCGCGGCAGGTATCCAAGCTCTTCTCGACGGACCATCACGAAGAGACCGTTCAGCCGAATGCTGTGGAAATCGTGGACAAGCTTGCCTGGCATTTTGACGAGCCTTTCGCGGACTCATCGGCGATTCCGACTTACTACGTGTCCAAAATGGCGCGCGGGCAGGTAACGGTCGCACTCGGTGGCGATGGGGGCGATGAGAGTTTCGCGGGCTACCGCCGTTATAAGCTGGACTACTACGAAAATCGTCTGCGGAGCCACGTACCTGCGTCGCTGCGGTCCGCCGTATTTGGCCCTCTCGGTCGGTTATATCCCGCATTAGCTTGGGCACCGCGCGTCTTTCGCGCCAAAGCGACATTTCAAAGTTTGTCTCGTTCGCCCCTCGAGGGCTATTTTAACTCCGTCTCGTATTTTCGCCCGGACGACAAGGCGCGTCTGTTTACTCCCGAATTCCGCAAGCGTCTCGGCGGTTACGACTCAGCTGACGTACTCCGCCACTACTATGATCGTGCGGACACGGACGATCTTCTTTCGAAGATTCAATACGTGGACGTCAAGACATATCTTGCCGACGATATTCTCACTAAAGTGGATCGTGCGAGCATGGCTGTGTCTCTCGAAGTTCGCGCTCCGATGCTCGACCATAAATTCTTGGAGTGTGCTTCGTCCATTCCAAGTGGCCTGAAACTGCGGAATGGCAACGGAAAATATATTTTGAAGAAGGCAATGGAATCCACGCTGCCTGCCGACATTCTCTACCGCGCCAAACAGGGGTTCGCAATTCCTTTGGGCGTCTGGTTCAAAGGCGAGCTCAAAGAAATGGCGCGTCAGATAGTCGTCGAGACCAATGACGGAATCCTGGACCAGGACTTCCTGCGAAAGATCTGGGATCAACACCAGAAAGGTTACTACGACCGCTCGGCATTGCTCTGGGCGACCCTGATGTTTCGCAAGTGGCACCAGCTGTTTCTCGCGTAGAGGATGGCATGAGCGGAATTTGCGGAATTCATGATCCGGGAAGAGAACTGAGTGCGGCTGTCTTGGCGCCCATGCTCGATGCTCTTGCCCTCTCCGACGAGTCAGAGCGAGAGGCACGGGGTAGCAATTTCGTCGCGCTAGGCGTCGCGCGGCGTTGGAACTTCCAACAATCCGCTCAAGTGGACGGAGTTTCCGTCGCTGTTGACGCAGACCTCGTGGACTTTAGTTCTGCGGCGGGGGCCCTCTCAATGACGACGGTTGCTGCTGCTTCAATTCCAATCGCGGAACTAATCGCTCGCCTGTATCTTCAACGGAATCTAGGCTTTTTGACGCTCCTGCATGGTGGATTTTCTCTCGCGCTTTGGGATGAAAAAGCGCGGCGCCTACTCCTGGCCATTGATCGCTTCGGAGTGAAGAGTCTATATTGGCGGCGTGAAGGAAACCGACTGTTGTTCGCTTCGCGCGTTGGCGCCATTCGAACGGTACAGAGCAGTTCGCCCGAAGCGAATCCCGCCGCAATTCTGCAATTCCTTCTGTTTTCCGCTGTTCCCGCGCCGCTTTCCAGCGACCGCGGTACGGAGAAGCTCCAGCCGGGGACTTGCATTCAGCTCGAAGCAGGTAGAATCACAGCGCACCAGTACTGGGATCTTGAATACCCCGAAAGCGATAATCACAGTGTCGCTCATTGGTCCCGGGAACTTCGCGAAGGGATGCGCGGCGCCGTGCACCGTCATCTCCAAGGCTGTGAACAGGAGACTACCGGTTGTTACCTGAGCGGCGGGACTGATAGCAGCTCGGTCGTCGCCTTCGCCAGCGAAATACATCGGCCAGCGCAGTCCTTTTCGATTGCGTTTGAGGAAGCATCCTTCAGTGA
>Ga0137401_10000208_pt1 | contig 21058 bp, 19 predicted proteins | sample CZOMad1_1_16fung_FD_108286 | JGI IMG/M metagenome (GOLD analysis project Ga0137401, IMG submission 108286) | Vadose zone soil fungal communities from Angelo Coast Range Reserve, California, USA - CZOMad1_1_16fungal (Illumina Assembly) | ecosystem: Environmental > Terrestrial > Soil > Vadose...
CGGCGTAGAACCAGAACGGTTGAAGATGTTGAAATTCAGGAGTGAGGAAGCGTTTGAAGTTATGTTCGATGATGAAGATCCGGAAAAAGTCGGGGTTGCGGCGGGCACACAGGATGTACCACGGGAGCGCGGTGGCACAGAAGGTTGCGATCCCGGCCGGATGAAACAAGCGGAGGGCCTCGCGCCATCGTTTTGTCGCGACGGCCCAAAAGAACACGGCGCCGCCGCAGAGAATGATTCCGGCGGGGCCTTTTGCTAGCACGGCTAGACCGAGGAACAAGCCGAACACGATGGAAATGAAAAAGGTGGAATGAGCAAACGATTCCAGCGATAAAGATAATTGGGGCGGGAGGGAATCTCGGCCAAAGATAATCGGACGCCCATTAAAATCCGGGACCAGGCGTAAGAGGACTGCGGCGGCGACCATGGCGATCGTGAACATCGCGCTGAAGGGCATATCGGTGGCGGCAGCGTGGGAAAACCCGATCATTCCGACGGTGGTGGGGAGCAACAGGAGCAGCCAACGTGCCGTTTCGGCGCCGTAGATGCGCAGTGCGAGCCATGCCAAGGCGAGAGTGGCAAGGAGTGCCGAGACGGCACTCGGCAGGCGTGCTGCTGCTTCGCTGACGCCGAACAGTTTGAAACTGAGCGCGGCGCCCCAATAGTAAAGTGGCGGCTTTTCGAACCACGGCTGGCCATAGAGTCGAGGCGTGACCCAATCGCCGGTTTCTGCCATGGCGCGGGCAATCCATGCATAGCGTGGCTCGTCGGGTCCGACGAACCCGATCGCGCCTAGGTGGCTGAAATAGCAGACGTAGAGAGTGGCGAGGATGAGGACGAGCCAGCCGATACGAGCGGCTAGGTTGGTTTGGGTCGTGGGCGGTGAGGCGAGTTCGTTCGTCTCCATCGGGGCGAGTCTAGCATGAGGTTACTCTTTGATTGAGGATGGGTGCTCACAGGCTCGCTAGCGCTGGCGAGGTAGCGCTAAAGCGCGCCCCTACATTTTCTTGGCTGGGTGCCTTCGATCGTGGGGCGAGTGAGCACTGCTCGGCAACTTGGAAGTGGCGTGGCCGACGGCGGAGAATGCATACTGTCGCGCATCGGGGATTTGCGGCCGACACGAAAGACGATGACGGAGTGGTTCGAATACGCGGCGGTGTGGGCGGTCCTGAAAATATTGGGGGCTTTGCCACGCTCGATGGCTCGGGGCTTGGCCGCCGGCATGGCGCGCATGATGTACGCACTGCTGCCGAAACTGCGGAAGACCGCGGAATTTAATCTGCGTCTGGCGTTTCCGGAATGGGAAGGCGCGCGGCGTCAGGCTACGATTCGCGGCATGGTGCGGAATCTCGGCTGGATGGCGGCGGAATTCGCGCGCTTGCCTCGGTATACGAAGGAAAATATCGAACAGGTTGTGATTCTGGATGGTCACGAGAATTTTCTGGAAGGTCAGCGCCGTGGCAAGGGCGTTTTGTATTTGACGGGGCACATCGGCGCGTGGGAGTTGTCATCTTTTGCGCATGCCCTGTATGGATTCCCGCTTCACTATATGGCGCGTCCGCTGGATAACCCGCGCGTCGATGAACTGGTCAATCGCTATCGCTGTTTGTCGGGCAACCGTTCGGTCTTCAAAAATGAATCGGCTCGAGCGCTGCTGAAGATTCTCCGGGATGCCGGAACCGTAGGCATCCTGGCGGATCAAAACACCATGCCAGTCGAAGGCGTGTTCGTGGATTTTTTCGGTACGCCGGCATGCACGACGACTGGCTTGGCCCGCTTGGCGCTGCATACCGACGCGGCGGTCGTGCCCGGGTATGCCTATTGGAACGAGAGTATTGGAAAATACCGGCTGCGCTTCGAGCCTTCCGTGGAATTGGTTCGAACCGGCGATACCGAGCGCGATGTTTTCGTGAACACCCAGAAGTTCACGAAGGTGGTCGAAGAGATCGTTCGAAAACATCCGGAGCAATGGGTTTGGGTGCACGCGCGTTGGAAAACGCGACCCCAAGGTGAAGCGCCTCTCTATGATTTCTTGAGCTGAAGTGGGGAAGCGTGGAAATTCAACCGGGACGCGGGTGAATGCCGATGAGAAAAACAGCGCAGGAACTGGCGGAGGAAATCGGGGCGGCAGTGGAAGGCGACGGTGCTGTTGAGGTGCGTGGCGTCGCCGCGCCGGAACGCGCTGGACCGCACGATTTGATCTATGTGGACGCGGCGAAAAATGCGGCGCGCGCCGCGACGTCGGCTGCGCTGTGCGTGATCGCTAGAGACGGAACGCGTGTTGCGGGAAAGACGGTGCTGCGTCACGCACATCCGAAAATGGCTTTTGCGAAGGCCGCGGCGCGGTTGTTGGAACGGACACCCATTGCGTCGGAAATCCATCCCACCGCGATTGTGGCGCCACTCGCCCGGATTGCTGCGGGCGTAGGTATCGGGCCGTACGCGGTGATTGGAGAAGACGTGCATGTGGGGGAAGGCACGCAAATTGGACCTCACTGCGTTGTTGCTGCGGGATGCTGGATCGGGACGCATTGCCGAATCCATCCTCGGGTCACGCTTTACGGTGGTGTGCGCATAGGAGACCGCGTAGAGATTCATGCGGGGGCCGTTATCGGTGCCGACGGATTTGGGTACGCGCAGGGTGACGGGCGCTATTGGAAGTTTCCGCAGATCGGAATTGTGGAGATCGGCGATGACGTCGAGATCGGCGCTAACACAACGATCGACCGGGGTTCGCTCGACGACACGCGCATTGCCAATGGGGTGAAACTAGACAACCTGGTTCACGTCGGACACAACTGCCAGATCGGCGCGCACACGGTGATTGCTGCGTTGACGGGTATTTCGGGTTCTTGCGTCTTCGGAAAGAACGTGATCGTCGGAGGCCAAGCCGGATTTGGAGAGCAGGTCCACCTGGAAGACGGCGCCGTGATCGGCGGGCAGTCGGGAGTGTTGGGCGGCAAGATTGTTCGCAGCGGGCAGACGGTTTGGGGAACGCCGGCACGTTCGCTCGACAAGTTCAAGGAGCAATATGTGTGGCAGACGCGACTCCCGGAACTTGTGGCACGCATCAAAGAATTAGAGACGAAGGTAGGGCGGAAGTAGGACTTCCGCCCCGAGAATTTCGTAGTGCGCGGCGGAAAATTGTAAAAGTAACGGCGATTTATGGTAACGAGCGAAGAGAACTGGCGAATCGTTGTCGTTGGCGGGCACACGAGGAGCATTGGCAAGACGCAACTCGTGTGCGACGTGATCGCGGCTTTTCCCGAAGCGAACTGGATTGCAGGCAAGATCACGCAGTACGGTCACGGGGTCTGCGCCCAGAACGGACACGACTGTGATTGCGCGCCGGACGAGCATGTATGTGCCATCAGTTGGGAAAAACACGCTGACACCGGCACCGACAGCGCCCGATTTCTGGCGGCGGGCGCTCGACGATCTTTCTGGCTGAGAACGAAGCAAGGATTTCTGGCCGAAGGTATGCCGCTCTTGCGTGCCGCGCTACGCCACGAGGCTGTGAGTCCGGGCGGGCAACCAGCTAACGTGATCCTGGAAAGCAACACGCTGCTGCAATTTTTGAAACCGACGCTGTATCTGATGGTGCTGCATCCAGCGAAGGCTGATTTCAAGGAGTCCGCGCACTTGCAAATCGATCGTGCCTCGGTCTTTATTCTCCGCGAGCCACTGCAGGACGTTGCGACCAGTCAGGGCACTGCCGCGATATGGAAGGATGTCCCGTTACGATTGCTGATCGCTAAGCCACAATTCTTGCAACGAGAGGGCGAATCGTTGCCACGAGGCTTGACCGAAATGGTACGTATCGCGCTCCGTGCCCAATCCGAGGATTTAAGCATCAGACTGTGAACCTCGCTGCATCTTAAGGGTTGACCGGTCGTTGCGGGATAGCGATAATTTAGTAGTACTCGTGTAACTCGGGGTCTAGGAGCGCGTCGCGTGCTCTTGGAAGTCTCTGAAAGTAAATGTTTTAGGGTATCGTAGTAAATCGTCCCTTCGTCCTGCGGAGGATTCATTGTCAGCTGGTACGCGCATCGGACTCGACGCCATTGCATCCTCTGCACCCGCATTGGGTACTCAGCGGAACTGGGCCTTGCGACTGGAACAGTCCATTGAGCGTGGCGCGGACCACTTGCTTTCGCTGCAATTCGACGAAGGATACTGGCTCGGTGAGTTGGAAGCCGATAGCACCCTCGAATCCGATTACATCTACTACCTGCATGTTCTGGGGAAAGTCGACCCGGAACGCATCGCTAAGCTCGCCAACTACGTTCGCCGGAAGCAATTGCTCGACGGTGGGTGGAGCATCTATCCTGGCGGCCCATCCGAACTGAACGCTACCTGCAAGGCGTATTTCGCATTGAAGCTGGCGGGCGACAATCCCAAGTCCGCGCGTATGGTGCAAGCGCGCGAAACAGTCTTGCGCCTGGGCGGCTTGGAGCAGTCGAATTCCTACGTGCGATTTTATCTGGCGGTAGCCGGGGCGCTGGGCTGGGAGCTCGTTCCCGCGATCCTGCCGGAGATGATGCTGCTCCCGAATTGGTTCTACCTCAACATCTACGAGATGTCTTCGTGGACCCGGGGAATCGTCATTCCCATGGCGATTCTTTCCGCGCTGCGTCCGGACTGGCGCTTGCCAGAGCGCGCCCACGTCGACGAATTGTTCCGCGACCCCGCGCGCAAATCTGCGGCGTTTGATTGGAGCGATCAACTCATCTCCTGGAGAAATTTCTTCCTCGCCGCCGATCGGGCGATGAAACTTTACGAGAAGCTTCCATGGAAGCCGCTGCGCCAGCGCGCGTTGCGAGAGGCGAAGTCGTGGCTGCTCGATCACCTGGAGCGCAGCGAAGGTCTCGCCGCGATTTATCCGGCGATGATGAACTCGATTTTCGCCCTGATGGCGCTGGGTCACGGCCCGGACGATCCTCTGACCGCCCGTGAGATTCGGGAATTCGCGCGTTTCGAAATTGAAGATGGCGACACGATTCGCTTGCAGCCATGTGTTTCTCCGGTGTGGGACACCTGTATCGCCATGGTCGCGCTGGAAGAGGCAGGCGTGCCGGCCGACGATCTCGCGCTCGTGAAAGCAGCGGACTGGGTTCTCTCGAAGCAAGTTCTGGGTTCCGGCGATTGGCAGGTGAAAAACAAGGATGCTGCACCGGGCGGCTGGGTTTTCGAGTTTCGCAACGATTTCTATCCGGATGTCGATGACACCGCGTTCGTTTTGATGGCCCTGCAACGCGTGAAATTTCCCGATCCCGCGCGCATGGAAGCTGCCGCGCGTCGCGGCATTCAGTGGCTGCTCAGCATGCAGAATCGCGACGGCGGATGGGCAGCGTTCGATCGTGACAACAACAAGGGTTTCCTGTGCGATATCCCCTTCGCGGATCACAATGCGATGCTCGACCCATCGACTGCCGACGTAACCGCACGCGTACTCGAATGCCTCGGCCGCTTTGGCTGGAGTGCCAACCATCCCGCGATGCAGCGCGCCGTGCAATTCTTGCTGAAGGATCAGTGCGAAGACGGTTCATGGTTTGGCCGCTGGGGTGTCAACTACGTTTACGGCACGAGCGGCGTGTTGCGTTCGCTGGAAACGGTTTCCCTTACAGCGAAAGAATATTGCCAACGAGCTGTCAGCTGGCTGCGTTCCGTCCAGAAACCCGACGGCAGCTTCGGCGAATCTCTGCGCAGCTATACCGAGCCGCAGACAAAAGGCGAAGGGCCAAGTACCGCCTCGCAAACTGCCTGGGGCTTGATCGGTTTGCTTGCCGGCGCGGAAGCAAGCGATCCGGCGATTCAGAAAGCGGTTTCCTATCTTGTGGAGCAGCAAAACGCCGACGGCTCCTGGAGCGAAAACGAATTCACCGGCACGGGTTTTCCGTGTGTCTTCTATTTGAAATATCATCTCTATCGCAATTCGTTTCCGCTGTACGCACTAGCAAGATTCCGCAACCAGACCCAAGAAACCAAACAATTCTGCGGCATGACGTTTCAGCCGGCCGACTTCCGGCTGCGCAGCGGGTTCTAGAGCTTCGTATGCGGTTCCCCTTAAGGTTGACCGCGGACCTCGTCCTTGGTCTTGCCATGCGCTCACTGGGTGGGAAACGCCCTCTCATTTCGATTCTCTCTGCGGGCGGCAACCAATTCGGCGCTGCTTCGCCGATCGTTTGGATCGGTGGACCTGAACCACTCGAACTTCCGGAAACTCCGCGCGTTGTGAACGCTCTCGCAGCGGCTGGCCGCCATGTATTTCTGCCGACCACCGGGATATTGTTGCGGCGTCGCATCCACGAGCTTCAGCCGTCCGCACGCTTGCATTTGACGATTCGGTTCGACGGCGCGGACGCCTCGCATGATGAGCGCGCAGGTCGAACGGGGGCGTTTCGCGATGCGCTAGAAAGCGTTCGCACCGCAAAGCTTTCCGGTTTTTTGCTTTGCGCACAATTAATCTTGCATGAGCCGAGCGATGTCGCCGAACTGGAAGGTCTGCACGAAGAACTTCGGAAAATTGATTTTGATGGCTTCTTGATTTCACCAATGCCGGTTGCGAGCGAAGATTTGCGCAGCGGTTCCGCCGCCCTGCGCTGGAAGCTTCTAAGCCGACGATGGGCATTGTTTTCAACTTTGTTGGACTCCGTCGTGTCGCCGCATGCGGCTGCGATCACGGGCGCATCACATGGGTCGTCGAGCCTCGCGCACCACGCCGTGCAATTGTCGCCGCGGAGCTGCGAAGAAAACGTGCAAGCTCCATGACCACGCTCGTCACGGGTGCAGCCGGCTTCCTCGGCAGTCACATAGCGCGACAATTGGTGGTTCGCGGCGAAAGCGTCCGCGTGCTTCTGCGCCCTTCCAGCCAGAATCGCGCCATCGCCGATCTCCCGCTCGAATACGTCACCGGCGATTTGCGGGACACGGCTTCGCTGGATCGTGCCCTCAAAGGCATCCAACGCGTCTTCCACGCCGCCGCGGACTACCGCCTTTGGGCCAAGCACTCCCAAGACATCTACGATTCCAACGTTGGCGGCACGAAAAATATCCTAGCCGCGGCCAACCGTGCCGGTGTCGAGCAATTCATCTACACGAGTACGGTCGCCACCATCGCGGTCGACCGCCCTGCGCAGCCAAATGAATCGACCGACTCCAAACTCGAAGAAATGATCGGCCACTATAAACGCTCCAAGTGGATGGCGGAGCGCGAAGCCTTGAACGCCGCAAAAGAGGGATTGCCGGTGATCGTGGCGATGCCGACTACTCCGGTCGGACCATGGGATTGGAAGCCGACGCCAACCGGGAAACTCATCGTCGATTTCCTCAACGGCAAGATGCCGGGCTATGTCGACACCGGCCTGAACTTCGTCGGCGTCGAAGAATGCGCCCTCGGCCACTTATTGATTGGAGAAAAAGGCAAAGTGGGCCAGCGCTATTTGCTAGGTGGTGAAAACCTGACGTTGAAACAAATGCTGGATATGCTCGCGAAAATCACCGGTCTGCCCGCACCCAGCCTAAAGATTTCGCACAACGTAGCACTCGGCGTGGCCTACGCCAGCACGATCTTCTCGCGCCTGCTCGGCAAAGAACCAGGAATTCCGGTCGAAGGCGTGAAAATCGCGCAGCATAAAATGTTCGTAGACTGCGCTCGCTCGCAACGCGAACTCGGATTTAAGGCCGGCTCAGTCTCGGCCGCGCTCGAACGCGCCGTCCGCTGGTACGAAGCCAACGGCTATGTCAGCCGGCGCAGGGCCAAACGCATCACCCGTGCGGCGGCGTAGTCGACCAGCACGACGCGCAAATGAGAGTTAGATGAAGATACTGGTCACGTTCGCGGTCGATGCCGAGTTCACTCCATGGCGCAAGCTACGCCATTTCGAGAAACTTACTTCTGCACGGATGGATTCCTATTCAACTGCAATCGGCGACGCCGAGATCAAGGTGCTGTTGACTGGAATCGGCGGAAAGAAGGCTTGGGTGGAAGCAACCGAAGTTCTCTGGGATGCAGATATCGATCTTTGCGTGTCGAGTGGACTTGCGGGCGCTCTAAGACCCGAGCACGAATTGGGAGAAGTTCTGGCGGCGCAGTCGGTTTACTCGACGGGGTGGAAAACGACGATCCCCTGTGATGCTGCGCTCGTTGCGGTGGCTGCGACTTGCGGCGCAAAGGTCGTCAAGACCTTTTACAGCACAGACTATGTGGCTGTACGTGCCGACGAGAAACGAGAACTGGGCTTACTCGCCGACGCCGTGGAAATGGAGAGCGGGAGCATACTCTATAAGGCGGCCGCTTTCGGTGCAAGGGGCGTCGCAGTGCGCGGAATAAGCGACGTGGCCGAGGAAGATCTGCCTCTGGATTTCAACCAGGTAACCACCGACTCCGGAGATGTCAGTCTAATGCGCGTCGTAGGGCAGGTAGCGCGAAACGTGACTGCGATCCCTTCACTCATTCGGTTTGGACAACGGAGTCAGATGGCGGCCACGAAGCTCGCGGAATTTCTGGACCGCTACCTGGAAACCCTTGCTGTTACGAAAACGCTTTCTCTGAAACAGGGTGCTTCTACCGTATGAGTGCGGCAACCCTGGCGGATAAACTGAGAGTGCTGGACCCCATTCCCAAAACCATGCGTGCCGGCGTCTACCGCGAAAAGGGCGTAGTACGCGTCGAAGAAGTTCCAGTACCGGAGGTCGCGGCCGGCGAAGTCTTGATTAAAGTCGCCGCCTGCGGCATTTGCGGCACCGACATAAAAAAGATCTTCCAGCGTTACGTCGAGCCGCCGCAAATCCTCGGCCACGAACTCGCCGGCACGGTCGTCGCGGTCGGCCCAGGTGTAACCAGGTGGAAGCCAGGCAACCGTGTCATGAGCTTTCACCACACACCCTGCGGCACCTGCTTCTATTGCGAGAATCGCCTGTTCTCTCAATGCCAGCAATACAAGACGACCGGGCTCACTGCAGGCTTCAGCCCCAACGGCGGAGGCTTCGGCGAATACGTAAAAGCCATGCCCTGGGTCGCTGAACGTGGGATCGTCGCCCTGCCCGACAATGTCAGCTTCGAGGAAGCCACCTTCGTAGAGCCGATTAACACTATCGTTAAGGCCGTTCAGAAAGCCCGCATCGCCAAAGGCGAAACCATCCTAATCCTCGGCTGCGGCCCCATCGGCCTGCAGCTCCTCATGGTCGCGAAACTCCAGGGCGCCAATCTTTACACCAGCGACCCCATGGTCCAACGGCGTACCAAGAGCCTTACCCTGGGCGCGCTTGAAGCTTTCGACCCCACCAGTGGTAAGCTTATAGAAGATATAAAAGCCAGGACCCAAGGCCGGGGGGCCGACGCGGTTCTGGTCGCGGTAGCTCATCCAGCTGTCGTAGTGGATGCCTTGGCGGCGGCAAGACCCGGTGGGCGCATCTTACTGTTTGCCGCGAACGACCCAGTAACCAAGATCGAGTTTCCAGCAGCGGCTGTGGGGATCGACGAGAAAGAAATCCTAGGTAGCTATAGTGCGGCCGTAGACATCCAAGAATCAGCTGCCGACCTAGTGCTTCAAGGGAAACTACCAGTGATGGAAATCGTCACCCACCGTTTCCCGCTGGATAGAATTCAGGAAGCGTTGAATCTAGCGGTTCGTCCCACAACGGATTCTTTAAAGATTCTGATCACTCACGCATGAGAACAACCACTACAAAAAAGACCGACTACCTCGGCGAAGAAACTGCCGCTGCGGTCGTACGCGCTCTCGTTCCGTCAAAGATGACCGCGGCCGTTCTCTACGGCAGCGAAGACCTGCGCATCGAGAAAATAGACGTCCCCGCGGTGGGAGTCGACGAAGTCCTGCTGCGCGTTCGCCTCGCGTTAACCGACGGCACCGATCTGAAAGTTTGGCAGCGCGGCTACCATGCCCGCATGATTCAGCCGCCCGCGGTCTTCGGACACGAAGTAGTTGGGGAAATTGCCGCCACCGGCAAGCGCGTCGATTCGCGATGGCGTATTGGCTTGCGTGTCGTTGCCGCCAATTCGGCCCCTTGCCTGCGTTGTTATCATTGCCGCCGGGCGCAAGAAAATCTCTGCGAGGACCTTTTGTTTAACAATGGCGCCTACGCCGAATATCTGCGCATCCCCGGCCGCATCGTGATGGAAAACATGCTCGAGGTCCCGCACTCCGTCGACGACGGCAGTGCCGCCCTGGTCGAGCCCCTGGCCTGCGTCCTTCGTGGAATTCACGAAATGGAGGTTCGCACCGGCGACACCGCCGTAGTCATTGGTTGCGGCCCGATCGGACTGAAATATGTCCGTATGCTGTCGCGTCGCGGCGTTCGCGTGATTGCTCTAGCTCGTCGCGCTGCCTCGCTCGAGCTCGCCCGCCGCCTGGGCGCCTCCGCCACTATCAACGTAACCAGCGTCACGGATTTGGTGGCTGCCGTAAAAGACTTGACCGAAGACCATCGCGGTGCCGATTCCGTTGTCGAGGCTGCTGGCAACCCTGCCACCTGGAAACAAGCCCTGGCCATGGTCCGCCGCGGCGGAGTCGTAAATTTTTTCAGCGGTCTCCCCGCAGGCACCTTCGTCGAAATCGAGCCAGCCGAGATCCACTACTCCGAAATCAAAATCATCTCGCCGTTCCACCACACTCCCCGCTTCATTCGCGAAGCCTTGGAAGCCATTCGCCGCGGCGACATTCTGGCCCACGACTTCGTCACCGAAGAAATCCGGCTCAACGAACTTCCCCAAGCCTTCAAACGCATGAAGTCCCGCAGCGGCGAAATCAAGCTAGCCGTCCGGCCGTGATCCATCCAGCATCACCAATAGCACAACCTGTAGCGCAGGGCAGAGCCCTGCGGCATTTCTGTAGCTCCAGCGAAATCCTATGGCCGCGATTCTCGGGTGCCGCACCTTTTGCGCTTTTCAAGGGTGCGGTTTTAGACTCAACTTCAATCGAGGTCGAACTCGCACAACGGCTTTCCGATCTTGTGAACTAAACCGAGCAAAATATGCTCCGCCCCAACGAACTCGAAATCGCCAAACAAGCCCCACCCGCCGGCTGCTCACACCAAAGCGCCCAGCAATACACCCGCTGGCTAGCCACCCACCATTACGAAAATTTCAACGTAGTCTCCTGGCTCCTACCCAAAGACCTCCACCAGCATTTCTACAATCTTTACGCCTACTGCCGCTGGGCCGACGACCTAGGCGACGAAATCCCCGACAACTCCCGCGCCCTCGAACTCCTCGACTGGTGGGAAGAGGAACTAAGCGCCTGCCACGCAGGCCGTCCCTCGCATCCTGTCTTCGTAGCCCTCCGCGAAACCATCGTAGCCAAAGACATTCCGAAGCAACCGTTCGCCGATCTCTTAAAAGCCTTTCGCCAGGACCAGACCACCAAGCGCTATCGAACATGGGACGCTATGATCGGCTACTGCGTAAACTCTGCGAATCCAGTCGGACGTTTGGTGCTGTATCTCTGTGGGTACCGTGACGAAGCCCGCCAGCAACTCTCCGACGCCACCTGCACCGCCCTCCAACTTGCCAATTTCTGGCAAGACGTTAGCCGCGACCTGGAAATCGGCCGCGTCTACATCCCGCTCGACATCGCTGCAACCCACGGAGTAGCCGAATCCGACATCGTCGATCGTCACTTCGACGAGCGTTACATCGCGCTGATGAAAGACCTAATCGCGCGAACTCGCGAGCTCTTCACACAGGGCATGCCGTTAGCAAAAATGGTGGAGACCCGCCTGAGTATCGACCTCGAAATGTTCAGCCGCGGCGGCCTAGCCGTCCTCGATGCCATCGAAGCCTCAGGCTACAACACGCTCCATCATCGGCCCTCTATCAGCAAAGTAAGACAAGCCGGCCTTCTAGGACGCTCGCTAATAGCCCACGCAGCCGCCAAGTTAGCACCTGTCGGGGTGCAGCATGCTGCGCCCCAAACGCCCAAGCCGATCCTCGCGAGCGATTGTCAAAGCAACGCAAACGTCTCCGCCTCCTACGAGGCCTGCCACCGCATCGCCAAAGCCGCCCGCAGCAACTTCTACTACGCCTTCTACCTCCTGCCGAAGCCGAAGCGCGACGGTCTCGCCGCACTATATGCCTTTATGCGGCTCGTGGATGACGTATCGGACGAGGGTAACGAGGTGGCCGCAAAGCAGCGGGGCCTCGCAAAGTGGCGCGCGGCTTTCGACGAAGCGGTCACAGGTAACTCGCAGGTCTTTGATGGCACTACCGTTAAGCCTCTGCCCACCGAGCCACTGTATGGCGAGATCGAAGTGTTGCCCGCACTGGTGGACACCATGCAGCGGTATAAGATGCCCGCCCGCTATCTACACGACCTCATCTCCGGCGCAGAGATGGATCTGACTGTCCAAACCTACCCCACCTTCGATCGCCTCCGCGAATACTGTTATCGCGTAGCGGGCACGGTAGGTCTGACTTGCACCCACGTGTTCGGCTTCACCGATCCTCGTGCTTTAGACCTAGCCGAAAAGCTAGGCTTAGCCTTCCAACTGACGAACATTATTCGCGATGTCCACGACGACTACGCCCTTGGCCGGGTCTATCTACCCGAAGAAGATCTCGAACGCTATAACGTTTCTCCACAAGATTTCGGCAACAACGAAGCCACTCTCGGCGTCCGCGAACTCCTGCGCTTCGAAGCCGACCGCGCTTGGCAATGCTACGACGAAGGCGCCGCCCTCCTAAACCTGGTCGAACCAGAGGGCCGCGGCACGCTTTGGCTCCTGGCCCACACCTACAGCGCCCTGCTAGCCCGGATTGAATCCCTCGACTTCGCCGTATTCGGAGAACGCGTGCGCCTATCGCGCGCAGAAAAAATGCTATTCATCGCCCAGGCCCGTTTCGGGCGCGTGACGGAAGAGAACATCCTTGAAAAGTGTGATCGTAGTCGGCGGCGGCCTGGCGGGCTTGGCAGCCGGCGTCGCGCTGGCTGAATCTGGCTGGCGAGTCCGGCTGTTCGAACAGCGGCCCTTTCTAGGCGGCCGCGCGACGTCCTACGTGCTACCCGACGGAGAACACGTCGACAATTGCCAGCACGTAACTCTCGGCTGTTGCACCAATCTCGACGATTTCTACCGCCGCGTAGGCTCCGCCAACAAAGTAAAATTCTTCGACCGCCTTCTGTTCCTCGATCCCCAGGGCCGGCGCGGCGAAATGGAAGCCGGTATGCTTCCCGCTCCATTCCACATGACTGGCTCGTTCGCGAAATTTGCACCGCTAACGTTGAAGGACAAAATCGCCATAGCGCGGGCCATGCTGACCATCCTGCGCACCAGCGGCCACCCACGTGACCTCGACGAAGCCACCGCCATCTCCATGCTCGAATGGCTGCGCCGCCAACGCCAAACCAAAGGCGCCATCGACCGCTTTTGGCGCGTAGTCCTGGTCAGCGCCCTCGACGAAGAACTAGACAAAACCGACGCCCGCTACGGCATCGACGTTTTCTGGAAAGCGTTTCTCTCCAATCGCACTGGCTACCGCATGGGCGTTCCCATCGTTCCGCTCGCCGAGCTTTACGACGGCTGTAAGCGTGCCATCGAGCAAAAGGGCGGGGAAGTGCAACTCCGTTCTCCAGTTCGCGCCATACAAATTGAAAACGGCGCCATTACCTCGGTGAAGTTCGACAACAATCGCGAAGAATCCACTGACTCCTATGTCTTCGCTGTTCCGCACGCCACCTTCGCGGAATTACTTCCCAAAGATATCCGGCAGAGCGACGCCGTATTCCGGAACCTGCAAAATCTAAAAGACGCCCCGATCACCGGAGTCCATTTCTGGTTCGATCGCGAAGTCACCAATGAGCCCTTCATCACGCTCCTCGACACCACCACCCAATGGGTCTTCAACAAGACGGCTCTCTCCGGCCCCGCATCGAACAGCGAAAATGGCAAAAATAAGACAACTGGCCAGTATCTACAGCTAGTCATCAGCGCATCCTATGATCTGTTGCAGAAGTCTCGGCAAGAAATCATCGATCTCTGTTTGAAAGAAATTCGACAAGCTCTGCCCGCGGCGCGCGAAGCCAATCTCGTGAAGGCCACCGTCATCAAAGAAGCTACGGCAACGTTTTCGCCCGAGCCTGGCGTGGACCGCTGGCGTCCAAAACAGGAAACCAGCATCCGCAAGCTTTTTCTAGCAGGAGATTGGACCGCCACCGGTTGGCCCGCAACGATGGAAGGAGCCGTCCGTAGCGGCTATTTAGCCGCCGAAGCCGTGCTCAGAACTGCTGGCACGCCGCAAAAATTTCTCCAGCCCGATTTAGGCGCAGACGGTCTGGTAACTCTATGGGCTTGACCTGCGTCTAAGTAGGAGAACTCAGGGAACAAACGTCTCGTACGATCCAACGTGCCGCTCGTTCGCAGTCAATTCTTCCGCGATCGAATCCAGCGCCTTGTATTCAACATCCTGAGCGGACAAAAACTCTTCGTACGATTTGCGCGAGAGCCAATACTCGGAGTGAGGTACGCACGCGGTTTCACCGTATCGCGGAATAAATGACTTCTCGCATGGTGGCGGATCGCGGCGAAACAGGGAATCCCAGTCACCCCCGGGCCCGTAGACTCTTTCAAACCGTTTTTCGCAACCGGGCTTGACTTCGAACTCCCAGAGGACTAAAAACATAGATGTCCCATCTCCTGCTCGAACGTCGGCAATCCTTTTACGTAACCTCTGGGGAAGATAACGCAGGGCGGTCGAGTGTAGCAATCCGGTCGATTGTATTGGTCCGATTGAGTTCAAGCTAGGGTGGAGTGTGGATCACCTGTAGCGCAGGGCGAAGCCCGCGGAGCTCTGTTTACCACTGAGTTTCGAAGGCGGCTTTTCGCTAGCCCTAATTTTTGTGCAGTAAAGCTACAGAAGTAGATTTAGTTGCAGTCCGTCAGGACTGACGGACGGAGGCGTTTGTGGATCGAAAGTACAGCCATCGCGGCTACCGCGATGCCGAACAAAACGAAAAAAAAGACAAGTCTCGCAACGGCAACCACGGTCACGACCGCAAGCCCCCGCAGAACGGCCCCCGCGCCGATCAATTCGGCCCCCGAACCCCGCGGATGGTCGGCACCGTGACCCGCGCCAGATGCGCCAACTGCGGCGCAGTCTTAACCTCTGGCTTCGACCCCAACGGAAAATGCCCCAAATGTCAGATGGAACTGCACTGCTGCAAACAATGTCGATTCTTCGACTCCGGCGCCCAATTCGAGTGCACCCAACCCATCCCCGAGCGCATCACCCCCAAAGACGCAAAAAATAATTGCACCTTCTACGAAGTTCGCAACACAGTAGAAAAGGACACGGCTCCTACCTCGTACGCCCAAAAAGCCCCTGCCGCCTCATCGACCGCCCCTCCCCGCCACAGCGACGCCCGCCAGGCTTTCGAGGACCTGTTTAAGAAGGCGTAAGTAGGCATAGGCCTCGATGTCTACGTTGTTCTATGAAGCCTCTGCCTCAGCAGGATATGCGGCAACATTTCAACCCACCTGCCAAGTTTTATCGTTCTCGACGTTTTTCCTGATCTTCTTTTTCCTTCGCTTCTCCTATTCTCTATTGTTGCCAAAATCAATAATTACCGCTAGAGTGAATGAACCTCTGTGCCGCGCTGGCCGCGCCGGCCCACGTCGGAAGGAACGTTCTCAAATGGCCGCACGTCACGACCGCTGGCTCACCGCCCAACAAGCCGCTATCGAAATGAACACCACCAGCGCCGAAGTCTGTCGTCTCCTCAGCCTGGGCCGCCTCTCTGGCGAAAAACAAAAACAGCCCGGTCGTCCAGGCAACGGCCAATGGCTAGTCGATCCCAAGTCCGTCAGCGAGGAAATGCACCGCAGCACCAAGCGCGCGAGCCAGTCGAAGCCACACGTTCGCCACCGCTAGTGCAACCGTCCTCGATTCTCCCCGCCACGCTTGCCCGGAGCTTTTCTTTCAGAGCGCGGGATTCCTGCGCCCCAGCTAGTCCGGGCAAGCGCATGCGAAGTATCGCACAAAAATAAATCGGGCCAGCCCAAGAAGAAGCTGGCCCGACACATTCATGGAAAAATAGTCCCGTCGTTTCTACCGGTCGTGATCGTGGCCGTCGTGATCGTCATCCGCATCTCTCACTAGGCCGGTCGCCGCGATAAACGCGCTCGGCGCCGCCAACACGGTTCCGTTCACGCCCGCCACACGCACCAGCACAATCGCCCCGAGGCAAGGAGAGGGAAGCGTCAGCTTCGCGCGAATTTCCGCGTCACCCGTTGTGGTTAGATTCGCCACGCCGCTGGTCGCTGCCACTACGTCTCCGCAAACCACGCTGGCCGCGACTTGCGTCACGGGACCCGCCGTATTCCCAGCGCTCGGTAGCACCAGTCCGCGCACATCCACACGCAGTCGCCCACCATCAGTCAGCACTGCCGATCCGTGCCTCACGACCCACGGCGCACCGCCACTCGGTACACCTCCAATCGTGACACCCGGATTCGATCCCACGACCGGTGCGAAAAATGCGAATTCATCCGCCATCGTGCTCACCGCAAACATCCCAGCCAAAACGCCAGCCAGTACCACCGTGGACAATGCTCTTTTCATTTCGAGGAACTCCTCGTTCATGGAGAATGGCGCGAGGTCGAACTCGGACCTCGTCGCTACCGACAAAGTCGGCCGAACCGAAGCCTCGCCCACAGCAGGTCGAAGACTTCTGTCTTGTCCAGTAGCGTAGAACCGGCCCAATCCGGAGTTGTCCTCCCCTAGTCAAAAGAATGTCGTCGCTGCAACCACTTTAATGGCCCTCGTTGCGACATTTCAGGTTGCGTCATAAAACGCGTACCTGATTTTCTGACCGAAGAAAATACTTGCGACCAGGCGGGATGGTCATACATCAAAAACTCCCGTAACGAGCTTTGACGATCATTCCGCAAGGAGCAAAAAAATGATTCACTACCGCGTCGCCAACGTCGGCAATCACAAGGTCTTTTACCGCGAAGCCGGCGATGCAAACCGCCCCACGATTCTGCTGCTCCACGGCTTTCCGACGTCTTCTCACATGTTCCGCAATCTAATCCCGCTACTGGCCGATCGCTTCCACCTTCTCGCCCCAGATCTCCCCGGCTTCGGCTTCACCCTCTCTCCAGAACGCGCCCACTTCCCCTACACGTTCGACAACCTCGCTAAGGTCATCGAAGCCTTCACCGACACGATCAATCTGAACCGATACTCCATCTACGTCTTCGACTACGGCGCCCCAACTGGCTTCCGCCTGGCCATGGCGCGCCCCGAGCGTGTAACCGCAATCATCACGCAAAACGGCAACGCCTACGAAGAAGGCCTAAGCGCCGGCTGGGCTCCGATTCAAACCTACTGGCGCGACCCCAGCCCCGCTAACCGCGAAGCCATCCGCGCCATGCTAACCCCCGAGACCACCAAGTGGCAGTACGTCCACGGCGTCCAGGACGAAACCCAAGTAGCCCCGGAATCCTACACTCTCGACCTGGCTCTCCTGGCCCGCCCCGGCAACGACGAAATCCAACTCGACCTCTTCCTCGACTACGCTAACAACATTGCTCTCTACCCCAAGTTCCACGAATATTTCGCCGCCCATCAGCCGCCGCTCCTGGCCGTCTGGGGCAAGAACGATCCATTCTTCCTGCCGCCCGGTGCCGAAGCCTTCCGCCGCGACATCCCTAACGCCGAAATCCACTTCTTCGACACCGGCCACTTCGCCCTAGAAACACACACTAAGGAAATCGCCGAAGCCATCGCCGCCTTCCTGGCCAGGACGCCAGCAGCAAAGGCCACGTCCAACTAGTCTCCTCGCCGACCGCCGAAAACGCCGTTTGGCGCCTCAAGAGCGTATAGTGGTACCAGAGGTCCGAACATGACCATGAATATAACGAACAAAGAAATAGACGGAGTCTCCGTCGTAGCTTTGGACGGTCGTATCGTCTTGGGTGAGGAAAGCAATCTACTCCGTGAGAGAGTGAAAGCGTTAATTGCCGAAGGAAAGAGAAAGATCGTACTCAATATGGCCAACGTAAAATATATCGACAGCGCAGGATTGGGCATCCTGGTAGCCGCGCACGTCAGCTCCAAGACGCAAGGCGCAGCGCTGCACCTGTCCAATCTAGGCGACAAGTTCCACGATGTCCTGCAGTTGACTAGGTTGCTGACTGTCTTCAGCGTCTACGACACCGAAACCGACGCCATCCGTAGCTTTGGCCCGAATTCCCTGACCGCAGCCGTCTAGTCCAGCGTTTGACTAGCGGGCGCATCCCGATACTCTCCCGCAGCCGCTGACTATAAAGCTCGAAGCACTTGAACGCCGCCAGTACCGAACTTGAAAGTTGCGGACCGGAAAGAAGACCCATTGAAATCATTCCTACTGTGGCTGCTTCGCCCCCTGCTCCGCTACAAAGTCAAAAAGCTTGAAGGGTTCGCGGGACCTGAATCCTACACAAGCCAAATGAAACGCCACCGACTCATCGCCAGCCTCAGGGCGTCGTTACTGTTCTAAATTGGCGTGAATCCTTCGGTGTTTCGGTCTTGTCCTTCAACAGCCCGAGCCGCACCAGGCTTTCGGCGGTAGCCGTAATAGCCTCCTCGTTCGGACGCGGTACCCAACCCAGCAAACGCTGGGCTTTCTCGTTCGTGGCATTCTTCACCTTGCCAAGTTCCGGCAGGATCAGCTTCACCGCGGGATCACGCATCGCCGCCAGGCGCACCATCCAATTTGGCAGTTGCAGCGTCGGCACTCGTCTGGCCGACGCCCCCATCCTCTCCTTCAACACCTTGGCAATATCAAGCATCGACATGAAATCGCCGGCGACGGCCATGAAACGTTCGCCTTTTGCGGCTTGATGAGTCATCGCGCGAATGTGCAAGTCGGCCACATCGCGCACATCGACGACGCCGAAATACAGCCGCGGGACGCCGGGCATCGCCCCGTCCATCAGTCGTTGCACCAGCAGGATCGAGGTCGAATAGTCGGGCCCCAAGACAGGTCCAAACACGCCGACCGGATTGATGACCGAAAGCTCCAGATCGTCGCCCTCGCGAGCGATAAAATCCCAAGCCGCTTGTTCGGCCAGCGTCTTCGATTTCGCGTAGGCCTGCACGTCGCCGCCACTAAAGTCCGTCCAATCGCTCTCGTTGAAAGGCGTTTTGCGCGGCTTATGGCCATAGCCGATCGCTGCGAACGAAGAGGTCAGCACCACGCGCTTCACGCCCGCTTTTCGCGAAGCCCGCAGCACGCGAAGCGTCCCTTCGCGCGCAGGCACGATCAACTCGTCCTCGTGCTTCGGTAGGCTCGGCGGCAACGGCGACGCGACATGAAACACAAACTCGCACCCGGCGACCGCCTCTGCCCACCCCGCATCATGTTCCAGATCGGCGGCCACGAACGACAAGCGATTTCCCGGCTCAACGCCGCTTTCCCGCAGCAAAGCTCGCACGTCGCCCTCGCGCTTCAAGCTCCGTACGGTTGCGCGTACCTGATGCCCCGCCACCAAAAGTTGCGAGATGCAATGGCTGCCGATAAAGCCCGACCCACCGGTTACCAGAATTTTGCTCATGACCGCCTCATAGAAGGCCCTTTCGGAATTCCAGACAAAGTAGATAGATGGAACGTTGATTCGGTTACATGTGGGTGAAAGCGGATTCTGGAGCTACTCTTCGTCGGCTCTACCGCATGCTTGACGCTCTCCGGAAGCCCTATCCTCCCGTAGCGGAGCCCTATCTAAGCATCAGGAGGCGCGGACGCGGATTTCGCCGGAGATGGTGTGGACCTCGACGCGGCCGCCGCCGTTGCCCATGCGCGCACGGAGGGAATGTCTGCCTTGCTCTTCAATCACGATGGGCACATCCGTCTTGATTTGGCCGGAGACGGCTTCGGCGGTCAGGTGGAAGTTTGCGCTGGGTGGGACGCCCAGCTGCACCACTCCCGATACGGTCTTGAGATCCCAATAGCTGCTTTCACTGGGGTTGCCTTGTACGTCTACGCGGCCTGAAGCGGCGTGGGCTTTGACGTCGCGCGTCGCGCCCTGCACTTCCACTGTGCCGCTGCTGGTGTTGGCGTCCACGCGTCCGCCTGGACCCGAGATTTGCGTTGTGCCCGAGAGGGCGCTGATGCGTACGTCGCCTTTGACCTTCGAGACATTCACACTGCCAGAGGCGCTGGAGGCTCGCAGATCGTCGCCGATATTTTGCGCCTCGATCGAACCGCTCAGAGTGGTGAGCTGCGTTTGACGGTCGATGTGATCCACACGGATCGATCCGGAGGCGGAATCGGCTTTCACGGGGCCGCGAACGTTGAGGATGGTTTGCGATCCGGAGACGACAGTGGTGTTGATCTCCGTATCGTGAGGCACTTCAACCACATAGGAAATGCTGACGTTGCGGACGCGGCGCAGGTCTTTGCCGATCCGGACGGTGTCGCCTCGTTGCTCAATCGGGGGATTGTTCACCAAGTCGTCGAGGCGTCTTTGCGGGTCGTCGAATCCCATTCCAGAGGAGCGCACTTCCGCATGCACGTGCACCTGGTTGTCGGCGCTGCCGGTGATGGAAACGTTGCCGGAAGCGTTGTTGAGTTCCAGGCGGATCGGCGCGCTGACAGCTAGCGTGCGATCGAAGTTGCCTGTCGCCGCTGGACCCATCGCGCAGCCGGCGCCGGTGATGGCGAACGATGCGAGCATCAACCCTATCGACGGGGCGAACTGTTGGCGCATCGCTTCTCCTCAAAACTCGACCGAGTACGGGCGTTCGTAATCGGTGCTGGCGCTGAAGTTGGCACGGCCCGCGTTGGCTGTGCTCCTTGGCGCTCACAATAAGGTACGCAGAATGGGGAGATTATGTTCCGGGACGAGGTTTCCCTCAAGGATGTTCCGAGCGTTTGAGGGTCTCGTTAAGAGAGCCTTGACGATAGCCTTCCAGGTCGAGGGATACGTAGGCGAAGCCGGCGGCTTTCAGTTCTTTGGCGATCGCGGCGGCCATTTCTGCAGAGAGCGCTCGCGGCATTTCGTCCGCGGCGATTTCGACGCGCGCGAGTTTGTCGTGCAGGCGAACTCGGAATTGGCGGAA
>Ga0137401_10000214_pt1 | contig 20656 bp, 15 predicted proteins | sample CZOMad1_1_16fung_FD_108286 | JGI IMG/M metagenome (GOLD analysis project Ga0137401, IMG submission 108286) | Vadose zone soil fungal communities from Angelo Coast Range Reserve, California, USA - CZOMad1_1_16fungal (Illumina Assembly) | ecosystem: Environmental > Terrestrial > Soil > Vadose...
ATGACTCATATGTGGGACGATCGGGGCTTCTTCTATTATCGGGTTCTCAGGTCGCATACCAACCGGATCCCATACATGAGATGGTCGCAGGCGTGGATGCTTCTCGCCGTGGTCATGCTTCAGGAAGCCTCCAGCTCTGAGGGCGTAGAAGAGCTCGATGCCCGATTGGCAAAGGTTGGGCAATGATTGAGTGCATTTTCACGCTGGATTACGAGATCTACGGCAACGGACAGGGTTCGTTGCGGGATCTCGTGCTCGATCCAACGCAGCGGCTGGCGGAGGTGTTCCAGGAATTTGACGCGCCGTTTGTGGTGTTCGCGGAGGCGGTAGAATTCGCCAAAATGGAGGAGGCTCAGTGTGATCCCGACATTGGCGGAGTGCGAGCTCAACTGCGCGAACTTCGTGCGGCGGGCCATGAAATCGCGCTTCATCTTCATCCCTGGTGGGCCAATGCGCGGCATGAAGGTGGCCGCTGGCACCTGGACTGGAGCGAACGAAGCATCTGCGCGTTGCAGGCGGAGCGCGTCGAGGCTATTGTCTCCGAGGCCATCCGGTACCTGCGCGAGAGTTTGAACGATCCACACTTTACTCCCTTCTCATTTCGCAGCGGTCTTTGGGTGATGCAGCCCACCGCGGTGATTGCGAAGGTGCTGGCACAGCACGGTGTGGAGGTGGATTCTTCGCTGTTTAAGGGCGGCCGAATACGGGGTTTGGGGATCGACTATCGACCAGCGGTGCCAAATGGCAGCTCCTGGCGGTTCAGCGACGATGTGAACATCCCCGATCCCCACGGTCCTCTTTTGGAAATCCCGATTCACACGCAGATGGTGCCGTTTTGGCGAATGCTGGGCGGCAAGCGCCTCAGGCTGCACAGCAAGACGCGCAAAGCCAGCGAAGGTAGTCCGCTTCCGCGCGACTGGCGTGATTTCGCGCGTTTTCGCTATCCGAGGAAACTGGATTTCTGCCGCATGACCTTCGCGGAAATGCGTGAGGTCATCACGGACGTTCTCGCAGAGGAGCAGAGGCGGAGAGATCACCGCCCCCTTGTGGCGATTGGACACTCCAAAGATTTCGTTGATGTCGATGCAGTTAGAAGTTTCCTGGCGTTTCTGCAGGAACGAGGTATTGCTGTGACAACATTCTCGCGCATGCTTTGTCCAGAACCCCAACTTTCGTTTTGACACTAACTATGCAGATGATTTCCAATTTTGCCCCACCCGAAGTTCGAAGTTGTCTGATTAAGGCGGAGCCCATCGCAATTCAATGGGACCAGAGCCTCCCGGTCTTCGCGAAGGAGGAATTCCTCCGCGCAGTGGGCGACGAGTACGGCTGGCTGGGCGGCATAGATGAATCCGGGACATTGCGCTGCGTGCTGCCGTACACCATCGTGCGGAAAGCTGGATTGCGAATGGTTCGGTTCCGGCTGGAGACGATCCCTTGCAGCGCGGGCCTGGATGTAACGGAAGAAAAATCCTTCTTGAACAACGTGGTTCACTATTTCCGAAACTCCGGCGCAGATGTCATTATTCCGCCAACCAACAACACTCTGTTTCGCACCTATCCGGAAGGCGCCAGCGCGGCCCCTTACGGTTCATACGTCATCGACTTGCGGCAGCCCGAGGAAACCCTCTGGAAAAACATCTCTAAGACGAGCCGGCAAAACATCACCGCCGCGCAAAAGGAAGGTGTTTCGGTACGGGAGGGAATGGAGTTATTGGATCCGACGTACGACCTGATTCGTGAGACTTTTCGGCGCTCCAAGATGGGCTTCATGGGCCGCGATTCCTTTAGGCAATTCGCGACCTCGCTTGGCGAGAACTGCAAGCTGCTGGTGGCCGAGCATCAGGGTGCGATTCAGAGCTGCTCGTTGTTCGCCTTCAGCACACCGTCCGCTTACTGGATTTACGGCGGCAATATTCAGGGTCAGCATCCAGGTGCGATGAAACTGTTGCAGTGGGAGGCCATACGCCTTTTTCGAGCGCTTGGTGTCCACCAGTATGATTTCTTTGGAGCCAGAATCGACCCGCCGAAAGGTTCCAAGCAGGAAGGCATCAACAAGATGAAGAAACATCTTGGCGGTAGCCTGTCGCAGGGCTACGTGTGGAAGTATTCTCTTCGGCCCTGGCGGGCCTGGGTGTATTCGAAGGCCGTCCGGGTACTTAGAGGCGGAGACATTGTGGATCAGGAAGAACACAAAATGAAGGATACGGCGCCGTCACAGGAAGCTGCACCACGTGATTGATACATATATAACGTTCAAAGCAAAGCAATACTAGTCGACACGCGAGATTATGGTCAGCTTAGTTCCTACCGAGCATTGGGACTATGGTCCCGGTGACATGTTCCGGGGCTTGCTCGCGGCGCTGTCGCCCCGACGGACAGACCCATATATCGGCCTGCCCGGGCTGGACGGGTGTCTTCCGACCCGCTCAGCAAGAGCTGCGATTGTTCTGGCCCTCAAGGCACTTAGATTACGACCAGAGGCGCCAGTGGCTGTGCCATTGTATTCCTGTCCGGTTGTTTTGCGCGCAATCGCGGAGGCCGGTTGCCGAGCGCGATTCATCGATGTCGATCGAAATACGTATTGCATGTCGGCCACCGACCTTGCCACGAAAAGCTTAGGGGTCGATGCCATCATTGCTGTCCATATGTTCGGAAACATGTGCGACGTGCCCGGGTTGCGAAAGGCTGCGCCGGGGAAACCAGTCATCGAGGATTGCGCACAGGCGGTGGGATCCCGTCTCGATGGCCGCGTTGCGGGCTCGTTTGGCGACATCGCCGTGTTCAGCTTTCGTTCCGGCAAGTATATTTCAGTCGGCGAGGGTGGCGCGGTGTACTCCAGCGACGCCGATGTCGAGTTTCGGCTGTCAAAGCTAATCAAAGAGCTTCCTATACCAAGCCCGGTAGATGAAGTTATTCACGTTTCAACTACATGTCTGCGTTCGATGTTGCGCACCAGACCTCTGTGGGGACTAGTCGGGACAATCTTATGGAGTGCCTACACCAAGAAAGTCGATAGCATGTCCCAAGCTCCGATCGTGATGGGACAGACTTATGAAACCGACCGTGATATGGCGGTCCGTCGGATGGCGGTTCTACCCTCGATGATCGAGAGACAGCGCCAGAACGCCGATCACTACATGCTGAGCCTGACCGTTGATGCCGACATGCTCTGTCCCGAGACACCAGGAGCATTCTTCAACCGTCTTCAATTCCCTTTGCTGGTTCCGACTCCCGCGCAATGCGATCGACTGGCCGAGCTCTTGCGGCGAGAACAGATCAGCACGGCGAGACCGTACAAAGACATTGTCAAAATCGCGGCGGAACATTACGGCTACAGCGGCGACTGTCCCCAGTCGGAGCGAATCGCCAGGACGGTACTTGTGATCCCCTGCAATTACGGGCTCAAGGCCGCAGATGTAAAGCGCATATCGACCTCTGTGAATCGCGTTTGGGCAGAAGTTAGGGGTCACGAAGGGCGTCTGAGCATGCCGTCCATTCCAGCCAGTGCGATCGCCCCGCCACAGGGGGAGAATCAGGAGAGGGTGGCTGAGCACCACCGTTTTTCATGAAACAAGTCATTCAGAATTTCAAGAGTGGCGAGCTTTCAGTAGCCGATGTCCCGCCGCCAGCACTCGCCCGCGGATTTGTGTTGGTGCGGAATCACTTCTCGCTTATCAGCGCGGGAACGGAACGGTCCACCGTCTCGACCGCTCAGGCATCGCTTCTGGGCAAAGCTCGCCAAAGGCCGGATCTCGTCAAGCAAGTACTTGACAGCTTCCGTAAGGACGGATTCGGCGAGACGCTCAAGCGGGTTCGCACCAAGCTTGAAACCTTGAAGGAGTTGGGCTACAGCTCCGCGGGTACGGTGCTCGCGTCTCTGGACACTCAGGGGAGATTCAAACCTGGCGACCGTGTAGCATGCGGTGGAGGCGGCTACGCGTCACACGCCGCCGTCGTTACCGTGCCACAAAATCTCGTCGTCAAAGTTCCGGAAGCCGTTGGTCTCGATGCTGCCGCCTTCACCACGCTCGGAGCGATCGCGGTACAGGGCGTCCGACAGGCGAACCCCCGGATTGGCGAACTGGTGTGCGTGATCGGCTTGGGGCTTCTTGGCCAGATCACGGCTCAAATCTTGCGCGCGAACGGATGCCAGGTCTTTGGCGTGGACACCACTGAATCCATGGTCGTGCTGGCGGCGCAGAACGGCTGTCACGCGGCACGCAGGCGCTCGGACCCCGGTCTGGACTCGGCTTTTGCGGCTTTTACGGGAGGACGTGGTTTCGACTCGGTAATCATTACCGCGGCGACGCAATCCACGGACCCCGTAGAACTGGCCACTGCTATTTTGCGGCCGAAAGGCGTCATCGTCATCGTAGGCGCCGTGCCCATGAACATTCCCAGGGAGCCGTATTTCTATAAAAAAGAACTGGAACTGAAAATCTCTTGCTCGTATGGCCCTGGACGCTATGACCCCTCGTACGAAGAGCGAGGCCAGGACTATCCGTATGGCTATGTGCGGTGGACTGAAAATCGCAACATGGAAACGTTCGTTAAACTGCTCGAAAATCGAAGCCTGGATGTGCAGCCATTGGTCACGCACGTCTTCGATGTCGAGCAAGCAGAAAACGCTTATGACATTGTGACCGGGAAGACCTCCGAACGTCACCTCGGCATCCTTCTGAAGTACTCGGATGAAGGCAAGTCGCATCCCGTCGAACCAGTGCAACAGGTTGTTTCTGCGCCTGGCGCCATCCCTGGCATTGGCTTCATCGGTGCCGGAAGTTTCGCGCAGAAATTCCTGATCCCGTTCGCCCAGCAGGGAGGCCCGCTGATTTCCGTGGTGACTTCGCGCGGGGTTACCGCGAAGAGCGTAGGAGAGAAATTTCGCTTTAATTCCCACTCAACCGACGTTGATGATGTGATCGCGAACCCGTCGATCAACACTGTGTTCATTGCGACCCGGCACGACACGCATGCCGGATTCGCCGCGGCCGGACTTGAAGCGGGTAAGAACGTCTTTGTCGAGAAACCTCTCGCGATTCAGGAAGACGAACTCGCAGACGTCCTGAAAGCTGCCTGCCAACGGAATGATTGTCGTCTGATGGTTGGGTACAACCGGCGTTTCTCTCCGCTAGCCCAACAAGCTCGAAGAGTGTTTCAGGCAGTAGCAACACCCCTCGTGATTAACTATCGGGTAAACGCTGGATTCGTACCTAATGAGCATTGGACACAAGCGGAACAAGGCGGCGGACGAATTCTAGGTGAAGTCTGTCATTTCGTGGACCTGATGCAATTTCTGACGGGTTCAGAGCCGGCGAGTGTCTATGCGTTGTCGGTTGCGGCCAACAATGCGCAAATGCCGGATGAGGATAACATCGTTATCTCAGTGAATTTTCAAAATGGGTCGGTGGGCCATATAACCTACGTAGCATCTGGCGACAAGGCGCTCAGCAAGGAACGGATCGAAATCTTTGGTGGCGGGCAAAGCTTCATCATTGACGATTTCCGAGTAGGCGAACACTACACCAACGGCACCCGACGCGGTATCAAATCGCCGGGCAAGGGACATCAACAGGAGGTGGAGGCGTTCCTGCGCGCCATCCGTGAAGGTCAGCCCTCCCCGATTCAGCTCGACTCTCTTGTCTTAACCAGCCTCGCCACGTTTGCCATCAGGGATTCGTTACATACTGGGTTACCGCAGTTCGTTTTATCAAAACCATTGCAATTAGCTCCCCGAGAAGAAGAGTTCAAAGTGTGAGTGGACCCCCGAGCGGCCGCGGACGATCACTCGTGACAATCTACGAGGCTAACCAATAAGTTCTCTCAAACCGATCAGGCGATGAGAATACTGAACATCACGAACCAGGTTCCCTATCCACCCATGTCGGGAGCCCCGCTTCGCACTTATAACATCCTTAGGAGGGTGGCAAAAAAGAGTGAAGTGTATTTGGCAGCTTTTACGGCTACACAGGAACAGAGGGAAGGGGTCGCCCATCTCCTTGAGTTTTGTCAAGAAGTAGTGACCGTCGAACTTAAGAGCCTTAAGGAAGTGATGCATTCAGGGAAGGTTCTGGCGTCTATTCTGCAAGGGGAACCCCCTGAACTTAGATTGGCCTTTTCCGAGGAGCTAGCTACAGAAATTCAAAGGCTCGTGGATCGAGTAGATTTCGATATTGTACAGATCGAGCACGGCAGCATGGGACTCTATTTGGAGGCATTGCCTGCAAGGTTGCGTAAACGGGCAGTGTGGGTCTTGCACGATATTGATTTCGACAAATTCAAACGAATCGCGCGAATCGAACGGAGGAAGGACACAAAGCTACGGGCATGGATACACGCAACAATGATGAGGCGGTGGCAACCCCATTTTGCGAGTTTCTTTGGGCATTGTGTCACGATGTCTGGAGCCGACCGACGGCTTCTTCTGGCGGCCAATGGAAGTCTCAGAGTGGAGGTTTCACCCAACGGAGTGGACACAAATCATTACCGTCCGCTGCCTGATTCAGGCAATACCGCTGAAATGCTTTTCATCGGCAATATGGGGTATCAGCCTAATGCGGATGCCGCACTCTACTTTTGTACCGAGATACTACCCCTTATCCGCAGGAGGTCGGCCGATTCGAAACTGTGGATTGTGGGGATTGGCCCGGAAGCATCTGTGAGGCGACTCGCAGGCAACGGTGTGTTCGTTACGGGAGGCGTACCAGATGTTGTTCCCTATTATATGAGGTCGAAAGTCTGTGTTGTCCCACTGCGGGCGGGTAGCGGAACACGGCTAAAGATCTTGGAGGCGATGGCTCTGGGTCGGGCAGTCGTCTCAACATCCAAGGGCTGCGAGGGATTGGACGTGGTTGATGGGGAGCATATTCTGATAGCCGACGATAGTAAGGAGTTTGCGGAGCAAACTGTCAGGCTTTTGACGAACAATGAATTGAGGGCGACGATAGCCGCAAGAGCCAGGGAGTTCGTCGTTGCCTCGTACGACTGGGATATGATCGTTGAGAAGCTGATGAATGACCTTGACGGAACAGCGAGGCGGGAGCGAAATGGCGAATGTTAGGCCACTAAGCAGATCGTTGATCGTAGTCGATTGGTAGCCACTTCGTCTGTATTCCCAAACATACGCTTTTAGGAATTCTCGAGCCTTCGGTAAGCCTGAGTAAGGATCGCATACAGGTTGTCGTGGGCAAAAATTACACTTCAAACCGCAAACCCGAAGGGGAGATGGTCGCCCATCAACAGAATTCATGCCTTTACTAGCACTCCTTCTGTGCACCGCCTTCGTGCTTTTCCTGCTTTGGATCGAAAGGCGGGCGTTGCGTGGTGTTTCGTCAGCGCTCTGGATTCCCACGCTTTGGATGTTGATCGTTGCCAGTAGACCTTTGCCTACTTGGTTTTACATAGCGGGCGACTTTAACCGGGGCAACGAATCCGGCAGTGAGCTTGACCGGTGGGTCCTGACAGCATTGGCTGTCGCGGCAATAATTGTGCTCGTTCGTCGTCGCACTAACTGGTGGGGCAGCCTGCGCGCGCACAAGTGGCTGCTGCTGCTCTTAGCGTACATGTTCGTGAGTACCGTCTGGTCAGAGATCACGCTCATTGCCCTCAAACGCTGGATCCGTGAGCTGATTGTCGTTGTTATGGCGCTCGTCATAATGTCTGAGGTCAATCCTCGCGACGCTCTGGCAAGTCTTTTGCGCCGGTGCGCTTATGTCCTTGTTCCGTTTTCCGTCGTGCTGATCCGGTATTACCCCTCGCTGGGCCGGGTGTACGGGAAATGGTCGGGCATCGAGATGTGGACAGGCGTGACGGGCCAGAAGAACCATTTGGGTAGGCTGTGCATGATCAGCATCCTTTTCCTCCTGTGGGTGTTGCATAGGCGTTGGCGAGAGCGCCCACGAGTGGGCGGAGGCCGTTATCAGTCCCTGGGCGACGTTTCGACTATCCTCGTTGCCCTCTATCTGCTCGTGGGTTCGCACTCATCCACTTCGTTGGCGACTCTCGGGCTGGGCATTACCACTTTTCTCGGCATGCGCCTGTTCCGCAGTTGGAAACTGCCGGTTCCACAAGCCGGCCTCTTGGCGGTGGTGATTTTTTTGATCGTATTGGGGGTTTCAACGCCTTTCTTGGGAGGCGCAACTGTCACCGACTACGCTGGTTGGCTTGGCCGCGACACCACGCTGACTGGCCGCACTGAGGTTTGGGCGGACGTGTTGCCGGCAATTAAGCAAGAGCCGTTGCTCGGCTATGGGTTGGGAAGCTTCTGGACCGATGCTCGGCGGCAGCGCTATGAAATCCCTACCGCGCACAATGGCTACCTGGACATCCTGTTGGAGCTGGGCGAAGTGGGCCTTGTCTTTTACGCTGTCTGGCTGCTGTCCTGCACCCGACAACTGCACCGGACCCTTGCGCAGGATTACGATTGGGCCAGTTTGGGGATCTGTCTCTTCTTGATGTCCTTGGTGTACAACATCACCGAGTCAGCTCTCAACACCTTTACGGAGCAAATGACCGTGGTACCGACATTGGTGACGCTGGTCCTGTCTTGCCCGATCAAACCTCGCACCACATCTACCCCTAGCGAACCGAGTAGAGTTGAAAGGGCCGGGTGGACGAGCGGCACGTGGCCCGAATTGAACCGAAATAATACTAGGTCGTAACATACCCAGACTACTGGGGACGGAACGATCGCGATCTGCATCTGTTTTCGCGCCGGTTTCGTCGAACACTAATCTTCACGGCGACTCCAGCCATTGCTCGAATCGAGCTCTTCGAAACGACGTCCGACCTTTCGGTCCCCCCAACTCCTCATCTACAGCAGCACCGCCACAGCAATGTAGAGGCGAGGGAAAGTACTAATGCTTCTGATGGTATCGCAGATCGATCGCCAGCGACTTGGCTATCGCGCAGACCGACAGGGTTCAGCGCCTCGTGATTCTATACAGTTCGTGATTATGCGTCACAGTCTTGCAGAAAGAGCGATCGGCAACGCCAACAAGCAAGCGCGGGAGTCGAGCTGCCCTTTCATACAGTCTAGAGGCCTGCCCGAATACCTGTACTATTTTGCGACCTCGGTACATGCCCTGTTTAATTTTTTCTGGTGTATGGTTGTTATGCCATGAGAAATCGAGCAAACTTGCGCCGTGCAGCCGTCTGGGCAATATTCGTCGTTTGCATCTGCATTACATTGCCCGGCGTTGCCCATGCCGCCACGCATTGGGTGAGCCCTGCCGGAACGGCAGCTTGGGGAAGTTGCATAGGGAGCGCGACGCTCACAGGAACAGGCGCGTGTTCGCTCGCCACCGCGAATGCGAACGGCGCTGCAGGCGACCTCGTTTACTTGCGTGGTGGAATTTACAATTTGGGCGGCGGGGTTGGCATCCGACCAGCGCACAGTGGCACCAGCGCAACAAACATGATTACTTTTCAAGCCTACACCGGAGAGACACCCACACTCTCAAACGGCACGGATCCGTTCTGGCTCTCCGGCAACAGCTACATCAGTATCAAAGGGTTGACATTCGGCGACCCTTTTTCAACCACTTGGGGCCGAATTGACAACGGAGGAAATCATAACGAGATTGCCCAATGCACCTTCACGACGACATCGGGTGGGGGTTTGTCGATGCTCATCACAGGAGCCTCCAACCAGAATTGGGCCACACATAACTGGATTCACGACAACCACTTTGTGGTCAGCGGTCAGGCGAATGGCAATGGTGGAAAAGGATGCACGGACGGTGGCGGGGACGTCATCAACATAGGGGTTGCCCAGGGTGCTTACGGCAATTCGGCGGACAACGACAACAGCAACACGGTAGAGAACAACTTCTTCGAACACGCCCCCCACGCGGTCTTCGACAATTATGGTCTACATACGGTCTTCAGGAATAACGTCATACACAACGAGCCGTGGTCTCCAGGCTGTACCAGCTTCACGAATCCCCCGACGTACAGCAGCTCGAACCCGAACGATACAGCCTACATTGGGATGTTTTCTCATCGGAACTTCCAGATCACGGAGGACTACAACCGGACGGGAACCTTCGTGCTGGTGGAAGGCAATCGCTCTGGGTTCGCAGGGGTAAATCAAACCAACGATGGCGCTGACGATTTCTCGCTGGCGGCTCCGCAGAACATCGTTCGGTACAACTTCTTCTACGCTTCGATGAACCCCGGCCTCATGTTCAAGTACTACTGGACTGCCGGACTGAACGGCGGCGGTCATGGCGGCACTTACAATCGGGTATACAATAACACCTTTTATCGGAACGGGTACGGATATCCCCTAGGGCATACCTGCAGCACATCAACTTGCCCTTGGCCTCAGTCCAACATTTCTCTCTACTCTGGCACTTCCGGCGAGGGAAACGTAGTCAAGAATAACTTAATGAACCAGAGTAGCAGCTATACGTATTGGAACTCGGATGTGATGGACAAGGGAACGCCGTCAAACGGCTGGTCTGAGATTGCGCACGTAGCGACTAACTGGTGTACCGGACCACAAACAGACCTCGGAAGTGATGGCGTGCATGGATGCACCGCTACCGGAGACCCGAAATTCACGAATCCCGATCTATCCAACCCAGGTAGCAGGACCCTGCCCGATTTGAGTTTGCAAGCCACCTCCGGTGCAATCGACGGCGGAACGTTCCTTACCGTCGCAACCAACTCAGGCAGCAGTTCGACTACGTTGACGGTGGCTGACGCCGTGTACTTGCAGGACGGCACTTGGGGGAGCGATCTCTCGAGGCCAGCCGCTGGACTTGGCGGAACGATGCAAGCAGACTGGGTTGCTGTTGGAACGGTTACCAACGTCGCCCGGATCAGTTCCATCTCCTATGGCGCCTATAACGCGCCAGCAGGCACAATCATGCTGGCTTCGCCTATCACTTGGAGCAGTGGGGCTCATATCTGGCTGTACAAGAAGTCCGACGGTGCGGTGGTACTGAGTGGCTCAGCTCCGGACTACGGGGCGAGTGAGCACCTCGGTACGGGAAGCACAGGTACTGTGGCGCCGCCGACCGGTCTCCAAGCGACAGTACAATAGTAAGCCGACGATTATAAACTTTCCTTGACAGTGATTCCCACGATTCAGGAGCATCCGGACGAACTATCATGGATTGTGGATCGAAGTGTGCCCGTGCTTGTGACCGGTGCCGCCGGCTTCGTGGGATCCAGGGTGGTCGCTACCCTATTACGCCTCGGCTTTGAACGGGTCCGTTGCGGCGTGCGGCGATCAAGTGATCTTGGCCTGTTGCAAGCCGTGATTCCGCCGGGACATGCTAGCCATTACGAGATCGTTGAGGCCAATCTACTTTCCGGGAACGAGTGCCACGAACTCGCGGCCGGCGCTGAGCTCGTCTATCATCTTGTTGCCGGTCGTGGTAAGTCCTTCCCCGGCTGCTTTCAAGGTTCAGTCATCACTACCCGAAACCTGCTCGACGCCTTGGCCGAGCACCGGCGGCTAAAGCGATTCGTGAACGTTAGTTCGTTCGCCGTGTACTCCCGGTTCCACAGCAAACGGGGCGAAATGTGGGATGAGGATTGTCCTTTGGAGAACAATTTGGATGAGCGCCACGACGCCTATGTCTATGGCAAGCTCAAACAGGATGAATTGGTTCAGGACTACCACAAGCGCTTTAGCGTCCCAGTTACGATCGTACGGCCCGGAATTGTCTTTGGTCCTGGCAAAAAGGCTATCCCTGGTTTTGTTGGTATCGACACGTTTGGCTTTTTCATGCACCTGGGAGGAGGCGAGAAGCTCCCGTTGACATACGTGGACAATTGCGCTGAGGCGATCGTACTCGCCGGACTTGCCAAGGCGACCGAGGGCGAGGTGTTCAACGTAGTTGATGATGAGCTACCTACGAGCCGTGCGTTCCTGCGGGCGTACAAACGGCAGGTGCGAAAGTTTACGTCTGTGCCGATACCCTACCCAATGACTTACGGTCTGTGTGCGTTGTGGGAATGGTATGCTAAACGCTCGATGGGCCAACTGCCACCTATATTCAACCGTCGCGAGTGCGCGTTTGCTTGGAAGGGGCACTGTTACTCGAATCGAAAACTGAAAGAGCGTTTAGGCTGGCGATGTCGCGTCCCAATGCAAGTGGGACTACAACGCTACTTCGAGTACCAAAAGAATGGCTGAACCACGGAAGACGCGGGTGGCCATTATCGGCTGCGGCATGATTGCGGACCAGCACGCGGATCAACTGCGTTATTTACCAGGCTGCGAACTGGTGGCCGCATGCGATACCGACAAGTTGATGGCCAGTCAGCTCGCTGATCGTTTCCGTATCCCCCAAGTCTTTACCGACGCGACGGAAATGCTCCGTGGCGGTGGCGTGGACGCGGTTCACATCACCACAACAGCACAGTCCCATTTTCCACTGGCTCGGTTATCTTTGAACGCTGGCTGCCACGTCTATGTCGAGAAACCTTTCACACTGAACGCAGCAGAGGCGGACGAACTGCTACATCTCGCGAGTGTTACCGGCCGACGCATCACAGTTGGTCACAACCTGCAGTTCAGCCCGGAGGCGTTACGTCTCCGCAAACTGGTCCAGGACGGTTTCCTGGGCGGTCCGCCGATCCACCTGGAATGCATTCAGTGTTATTCGCACGAAGAACCCACGTATGGCAAAGCTGTCCTAGCCGATCCGCATCATTGGGTCCGCCGTTTGCCCGGCTCCCTGTTGCACAACCTCGTGAGTCACGGCATCGCGAAAATTGCGGAGTTTCTCGAGGGCGATTCGCCAGAGCTGATCTCTATCAGTTTCTCCAGTCCGTATTTGATCGAACACAACCACGCGGACATTGTCGATGAAGTCCGAGCAGTGTTCCGGGATGACCGAGGGACCACTGCGTTTTTCCTGTTCACCACCCAGTTTGGTGAAGGATCAAACGAACTCCGTCTTTTTGGAGGTTCTGGCAACCTCGTTCTCGACAACAATTATCGGACCGTGATCCGCATTCGGCCATCGACCTACAAGAGTTACTTGCGCTATTTTCTGGCACCACTGTCGCAAGCGCAAGAATACGCCCGCAACACAATCATCAACATTCGCCAATTCGCTCGGAAAGAGTTTCAGATGGACTTCGGCATGAGAAAACTGATGGAGCTCTTTTATCGTGCAATTCGCGAAGGTGGACCCGATCCGATTTCTGGGTCCGAAATCCGCCGAACTGCGCGGATCATGGACGCTATTTTCTCTCAAATGCCCAGGCTGGACGACTAAGCATCATTCCAATAAGTGTAATCCCTCAACACTCATGACCATGACACCATTGAAAGCGGAGCCTGCTTCGCCCATGGCAATGACCGGATTGAGGATTGAACCAGACCTGTCTCGCGCTGACGCTGGCCGCACTCGGTCCTCGTCTGGACGGCGGCTGATAGGGATCGCTTTTCTGTCGCTCGCTCTCTGTTCCCTGGCAAATTATTTGCTGGCTTTTTTGGTGAGATTTCCCTTGCACGCTCCTTGGTCCCGAAATACAGGAATTTACCGACGCATTGGACCCGAAACCGGTCCACAGGTGTTCACAGCCGGATCGTCCTTGCTGGGAGCGGGTCTCACTTGGCCGAGAGTCTCCGAATTCCTCGGCGAAGGGATCGAAAACTGGAGCGTGGGCGGATCCTCGCCGGAAGTATGGGAGTTATTTCAGCAGCGGCGCCCCAATTCCGCTATGACGATCGTTGGCGTATCAGTGTACGACCTCAACGAAACGCGCCTCACAGCGGAACGCGCGGAATACGTGCCTCTGGCCGAAAGCATCAACGATCTCTGGCTTTCGAAAGCAGACCCGGCTCTTTCCCGTAGAATCCTCACGCAGTATGTAACAAGCTACGTGCGAGTCTTGTTTCCCCTGACAGGGTATACCGACAGGCTGCTGGTCGGGTTGCGGTACCGACTTGCACGAGAGGTCGGACTCGGGGCGCGTCTCGAAGAGCATGAGGGTGTTGTGTTGGAGCGAGACGGAGTTCTGGATGCAGGAGAGGTCACTATGAAACTCAGTGACTGGTCCTCTGCGAGGAAACTCCGTCGACTGGCTGCACTCCGGGCGGAAAATCACGGTGTCCCAGAGTTCCTTCGCGGGCCAAAGCGTCGGGCTTTCGAGAGGATTCTGTGGCGAGCCCGGCAGCATGGACCCGTGATTGTCATTGTCTTGCCGGTTTCGAGATCCTACACGCAGGAGTTTCTCGACAAGAGTGCCTTAAATGAGTTTGAGAGGGCGTTGAACGAGGACGTGAAAACGGTGCCTGAGGCGCTGCTCGTAAGGCTGGATCAAGTGCCGGGAATCACCGACGATGGCTACTTTGCCGATCACGTGCACCTGAATGCGTACGGGCGATGTCTTACTACTCCAACGTTTCTTAAGGAAATCAACGAGGGTGCATCCCAACGAAAATCGCAGGCACCGCCGACCGTCTCAACAAAAACTGATGACCAAAAATGAGATATATCACTGCGATCATCGGGACTGACTGGCGGCGACGGGGGGCGAAATCTTCAAGTCGGCTGATTCAGTTGCGATTGTTCACTGCAAACAGGTAAAACATGAACAGTAAGAGTGTCGGCAGTATGTGGCAAAGATGGTGCGATAACGCGAGCAAATGGCCCGACTCAGTCGCCGTTGTTCACTGCCGAGCTGGTGAAACCCCAAGACTTTGGACTTGGGCCGAGTTGATCCACACGGCGACACTGTACTCCACTGCCTTGACCAACAATGGCATTGAAAGGGGCCACGTCTGCGCGATCATTACTAAGCATAACGCCCTGCTCTACCCGGTTTATTTGGCGTGCGTGTTCGCAGGCGCGATTCCGGCTGTGCTCGCGTACCCGAATCCCCGCTTACATCCGGACAAGTTCCGCGAAGGGCTCGAGGGAATGGGTCGGCGTTCCGGGTTGGACTGGATTCTAACAGAACGTGCGCTCGAAGGAGTCCTGCAGCCGCTCCTCGGCGGTGGCCGGAGCACAATCCGCGGACTGCAATTCCCGTTCGAAGGCAGTGACTATTTTGAGTGCGTAGGATCTAACGGCCAAGTGAGAACCGTGCACACTGCGTGCGCATCGGACGCACTGCTGTTGCAGCACTCTTCTGGAACGACTGGCCTGCAGAAGCCCGTGCTCCTTTCCCATCGGGCCGTCCTCGAGCATGTGATCGAATACGGAAAGTTCCTGGGAATATCGCCAGAGGACAAGGTAGTAAGTTGGCTTCCGTTGTATCACGACATGGGATTGATTGCCGCCCTTCATCTGCCGCTGGCACTGGGGATTCCAACCATCCAGATAGATCCCTTCGAATGGGTCCTGGATCCGTCCCTGCTGCTGCAAGCCGTCTCTACGAACCGTGCGACCGTCGCGTGGCTGCCGAACTTTGCATTCAGCATGATGGCGGATAAGGTCAGAGACGAAGATTTGGAGAACGTCGCTCTAGACAGCTGGCGGATGGTGATCAACTGCTCGGAGCCCGTGAGATACGACGATCAGGAGAAGTTCTTCCGACGCTTGGCACCTCACGGCCTCAGAAGAGTGGCCCTCTCGTCGTGCTACGCCATGGCGGAGACGACATTCGCAGTCACGCAGACGCCGCCTGGGCTTGAACCGATGACTGTGGCTGTCGATTCACGGTCACTGTCAAAGGGGCAAGTTCGACCAGCGACGGGTGGGGATGCTATGAGGGTCTGCGTGTCGTCGGGGCAACCGCTCCCGGGATGTCACATCCGGATTGTCGACGACGAATGCAACGACTTGGACGACCAGCGCGTAGGTGAAGTTTGGATCAAATCTGCAACTATGTTTGACGGGTACCGTAACTACCCGGAGAAGACTGCGGTGGTAATGCGAGAGGGATGGTATCTGAGCGGAGACTATGCCTTTAAGCATGGCAACGATTACTTCATCATTGGAAGGAAAAAGGATGTTGTGATCGTCGCTGGTAACAATATCTATCCGGAGGATGTCGAGGCAGCCATCCACGGTCTAGCTGGTGTAATCCCAGGGCGAGTTGTTGCGTTTGGCGAGGAAGATCCCCAGCTTGGCAGCGATCGCTTATCCGTAGTCGCCGAGACGGCTCTCACGGAGGAAGGGGACCGCCGCAAACTTCGCATGGAAATCATTAAAGCAGGTATGGCGATCGACCTCACAATCACCAATGTGTACTTGGTGCCCCCTCGCTTCCTGGTGAAAAGCTCGGCCGGGAAACCGAGTCGCAGCGCAAATAAAGAGCGAGTGCTCAGGCTAAGCGACCAATCCAACACGACGATGCGGTCAGGAGAGATGGGATGATCTCACATGAATTGAAAGCAGCGATCCTGGCTGCGCTCAAGCTTGATGATTGGGAACTTACTGACTCCACCATCGCGGCCGAAGTTCCGGGTTGGGACTCACTTAGCCACGTGAACGTGGTGTTGGCAGTGGAGAAGAAATTCGGGGTACGTTTTAGCAGCGTAGAGGTTCTCAAACTGACGAATGTCGGCGAACTCCAGCGCCTTGTTACCTTCAAACTGACCAAGCAGAAGTAAGTAACTATCGGCTCGAGTTGTCGTGGTTCACCTATGGGACTAACTTTTACCTCACTTGAATTTATTTTCTTCCTCGGCGTGTGTCTCGGCCTAGTCCACGCTAGTGGAAGGCTTTCGGTCCGGACTTGGCTGCTGATTATCTTCAGCTATTTGTTTTACTTCACTTTCGGCGTTGGCGGCGTGCTGGTCATGACGTTCACGGCTGTTGTGGACTTCATCGTGGGGCGTCGGCTTGGAAACACCAGCAGCGAGGTGACTCGAAAGCGATGGCTGTGGGCTGGCCTAGCTGCCAATCTGGGCCCCCTGGTATTTTTGAAGTACTCTGGGTTTCTGGTTGAGATCATTGCGACCTTCCTGCATCCCTTTGGAGTACCTGTCTCGCCGTTGGGCCATCCCGTGTTGTCGATTATCGGCCTCTCATACTTTACTTTTGCCGGCATGAGCTATGTCCTGGATGTCTACTGGGAGAGGATGGAAGCGACGCGGAGCCTCTCGGAGTTTGTCTGTTATTTGACGTACTTCCCGAAGCTTACTGCTGGACCGATCGTCAGAGCTGCGGATTTCCTGCCTCAGTTCAACCTCAGTTTTAAGGTCACCGCCCAGGATTTCGAGATCGGATGCGGGTATCTTCTCGTCGGAGCCGTCAAGAAGCTGGTGATTGCTGACCAACTGGCTAGCCATGTCAGCATGATTATGGCTACGCCGGAACACTTTAACGCATGGACACTTGTGCAGGGGATGATCGGGTACACGGTACAAATATATGCCGATTTCTCCGGATACACCGACATGGCGATCGGGTGCGCACGGCTGATGGGTATCAGGTTTCCTCAGAACTTTCTGATGCCATATAGCTCCGTGAATATTGCGGAGTTCTGGCGACGATGGCACGTAACTATGTCGACTTGGTTTAGGGACTACCTGTTTTTACCCTTGGAGATGGCGAGTCGTGGGATACGAAATCCGAATCTGAGAGTCGCGCGAAACATGATCGTTACCATGCTTCTGTGCGGCCTATGGCACGGAGCGAGCTGGAACTTTGTGCTGTGGGGGGGCTTCCATGGTGTGGCATTGGCCGCGTACCAGATCTATGCGACCGGAAGGTCGCCCCAGGTGCGCCGAGGAACACGATCGACTTTTGACGCCGGAACCATAGGGGCTCGTGTGCTGACGCTATCGGTTGTCATGGTGGGCTGGATTCTGTTCGGCACCCCTACTACAACCGCCACTTTCAGATACCTGTGGCGCATGGTCACTTGGGCCAGTGACGGTGTGACCCTCGGATCTCCCTACATCCTACCGATTGCGGCCTTGGTATTTCTCGTACATCTGCTTGTCAATAAGGACCGTAACGTCGTAGAAGAGCTGCCAACCCATTCAGTGCCGGCTCGAGTTTTCACATATGCCTGCCTGTTGCTGGCATTAACATCCCTAGTGCCATCGGACGCGGTGCCATTTGTCTATGTGCGCTTCTAACTAACGTTTCTCCCGTACGTTGCGCTCGCTCGGCGCAATGTTCCTGGCCTTGGTCGATAATGGATTACCTGATCATAAGTGATATTCCGACTCCCTGGCGCGAGCCCGTGTTTGAGCGCGTTCACGAAAGACTTGCGGGCGCTGTTCGGGTTGTGTACTTCAAGGACAACGAGAAGCGCCGTCGTTGGACGTTCAAGATGGGGAGCCATCCAAAGACGATTCTAAAATCCTTCACACTGACCGTCGGCGACACGGAACGCTTCTTCAATCCGGGAATTGTTCCGTTCTTGCTCGGGCAACGGCCACGCGTGGCCCTCGTGTTTGCGAGCATCAAAGACCCTAGCGCCTGGCTGGCCGTCGCGTTATGCCGATTACTCGGAGGGAAGATTGCGTTGCTGGACGACAGCTGGCTGGGACGAGACCGAGATATCGGCCGTCTGCGGAGGTGGGCAAGAAGGCTGATGTACAGCCGTTTCGGGGATGCTTTTGTCGGAACGAGCCGACGAACGCTGGAGATGTTCCGATACTACAACAGCCGGATCCAGGAAACTCAGTGCTTTCTCAGTCATCTGGTAGCCGATAACGACTACTTTGAGAAGCGGCTCGCGGGCCGTCAGCCGGAGCGGCGTTTCGATGTGATGTTCTCCGGCCGTGTAGTGAAGGTCAAGAACCCCGCCTTCTTTGCCCAGGTGTGTGCGGGAATCAAAGCGCGGCTGGGCACATGCCATGTGCTTGTAATCGGAGGAGGAGATCCCAAACTTACAGGGCAAATGCAGGAAATCTTCGAGCAACAGGGCGTCTCGGCTGAATTTGCCGGTTTCATTTCTCACGACGCCTTGCCGGACTATTACGCTCAGAGCCGTCTGCTTTTGCTGCCCACATCAGGCGATTGCTGGGGTGTGGTGATTAACGAAGCGATGGCTGCCGGCACCCCGGTGATTACGACAGAATGGACTGCCGCATCCGGCGAACTGGTCCTGCACGAGCGCAATGGTTTTGTCCTGCCTCTCGAAGTGCAAGCTTGGGTTTCGGCTGCGAGCGAGTTGATCTCCAACGGTTCTAAGTGGGAATCCTTCTCCCAATGCGCTCGCGAGACCGTGAAGCATTTCAACTATGACCGAGCCGCCGCTGGCATCCTCGATGCATTCGGATACTTGGCTAACAAGCGGTGAGGTGTGCAGAGTTGCCGAGCGTGTGGGACTTCAATGTGATAGCACTATGTTCTTGTACACCTCGGAGATTCCATGAGCAGTAGTTTTGGAACCACAAATAACACGGACACGGCGGTGGCGGCGGAAACACAGGTCCTTAGCGCCGATCATCTCCTACAAGACATCGGCACCCGTGCTATCTCAGGCGGGTTCGTAACTGTTGGTGCTCAGGCTGCCAAATTTGCCCTCAACCTCGCAGCAGCTGCGGTTTTGGCTCGCTTGCTGACTCCGAAAGAGTTCGGCCTGGTGGGAATGGTCCTTGGTATCACTGGTCTTGTGGGACTGTTTAGGGAACTTGGCCTTTCCACGGCGACAGTGCAGCGCGACATAATTACCCCGCAACAGGTCTCAAATTTATTTTGGATCAATGTCTCTGTCAGCGGATGCTTGACGCTTATTAGCTTTGGCTTGGCTCCCCTGGTGGCGAGTTTCTACCACGACCCGCGCGTCGCAGGAATCATGATGGTGCTGTCGTTGACGTTTGTTCTGACCGGTTCAACGGTTCAGCATCAAGCGCTGCTCACCCGACAAATGCGATTTCAAACCATCGCAGCGATCGAAGTCGTTTCGATGTTGGTCAGCTTTGTCTCGGCATGCGGGCTTGCCAAATTGGGGTTCAGTTATTGGGCTCTAGTTGCTCAGCAGGTGGTCTATGCGATTTCAAATCTTCTGCTGACATGGTTTTCTTCTAAATGGCGCCCCAGCATGCCAAAACGGAATAGCGGCGTGCGGCCAATGTTGCGTTTCGGAGCCCAATTAGCGCTCGCGGACTTCATTGGCTTGCTGATGATCAATAGCGATACGGTCCTGATAGGACGGTTTTTCGGAGCAGAGCCTCTCGGACTCTATACGCGGGCGAATGTGTTATTGCAACGCCCGTTGCAGCAAATTCTAGGTCCTATAAACGCGGTCCTGACACCCGTCTTGTCGCGCCTCCAGAACGATTCGGAAAGATATCGGCGGAGCTTCATGCACGCCTATGAGACGATGGCGCTTATTATCTTTTCTTTTGCGGCGATCTGTCTGGCATTGGCGAAGCCCATGGTTTTGGTCATTCTCGGCCCCAAGTGGGTCGGCGTCATACCCCTCTTTTCCGCATTCGCTGTAGTCGCCGTATCATTGCCGTTGAGCGAGGCGGCTGTCTGGCTCTTCCAGAGTCAGGGACGAGGGCGGGAGCAGTTGTACAACCATACATTAGGCGGTGCGGTGACCCTCATCTCCTATCTGATTGGGCTGCATTGGGGACCGCTAGGTGTCGTCTCGGCAATCGCCATTGCGAGTATGGGGATCCGCCTACCGATTGTGTACTACTTTGCTGGGCGACACGGCCCTGTAAGTACGGGAGATTTGTGGAGGGCATTTTTTTCGCATCTCCCTTGCTGGGGAACCGTTTATCTAACCACGACTCTGGCGCAGGCGATGGTGAAAGATGTTGCTC
>Ga0137401_10000215_pt1 | contig 20593 bp, 17 predicted proteins | sample CZOMad1_1_16fung_FD_108286 | JGI IMG/M metagenome (GOLD analysis project Ga0137401, IMG submission 108286) | Vadose zone soil fungal communities from Angelo Coast Range Reserve, California, USA - CZOMad1_1_16fungal (Illumina Assembly) | ecosystem: Environmental > Terrestrial > Soil > Vadose...
CGATACCGCCAAGCAAGACACGGCCAAAGTTGATGTTGTTCATCCTGGTCTTCTCCTCAGAAGGATCTTCCCTGCTTTGCAGTTTCGCGCCCGATGGAGTCAGTACCGGGAGCGGTAGCGACCGGGTAATAATTCCGTCATCTCGATCTTGCAATACGCTGCGACCCGGTCGCTACCGCTCTCGGTACTGACCTCATTTCCTAAAGTCGGTACTCTGACGTCGGAACTGAAACTAGGCCGCTGCTCGCGCCCGCTTCTTATCGAGCGCATAAATCGTCGCTCCGATCACGTTGGCAATAAGGACTACGGCGATGATCTTGGCCGCGAACAGCCACCGGCTCTCGACGTCGATGATTGGGAACACGGTGAAAAACGCGCCGATCACGGACATGAGAAATCCCAGAATCGCCGCTGCCTTCAGCCACAAAGGCGCAGTGGCGCCAAAGCGTTTCATCGCAATGATGGGGATCGCGAACAGGACCATGTAGATTAGCGCGTAAAGAATGCTCGCGGCGTTGTCCTGAAACTGAAACGCCTCGGCTTCCTTCACCCCAATCAAAGGCGCGAGGCTGAACACCAGTGTGGTGGCGCCGACGAAGAGAATCGAATTCACCGGAGTGCGATACTTCTTGTGCAGCTTTGCAAACCACACGGGCAGCAAGTTGTCCCAACCCGCGACCATCGGCAGCCGGGTGTTACCCGCAAAATAAATGCTCATCAAGGCGATTTGTCTGGCGGCGACTCCGAAGATGGTGAGCGAGATCAGCAGCGAGACCCAGCCGAACGAGCCGAAGCCGAGGCTAAGCACTTGTGGAATCGGAGCGATGAGATCGACTTTGTCAGGCGTCACAAACGCCAGCACTGACGCAGTGCCAAGAATAAACATGAGCGCAATGATCGGCGCTGAGATCCAAACTGAACGGCTGATGTTGCGCGACGGAGCGCGACATTCACCGGCGAGAATCGCGATGTACTCAAAACCAGAAAGAGCGCCGACCGCAAGCTTGCTGCACACGTTCAGGTTATGAGAGTCGAATATGATCTCTCGCAAACTGAACAAGAACGGATGGTAATTCGCCAGACTGCCCCGGCTGGCGGTAATGAACGGCATCAGGATCAAAGTCGCGACGGTGATGATCAGCATGGCGCCGCCAAAGTTCTGGACCCACTTACCCAAAGCCAGACCCCGGCGCGAAGCCGCGACCACAGAGGTTATTAACACCACGCAAACAAGCGTCGTCATCCACTTGTTCTCGTGCATCCAGTTCGCGCGCGGGCCAATCGCGTAAGCAATATTCTTCTTGATGATCAAACCAATGCCTGACATCACCAGGATGCCGAAGATCCAAAAATTCCACGCGACCAGGAAAGCGAGAAAATCGCCGAAAGCGACCTTGGCCCATTGATACAAACCACCTTCGAGCGGCGCGAGACGATTTAGATAAATGACGACCGCCGCCAGTGGTAGATAGAAAGTCACGATGGCGATGAGCCAGAAGGCCATCTGCGAGCGGCCCAGAGTGGCGGCGAAGCCAACCCAGACCGTACCGAAAACAAAGACCACTTGAATGAGTACGAGATCGAAGAGTCCGAGTTCTTTTTTGAGCGAGGCGCTACGCGACTGGACTTCGCGCTCGACGGTGGCGAGATTTGTTTCTGTTGAATTTATCATCGACAGGATCGGAACGATTCGATGATCGTGTCAGAAGCCCGACCGTCAGGGAGGGCATCTCAGGCGACGGAGCCCTTGCTTACGGGCCGGCTTCTGACACGCTCAACTCGCTGAAGAACTATGATCGTGAACTATTCGCCAGCCGGCTTTCCGCTTCCGAAATAGCAACGTGAAGGTGCCATGCGGCTCATCGTTGGCACGCTTCAAACGCCAGCGCCCAAGAACCAGCGCAGCGTCGTTACTTAACATCGTGATTTCGAGATCTGAAAACGCGAGCGTCCCCATCTTCTCGCGCGTGTCATATCGTTTCTTATAACGATCGAGGACATCCTGCCACCCACGGGTGATGCTGTCAGCGCCGACGAATTCGGTGTTGGGCGAACGATCGTAACCGTTCATGTAGCTTTCAATGTCGCCGCGATTCCAGGCGGCGACTTGCACGTCGAGCACGCCGCGAATGGCGGTCTGGGATCTTGAATTGGTTGCCGTTTGAGCTATTACTGACGTTGAAATACACATCAGAATAAAGACGGCGGATGCGAACGCAGCTTTCATATTCGACTCCAGATCGGCTCCGGAGGAGCCGGATGTTTATAGTAAGTCGTTATCCCCCGAAGACTCCGCGAATAGGCGCGCCATCTTACATGGCGCGCCTATTCGCGGTAAAGGTTATTTCTGGGGCTGAACCTATAAACATGCCGTTCCTAACGGAACGGAGAAGTCTTCAAAAATATCGATAGTGTCCCGTAATCTTCCACGAGAACAATGCGTCTTCCATGCGCGTGCCGCCGCCGATGTTGTGAACGATGAGATAGTGCTGCGAGGGTTTGTACCAAACATTGACCACGATGCCCACGTGGTCGGTGCCGCCACCAAGGTCCCACGTTACGACATCGCCAGGCAGGAAGCTTTCACTGTCGTTATTCGTCGAGAGCGCCTTCCCTTTGCGCGCGAAGAAGGTTTGCAGGTTCGGTACGCGGCGATGATCGATGTTCGTATCCGGGCTTTTCAATCCCCATTTCGCTGGATAAAGGGAAAAGTTTGACTTCATGTCTTCATGAACTTCTTTTTGCAGATCGATTCCGCCTTTTCGAAACGCGCGCACGATTACATCTGAACAGACACCGGTCTCAATCGGCACATCGCCATTCGGATAATCGAGCTTCTGATAAGAAGGATCGTAACCGGTCGTCTTACCGACTTGATCGACGGCGCCGTCAATAATCGCTTTGAGTATGGGAGAGCTGTTGGGCGCCAGCGCGTGAACTTCGGTTTGCTGCTCAGGCGGTTTGAGCGGTGGGCGGGTCCGCGCGATTTGTTGCTGACATGAAGCAATCAGCAGCAACATTAAGAGAGAAAGCAGCGACAGAGGTTTTTTCATTTTGATCGTTTAGACGCCGGACTTGTCCGGCGAGTTCCATGGCCGCACAAGTGAAGCTTCTAAACTCCGGACTTAGATGCCAGCCATTCACGAATATCGTCCCGCATGGCTGGCGAGATTTCGTGGCCCGCATCGTAACTCTTGAATTCCACCTCGTTCGCTCGTTGCCGCAATTGTTCAGCGTAATGGTCGACTCGGGCCGGCGGATAGTATTCGTCGCGCGCGCCGGCCAGATGAAACACGGCGGCGCGTGTCGGCTGGTAAAGCTCACTCGTCTCCCAATCGCCCGGCAGTCCGCCACAGATTCCGATTACGCCGCGCAAAATATTCGAATGCGTAAACGCGAAGCGATAATTCAAAGCGCATGATTGCGAAAAACCGAGCAGGAAGATTTGTTTGGAATCAATCAGCCCTTCAAGGGTCAACGCTTCGATCATTTCAATCAGCGCGCGATGGTGAATGGCGGCCGATTCCTCTGGCCGATAATTAGTCAGCCACCCAAATCCGAATCGCAGCGGCCCGCCTTTTTCTTTCGGCTCGCGCAGATGCTGATGCAGTCCCTGCAACGATGCGAGCGCAAATCCTTCCGGGGCAATCATCTTTGCCTCACGCATCGCGTGCCACTTGCTCGCGCCATAACCGTGCAGCGCGATGAGCAATGGCGCGGGCCGCGACGGCGGCGCAATCACGTCATAATACAAATTTATTTGCGCTGTCAGCTTTAGTTCGACGGGCTGGTTTTGGTCAGGCGCGCTCATGTTGTTCGCTTATAGCATGGACGCTGCCAGGATCGAAGTTCGCTTTGCATTCGCTCTCGTGGGAAGTTACGATGCTGCCTTCGCGCAGTTCGGATCGATATCAACCCAAGCGAGGATTACGACAATGAAATTTCCAGGCGGACTAAACATTCAGGGAATGATGAAACAGGCGCAGCAGATGCAGGAAAAGATGGCGCGCGAAATGGAAGAAATGCGCGTTGAGGCTTCCGCCGGGGGCGGCGTCGTGAACGTCACCATGAAAGGCGATCACGAAATCATCTCGCTGAAAGTCGATCCCGAAATCGTCAAAGAGAACGACATCGAGATGCTGCAGGACATGATCGTCGCCGCCATCAACGAAGGCAATCGCAAGGTCAACGAAGCGATGAAGAGCAAGCTGGGATCGATGTTGCCTCCAGGTCTGGGAAATCTATTCTAATTGCGGATTTCGGATTGCGAATTGCGGAACAAAAACCACTCCAATCCGCAATCCGAATTTCGCAATCCGAAATTGAATCATGCTTGATTACGCCGAACCAGTCACTAAACTAATCGACGAATTCAAACGTTTGCCGAGCATCGGTCAGAAGTCCGCGCAGCGGCTGGCCTTTCACATTCTGCGCGCCCCTGAGAGCGACGTCGAACGACTGATCCAGGCGCTGCGCGAAGTGAAAGAGCGCATTACTGAATGCTCTATTTGCAACAATCTTACGGACGTTAATCCCTGCCGCTTCTGCTCGGCGCCGTCGCGAGATCGATCGATGCTGTGCGTTGTCGAGCAGCCTTACGATCTGGTCGCGGTGGAAAAAACGCGAAGCTACAAAGGTCTCTATCACGTGCTGCACGGATCGCTTTCGCCGATTCGCGGAGTTCGGCCCAGCGATCTACGTCTGGATAATTTGCTGCCGCGGTTGAAACCAGAGAACAACGATGGCGTCGAGACGCGCGAGGTAATTCTCGCGACCAATCCCAACACTGAAGGCGAAGCGACCGCAAATTACATCAGCCGTCTATTGAAGCCGCTCGGTCTGCGGGTGACGCGGTTGGCGATGGGGATGCCCGTCGGCAGCGATCTCGAATACGTCGATGAAGTAACCATGGACAAAGCGCTCACGAATCGCCACGAGATGTGAGACAGCGCGGACGTAATCGCCCCCGCCGATGTTCTTGTTCACACATTCCGCAGGACTAACCTTATGAAGAAGTTGTCAGTGTCGCAAAAGATTCTGCCCGTTTTGGCTTACTCACCATCAATCGTCAAGCCGATGAAGCCGATATTAGTTTTTGCGGTAACGATGGCGTTATTGAATTCGGTTATCGTTTATGGGTCGGTCAACAAAGGCCTGGAGCGATCCATCGGAAGCATCTCCTTGACTGGACCGGTAACAATCAACGGTCAGCCCGCGACGTCAGGTCAGACGCTTTTCTCGACCAATAGAATTGTGACGTCGCTTCACTCTCAATCACTTGTTGATCTTACGAATTCGGTTCGGCTCAACCTCGACGAAGACACAGATTTGACGATTGAGTCTTCGAACGCGCACGTCAGGGCGGGCTTACCAAACGGACGAATGTCTTGCGCGCTGCCAGCCGGAGTGTCACTGGATCTGAGAACCACGGACGCCTCAATCAGGATATTGGGGAGCGAGGCAGTGATCTTTAACGCGAGCACAACTGAGTGCGAGGGAACGACCATTTCGGTAGAGAAGGGGCAACTGCAAATAGGTTGGCCGGGAAGCGAGCGCACCGTGAGCGCCGGAGAAACCGTTACAACTTCATCCGCAACCCACAACTTCAACCCGCGTAAGCGGATCGGATTATGGATCCTGATTGGCACCGGTGTAGGAATACTTCTCGCCGCAGTCATCGGTAAAAAACCTGAACCAGAAACGGCGGCGCCGGGTGGGTGCATAGATCTCCTAAGCGGTGAGTCAAACTGTCGTTGAAGCAAAATGAGGCTCCTAATCCGACTGTGGGTTCGGTGATTAAGTGAAAATGGTCCCATGAAGAATCAACAACTTACGGGCCCCGTTCGGTCATTAAGTGAGAATTTGTTCGGGCATAACGTGAGCAATTCCTACTGTTTTCGGCCATTAATTGAGAGTTTCCAAAATCCACGTTTTCGGGCCTATTTCATAGAGTTTTTTGGGGAAAGAACGGGCCTGACCTGCGTTCTCTTGACCGCTATTCAGAAGTTCCATAACCGAGTCAGGATCAAACCTTATTGTGTGGCAACCATCCACTGCTCGTCTCGCCATCGTTCGTAGACGCCCGGCTCGTGTGAGGCTCCGAATCTCCTCGCATTCCAGGCCGAGTATTCGTGCCAGATCACGCGTGCTTACGATTGCTCGAACTTGCGTTTGAGTTCTTCAACGTCCAACAGCCTTACAAGGAACTTCAATATTGTCCCGTGGTTCCTTATGACGAAATCCACTTCGCTGGTCACAATGAAATCGAACATGGCACGATGACTGATCTTGAGTAGTCGCCTTGCTTCGGCTACTGGAATGTATCTGTCAGTCTCACTTAGTGAAGCCTGCAAATGTTCTTCGTTCAGTTCCTGAGATTGCGACCTCAATCTGGCAGTTAAGAATTCAGCGAAGGACTCGCGCATGAAATCGAATTGTGCTCCATCCAGGTCTCGCTACAGATGTTCGAAAAAAGAACCGAACTCTTTTTTAAGCGCAGTATCGAGCTTTCCGTCATCAGGATTAAGCCTTGCTGCTCCCCTCGATTGTTTGCTCAAAAAATGATGAAAGTTATGCGGCCATTTATCGAATACTGAATACGCCTGGCTATAAAGTTCGTGAAGATCTTTGTTCCGCAGGTCTATTGACTTAGAAGGCCTGCCTGTCGCCCAAGACAACGAAATTTTCGGTAGTGGGCTATTAGGGATTGCTACTTCTCTAAATCTTTTTCAGCCGCGATCTTCTCGCAGTATCGACAGAGAATGCGATCCTCCGGCTTCTCTTTAATCATTTCTAAATCGCCAACGACATACAGACCGCAGAGTGTTCGGCGGTAGTGCTCAGCAATTATAATGTGGTAGATGATACCGGGAGCTATAGCGTACTTGGTTGAAGCGCGAGAGCGGCGACTACTCCCCACCCTTTTATGCGTAGCAGCCGCCGCTCTCTAAACGGGAGTATGGTTTCAGCAATCCCACAGTTGCTTACTTACACTATGCTCCCGTATCCTGTGCAGACCTGACCGATCATGATGTTAACTAAAGCGCGAGGTAGAACTGGTTAGTGGCCGTCGCCCGCCATTCGCGGGCGTTCCGGCAGTCCTCTAACACGGCGCGTCAATCTCAATCGCCTATGTCCAGGAGAAAGAAATCAGCCGAGAAGGACGCCGTCGATGAGCGTCTTTTATTCGGAGCACTTCTCGGACTTGGCATTGTTGTTGTTGTTCAACTTATCAGTCTCAGACGCCTTGACCGCTCTCTGACGCTCTCGCTTTATTGCTTTGCCGTATCGATACCCTTGCTGTCGATGCGACTAGTGAACTCACTCATGTTTACCTACTTCGAATATGACGTATCTGTTTGGTATAACCGCATCTCACCGTTGATCGGAGGATTTGCTGCCTTGTTGGGGCTGAACGCCCTATTCTGGCACTTTTCCAGGATCGCTGGATTTCTGTTTGGGTCACTCTGTATCGCTAGCCTCATCGCATTTGGCAACTATGTATACAAGCTAGGTAAGCTTAACCTTCCGAAATTACCCCGTGGCTAGACCCGACAGTGCGTCGCACATTTATCTCGCCTTGCAACTCCTAATAGCCCACTACCAAATTTTCTTGACAGGTGGAGTCTATTATCATAACGTTCGCACACCTCGCAAAGAAGGCTGAATTCCCAGAGCCTCTGCTTGTCGCATACTCCTCGATCCAGCCTCGAAATGACGCCGTCGGTTAAAAGAAGACCGCTGTACGCTCTTTTTCGGAGGTCAGGAGGTGTTTTATTCCGCAGTACCAGAACACACTTTTGATATCCGAACCATGCGTTCAGATCTCGCGCCAACTTTAGCGGCCACCGTGCTCCACCACGGCGAGTTAGAGTTGGCACCTTAACCGACTCCCAACGCTTATCTTGGAGGTGACCCATGTATAGAGCTGTAGTGGTTCGCGCAGTATGGCTTTCGTTGTGCGTGTTTATTTCTGCCATGGTGTCGAGCGCGCAGAATGTTATTGAAAGCGCACCAATCGATCCGACAGACGTTAACAAGCACCCCTCAGTTGAGGTTGTCTACACGGGCAGGTTATACGGCTATTTCCGCGTACCCTCTAAGCAATCGGGCACCGCTGGATTTCAACCTTGCCGGCAGTCAGGCGACAATGATAGCCAGGCCGCCCAAAAATTCCTGGCAAATCGGCAGAGGTACCATTCGGCAATCCTGGTTGGAGCGGGCGACAATTTCGCTCCACGAAGAGAAGCTCGCTTCTTCGATCCACCTCCCGCTAATCCTGACACCGCAAACAAAGACTACCGGCCAAGGAATAAAGAACATTACGAATGGGATTGGAAGGACTTACAGCAGGGGGCGTGGGTTGTGCCTGAGGAGATCGGGAATGAGGCTCTTGAATACCAAGTACACCATAGCGAAGCCACGATCCGGGCTGACAACGTAGCTTGCTTTCTAGCCGAAGCTGGTTTCAAAGCAATCGTTCCCGGTAAACACGACTTCTACTTTGGCCCTGAACGCGTCCGTCAATTGGCGCGGCTCTTGGCCAGCATGGACAGGCCAAATGACTATCCGAAGCCAGAGGAGTATGTGGCTGTCCAGATGCTTGGCGCTAACCTCGTGATCAAGACAAGTAGAGTCGAAGCCTCGCCTCCAACGCCCGACCAGGAAACGTGGGAGTGGCCGGTTTCAGTAATGAATTTGCAGGACGGCAAATCTGTTTACCCGTGGTTTTCTTCCATCCAGGTAAGAATCATGGACTTCACGCCTGACAGCGAAGTTCCTGCTTTTTTGAAGAACAGAGTTTCGGAAAAGCAAGCGAGATCAGAGGACGACTTTCTTGAAATTCTGAAAGAGGTTATCGAGAAAACTCCCAAGTCGATCGAGGACCAAAAACATCTAGTTGATCTTCGGAATCGACTTGAGGCCTTCAGGAAAGACAGTGTCCACGTTTGTCTCTCAGGAATTGATCGTAGGCCAATCACACCGGATGATCAGTGTCTCAAGGACCGGAATAGGCAAGTCTTTGTCTCAGGGAACGCTGTGGTCGATGAGGTGGCTTGGGACACGGAAAAGAGCGGACGGTTTTCAGCCGTAACCGCAGGAGAAAACTACCAGCTCATACTTGAACAACCGCAAGAGAACCAGAAATCAATCTTCCATCGTCTTCGGTTCTCAGTGTTCCGGCCCTTCTTCTACTTCCCCCATCGAGTGCCATGGGAGCACTTCGATCCTGATCCTTATGTTTACCTCAAGGACAAGAAGGTAGCGATTTTTGGAGTTGTCGATTCGGATATCGGCCAGCACATCGGGCTGTTGAATTTCTCCTGGCTCAATGTGGACGATCAGGACAAAGTGGAAAGCAAACTAAAGACTGAAGTGAGCGCTCAGGATCCCGTGGAGTCTCTGCGAGAGCAGCTTCGCCACTTTAAGTGGAAATACTACCCGAATGATTCAAACGATCCCGTTTTGAGGGTATTGCTCGCGCAGATGAGTCCTCAGCGCGCCAAAATGCTGGCAGCTCAGTTTCCAGAGTTTCAGATAGTTGTCACTGCGGCGGACGAGTTCCAGGGCACCAGCGAAGTGGACCAATCCACGGTGTGGTCGCCAGAGAGAACCAAGTCCGGGACCTTCGTTGCCGTTCCTTCGCCCTATTTTTATCTGGACCGCCAGGACCTTGAAGGCCTCCTGCATTTCGGGACGATAAGAGCTTCGCAAAAAGAAGCGCGCAAGTGGCGCCTGGAGGCTGAAGTAACGGATGGTCTGCCACTTCCCGTGGAAAAACATGACCAGACGAAACCCTCCCAGGAATTCAAGGGGCGGATTGAGGGACACCTCAGAAAATGCTTGCCCGCTAACGCCGCGTCGGATGTGACAGGTTGGTCCTCGATTGATCAGATTAGACGGCTCGCGCTGTGCGCCATGCGGGAAAGCAAGGGAGCTGACGTTGCGTTGATTCAAAGGCGTGATTTCTATGATGAATTCACAGCGGACGATTTTCCAATTGATCCGGCCCAAGAAACAGATCCCAGGAAGCAAAAAGAGCGAATCCAACAGATTTTAGATCGAATCATTTGGAAGGGCGATCTGTTAACGCTCTTATACGTTCCGGGTAGTGCTCTAAAGAAGGCGCTCGAGCAATCGGACAAGTTTAAAGTGTCGGATTCCAGTTTTCTGTCACTGGCGGACGAGGAAGGGCGCGGTTTGGATTACCTCGGAATTTATTTCGATAAAGAGACGAAGCAATATCTGGTTGACGAAATGCCGCTTGACGAGAAGAAGATCTATGCGGTCGCTACCTCCGACTATATCGGCGCGGGTGACACCGGCTATCCGGATCTGGCCGCGGCCGCACTGAATCCGAGAATAAGACCATCACAGTACCCTGCCGAGATGGATACCATCAGCAGCATTGTTTGCCGCCGACTGTTTGATAGTAGGGAGGATAAGGAAGAGTTTTGTGTTGGTCCGTTGGCTTCTGCCGATCGGATTGCCGTCAGCGGACCGCAGCAAAACAAGCAACCTTCTTTTGGCAAGCGGCTTTTGAAGCTAGAACCATTCAAGTGGCCGCCATTGACACCTCTCGAAGCGGCTACATCCATCGAACAACGGGCGCAACATCATCCGATCTGGACTCTTGCGCTTCGGAACTTCAGTCTGGGCTTTCTCAACCTGAGTAACAATCTGACCGATGCACAAATAGGTCGGAAATTCGCTGGAGTGTCCACCTCCGGTGTAAATGCAAAAAACACACATGCCGTAACCGTAGCGCTCGACACGCGACTTTCACGCTCCTCGCACCGGAATGAGTTCTTTGTCTCCACGGGGATCGATTTCAGCGAGCTGTCGACAGGTGACGTGGCTCCAAAACTAAGTCAGCTTAAGAATCGATGGATTGGCGAACTAGGTTTTGTTAGCCATGTCTCGGGTGGCCGTTCGAAGGACCGCTTCGGAATTGTTCTCACTTTGCATGCGGAAGGACCGTTGCAGCGGCCATTTACGACTTTCACGTTGGGGACAAAAGATTCTTTAAAGATAATACAGAATCGCAGCGTGCTGCTCCTGCCCCGCACTGGCCTGCGATGGCAGAACGGAGCTAATTTTTTCGAAGTAGGCGGGCAGGCAGGCGAAGAGATTCATGCATTGAGCGGATACCGATTCAATACCCAGGGAGCCATCGTTGAATGTCTATCGAGAACTGGACAGACGTTTGCAGACTGCATAACGAATTTGAGCACACCACCGATGGCACTGATAATGAAGGATTCCGTAGCGACGGCGATACTACAGACCCGGCCGCGCGCAGGCCTTTACTGGAAGTATGGTCTTTCAATCCCATTTGGTTCGAAAGTGAAGTATGAACTCAACCAGGAAGAAAGCCAGGAAGCCGATTTCTTCTTTAACTTTCACGCGGACAATGCGAGCGACACGAAATTTTTAGATCGCTCGAAACACAGCCTGAAGTTCGCTATCTGGCCCAGCTTCTCCATAGGGCCTACCTTGCGGCTGCTGCTCTATCAAAACAAAGTGAACCGGGATTTTCTGTTTCAGAAACAGCTCGGGTTCGAGGCAAACTTCACCTTCAATCTATTCAACGGTCGCGAGAAGGTGGTTCAGCTTAGGCAGAAGCCTTAAAGGTTGCGGGAATAAAGCCTTTTCCATTCTTCCTTCTTCGAATCGTCGCGCGCAAGTCTTCAGGCTGGCAGGTTAATGAATATGCTTGAGTGGACTAAAGTCATAGGCCCCATAATATGTTCATGGCCCGTCCCTGGTATTGGTTTCCCTTGCAGAAGTAGCTGAGAGAAGTTTAGGAGGGCAACTTGACGAGGATTCTTTTCGTTCTACCTCTGCAATGGTCTATCACTTTGAAATTCGCTAACGCCTGCGTGGAGTAAAAGGTGATTTTGAATGCTTTCGTAAATCGGTTTCTGACGGTTCGCAGCAAACCCTTGCATGTCCAGAATTCGACTTGCGACTGCGGGACTCCGAGCAACCTGGCAGTCTCTGCTCTAGTTGCCAGGGCCGCCTTCACTGACGCAATCTTCTCCACGTCTGCTCTAACCAAGAACCGCTTTTTACCCGTCTTTGGAAATCACGAACTTTAGATATCCCATTTTTAACCATCTATAATGCAAATCGTGTTTCCCGACAATGCGACCGGCAACACGTTTGGATATTAGACCCGCTGGATTTCTGAACTGACCTTTGTAGGCTTCGATGTACTTGCGATTGAAACGATAATTCACTTCCGAATGGGCCAAATCCGGATAGGGCTTGAGGACGTCATTTCGCACCATGTCCACAATGACTTCTGTTTGGACTGACAGAATCTTCGCAGCTTCAACTACTCCAACACTATTGCGTTGCTTGAGTTTGTTTTTTCGCCGTTGGTAACTACGATCCAACTTCTGGAAGTCGAGGCTGCTCACATCGCGCCGTCTGAAAATGTATTTTGGACCATAATTAACCGAACAGCCCGAAACTGCTTTGATATTCATTTGGGCTAAGTGCTTGCGAAGATCGTCTGCTCTGATTACCGCTTGACGAGCGAGTTCGTCTTCGAGGACATGTTTTGATGTGAACTGGAAAACTGCTTCGGGAGTGATGGCTCTGCATCGAACACCGTCATTTATTTTCGAATTCGTACTTATCAAACCTTTATCAACAAGAAACCAAAGCATCTCTGGTTTCAAATGAAATCTACTGGAGATAGCTTTCATCTGAAGGCGCTCGCCGTTGCGACCGTGTTCTCGTACGCTAATGTAGGATTCCACTTCATCTTGAGAAAAGACTAAGCGAGAGATGGCTTGCTGGTCCGACGATTCGCCGCGAGGTACGAGGCGTCCCTGTAGTATGTCATCGACGAGCGTGGGAATGCCGTAGCCGAGGGTTGAGAGTCTTTCGTTCACACAACACCCGATTGAACTCTTGTAAATCATTTGAATGGGTGACTCTAAAACCTGCGATTTTCGAGCGCACCCTATTGAGAAACTTTTCGAGAGCGGCCTGATCGAATCTCCAATGATTATTATCAGCGACTGAAGGAGCCGTAACGGGAATTATCAGATGATGTGCAACGAGTCGGAGCACGTTTGCTCGCTCATGCGCCTAAGCCATTCTGTTCTGTTGATGTAGCCATGATCCCAATAGTTCGCGACATATGTTCCAAAGGCAGCTTTGAGTGGGCTTACAAACGGTCGCGACTGCTTTCCCCAGCGCATTAAGTCCTGGTAAAAGTTGCCGAAGCTGTGCCTGCTATTGATCAGCAGTACACTAAAAGTCTCACGCTGTATCAGCACACGGTCATCTCTCGATATGTTCGCGAGCAATTAAAGCGCACATAACGAATCTTGAGCGGTTGCTCGTGCCAGTAAGTCACGTCGGGATCAAAATCCAGCAGGTACATGTAGTCCCGTTCGAGCAGTGATTCGTACCAAGCGATTCGTCCGGTCTTGACGCTCGCGAACTTGCCTATATTTTTTGTGCGCCATAACGCGGAATTTTTCTTACTGGCATTCTGTGATAGCTCCGTCCCCAAACTTTTATGCGCTCGAGAAACTCGCCGCATATATTTGTTCTCATTGAGTGACTCCTGGTGTCTCTTCCAAAGTGGCTTCTGATGCGGAATCCTGAACGGCGATTGCCAGCAACTCTTCACTGATCTGAAATATTTTGTGACAGATTTCGGGGCACAGTCTCGGCATCTCTTGTCATGATTACTGTTGCCTCGGAGGGGATCTGACAACGAGCTTCAATGGGTGAAAAAATGGTTCTGGAAATCATCTTTTGGTCAGCATTATGGCGCCGCCGCACCCACAAAAATGGGCCGGGATAAGGATCTCTTTGACAAGTTACTGAACGGAGAGGCACCGGCCTTCCATCCACCGATGTTTTTGACAGCAGAATCGTTAGTCGGGACGAAAATGACGTGGTCTCGCTCGGCGATTCACAATGCATTCCTTTGCCTTCTCGCGCAGCGGAATCCTGTGCATTTAGCAAACAACAGCCAACTCGACCTTGTGACCGGCGGGATTTCGGATTTTACCAATCCGGAGAAACATCACATTTTTCCGCAGTCATATCTGCGCGGCCTGGGGTTTGGCGAAGCCACGGTCTTTGCGCTCCCAAACTTCTGCTTTGTCCCGTCCGAGCTTAACAAGAGAATTCTGGATGAGAGCCCTTCGAGGTACGTGGCGGAGTTAAAGAAAGAGAATCCTCATTTGATCCCGCTATGTCCCATGACGGCCGGCTATTGGCGGTTGCCGGGTAAACTCTATTATTAACCTCGATTGGGAACTGCAGAGTTGGGCGTTGTTAACCACAACCGGAAATAACATCTCGCTCAGCGCTTCGGCAGGTTGAGGTTTCGAAAAGAAATATCCCTGGCCTTCACCACACTGTAGGTGTTTCAGGAAAGCGAGTTCCGTTTCCGTCTCAATACCCTCAGCGACTACGCGTAAATTCAGGTCGTGAGCCAGCGTTACCATGGCACGTACCATTGCCGCATTGTGAAGATCCTCAGCAACGCAACTAACAAATGAGCGATCGACTTTGAGCGTATCAACAGAAAACTGTTTCAGATAGCTCATAGATGAGTAGCCCGTGCCGAAGTCGTCGATCGCGATTGCGATCCCCAGCGCCCTAATTTCTCGGAGGCTCTCAGCCGCCGCCTCTGGATTCTCCATGATCGAGCTTTCGGTCAATTCCAACTCGAGCGAGCGCGGGTCCAATTGACTCTCAGCCACAATATGGATAAGGCGATCTATGAAATTCTTTTGTCGAAAATGACGCGCCGAGACGTTGACCGCGATTCGCAGATTCTTCCGCCCTTGCTCTTGCCATTGCAGAGTCTGACGACAGGCAGCGCGCATCACAGATTCGCTGATCTCGACGATCAGACCAGTGCTTTCCGCCAGGTCCAGGAATTCGATGGGAGCTAACAAGCCAAGTTGCGGATGTTGCCACCGGACCAACGCTTCGAGCGCCTCAACTTCCCCAGACGACAGATTGATGATCGGTTGATAAAACGTGACGAACTCTTCATTGTCGATCGCGTGTCGAAGGCTTGTTTCCAGGGATAATCGTTTGAGAGAAGTTGCGTTCATGTCGGGGCTGTAAAATTGGTAGTTATTTCCCCCGATTGTTTTCGCGCGATGCAGAGCTGCGCCCGCATTCTGAAGAACGCTCGACGCACCATTAGTGCTATCGGAGGAGATGCTCATGCCAATGCTCGCGGTCAAGTAGACTTCCTGATTACCCACCGCGAACGATTTCCTGAACACATCTCGTATTGACTGGCAGAACTGCTCGGCTTCTATTGAGCCAGTAACCGTATCCAGCAAAACACCGAATTCCGCACCCTCGAAACGCGCAGCGATCGCATGGCCGCTCAGAATAGTTCGAAGCTGAACCGCCACATCTTTCAACAACTGATCGCCGGCCTCGTGTCCAAGCGTGTCGTTTATGTTTTTGAATCGATCCAGTGATACAAGCATAACTGTCGCCACATGACCGTTCGCCTTTGCGTTAAGAATTGCTTCGTTACATCGATCGACGAACAGAGTCCGATTCGGCAAGTCTGTGAGGCGATCGTGGTAAGCCAAGTACTCGAGTTCAGCCGTTCGCTCCTGAACCAACTCTTCCAGGTGATTTTCGTATTGACGCTTGTCCTTGAGCAATGCGCGGTGCGACAGCGCACGGCGAACAGCAGCAACGATGTGATCAATATTGACGGGTTTCGTGATGTAATCGAAGGCACCGGCCCGCATGGCTTCGATCGCGTAGTCTATGGTTTGTTGTCCGCTAACCATTATGACAACTGCGTCTGAATCCTTCTGAAGTATCGAGGGAACCAGTTCAAGACCACTAATTCCTGACATATTTATGTCGCTGATGATGAGGTCGAATTTCTTTTTATCCAACAGCGCGAGTGCGGACTCAGCCGATTCCACAGCGGTGCAATCATTTCGCGCAGTTAACAACCGCACGAACAGCAGGCGAATCTGCTCATCGTCGTCGATAATCAAAATTGCCGGCTTTTGTCTAACGTCGGACATTCAATTACCTCGTCTAATTTGTCGACACCAGGTCTGGCTGGCGTTCGTGTACGGCGGGATCTAAACGTGCTTCCGGAATCAATTCATCGGTTGTCGCCAGTTCAGCAATTTCATTCAGTCTCGCGTGCAACCGGTCATTTACCATCTTGAGGTTATGTCGAGACTTCACCGCGCCGTAATGCCCAAGCGCCCGCGAGATCGTTATGGCCAACTCTTCATTGTTCCACGGTTTTGTGATGTACTTATACACGTGGCCACAATTGACTGCCTCAATCAGACTGCTGACGTCTGTATAGCCGGTCAAAAGAATCCGCACCATATGCGGCCGCAGTGCCACCGTCCTTTCAACGAGTTCTATTCCCGTCATTTCCGGCATACGCTGATCAGAAATCAACAGCGCTACGTCGTGATGCTCAAGCGACGCAAGAGCTTCAAGACCCGACGTGGCCGTTAGGACCTCGTACTCATCGTGGAATAGTCTTTCAAGCGCCCGAAGATTTGCGGGCTCATCATCGACGATCAGAATCTTGTGTTTCATCTCTTCAAACCTTTCTTGTATCCTCGGCGACAACGCCGTCTCCCTGGATGTGAATAGGTAAGGAGACATTGAAAGTAGCGCCACATCCTGGAGCGCTGTCGACTGTCAATGTCCCTCCATGTCGAACAATAATTCCGTGAGAAATAGACAGGCCCAGTCCTGTACCTTCGCCAATGGCCTTTGTGGTAAAGAACGGATCGAAGATTCTGTTCAGGTGCTCAGGCGCTATACCTTTGCCCGTATCACTGATGCTTACTGAGACCGTTTTTTCATCGGACGATGTACGAATGCGGACTTCGCCGGAGCCTTCACCAATCGTCTGAGCAGCGTTCACCAGCAGATTCATCCAGACCTGATTAAGCTGCCCGGCATAGCACTCTATTGGCGGCACCAACCCGTACTCGCGTCTCAAAGCGATCGACGGGGCACTGTAGTATTGCGAAAGCAAACGAATCGTAGATTCAATGCCCTCGTGCAAATCAACGTGCTTTATCTCCGCCTCATCAAGTCTCGAGAATAATCGGAGGTTCTGAACTATGTCCGTGATGCGCTCAGCTCCGTCATAGGAATCTGTGACGATTGATTGGAGATCTGACATCACATTCTGGTAGTCAGCTTCACCCTTGGCTGCGGTAACACGAACCGCATCAGCCTCATTTAGGGAAGCCTGTTCATAACTCGCCAATACTCGCCCGACCCTATTAAGGTATTGGGGTAGTGCTTCCATGTTGCTGAATATAAAGCCTGCCGGGTTATTCAACTCATGCGCGATCCCCGCCGCCAACTGTCCAAGCGAGGCCATCTTTTCACTATGGACCAGCTGCCCTTGAACTCTCTCCAGTTCGCTCTTGCGGCGGGCCAGCTCTAAGTTCCGCTTCTCCAGGTCCTCTTTGTATTTGCGGGCATTGCGAATTAGCGTTCGACGCTCCAAAGCTCTGTCAACGCACAAATCCAGCACGTCAAGATCACAAGGCTTAACCAGATAGTCGTAAGCTCCCATTCGGATCGCGTCAATGACGCGCTGCGTTCGGTCCACGCCCGACACTATGATCACGGCCGTGTCGCGGTAGAGCTCATTGATCTTGCGGAGTAGTTCGATACCTCCCAAGCCGGGCATCTGAATATCAGTGATTACCAATGCGAACGGTTCCTGTTGTAACCAATCCAGGGCTTCCTGGGCATTTGCCGCTGTTTCACACGAATATCTTTCATTGAGACACTGCGCGAATAGGCTGCAAACTTTCTCTTCGTCGTCAACAATCAGCAGCCGTCGATCATGTGCTTCAGCGTAGGTCTCATCGACCGATTGCACGATCAATGACTCAGTCATAACGTTGGCTACGGTTGGCGTCACGCGATTTTCTCCTGATCCAATAGTTCGCGGACTCGGCGCGCGAGCCCGTCGGGCATAAACGGCTTTTGAATAAAGTTCGCCGATTCATCAAGCACCCCCTGATGCACGATCGCGTCATCCGTGTAGCCAGACATGAACAAAACTCTCAGTGATGGCCGCGTTTGCAGCATTCGTGTCGCCAGTTCACGCCCATTCATTCCCGGCATAATGACATCTGTCAGTAGCAGATGAATCGCTCCCTTGTGTTGAGCGGACAGAGCAATTGCTTCACCACCGTTGGAAGCTTCTACTATTTCATAGCCGTGGCCTTTCAAAGTTTGACCCGCGAGCTTTCGCAACATCGCCTCATCTTCAACCAGTAGGATGGTCTCTGTTCCCCTCGTCACTTGCGCGTCTTCAATATTTCGCCTGTATTCTTCAACGCCGTCGTCAACGCGCGGCAAGTAGATCTTGAACGTGGTCCCACTGCCGATTTCGCTATATACCCAGATATTGCCACCTGACTGTTTAACGATGCCGTAGACCGTAGACAAGCCAAGGCCGGTGCCTTTACCCATCTCCTTGGTGGTGTAGAACGGTTCGAAAATCCGCGCCTGTGTTTTCTGGTGCATGCCGTGACCCGTATCCGTAACGGCCAACATCACGTGAGGGCCCACTTGCGCGCCTATGTGATGCTTCGCGTATTCTTCATCCAGATAAACATTATCGGTTTCGATCGTGAGTTTTCCGCCGTTGGCCATGGAATCCCGCGCGTTTACCGCGAGGTTCAAGATGATTTGTTCTATCTGGCCAGGATCGGCGTTGACGTTTCCCAATCTAGGCTCCAATACCGCGCGTAGATCGATGTTCTCGCCGATCACGCGTTGAAGCATTTTCTCCATATCAATCACAACCGAGTCTAAATTCAGGATCTTCGGTTGCAGCACCTGCTTGCGACTGAATGCCAGAAGTTGTCGCGTTAACGAAGTCGCCCGGTCGCCAGCTTTTTTTATCTCTTCAAGATTCGCAAGCAGCGGGTCATCATGATTCAAACCTCGCATCGCAAGCGAACAGAAGCCAATAATAACGGTAAGAAGATTGTTGAAGTCATGCGCTATTCCACCCGCCAGTTGGCCCACACCTTCCAGCTTCTGGGATTGCCGTAGATGTTCCTCGGTTTCTTTCAGGGCTTGTTCAGCCTGTTTCCGGTCCGTTATATCGTTCGCCAGAACGAGCTTCGCGTTTCTCGCGACAAACTCGAGCGGGTGCGAGATTATTTCAACATCAATAAGTGTCCCGTCTTTCTTCTTATGCTTCCATGCGCCCGCCGCGTTGAAGCCGTCTTCATCCGATAGTTTCTCCAAAAGTAGCGAAAGATCCGTAGTCGGCCGAACGTCTTTAATCGTCATCGATAAAAATTCTGTACGCGAGTATCCGTAGTGAGAAATGGCCGCCTCGTTAACGGCGATGAACTGAAGCGTGTCGCGATCGTATACCCACATCGGAAGTGGGTTGATATCGAAAAGCAGCCGGTAACGCTCTTCGGTCTCGCGCAAGGCCTGTTCGGTTCGCTTTCGGTCTGTTATGTCAGTAGCGATACCCAACACTTCCACTGTGTCCGTACCAGGAAGCGTAAGCGCAACTTTTATGGTTTGAAAGAGACGGGTCTCTCCAGTCTTTGGATTGGTTAGTTCCTCTTCAGGAATAAACTTAGGCTTCAGAGTCCGAATCACTTCGTCATCATCATGGATGAACGTCTGAATCTCAGCGTGGTAGCCGTTTAGATCCGCTTCCTTCTTGCCGAGAATCTCTTCGCTGGGGCGGCCGTAAGCTGCCTCGACCGCCTTATTGATTAGCGTGAATCGTCCTTGCTGGTTCTTGACGAAGATTGGATTAGGACTGGTCTCGACAATTGCTCTCAGATACTGTTGCTGTTGTTCTAATTCGGCGGTTCGTGTGCGCACTCGTTCTTCGAGTTCGGCATGAGCCCGCTGCAACGCTTGTCTTGCAGTTCGCCGCTCCTCAGCATTTTGACAAGAACCTTTAATCACCAAAGCCGATCCGGCGAGAAGGAAACACAACGCGGTGTTGAAGGCCATTGGGATCGATCGGCCACCGTACATCAACGGAGCACCATAAAGGTAACCAAGACAAAAAGCGGTTCCGACAAAAGCCACCACAATCGACAAACCATGACCGATACCGTGCGCCCAACGCTTTGGCCAGGTAAACAAGAACAACGATGCCGTGAACAATAAAAACGTAAGCGCCGTGAGAAATGCCATCTTGCCGACCGGGGCCAGGCCGATTGATTCCGATGGAAAATGAAAAAGCCAATGATCAACGCGCAGCTCTACGGACGTTAGGTATTCGCTCATTCGCGCAATCACGAGGATGCACGCGATTACGATCGTAACTCTCGTGATTTTCAGAAATCGTTCCGCTCTACTTCCGATGACAATAAGAGAGGCTCCGGTCAGCAGGAAGACGATGGCCGTGTTGGGCGCCATCGGGATGAAGGCGCCGTGAATTCCCTTGAGGACGGCTGAGTTGGTAAACCACCCAATCAAAGCTGCCCCACTAATGATCATCACCAGCAGGCCGCACGCTTGAGACAAGCGCGGATATTCAGCGAGTAGCCAAATCTTGAACTTCACGTGGTTCTCTCCC
>Ga0137401_10000219_pt1 | contig 20516 bp, 19 predicted proteins | sample CZOMad1_1_16fung_FD_108286 | JGI IMG/M metagenome (GOLD analysis project Ga0137401, IMG submission 108286) | Vadose zone soil fungal communities from Angelo Coast Range Reserve, California, USA - CZOMad1_1_16fungal (Illumina Assembly) | ecosystem: Environmental > Terrestrial > Soil > Vadose...
TTCCATTGGTCCCATCTCATCGAGTAAGAGGAACGGATCAAATTCGGAAAACGAGGCTTTGGGAAACGGCCGTCGCACCAGAAAGCCTCCGCCTTCCAGAGTCTCGATACTATTGACGACGCCTGATACCGTTCGTCCGGCTTTTCTTACTTCTTCTTTCTCTCTCAACACTTCAATCGCTTGCATGTTCTTACTTCCTTCCTCTGGAAACCCTTCGAGTCACTTCAGTCGAGTGATCTTTCCCTTCCCTTTTCGATTCCGCTGCCGCTCTATGGCCGATTTTCTTCAACAGGCGCATGAGAGTCTCGCGCTCCATCCTTGTCAGAGAGGCTGACACGAGCCGCTCCAGATCGGCAGCATGATCGGCGTATGCGCGCGTGATTAGCTTTCGGCCTGACTTTGTTAAATGAACTACTCTCGTCCGCCGGTCAGTCCCATGTGCGCGACGCTCGACGAAGCCCTTCGTCTCCAGGCGGTCAACCGCGACGGTGATCGAACCGCTCGTCAGCAGAACCTTTTTCCCGGTTTCATTAACCGGGAGCGGCCCTTTGTGCAGCAGGGCTTCAAGCACGGCAAAGTCGCTGCCGCACATCTCCAATTCCGAGATACTCTCACCAGCAAACGACTGAACCGCATTCGCCGCCTTCCATAACACCAGGAAAACGTGAACCCCGCTTCCGCCCGTCAACGATTCGAGTTCGTTTGCTTTTACCATGTCTCTCGATGTCAAGATACTTTACTGTAAGGTAGCTGTCAAGTTGGCTGCGATGACGGAGCCGCGTGCGATAGGGGGGCCTCTTCGAGGTGTTCCCTGTGATGTTGCCGGCTAATCCATCGTCTGAGGTAGACTACTCGTCGTTTTGAACCGCTTACATTTCTGAAGCGAACGAAGTAATACATTCGAAACAGGAGAGCATCGTGAGACCGTTACGTTTATCCGTTCTACTTGGCACCAACCGAAAAGAGCGCAAGAGTGTTTTCGCTGCCAGATGGCTGGTTGGCGAAATGAAACAACGAGATGATCTTGAGACTCGATTGTTTGATGTTGCGGATTTTGATCTGCCGCAGCGTGACTATGGACAGGAAATTAAGAACGCGTTCCCCGAGTGGCGTGACGCAATAGCTGAAGCTGACGGCCTGGTCATTGTTTCACCCGAATACAATCACGGATATCCCGGAACCTTGAAGGCCGTGTTTGATTTGCTGCTCCGCGAGTATGTCCACAAAGCAGTCGCGTTCGTGGGAGTTTCCGCCGGCCCATGGGGCGGCACCCGGGCGATCGAAGCAATGGTCCCCATGGTTCGCGAATTGGGATTGGCAGTAACCTTCACCGACCTCAATTTTCCTCATGTGCAAAAGACTTTTGATCAAGACGGTCAGCTTTTAGATCCGGCATTTGAGCAAAGAGCAAAGGACTTTCTTGAGGAGCTCGTGTGGATGGCGACCGTTTTAAGGTGGGGCAGAGAGAACGTCGCTTCGAAATATGATTAATAGTGATCGAAGGGTTAGATAACGAGCAATGGCGTCAGACAACTCACCTCTACCTACTTGCCCTTGTTACTGTTTTCGGGGTTGGGGTGGGTTGCGCAATTACGGGTCCTTGAGGGCGGCTGGGCTTCTGTGGTTACTGTGTTCTGAGTCTCGCCGTTAGGTGTGGACGCCGGGATCGAGTAGCGTCCTGAGCGTAAGCAGCATGACTCAACACCAACATGCTTCTAAGAATACTGTTCTGACAACTAAAACTCTTGGTCCGCATTATCGATGTCCGGCTCAGACCAGGCGAGTCCCTGCCTTCGAGCCGTGAACGGCGCCGCGCACACCGTGCGGGTAATCAATCGTGGAGGTCAGGCCTGATGCAATTCTGCGATTCTCTGATTGAAGCGTCGGACAGGGAATGTTGCTCGGGAAGTTAGATTCGGAATCGCAGAATCGCAGGCTGACCCGCTCTTGTTTCCGCTCCGAGCGAAGTTATTCCACCGACGTTGGAAACCTACTCCCGTGTAGCGCGAGCCAGCAAACGGAAACCCTCCGAGACCAACCAGAGCGACCATCCCTGGAGCAGATGTCACTAACCAAAGCCCGCCGCTCGTCACTTGGCTGACCAACTGCTAATGACCTGGCATTTCACAAGAATGCTTTTGGGTCGGCACCAAGATCACAGGCAATTAGACGCGCACGGTCGGGCACAAGAGGCATACGACAGCCGTACAGTAAGCCTCTTTGGTCTTAGTTGCCTGGTCATTAAAGTAATTGACTGTTAAGCACCCGTCTATTAAACTGGCGGCATGAATTCAGCGTTATTAGCCGAACTCTTGGACAAACAAGAAGAATTGCTGTCCCACCGGCAAGAATTGGACGAAGAACTTGTCCACGTAAACGCTCTAATAGTGAAGTACCAAAGCGCGTCATCAAAAGGCGACTTGAGGATGATGCCGAAGCCAAAATCACAGACCGAAATCAAGCAACCGCGCGTAAGGGGTGTCCTAGCTGCTGCCAAAAAAGCAGTCGAGCAGCTCTCAGACCCCTTTGACAAGAATCAATTACTCGCAAAACTGGTTGAGATTGACGGAGAATTCGCCCACAAGAAAATCACTGGACCCAATATTCGTAATGCTTTGAGACTATTGACGCAGAACGGCGTGATACGTGTCGAGAGCGCTGCGACTGCGACGAAGTGTGCCAAATATAAAAAGGTGGCTGCGTAGGTGGAAGAGCGCCTTCGACGTGTGCGACACCGCGGGCAACGACGGAGACTGGTCGGGCCGATTTCCAAAGCAGTGCTCCGATGAATTTAGACCTTCAACATAGCCACCATTGCTAAACGTCTTACCATCTGCCAGTGGCTATTGGCCGGTATGAAGATCGATACGCCGAGTTACTCGGCGGTGTCAGATCCCGGCCCATCTCCAGATCCAACAGAGCTATAAATGCGTCTAGATCCCGGGAAGTCAGTGTTGATGGAGAAATGTGGTTGGTTGCCGGTCTATTCGATACAGCTTCCCGACACATCGATTCCATGGAAGTGGGAGATCGGCCCAGTGAAATTCTCTTGGGACATCGGTTCACTTGGCGCTTATGCCGCTTATGCCGTAGCCCTTTGGCAGGGCATTCGCTGGCTCAACCGGCGTTGGAACCGGATAACGAAAGCAGTGGTTCCGATAACGGCTAAGTCAAGACGCGCGTCTGCCCGCTTCTTCGCTGCGTTTATCGTCGTCCTGGCAATAGGTTTTGGCGTGCTGCTCTTGTTGGCGGTTGTCTCGCAACAAGCATCTCCGCAATCTCGAGCTCTGCCCCTGCTCGCTTGCGGAGTTGCGGCACTGGCTTTGATCGGGACGTTGCTGATGGTAGTTGGTGTACCAGCCTACAACTACGTCATGGATTTGGAGGACCGACACGAGGTTCTCGACGCAAGATTGAAAGTGGTCGAAGGACAACTGCAAGCGCAACTTGGGCTCCTCGAAGAACAGTTCCCGATCCAGCCAAAACTCGCGTTCATGGAGAATACCGCCACAGGAACGCGCGAGGACTACACGTCATGACGTCGAAGCGATAGAGAGATCTACTCTGTGGCGATCATCACATCGCCCGCTTTGATAACCGCAAAGACGGTTTTACCCACCGCGACTTCCAGTTGCCCCGCTGATTCCTTCGTGATGATTGAAACCACTTCAACACCGAGGGCAAGCTCTATTGTAACCTCCGAATTGACCGCGCCGCGTCACCCACAAAGTTGATACTAGAGAGGATGGTCACGTTGGCCGGACCATAGAGATATCGCGAGTTCGCATCGAAAACGGATCTGGTGTTCTCACGTAGCGGCAACAATAGCCGATTTAATTAAGGTGCTCTACGCAGAAAGCATCGTTGTATTTGGGGGCGTCATGGCGACACCTTTGCATCGACAGGTAGCTAGCCATCCGAGTGTCGATTATGTCGTATTTGATCGGGGTGAGATTGCACTTCCAGCGCTTTTGCGAACAATAGAAGACGGAGCCGAGTTGGGCGGTGTCGGTAACCTTTCATACAAGGACGCAAGAGGTCAGGTCATCACAAACCGATCGCGTTATCCGAATACCGCTGTATCCGACATTCCCTTTCCCAAAATAGATTTATTCCCACGATCAATCGGCAAGGCGCTGCGGTATATCCGAATCGTGCACGCGTTGGGATGTCCGTACAAATGCCCTTTCTGCACGATACAGACCATAGGTCGAAAGGCGGACTACTTTCCAGTAGATCGCGTGCTGTCAGAGATTCGAGCGTACAAGGAATATTACGGTCAGCATCACAACATTTATTGGGGTGATGAGACGTTTACTCTGGACATCGGACACACCTTGGAACTCTGCGGCGCTCTCAAGGCAGAAGGCAATATCTTCTACGACTGCCAGACACGTCTCAATTGCTTGACCCGACCCTCGATCGTTAAGGCGCTAGCAGCAAGCGGCTGTCGATGGGTCGAGGTAGGACTCGAGACATTGAATCAGCAGAGTCAGGACATATTTAAGCAGGGTGTCAAGATTGGAACTACGGAGGAAATCCTGGCAAGCATTCGCGATGAGGGCATCGCTGCATGTTCGTTTATGGTTAACGGCTTCCCAAATCAGACCCTCGACGAAATGAAACAATCGATTGATTGGACTTGCGAATTAATTCAAAAAGACTTACTCCAAGCGTCTTACCTGCAAGTGCTCGTCCCCTATCCTGGTGGTGATCTGTATGAGCATCCGGAGAAGTACGGAATGCGAATTCATCACAGGAGATACGAACTTTATAGCGAAGATATGTGTCCGGTCTTTGATTCGTCGTTTGCGACTGCCGATGAATCCTATCGAACATTTAAGCAGGGGCTCATCAAACTCGCTCAAGCAATGGCCAAGAAGCCATATCTTGGCGATGCTCCTACGGCGGAACAGCTTCCTATGTATGGTCGGTTCTGGGCAGATTCACATGCCTAGAGGCATACCCGCGCCTGGTTAACTTCTCCTTTACATTTAACCTCGGCGGAATTGCCGAATCACAATTCTCTGACGTTAACGCGGCTTCCATATTTAGTATGGCCAATTCCTTATGAGGGTACGATCAGTTATGGTCGCGGCACTCTGAGAGACCGCGTGCGATCAATCGGTCCTGAGGGCGACGAGAGGAAGGTGCAGCTTGCGTGTGATGTGCTGAACGAAGCTCAAAACATAGTCGACAAATGGATCAGGCAGGGTGCCCTACTCCCAACCCAAAAAGGTGAAGCGCCTCAGATGGGGCGGTCAGGCAGGGCAGTCTAACGCTCTGTTTCTTTTCGGCCTTCTCGCCATATTGTTAGTGGTGAAGGAGAGTAAATGAGAGAAGCTAAGTTCAGCCACGATTTTCTTGGTGATAGCGAATTCCGAGGCTATACCCGAGACGAGGACTGCAACGGTTTTGCCTGCCCCTACTTCGGCTACGATCAAGCTATGCTCCTTTTGCAGGCGTGGCTAGAACATGGTCTCGCCGCAAACTACGATGAGAATACTGATGAATTCGTGTTTGAAGTCTCAGGAGGCGAAGCCGGCAATGAGTTTCAGAGATTTGGTGCTATCTATTCAGACGGTATGAAGCTATATCCGATCGGCGTCTTCGACTGGATATGGAAAGAGGTCGAGAACTCGGGGCTTGAGTCCCACACTGAGTTGGCAAAGGTAGCACGGCTGTTTCAAACGCCCGCCGAGGAGCTTCTCAAGATTGAGCCCTCCGAATGGCAGGACACGTTTTCAGACATCCACGGAGAGGACCTAAGACTACTATCCAATAGTTTGATCAACCTTTCGGTGCTCGCTGCGCGAATGAGTGCGTATATAGATGCGAGAGGCGGCGAGGGCGGAAAAGACAAAGGCCACGTCGAGGCGGTACAACAGCAGAACGAGCGCGGGGAGAAGATTCGAGCCGTCTTGGGGTTTCAGCACCCGAAGGCAGATATTGACTTTACAAAAGTCGTAGACTTGATCACCCACAACCAGATTATCGATCTTCAAAGCCTGTGAGTTTTAGCGATCGTCAAGCAGCGGATCGCCAAGGAAAATTCGCCACCGTCTTAAACTGGTATTGTTACATAGGGCTGAGACGATTCGCAGTCGCCCAGAGCGAACTGACGGAAGCGCCCTATTTGAGCGCTCTACATTGGATAATACGGCATGAGTTCCTCAGCGGTGAGGATGGTTATTTCCCCACCTGGCTTCGATTGATAGCCAACCCGGCATGAGGGTCCACCAAATTGATAAATCCAATCCATGCAGCTCCCGCAGGGCGTGAACCGCTCTCTTTCCGCGGCAATTACGACTGCTATCAATTGTGTTCGGCCAGCTGTAATCATGGATGTGATGGCATTAACTTCGGCGTGTACATCATGACTGCGAAAGCGATGCTCGACATTACAGCCGATGAAAATCTCGCCATTGACAGATAAAGCCGCCGCACCGACCTTCGTGTGTCCGAAGGTGTACGCATTCTCGCGGACTGCCCAGGCAGCCTCGGCCAATGCTTTCAACTGCTCGGAAGTCGGTTCCGTCGCCTTAGGATTCATTTGAGTTGCCACGTTCTTTCTCCATGAATTTTCTGAAGTTCACTAAAACCTTATCAAATTCTTCTCGAGCCTGATTGTCTTGTTGAGCGTTCCGGATGTTTTGCAGAAGAGGAACTATTAAGCTACCCCACGTGGGCGGTGCATTCCGATAGAAAATGGCGTTACCTATTTCCTCCAAGACCCGGCGGCTTAAATAGCTAATACGACTCTGAAGACCCCCGACTATGCGTTGGCGGAGAGCAGCATGCTGAGTAATAGCAGCAATCTCAACTAGGGATCGTGCCGCCCCAAACTTTACCAGGTGGTGGCTTGGACCGTCCAGGGCACGAAACAGAAGATCGACGTTCTCGGTCGTGTCAAAGGTGCCCAAAGCGTGAACAACTCGCCATTTGATAACATTTCCGAGCTGGGTTGGTATGGCGTCACTGGAGTCGTGAATGGCTCGGAGTTGCCGAAGATCCGAGTCAGTCAATTTAAATCGTTTGATCACATTTGAGGCCGTCCAGCCCAAAATCGGATTTGCACTTGCTATCTTCTGGATCTCCTCTTCACTAAGAGGACGATCACGATGACGAGTGAATAAAGTTCTCCAGTCCCCAAACCATGGTGCGTCTGACTTGAACGCTTTAACAAGAGTGAAGAGATCTTCAATGCTTTGGGCGCTCACGAACGGGCTGGAAAGATCCGGAGGAAGCTCCGATAATTGACGCTTGGCTCGCTCCCGAGTAGGACGTATCGGATCAAACAACTTTTCTGCGACAACAGCAGCCACTACGAACTCGATCGCACTGGAGAAGGGCTTGTGGTCGGAGCTTACTGTGCTCGTCAAGCACTCGACCGTGGCGACCCAGTTCCAGTCATAGATTCTCGTGAGGAATCTATCACCTTGATCTGTATTGGCTAGCTGCTCAAGTGTCATTAACAAAGGCTCAAATGTCTTCGATTCAAAACTCACCACATCGAAAGATGTCGAATCCCAAAGCTCTTCGTGAGATGCCAAATGTCTCGACGCCAAATAGTCGTGTTTTAGCTGATGGTCGAACCGCGCGTCGTTTCCAGATACCGCCACGACGCCAGACTCTAGAAGTTTTTGCCAAAGAGTTTCACCGATTTCGGACCGAAACTTTTCAGGCTTAAAGGACGGGGATCTGTATTCCTGGTAGGCTTCGAACGCTGCCTGTGCCAACTGACTTAGTCCCGACTCATTAACTGTCTTCTGTTCAGTGAAAAACGAATCTTTGAAAAAAGACTCGTGCGCTTTAGCCGCAGATCCTAACTTGGTAGTCCGGCTGATCAGGGCATAATCAAGGTAGTAAGGGACTCGGAGCAATTCCTTGTCAGAGTCAGAAAGTCGGCTCCATAATGGATCGCCAATTCGCTTTTGTACTTCATCCAGATTCAGAAGGTGTAACTGGGCTGTCTTCCATTCGGTAGAGCGCGATTCACGTTGAACCATTCTATCGGTGACAACAACATATACATACGGGCCCTTTAACCTGACATAATCGTCTAGCAGATCAAGAATCTCACGAGTCGCATCCCTGCCATACACTTCGTTCAGGCCATCTACCATTATGAATTTCTCGAAATCATCGGGGAAACGATCCAGCATCCTGGGATTCAAGTCTGTTATCGATACTCTGAGCAGCAGGCCAAATTTTTCATCCAGGTCTTTCTGCTGCTTGATCGCCGTGCCTAGAGAAGCAGAGTCATCCTGGGTCCACTTCTTAAGGTTGATGATTACCGGAATAAAGTGCTCGTCGAGTATTTGATTCGCACATTTTCGAAGAATCGCACTCTTGCCTCCACCGGCATACCCTCGCAAAATCAGCCGTTTTGCCTCCTTTGTTTTGACTGTCAGTGAATCGACTGATACTGCGTCCTCACCTTCGAGAGCGAATGTCGGTCCAAAGTCGACCGAAGGCCCTGGTAATTCTGTTTGAAGTGCTTCCTTGAACCGCTTCCTATATTCGCGGTAGATCGAATATGACTTCGGATCAAGTCCGACTTCCATTCCGATCGGTTCGATACCCTGATACCGCGCGGTGGCAACGTCGAGTGCGTAGCTGAACGGTCGATCTGCGCGGTTCAGCTGCTCCCGACCCGCAGCAACAGCCCTGTCGAACGGCAACAATCCATTGCCCATCCGACCGACTCCCTCAGGCACGGTTTTCGGCAGGCTCGTGCTTTGAGCGAATCCAGTGCATTCAATTGCGACATAAGCTCCGCTGTCGATCCATTCGCGCAGTTTGGCGACATCAGTGAGAAGTGCCTTGTCAAAATGGTTCTTTTCTTCGCGGCCCAAGTCATCCCACTTTCCCTTTCCCCAGTTGAGAGAAACAGCGACGAAAGCGTGTCCTTGAATAACCACAAGCAACGGAAGGAGATCATTACCTAAACACAACCCGCAAAAGAGCGCGGCGAGGTCAAGGCAGGTTCCTACTTTAGGGCTCTCGAAGATTTCTGGGGGCGTTCGGATCGGTTGGATGTAGTCTGACGGGTCATATTGTTCCGAATCATATCGAATTCCCTTCTCGGTCAATGCTCGATAGATGGCCGTCGCCAACAGTTTCCGGCCTTCGGGGTGATTCACCAAGTCTAACCGATTCTCACGCAAGGGGAGCCATTTTACTGACTGCTCAATAACATACCGGGCTAAGTCCCTCTCGTTGATTTTGGGCCATTCCCATGTCATAAGGCACGCACTTCAAAGCCTTCATTCGGCTCTTTTCAGCCAACCTCTTTAAATCGCTACTTCAAAAATGTCGTGGATGGTTGGTGGCGCTTCCGGCCCGGCATTCACTGTTCGCACGCTCACTCTGTAGAGATCCGGTGGAAGGTTTCTTATCGAGATAATCCATTCATCGCCATCCGCTTCAAAATCTGTTTCGGACAGAATTCCGGATCCACTTGAAGTTTCGATTCGAGCTTTTACTCCACCCATCGCTTTGTCCGTGTTTAAGAGTCGGGCGCGTATTACAACAGATTCGCTACTGGCGTATAAATCTTGAATTTCAATAGCGATCGCCGGTCTTCCCAACGCCGACGAAACGATCTCAGGTCCGCGAATGGCACTTAGATTCGGTATCTGCATCTGCTTGAGACGGTCTAAAAGACCGCTCAGAATTTGCTTATTGTTCTGCAAAGAACCATGTATCTCCGGGTGAAAAGTTTCTCGATATTCCTCTCCGAGTTCTATCGGCGTTGCCGATACTCGAGGCACCGTTCCGTCCCCGTCTTCCAACAATGAGTCGATGAGCCAGGGTACTTTCTTACTTACCTTTAATATGCCTCCGGACAACTCCGCCGACTGGTAGCTCGGTTGCTGCGTACCAACAATAGGAATAGTCCTGTACTCTTTTAGATACCTTTCGTCCTTTAAATGACTGTTAACTGCGGATTCGATTTCTCGATGAAAGGTCAGCGCCTGTTTGGCCCGTTCCTGGTCGACATTTGGGATGTTCGGGGTTTCTGCCACGCGCTGAAAGCCACCGCTTACACTCACCATTTCATATATGGGTAGCAGTTGGTATGTTGAAGTGAACGATCGAACGACATCGGTCAGATCAACAATGAGGTTCTTGTTCCCGTTAGCCAAGAAGTCAAGAGCCTTCACTGATCCCCGATGGGGAGTGCCAATGGTTATCAGTGCACGGCAGTTCTTCCATCCCTCAAGCACTTCGGCATAATAGCGAGCAATGAGGCCGCCCATGCTGTGCGCAAGAAATATTACCTTGGCGTCCTTGTTGATGCTACGGCACTGCTTAATCCGTGGCTCGATAAACCTCGCCAACGACCCAGCTATATACCGCATATCACGGCGCCAGTCGTATGGGAATTCGAAGTAATTTGTATCCTGCCTGATCTCAAAATAATTGTGAATCGCATCCCGTATTGCAGCATAGCCATCGATTTTCCAGAAAAATGGTATCAGGTGAGCATCCGGCATCAATCCGGTCGCCGTGATTCCATCGCCAAGATCTTCCTTAATAAGATCGTCGTCTCCCAACTTCAGCTGTTGAAGCGCGAGGTTCGGGCGTGGAAGAGCGTTCCAAAGCGATCTAAATGAAAGTCCCCACAACTCTCGACCGTCCTTCTTCAAAACACTGCCGGTTATGCCTGGCAAAAGTACTATCATGTCTCGCATTCGCGTCTTTGCCATCATGACCTCCGTTCATAAGCTGATCAGTGTAAGTTTGGTCTAATCCGAATCTTTGTCGGCGGTTGAGAGCCCAAAGCAGTCTTCAAATTCCAGCGGCGTGGGTGACAAATTGCGTCTTCTCTTCGATCGGCCATGAACATCATTGACGCGAGGATCTCCGCCCCGTTGGTTCCGTGAACAACGGAGCAACCGGCGTAAACTATAGTCTTGTAGGGAGTAGCCGTCAATTGTCATTTCTTTTTCAAGGAAGAGACTGTGAGGTAGCGTTGTTCGCAAATGGAGGATGGGGTTTTAAGATCGCTCCCTAACGGATGGGGACCAATTCGCAATCGTCAACAAGCTTGAAGTCAAATAATTTCAGAACGAGAAGCTGAATACGAGCCAGATGATTTGATAGTTACCCACGGGTACCGAGGAAGTCTATGAGAGTCTTCTCTAGGGCATTGGGATTCTTAGTTTGACATTCCCATACAATCAAAACCTGCCAGCCATCTTTCTTGAGAAGTTCGACGTTTCGACGATCTCGGCCTTTATTCGACTGTCTTTTGTTTTGCCAGAATTCCGCATTCGTCGCGGGCTTTACTCTTCCGTAAGGGCAATCATGCATGTGAAAGAAACAGCCATGCACGTCAATAATCTTTCGGTGTCGCACTAGCACCAAATCCGGCTTACCAGGCAAATCCTTCTTGTGAAGGCGATATCGAAAACCCATTCCGTGGACAATTGATCGAACGATCATTTCAGGTCGCGTATCGCGGCTTCGAATGCGCGACATGTTGAAGCTTCTTTGCTCCGGCGTTAAAACATCAGTCATCGCAGTCACTCAAGACTTGTCGAACAACTCAGCGACGATCTTCGCAATCTGCTTTGCAAGGAAGGGCAGGACTGCGTTACCTACTTGTTTATACTGTTCGGTACGTGGACCCTCAAAAAAGTAATTATCCGGAAAGGTTTGAAGCCTCGCCGCTTCGCGAACGGTAAGGCTTCGGCACTGGGTCGCATCGTAATGGATAAAGTAATGACCATCCTTTGAGATATGCGACACCACGGTTGTTGACGGCCGTCCTTTGAGTTGGACGCGAAAACGATCATTGAATTTCGTTTCCTTTAATGCCTTGCGAACATTCTTATGTTTTGGCATAGCGGTTTAGGAAAGTCCTGCAACAAAGGCCCATGTCCGTGGGCCTCTGCGTAGACAGAAGCGAACAAGTAGCGATATAGATCCTGCGAAATATGACCGCGTGTTGCGGGGTTAAGGACTCCGCCAAGCTTTGGATCAAAATACCATTCTGGCAAACAACCGGGCCGACGATTGCTCGAACAATACTCGCCACCGCGCTGAAGATCTTCGCTAATTCGATGAATAGCCACCGTGAGTGCCTGACGCATGTCGTCCTGAAGGGACCCGTTCAGGAACCACTTCTCATCAACGATTCCTCTCACTGCCTCACTCCAAGCCTTGGATGAGTCCTCCTCTTTTGAAAGGCCACTTCGCAGCCGTGGCAAGTCACGAATAACCTCGTCGATGCTCGGGCCGGCACTAGCAATTAGAGATCCCGGAGTTCTCTTAATATCTGATCGAATTCCGAGGATGATTATCCGGTGACGCGCCTGAGGTACTCCAAACTTTTCGGTTCTAACTACGAAATCTTCAGGTTCGAATTCTCCCAGCATGTTACCAGTGGGGTTAACAACTGAGACAAGTCGGTACTCAAGATCATTTTTTTGCCGTTCTCTGCAATGGCAAGTGCCGGATGCGCCAAGTCATCAAGAATTTGCTGAAAGATGCGTTGCTTCTTGACAGTCGCAGAAAGTAATCCCTTTACATTTTCCATTACAAACACGGGCGGGGCGTGCTCTGCAAGGATTCGTAGATACTGTCGATACAGAAAATGTCCAGGGTCCTTATTATATTGTCTGCGACTCTTGCCTCGAATTCGAGAACGACCAACGAGTGAGTACGCCTGGCAGGGCGGTCCGCCGATTAATACCCATTCGCTCTCGCCATCCAGTGCGGTTCTTATGCGCTCGTCAACTATCTCATTTGGTGTGGATTCATTACCCATCTCTCCTAGCCACGCCTCGGCGCGGGCGGCCTTAGCTTGAGCGGGATGTCGACTGAATAGTTCATCACGGGTCAGATTCCCTTTAACGTACTCGTAGTAATCCTTAGGCGCTTCGCCCTTCGTAAAACGTCGAAAGAAAGCGCGCAGTTCTAGTGTGCGATGCGCCTGTTCGTCGCTTTCTCTTGAGAGCCGGACCTTAAACACTCTCTGATTGCGAGTGGTTGTTAGCGATGAAAAGCCCTCGCTCAGTCCACCTGGGCCAGCAAATAAATCTATCACCGGAATTGTCATTGCTTGACTAAACCAACCGTTCTTCCATTGAGTCCCTCGACTAAACACGCTTTATCGGAACACTGAAAACACAGGGTCTTGACTGTGGTTTCAAGGCATAGGAAACCCTTCCTCTTCCATGCGTTGCCTTATTTCAAGGGGCGCGACACTCTGCCAATCCTCTGGTATTGTTCTGGGAATTTCGCCCACGCCGACCTCGCTTGTTCTGCGCTCGCGTGCGACCAGCCATCCAGAGCTATCTAAGCCTACAAAGCCCATGTCAAGCCGTTCTTGCGTTTGTCTGCGGAGGTTTTCCAGTGTCCCTGTGAGCAGAATTATCAAGCGATATCCCGCATCGGCTGCCTTGCGAGTTAAAGCAGTGTAGGTTGCTGTCTTGCCTGACTGCACGTCACCCATAACCAGTCCTCGTCGTTCCCACGCGCCTGTTCTTGAAGGATCGCCGAGCAAGTTAAGTATCTCGTCAGTTACCTGGTCGAGCTTGGATACGACCCGCGGCGGCCAGCCACTTCGTTTGAGGTAAGCATCAAAGCGACGGCTCGATGTCTGGCTTCCTCGCCGGTAGCCACGGCTGACACTCCTCGAATATAGCCGTGCCGGTATCCATGTCGATCTGGAGCCGTGAATGAATCCGTCTAAGCACAAGGCTGAACTCATTGTCGTCAACGGCAAAGTTAGGAATCTGACGGAGAGATTCAGCCAGGATCTGAACTTCCTCTTCAGTTGGCACCCGCTGTCTCGTAAGGGTTGCTACAATGGCATTTTCCAAGTTGATCGCATTCTCACTTTGCATCTTCGATCTCCTTTACGATCGCTGTCGTGAGGTCAGGGTAGGAAGAGAAGGGCTCGATGGTGTGGAGAATACCGAGCAGCGTGCTCCTGCCATGTAGATTTTTTGCCGCGTCGAGTACTTGCAAAGCAAGCTCTCCTAGCGCGCTGAGATCCTGCTCCTCGACCGCGCGCGGTCGGTCTGAAGCCATGTCAGCGTATAACGAATCAGCTGGATAAGTTAATTCGATGGTATCCAGGACACTGCGGAGCAACTGGCGCTGGTCGTCATCAAGCGACCCAAACAATGCCATCACAACCGGATGTTCCCTGTTTATGCCGTATGAGATACCACTCCGACCCTGAATTCGGTTCCAGGTATGAATGATCCCATCGTGCTGAGTCCTTCTTCCACGGAATCTATATGTCTGACGAGATCGCTCCGCTATGCGATCAACAGTCCTGCCCAGGTTCCGACGCACAACTTCTGGCGGATGTGCTGACGATCTTCGTTCCATCGGGAGGCCAGGAAGGTTCGCCATCGCTTGATGAGGTGTTCGTGAGATTGATTGGGCTGGACCCATCCGCGTTCATCGCCCAGACTAAGTTGACACCGTTTCCTATGTTTTGAAAGACAATCTTCGATCCGTCAGGCGACCACGAGGCAAAGCTGTCGTCACTCGCGTCACTAGTCAGTAGCGTTACGCCACTACCATCGCTATTGATCACATAGATATCCATATAGCCAGTGTCGGTGTGGTCGCGATCGCTCTGGAACAGAATCTTTGCGCCGTTAGGAGACCAGCGTGGGCAATCATCATTGGCGCCCAAGTAAGTCAACCGCGAGACATTACTGCCATCAGCGTTCATCACGTAAATCTGCGTCACGCCTTCGCGATTGCTGGAGAATACGATCTTTGAGGACCCGGATTGCGGAAGTGGAGGAGCGAGAAAATCGAATGACGCTTCTTCGCCAAAGTCGCCGCGCAATGATTTAGTGGCGAGCGATTGCTTCCAACGATCATCACGATAAAAATTCAGATTGAGAAATCTCAAAGCACGATGATCCAACAAACGAACGCGGGCTTTAGCGAGCAAGTCAATTGATCGAAATAATGCGTCGGACGAGAAGATCAAAGCCGTGCTTTCCGGGTTTGAGACAGGCGATGCCGTTGGCGAGGGGGACGGTGACGGATTCCGTCTGGGACTTGCAACTGGCGATGGCGCCTCTCGCGGCGTCGCGGGTGGATTGACCATCCGAAGTCTAAATACTATTCGCTGCGCGAACACTCGGTTGCGATCAGCACAGACCTGGTTCTCTCGCTGCTTTGGTGGAAGGATGAGAGGCAACTCTTAGATTTTGAGGAGGAGGAATCAGACAAAGAGGACGAGTAGCGCAGGTTATTAATGGAACTGTAGACCGCGACGGCGGGCATTAACTGGACATCAAGTTGAAAACCCTATTGATTTGTTGAAGAGACTCGAAGAAGTATGGTGCCGAAGGGGGGACTTCAGGAGGCATCGCAAATCCCTTAGTTCCTTAGACTTACACTCGCCATTGATTTTATCCGTCACAACTGAGTCACACTTTTCTTAACCCTAAATCGTCACTGATCTAACACTCGACCAGCTACAGCAAATCGTGCCGGGGCGCTAGCTCCCACGGCCTCGGATGATTGGGCCAGATAATGCTATTGCTCGCGGATCGCGAGCACCGGACTCAGCTTGCTGGCCCTATACGCCGGAATCAGGTTCGCCGCAAACATCAGCAAGAGGAAAAATGCCGACACTAACAGATACGTGCTGACATCCGCCGAAGGCACGCTGAACAATAGACTCGAGAGACTCCGCGTTAAGGCGAACGCTAAAAACAAGCCCAGGCCCAATCCAACTAGAACCGGTATCGCACCCTGAACCAGCATCATCTTCACGATCGCGGCCGGCCCTGCGCCAACCGCTATCCGGATTCCGATTTCATGTGTTCGTTGCGCGACCGCTGTAGTCATCACTCCGTAAAGACCAACCACCGCCAGCAGCAAGCCAGTAGCCGCGAAGATGCCAAGCAGGACCACACTGAAACGCGCTTGCGCCAGCGCTTCATCCACCACCTCGCCCATCGCTCGGATGTTGTAAACTGGCTGGCTTCGATCGACAGCCGTGACTTCACTGCGAAAAGAAGCTGCCGAACCAGTGCCGCCGGCGTTCATCTTCGCCACCACCGTCATGTTGTTTGACGGGCTCTGAAAATACGGAATGTACAATTCGGGTTTTGGCTCTGCTTCAATGCTCGACTGCCTGACGTCGCCAACCACTCCGACGATCTCAACCCACTTGTCCTCGTCTTCTTCAAAGCGAATCCGCCGGCCCACCGGATCTTCGCCGTTCCAGTATCGCTTAGCAGCGGTCTCGTTGATCAAAACGACCTTGGGATTGCTCCAGTCGTTCCTACTAAAAAACCTTCCGCTCTTGAGCGGTATGCTCATCGCGCGAAAATAGTCTTCCGTAACTACGCGCCGGTCCATTCTGATCTCTTCCGAAGGATTAACGGGCCGGCCTTCGATCACAATGCCGCCACTAACTCCCGTGCCTGTGAGCGGTAACTTGCTTATCGCGCCGACACTCTTCACACCTGGAAGCGAGCGCAGCCGCTCCAATGTCTGGTCGTAAAACTCAGTTACCTGTTTCGGATCGACATACTTCGCCCGCGGCAGAGATATCTGCATCGTCAAGACGCTGTGCGGATCGAAACCAAGGTTGACGTTCTGTAGGCGGTAGAAACTCTTGAACATCAATCCGCCGCAGATCAATAAGGCGAAACTCAAGGCGACTTGCGAGACGACCAGCGCACTACGAACACGATGCTGGCCCGGCCCGGAACTTGATCCGCGCGCGCTTTCGTTGAGCGCGTCAGTGAGATTCGTGGTCCTGCTTTGTAATGCCGGCGCCAATCCGAAACTGATACCGGTCAAAACAGAGATCAGCAAAGTGACGAAAAGCACTGTGCCATCAATACTGATCTGCGTGGCGCGTGGTATGTTTGTCGGACCAATCGCGATCAACGCCTTAATGGCCCAACGCGCCAGCACCAACCCGAGCCCGCCGGCTATCAGCGAGAGCAGCACGCTTTCCGTCAATACTTGTTGGGCGATGCGGAGGCGGCTGGCGCCCAGCGCGAGTCTGGTGCTGATCTCTTTTCGCCGGGCGAGGGCACGGCCCAACAGGAGATTACCGACATTGGAACAAGCAGTGAGTAGTACCAGCACCGTTGCGCCGAGTAACATGAATAGCACTGGCTTTACGTTTCCGACGATCTCTTCTTTCAAAGGAACCAGTCTGATTTCATGTTGTTCGTTAGTGTCCGGATACTGTTGTGCCAAACGGGCGGCAATCGCGCTCATGTCAGCCTGGGCTTGCGGGATGCTTACACCGGGTTTGAGTCGCGCCACTGTCCCCAGATAACGAACGTTGCGCATCTCGAGGATGTTGCCACCAAGCCTGACCGGCGGTTCCGGTACTTTCTGTTTTGGACCAACCCAAAGATCGACACGCTCCGGAAACTGAAAATCTTGCGGCATCACGCCGAGAACTTCGAAGCTCTCATCATTGAGCAGTAGCTTGGAACCGATGATGCGGTTATCAGCGCCAAAGCGGCGGCGCCAAAGTCCTTCACTGATGAGCGCCAGGCGATTGCCGCTGGCCTGCTCGTCGCTTTCGTTGAAGGCGCGGCCGAGGAGCGGCTGCATCTCCAGTACCTGGAAAAAATTTGGTGAGACTATTGCGCCTTCGATGCGTTCCGACTCGCCGGCGCCGGTGAGGTTGAAGCTCTGACCGCTGTAAGCGGCCATGGCGTCAAACGTTGTGGTCTGTGTCTTCCAGTCGAGGAAGTCGGCGGGTGAAGTTGGAGCCTTGGGCACCTTAGGCTGATTGCCCCAGACGATCACCAGGTGTTCTGAATTTTGGTAAGGCAGCGGTCTTAGAATGATGGCGTTTACTGCACTGAAGATGGCAACGGTGGCGCAGATGCTGAGCGCCATAACGACGAGGGCAGTGAGTGTGAAGCCCCAGTTTCTTTTGAACATTCTTAATGCATAACGAAGATCCCACATTAAAAACTGCATCAAAAATATCCCCCTATTAGGTGCGTTCGTTAAGTGAAATAATTTTAATGGTATGAGATCCCGATGACAAGCACTCTTATCCGGAGGACCGCAGATAAACCTATCGATTACCGTCCGCGCCGGCGCGGACGTGACGCTTTACCGCGCTCTTCTTCACAGCAAGCGACAAGTAGCAATCATCCTCCGAGAACATCAGCCCCTGGTTTACAAACTGATCCAACATTATGCGAAGTTTGCTTTCGGGAAGCGGATTCTCACTACCTTCATTCAACATCTGTTGAATTGCGTTAACTGTGCGCCTCTCGTCGCAGAAGAGGTAGACCCGAGCCTGTTTCTCATTCAAATTGAGTCGTCGAAAACGCAATCCCGCGCCTTTTACCAGCGGTCGGTTGTCGTAAAGCGTAAGGAACCCAGGTCCCTTCTCGTAATAGAAGACCGTTCTCCCCTCCTCCCAACGAGCTTGCCATTCGTGGTAAACCTCGACTGACGGACTGATGTACTCCTGCGGATCGATCGTTTGGCCTTCCCACTTGCCGTGAAAATAGTATGCGACCTTGTTGTAGTCGACGGGCCCAGGGTAAAGCATGGGGTAAAGCGGAAACGGCGTGAGCGTAAGCTTGAACTTGTCTTTATCGAAGTGATACGGGCTGAAGCGCTCAAAGATAACCGGCGAGATACCGCTGGGCGGCCGCAGGTGAGACAGCAAGCGGAGCAGTTGCGGCAGATCTTTGTACTGCTCGGCACGCTCGCCGGGAAAGCCGTACAAAATATTCCAGTAAGGATCGATGCCATCCTCGTAGCACCACTTGAGCAGTTGAATGTTTTGAATACCGGTAACGCCTTTGCGCATCAGTCGCAGCAACTCAGAATCAAAGCTTTCGATCCCAGGTTGTATTTGCGTGATGCCAGAAGCCGCAAGTTTCCGAACCTGCTCGCGCGTGAGGTTGGCCTTAACTTCGTAGAAGAGGCAAAGGTCAAAATCTGCTTCAGCCAAACGCGGCAGCAGTTCCTTGAAATAACCCATGTCCAGAATGTTGTCGGTGGCATTTAGCGTCAAACAGCGGTATTGTCCCGCCAACTTCACGATCTCTTCGTAAACCCTGCCTGGCTCCTTTTTGCGAAACGCCATGTTGTTCGCATTCAAGCCGCAGAACGTGCAATGAGCTTTCGCGCCCCACCAGCAACCGCGCGAAGATTCAAAAGAGAGTTTAATGCGAAGCCGCTTGTCAATATTGGCGCGCTGCGCCTCTCTGATGTAATCCGAATAGTCAGGCATCGGAGATTCGTTAAGATCGCGCAGCAGTTGAGCGTCGTTGAAGCCTGGTTCGACTTCCGTCCCGCGGCGTATCGAAACGCCCGGAATTTTCTGCAACCCCTCGTCGTTATAGATATTGTTCAGCAACTGCGGGAAACTTCGCTCCGCCTCGCCGTGTACAACGTAGTCGATCCAGTCGAACGCTTTAATCACTTCGAAGCCCATTTCAGAATCTACGTTGGCGCCACCCATGACGATCTTGACATCGGGATAACGATCCTTGATCTGTTTCGCCAGCAGCAGCGACGCAAGCGTTTGGGCGAACGTTGCTGAGAAGCCGATTACTCTGTACTGCGACCAGTCGACGCTCGCCAGACATTCATCGATGTACTGTGGCACGTGGTCGTTCACCATCTTTAGGCATAACTCTTCGGAACCATTGGTCAGCTCCTTCAATCGCTCCGCCATTTTGCTGCCCAATTCCGTACTGAGGAGATCCGTCCAGGAGTTTTTCAGCAAACCGAGCCCTTGCGGCCCGAAAAGCACGGAGGAGAAAAACCATTCCGGGAAAAAAGCGGAAGCTTCCGAAATTGATTCGTAGAGTTCGACGCCGATCTTCTCTGCAAACTTGATGTTCAGGTAGTGAACGTCGGGTTTCAGACCGATCTGCTTTGCGCATTCCTTGAGAATGCCGATCGCAATCGACCCCCGCGAAACTGAACCCCATGGCATGTAGACCAAAGCGATAGGGTCCTTTGCCGGGAGAATGAGGTTCAGCGTTTCCGGCGGCGTCGCTTCCTTAGTGATGTTATACAGCGCGCTCATGCTGATGGTGCTCCTGCGGTAAATGAATCTTGAATCTGGTCGATGTCCATAAAAATCCCGTTATGCCGGAACTGCGTGTCAAACAATTTCCTGTACACGCCGTCCAACCGGTACAGATCAGCGTGCGTGCCGGCCTCAATGATGTTGCCGTCATGAATGACGACCACGCGATCGGCCGAAAGAATGGTGGAGAAACGATGGGCGATGATCAGGGTCGTCTTGTTTTGCAGCAATGGCTCCAGGTTTTGATAGACAACATTCTCTGAACTCGAATCGAGCGAGGAAGTAAACTCGTCGAGTATCCAAATCTTCGCATCTTTTAAGACCATCCGCGCGATCGCCAGCCGCTGGCGCTGGCCACCTGACAATTTCATTCCGCGCGCGCCGACGATAGTGTTGTATTCGGCAGGCAGGCTGAGAATGAAGTCGTGCAGGTGAGCTTTCTTCGCTGCCTCGACTACTTCTTCGTGAGTAGCATCAA
>Ga0137401_10000223_pt1 | contig 20254 bp, 17 predicted proteins | sample CZOMad1_1_16fung_FD_108286 | JGI IMG/M metagenome (GOLD analysis project Ga0137401, IMG submission 108286) | Vadose zone soil fungal communities from Angelo Coast Range Reserve, California, USA - CZOMad1_1_16fungal (Illumina Assembly) | ecosystem: Environmental > Terrestrial > Soil > Vadose...
TGACGTTCGCTGCTAATCCCGTTCCTTACGCGCCAGTACAAAATACGAGGCAAAAAACCCTGCGACGGTCCACAGGATTAGCGAAAGGTATCCGACGAAAATCGGGCGCGGGTTCAATAACTGGTCGCCGGTGCCCAAGCGCTTCCCCTCGGCCGCCCGATGCCATTGGTTCATATTTGTGTAGGACACATAATAACTCTCGTCCTTAATCAGATCGCCATCGATCTGCCGAAATAGCAATGAACTGGCGTCCCCGATCCTTTGGGCTGCAAAACTGGGCATAATCTGGCTAACGAGTAGCACTGGCGAGCTCATGTCCACGGTTCGAACCGAATATCCGGAAAACAAGATCTGCGGGATCAGAATTAGAGGTACTAACATTACAGCTTGCAACGCGGAACGCGCGATCGCGGAAATAGTCAGGCCGATACCTGTCGCCGCATAACCAAGCAAGAAAAGTCCGACCAACTGCCAAGCGATTGCCGGCGGCCAAACGCGTCCCGCGATAATGATGCAGGCATACAGAATTAGACTTTGCAGATTGGTCAGTGTGCCCATCCAAAGAAATTTGCTAAGTAGATAGCTCCATCGGCTCAGGCCGACCAGCCGTTCTCGGCGATAAATTGGAACCTCTTTCACAATCTCCTGGGCCGAATTGCTGCACCCGAACCAGAGCGTGGCGATGTAGGCGAAGAACTGAGCTAATGGTGGATTGGAACTTACCCAACAGACCAAAACACCGATAATCAACGGCTGACCGATCACAATCAGGAGGTTCTTCAGGTCAGACCGAAAAATGGTGAATTGCCGCTGTAACAAGATCGGCAAGGCGAATGCTTGCTTGCCCTTCGCAGCGGGGATTCTCTTTTCGGCAGGTTCCAAATTTTCTGGCAGCGGCGGCGAGGGAATACTGTGCAGAAGTTTCGGATCAATCGTTTGCAATGCGTCATACAACCCGCTGAGTCGTGTCACACCGAAGCGGGCGCGCGCGCTCTCCGGTGGTCCCTGGAAGATGACTCGGCCGGCGCTGATGACCGCGATCTGGTCCATCAGATAAACGTTTTCCATAACGTGCGTGGTGCAGATCACAGTGCAGCCCGTATCCGCAAGCCGGCGAAGCAATTCCATCAGTTTGAACTCCGCAAATGGATCCAACCCGGAAGTTGGTTCATCCAAAAAGATGAGCGGAGGGCGCCGGAGCAGCTCTACTCCCACGCTTACTCTTTTGCGTTGGCCGCCTGATAGGAGCGCGATCCGCAGATTCTCACGTTCTGTCAGTCCGAGATTAGTCATCATCTGTTTTACCAGCGTCTCGATTTCGCGCTGCGGCGTGCGAGCTGGGAGGCGTAATCGCCCGCTGAACGTCAATGCCTCTTTTACCGTTAATTCTCCGTGAACGATGTCATCCTGGGGAACATAACCGAAGAGTTGTCTCAGCTGATTGAGATTAGAATAAAAGTCGGCGTCGTCGACCAGTACTCGTCCAGTGTCCGCCGGTCGCAGCCCGCTCAGCGCATTGAGCAACGTCGATTTCCCGGAACCGCTTGGTCCGAGGATCCCGACGAATTGCCCCGGCTCAACGACCAGAGAGGCATCCTGCAGAATCAAGCTGGAACCAGCCTTGCGACTAAGGCTCACCGCGATCATTTTGCCGGCCGACACTCTCTGGATCCTCTGGAGTTCGTTTCCGGTGAAAGCGAAATAGAACGGGCCTAGCTGTAGTTGGTCACCGATGACCAATTCATGCTCGTCAAAGCGGCGTCCGTTCACAAACGAACCGGCGCGGCTGTGAAGATCTACCACGCGGAATCCATTCGATCCCTCTTCAATCTCGGCGTGGCGACGGGATACGATCGGATCATTCAGCTGTACATCCACGTCCGGACTGCGCCCGAAAACCAATCTATCCGATAGCGGTACGCTTTGAACTATGCGTTTACGGAAAATGATGGTTCCAGGAATCCCGAGCGGCTCGTTTGCGTTTGGATCGGGTCCAACTCTTTGTCCAAAGCCCAAGGTGACTGGGCCCAGAACAATTTGATCTCCGAGTTTGAGAGGAGTCTTCTCGGAGATTCGCACGCTATTCACGATCGTGCCGCGCTGGCTGCCCAGGTCCTCAACCGCCCATGAACTGGCTTCGAGTGTAAGTTGGCAATGGCGACGCGATATCTCTGGATGGTTCAAAATGATATCGGCTTCCGCCGCCCGCCCGATTACGATGATCGGTTTTCGAAGTGGTTCGCGCCGGGAAGGGAGGCCGGAAAGGATGGTTACGTCGGTGTCCAGAGTCTCCTAGGTAAGCGAACCAGGAGGAAAAATTCAACTTTGAACCGAGAAACGCCTCGCAAGTCCGAAAAAACTGGCCGGCAAAAGATATGGAAACAGTATTGATCACGGGAGCAAACCGAGGGATTGGACTCGCGCTGGCTGAAGCGCTATTGCGAGAGGGTTACGCAGTAATAGCCGGCTGCCGGCATCCCGAGGCGGCGACGCACTTGAAACAATTGGCCGCTTCTCGATCTGGGTTGGTTGACGTCCTTTTGCTGGATGTGAATTCCGATGAGCTTGTCTCGGCCGCTGTCGAGATGGTCCGAAAAGCGAGGAATCGACTAGACGTTATCGTGAATAATGCGGGCCTAATGCCGGAGGAAGGCAACGAATCGATCGACAATTTGCCGTTGGCGCATTTTCGATCTGCATTTGAGACCAACGTGGTCGGCTGTGCCCGGGTCATCCGCGCTTTTCTCCCCTTGCTCCGTGAAAGCCATCGACCTCGTATCCTCAATGTCTCTTCCGGGTTGGGCTCGATCTCGGCCAGGGATGACGCGAGCTATTATGCTTACGCCGTGTCCAAGGCAGCCTTGAATATGCTAACGCGTTCAATCGCTTTGGAACTCATTGCTGAAGGCATCACCACTGTGGCAATTTCGCCGGGTTGGGTCCGAACTGAAATGGGCGGCTCCGATGCGACTCTCTCGCCAGAGGAATCCGCGCGTTCCTTGGTTCAGGCGATCCAAACAGTTGATCCGGAATTGAGTGGGCAGTTCCTCGACCGGAACGGCCAACCCGGCGTCTATGTTTGGTAAGAGCCGTCAGAGAACTACGGCAACGCAAAGCATACTACCGTTGCTGCATTCCTGCCCTGGCGGGGTTTGTAAGTCTGCGATCCATAGCCCCTGACGGAACAGTACCCCTCGACCAAAACGGGTGCCGAGGCAAACAGAAACGAACAGTAGGGTACGAGCTCTCGTTCGTCCCTCCGTTTCTTGACACTTGATTTTCCCGAGCATCGGCCGTTAATGAGCCAACTTCGTTTTTTCGATGCCGCGTTTGGTGGCTGCAATCTTCCGATAATGGTCCGTTTTCTGTTAATCGTCGCAATGACCTGCGCTGTCGGCGCGGCCGGTCTAGGTTTTTTCAATCGAGAGAAGATGACAAAACTTACCGCCGATGTCATCGCGGAGAAAGACCGGTCCAATAAGCTGCAAGCTTTGGCCGACGACCTGCAACAAAAGCTACTGCAAGCAGAAGAAGACCTTCAACAAAAGCTGCGGCAAGCAGAAGAAAAAATTGCGGATGAGGACCACGTGGCTCAACAGGAGCGAGACAATTGCAATTCGGAGATTAGTGCCGCCAAAACCAAGGTCGATCAACTCACTGAGCAGCTGAACCAGCGAGAGAACGAAATAAAAGGACTCACTACGGCATTGGCCGATTCGAACCACAACCTCGACCAGAAAAAGCGCGCTGAGGATGACCGCCAACTGCTGGCCAACCGTTTGATCAACGTTGAGGATGAAGTGAATCAGTTGCGGATCACAGCCGCTGAAAAAGATAGGAATAAAATTCCGCCGGTCTTGCACGGTACCATCCTTTCCATGAACCGCGATGCCCAAGCGTTGACCGTTAGCCTTGGCAGCGACATCGGAATAACGGCCAAATCTCACCTCAAAGTCGAGAAGAACGGCGAAACTATTAGCGAGCTGAGAGTCGTCTCGGTTGATAAGAACAGCTGTACTGCAGAGTTTTTATCTAATGGACCCGAGAATTTTGCGCGTGTATCAGTAGGCGATCCGGTTGTTTTTACGAAGCGATGAAAGGTTATTTGTTTATTTTGTTTGCACTCCCGCTGTTGTCGGGCTGCCAATCCGATGACCAAGCCAGTACTGATCATTCCAGGCAAAAACCGCAATTCGGCCAGGAGCAGAGCACAATCCCCTGGAATAAACCCGAGCAGTGGGAAAACGGCGGAGCGCTTGGCTCAATGCCTGGGATCGGTGGCCCTGGTTCCGCCGGACCTGGCTATTAGCAGCCCTTGCGATTCCTGGTTTTTCGAGGAGGGGCGTTAGGCGATATTCTGTTAACGCTTCCGGTTTTGCGAACCTTGCGGGATAAAGACACTTCGGCGTTTGTCGAATTGGTTGCTCCGTTTCCCGCCGCTTTGCTCGCGCAATACGGAGGTGCGCACTCGGTATGCGACCTGAGCTCAACGGCATTCCTGTCCCTATTTGCCGAGGAAGCTAGCTTGGACGGGGCACTACGCGAGAGACTACGGAAGGCGGATTGCGTCATCAGCTATCTGTCTGATCCCAAGCGAACGCTAAGGGCAAAGATCGAGAGTTGTGGGTGCCGATTTATTTCAGGACCATTTCGGCTTGATGAACAACGATTGCCAGCACCGGTCCAACTCGCTCAACCATTAGGAGAGCTTGGCCTTGTCGTGGTCGATCCGGCACCGCGCCTTTTTCTCAAGCGTCAATTCCTTTCCGGGACGCGAGCATTTTTTCATGTCGGCAGCGGCTCTTCGGCAAAAAATTGGCCGGCACCTTGTTGGAGTACGTTAGCGGCTAAATTGGAGCAACAGTTCGACGAATTGTTGCTTGTATCGGGCGAAGCGGATGAAGTGTCGACCGCTGAATTTCTTCGAACCTATCGAGGCTCGAAGCTGAAAGTCCGATCAAATCTATCAATTTTGGATCTGGCGCAGGAATTGGCCACCGCAGATCTCTTCATTGGGCACGACACCGGCGTGACTCATCTTGCTGCTGCGCTCTCCGTACCGACAATCTCCCTCTTCGGGCCAACGGATTCGATGATCTGGTGCCCTCTGGGAGAGAATGTTACCATGGTCGCAAGCGAAGATGGTTTGATGGCTAGTATAGCGGTGGAGCGGGTCTGGAATGCTGTCGAAAGGGTGCTTGATCAGCCGAAGAGATAGCCTTGAGCGTTCACCATAATGGTAGCAGGGCGAAAACCTCGGCGCATGGGGATGCAGAACGAATTCGCACAGCTACGCAAAGCGCCGAGGTTTTCGTACCTACCATTATGGTGAACGCCCCAACCGTAACCCGTGTCTACGGCTTCCTTAACCAAATGCGGTTTCGCTCGATTTCTGCACCTCGACTGAGAAAGAAATCTTTGAGCTCAGGAGTGTAGCGGCCGTACGGCTCTGGATTGAGTGCAAGGGCAACGCGACCGCCCGGCTCCAGACAATGGTGATTGAGATCATCCAAAAAAAATCCCCATTCTTTCGGACTCCACACCGTTTCGCTGCCATGACCGTTAAAGCAGATGGCAAAGGCAGTGATTAAGTCGAATTTACGCGAGAGGTTTGGCAATGGCTCAAACGATTCAATCCGCCAGATCACGCGCTCCAGACCAAGTAGCTCAAACATTTCACCATAAAACGACGGCTCAGCGAGGTCGAGTCCGAACACTTCGTGTCCCAGTTGCTTGAGAACGAAGAGAAAATAACCGGCTCCACTGCCAATATCCAGAATCTTCAGTTTCGGATCTCGGTCGAGTCGAAGAGAACGGACGTGCTGGACCGCATTCTCGAGCCAATGTTCAACGTCCGTATATTTTGGCCATGCTTTAAACTCGCCCGGCACATGGTATTTCTGGCGGAGGGCATCGAGCTTCTCCTGGTCGATGTCTCGCAGCAGATCTTCAGCCCTAAGGGGATTTTGCCAACGATAGAATCGGTCTACGCTGCTGGCCCAAGCTTCGCCGGAAGTAAGTTTTTGAAGTTTACGACTCAAATTCATAAGCCCGTGCCGGATGCGGATGGATTCATTAGCCAGCTCTCTCGCGTTCTCAAGGAAAAAGCAGTTTCGCCGGTTCGAGGATACACAACCGGAAAACAGGATCTAGGAGTCAGCCGGCCGGGTCGACTGAACAGCGAGGGATGAGCCGCCGACCTTGGCCCTTTGCGATTGTGATGGTGATAACCGAGTCATCGCCAACCGGTACGCACCGAACACTCTTTCTCGGAAATGGTCCCAAGTGAACTGCTGGACCACTCGAGCTCGTCCCGCGGCGCCATAACTGCGAACCAAATCGGGCCGGTCGTACAATTGTCTGATGGCGCGCGCAAGCGCGCCAACGTCGTTGGGTGGGATAATTAGTCCGTTGAAACCGTCCAGAACGACATCTCCCGCTTCTCGCGTCGTGATCTGTGCCAATCCGCAAGCTGCCGCCTCATACGTTGTTTTGGCACTTCCCTCAAGAGAGGAAGGAAAGACATGAACGGAACCTGCTCGATATACGTTTTCGACGTCCTTAGCGAATCCAAGCACCTTTACGTCAGCCGGTACGTCATCCAGATACGGTTTGATTTCCTCATGCGGATGCCCGGCAAGCCAAAGCTCCGCGTTTGGCAGTTTCAGCTTTTTCCATGCGTCGAGCAAAGTATGTACTCCTTTCCGCTTAATTAGAGCACCAACAAAAACCGCACGAAATAGCGGCGGCGGCGGCCCCGGTTGAAATCGGCTTACGTCCACTCCTTGCGGCATGCTGTAAAGCTTTTCGTTTGGAAATCCGAGGACTCTAAAGGTGTCCGCCGCCTTCTCTGACTCGACCAGGATTAAGTCCGCTAGTTCGTACTCCTCCAAAGTCTCTTGCCGGCCGATCAATAGACTATTGAGCCAGCGCTGTGGAATCGGAGCATTCTCCATCGCGATTTCCTGGTCCGTTTTTGGCGGAAGTACTTTTCCTTTTTGGCGGTGCCAAGTGGGAATTTCCAGCAGGGAGGGAATTCCAAGCGTTTTTGCCACCCGAAGGCTGCTCAGCGCCGAACCGGACCAAGCGTGAAAAAGGTCGAAGCGCCCCGTCCGGAGAAACTGTGCGGACACGCGGTCGGTTGCCCGCTTCTTGGCGGCGTAGTAATATTTGCTTTCCAGATTCGACAACAGCCGGATGGGGTGAAAACGCAACGTTTTCATTTTGCGCCGATCGATATCCGGAGCCCGGACACCGAAAGATATCGCTTTACCCAGATGAGGCTGAATGCCTCGAATCGTTTCAAGTGCGACTAAATCCAGACCGATCCCGCCAATGCGAGCTGAAATCGCGTAGAGCACGCTACGGGGCAAACCTTCCGGCAACATAATTATCAAGGCAATCTATACCGAGGAGAGTGGACTAAAAATTTATCGGGCTGGCTATCTATGACACAACTAAGTCCGCAGCTTCGTAAGAATATTAGTTACAGTGACCAACATTAGCCAACTTTCCGGCCCAAAATAGGCGCGAAATAGTGTCGTCGGAAGGACAAATTTTTTGTAGCGGGCAACTTGCAGCCTGCAGCCCGTCTCTCACGCGGCCGATCGGGAACGCCCATTCTTGATGCCCAGGACCCGCGCTAAAAAAGGGGCCGTCCGACTTGCCCGGTTTATGGACACCTCTTCGGGAGTACCGGTTGCCACGACGTAACCGCCATCTGCTCCCGCTTCCGGACCGATATCCACGATGTAATCAGCTTCGGCTATCACATCTAAGTTGTGTTCAATCACCACCACGGAGTTGCCTTCGTCCACTAGCCGGTGCAGAACTTCCAAAAGCAACTGGACGTCGGCCATATGCAGTCCAATGGTCGGTTCTTCCAGCAGATAAAGCGTTGATTTTGGATCCCGGTTCTTTCGAATTCGTTCGTAACGGTCCCTGGCCAAACCGGCCCTGAGTTCACTCACAAGCTTTAATCTTTGCGCCTCACCGCCGCTTAAAGTGGGGCTCGGTTGCCCGAGTTGCAGGTAGCCAAGACCGGTTTCAACGAGTAACTGAAGAGGGTGGTAAATCCGTGGTTGCGGACGGAAGAATTCCGCCGCTTCCTCGATCGTCATCTCGAGAATATCACCGATGCTGCGTCCGTTGAATTCAACGGTAAGAGTCTGGGCGTTGAATCGTTTGCCGCGGCAGCCATCGCACAAGACGTAACTGGACGGCAGGAAGTTCATCTCGAGCTTCACCAATCCTTGGCCGGCGCAAACCTCACAGCGGCCGCCTTCGGTGTTGAATGAAAACCGGCTTGGATCATAACCGCGGATACGCGATTCTGGTAGTTGAGCGAATTGCTTCCGGATTTCGTCAAATATCTTTACGTACGTTGCTGGAATCGAACGCGAAGTCTTACCGATCGGCGATTGGTCAACTTCGTACACTGCAGACAAGAACTCGGTGCCGCTAATCTTTTTCCAGTCGCTTGATCCGTTGGTTCGTTTTCGCGCCCAAGACTGCTGAACGGCCGGCAATAATACCGATCGCATCAATGTACTTTTTCCTGAGCCGGACACGCCGGTGATGGCGGTAAGACGTCCAATCGGAAATGAAACGTCTATTTCCTTCAAGTTATTTGCGCGGGCGCCCTTGATCTCGATCCAGGGAACATGGGCAACCGGTCGGCGTGCCCGGGATGGATGTGGCATTGGACTGCGCAGGTAGCGTCCGGTAACCGAATCGCCATGGCGTTGGAGTTCTGCGATCGGTCCGCAAGCGATGACATTACCGCCATGGCGTCCCGCGCCCGGACCAAGATCGACGATAATATCCGCGCGACGCATGGTATCCTCGTCATGTTCGACCACGACCAGCGTGTTTCCTTTGGCTTTGAGTGCATCGAGCGTTTCTAGCAGCCGAACATTATCCCTCGGGTGCAAACCGATCGTCGGTTCGTCCAACACATAGAGAACACCGCGAAGATTCGAACCGAGCTGCGCCGCCAACCGGATACGTTGCGATTCGCCACCGCTGAGAGTATTAGCAGCTCGACAGAGCGCCAAGTATTCCAGCCCAACCCGCTGCATAAAGAAGAGCCTTTGCATGATCTCGCTCAAAATCGTATCGGCAATCGCCTTTTCCGGGCCAGAGAATTTGAATCGGGCGAGTTTATTCAGCGCTAGTTTAACCGAGTAATCGGATAGCTCTGCCAATGTTTGACCGCGGACCCGCACTGCGCGCGCAACTTCGTTCAAACGTGATCCTTTGCAGGTGGGGCAGGGTCGCTTTTCCGCTTCGTCGATCCAGTCGCTGCGCCGCTCGGCATTAAGTTCGGCCTCCAATACTGATTCTGCCCTCGAGTCTTCAGCGGAAAACGGCAAAATGTAACCGAACCCATGACAATGGTCGCACCAACCGTGCGGCGAGTTGAAAGAAAACAGTCGCGGATCCAATTCCTCAAAGGCACGTCCGCAGGAAGGACAGGCCATTTCACTGCTCAGAACCGTACGCACACCCTTCTTCGTTGTCAGAAAAGCAGATCCATTTCCTACTCGCAACGCGTCCTTCACCAATTCGGCGATTCGCGGCACATCCGTCTTGCGCAAATCGGCAATCACCACTTCGATAGAATGTTCACGAAATCTTTCCAGTTTCGGAAAATCGGTGACTGCATGACGCTGTTGGTCAATAACTAGATGAGTGTACCCTTCTCGAGCCGCCCAGATTGCGACTTCCTTATGAAATCCCTTTCTTGCTTTGATGACCGGTGCCAACAGAGAAACTGGACCCTGCTGCAAACGTTCCTTGACCTGCTTGGTGATGGCCGGCTGGCTTTGTTTCGTAACAGCCACGTCGCACTTCGGACAATATTGGGTGCCCAGCTTGGCAAATAAAAGTCGGAGGAAGTGGTAAACTTCGGTAACGGTAGCGACCGTCGATTTGCCTCCCCCGGAGGTCAACCGCTGTTCTATCGCTACGCTCGGTGGCAGTCCTTCGACATGGTCGACATCCGGACGCTCCATCTGCTCTACGAATTGGCGCGCATAGGTCGACATGCTATCGAGAAACCGGCGTTGCCCCTCCGCAAAGAGAATGTCAAACGCCAGGCTCGACTTCCCCGATCCGCTAAGCCCGGTGATCACAATCATCTGTTCGCGGGGTAACTCGATCGACAAATTCTTTAGATTATGATGTCGAGCACCGACGACCGAAATGCCGGGGTGCGTAATGATCGCTCGCTGTTCAGCAACCCGGCCGACCAGGGTGCTTCGCGTGCGCCCAGCCAATCGCTCACGCAAGAACGCTCCGGTGTGCGAACTGGTTACTTGGGCCACCTGTTCCGGTGTGCCCTCGGCCACGAGCAAACCTCCGCCTACGCCAGCCTCGGGCCCCAGATCGATCACGTAATCAGCCGCCTGGATCACTTCCAGATTGTGTTCGATCACCAGTATACTGTCTCCGCGCTCAACCAACTGATTGAACACAGCAAGAAGCGGTGGAATGTCGTCGAAATGCAATCCGGAGGTAGGTTCGTCGAAAATCAAAAGTGCATGCCGGTCGGCACGACTGTTCTCGGTCAAGTGTCCGACCAGTTTTAGTCGCTGCGACTCGCCGCCGGACAGAACATTCACCGGATGTCCAAGCCGAAGGTAACCGAGTCCGACCTCGCTTAGCAGAGAAAGCGGCTGCAGCATTTTGCTTGGGGCACTCAACTTTAGCGTCAGAAAGGTAATTGCCTCGGTTACCGTCATCTCAAGGAAATCATGGATTGATTTACCGCCGACTTTTATCTCGAGTACATGCGATTGATAGCGCTTGCCTTCGCAGTCGGCACACCGAATGAATTGGTCGCTGAGAAACTGCATCTCCACTTTTTCAAAGCCGAGTCCACCACATCGCTCGCAACGCCCGGCCCCAGAGTTAAACGAAAATGCCCCGGCAGTCAGCCCGGCTGCCTTGGCGCTAGGCTGGGAAGCAAAAAGTTCGCGAATCTGATCAAAGACTCCGACGTAGACGGCCGGAGTCGAACGCGGTGTGCGCGCCAGCGGTGATTGATCGACCAGAATGACATCGTCAACGAGATGTCCACCGATCAGGCGCGAACAAATCCCCGGCGCTTCGTCGCCGGATCGCCCTTTCATGGCCAGTAGATTTTGGTATAGCACTTGTTGGACGAGGGTGCTCTTCCCGGAGCCAGAAACTCCAGTGACGCAACAAAACACGCCTAACGGAAACCGAACCGAAAGGTCTTTCAGATTGTGCTCGGCCGCGCCCACCACTTCGATAAACCGTTTTGGTCGTCGCCGGCTCTGCGGGGTCGCAATCTTTTTTCTGCCGGTGAGATAAGCTGCGGTCAAAGAATCGACTGATGCGTGTTCGATTTGCTCGAGCGGCCCTTGAAACACCAATTGACCTCCGTGCTCACCCCGACCTGGCCCGATCTCGATCAAAGAGTCGGCTGCGCGGATAACAGCCTCCTCATGCTCTACGACCAGTAGCGTGTTGCCTTTGTCACGCAGCCCATGGAGTATGGCAACCAACCGATCGATGTCCCGGGGATGAAGTCCAACACTTGGTTCATCGAGTACGAAGAGAGTACTCACCAGTGACGCGCCGAGGCAAGTGGTCAGATTCACTCGTTGTAACTCGCCCCCGGACAGAGAGCGAGTAGGCCGATCAAGCGTGAGATAACTGAGCCCAACATCCACCAGGTAGCGCAGCCGGGCGACGATTTGCGTGCGCAGCAACTCCGTGGTGCTATCTCCGACAGCGACGGTTACAGTAGTCAGATTGTCGATTAGTTGATCAAGCGGCAGCTGCTGAAGTTGCGGCAATGTGAATTGCTCGGTCTTTGTCAAAACACGGAAATTGAGCGTTTCGGGCTTGAATCGAGTGCCATTGCAAACCCGGCACAAGGTGTATGTCCGGTAGCGGCTGAGAAAAACGCGGACATGCATCTTGTAGGATCGCGATTCCATCCAATCGAAGAAGCCGCGTAGACCGTACCAGCCGCCATTCTCCCAAATTTCTTCGGCCGACCTGCTTGGACTGATTTCTCCTTCGATTACCCATCTCTGATCAGCTTCAGCGAGATCCTCAAACCGAGCGTGAATATCGATCTCGCGTTGAAGTGCATTCCGAATGAGATCGCGCTGACACTCTTGCATCTGGGCGGTCTGAAACGGCTTGATTACGCCGTCCGCCACGCTCAAGCGTCGATCCGGTATCGCACGGTTGATATCGATTCCGATTGTCCGGCCAAATCCGCGACAATCCGGACAGGCTCCGACCGGGTTATTAAACGAGAACAGACCGGGAGAGGGCGGACGGATGTCAATGTCACAATACGGACAATGCCAGCCAGTTGAATACTTATGATCTAAACCCGAATCCAGCTCGACGATTGTCAGCTGTTCTTTGCCGTATCGGAGAGCCTGCTCAATTGCTTCGGTCAGTCGCGATCGCGCACCGGTAGCGTTTATTGTGAGTCGGTCCTGAATGACGGTAACCTGTCCGGGCAGCCGATCGATCGTGGGCAGTAAGTCGGTCCGAACCGCTTCTCCACTCAGCCAAACCCGCAGAAAGCCCTGAGAGTGAAGAAACTGAAAGAAATCAGCCGGGGGAGTGCCGGGAGGCGCCGGTACGCCGAAGCAGACCAGCACACGCTTTCCGTCAAGCATTTCGATTGTCTTTTCCGCAATGCTTTGGGCGGATTCGCAAACAATCTCTCGACGGCATTCCGGACAGAATGCGTGAGCGATTCGCGGCATGAACAATTTCAAATAATCATTGATCTCGGTCATTGTTCCGACCGTTGATCGAGTGGTGCGAACACGGTTCGCTTGCTCGATCGCAATCGCCGGCGGTATGCCCCGGATCTCATCAACTTGGGGCTTATCCATCCGCTCCAGAAATTGCCGAGTATAGGGACTAAACGTCTCGACGTAACGCCGTTGGCCCTCTGCGTAAATTGTGTCGAACGCCAAGCTCGATTTTCCGCTGCCGCTCGGGCCGGTAATGACGTGGAGTTTGTTCAGTTCCAGGTCTAAATCGATTCCCTTCAGATTGTTTTGGCGCGCGCCACGAATGACGATCGCACGGGGATCTGAGGCGACGCTTTTCGACATAAGACGCGGAATCTAGTACGGCCGGTTACTTGTTGCTAGTGCGGCCTTAGGTTCGGTAGGAACTCCGCTCGGTAGGATCGGCCTCCAGTCTCGCTGAACCCGTTCCCTACTCCTAACTAAGGACGAAGCGTTACTGGACAGGCCCGGCCGGTCCGACCGCCTAAAAGCCTGAACCACTCTCCTGACAACCCTATGTCAGGAGAGTGCGACCGATACAGAAGAGCTCCGATGGCATTCCCCCGGATGGAGTGGGCCGATACTCGTGGAGAAGCAGCCACAAAGAAGCTGCTCAGGCACCGGTTTTCACCGGCTCGGCACATTCCGATGGAATGCCGGCTAGAACTTGTTTTTTGGAAAAAGGAACGAATGGTCGTCCTGCTTCGTCGCAAATTCGTCTGCGAGATACTGCTCTGCTTCAGTGAGATCGAATTGGTCGATCAAGAAAAATTGGTACCGACGGCCTTGCTTGAGTTCTCCAATCAGAATGGGGTCCAAAGCACGGGGCGTTGGATCCCGCAGCAGTGTGCTCTTCCACCGGCTCTGCTGGTCGACTATGAGGTAGAGGTTGTCGAAGTAGTCTTTGGCTGCTCTTGCTTTTTCTCGAGTTTCTTTCGGAAGGATACCGTCAAATTCTGCCTCAATGACCAGTTTCTTCCAGGGGCGAATCCGGTTGAGCAGCATCTCGCTTAGAAGATATGTAAGAAATGCACCGAGGATCCATCCTCCCACCAGGACGAAGAATACGGAGGGACCGGTTAGTTCAGCGGTCCGGGAGAAGAGATACGCTAAAACGGGGATGACACCCAGAATCGCAGAGGTTCGGATCGCCGTCCGTTCGCCTCTCATTCTGGGCTCGTTGACCTTCCTAACGAAATCCTGGGTCTTCTGAATTGGAACATATGCAGGTAGGCTGTGACGCCGAGCGGTTCCGGGAACCGAATCCATTGTGATGTCGTAAGCGACTCGGTGGCTACCTTCGAGGTCGAAAACGGCAAAGACCGGTAATTCAGCGCCGGTCGCTTCGTCTCGGTAGGTTTGCAGAAGACCATGAGGATTGAACTTTTGCAGGTGAAGTAGCGTTTCTGGTGCTTGCGCAAGAAGGGCTTTACCCTGCTCGCACTCTTTCTCCAAGGCAAAGAGGAAAGGGCCTCTTTTGCCATCTACAACGGCGGGCCGGCAGTAGTTCTGCCGGAGCAGGTTCAGGTTTTGGCTCATAAGGATTCAGGGGTTGCAATTGGTTTCCCTTCAGATCCTTGCTCAGCCAAGGCTCTAGAAAGGGGAGATTGTTCCGCTTCTAGATTCTCGCTGAGGACCTGGTGGCGTGCAACCGGTCCTCCATATTTCGGATCGTTTTTTGGGTGATAGATGGCCGCCGATGAAATACGATTTATCGCCATTTTTTTCATTGCCGCCGGCAGGTCTGCTTGGAAGAAAATGGAGATCCGAGGTCTAGGTTATTCTACCGGAATCTGCCAACGGTAAATGACCGGCTTCAACTTGCCTGATAAATGGAGCGGGTGCTTGGGTGAACCATTTTTGTTGGTGCCAAAACAAAGCAGATCCGGTCGCCCCAGCTGAGCTAAGAGCCTCAGGACCTCTCGGTCTCGCTCTAGATGGCGACCATTAGCTCCCCAGGCAACATAGATCGTCGGAAATTGGGCTGCAATCCGGTGGATGTGAACGTCGTTGTCTTTTCCCACCGGTTCGGGATGGCGTTTCATCGCCCGCAAATCGGTCGATACCAATGCGAATAGATTCACCATGTAAAAGACATTGAAGCCGGCGACGGTACTAAAGGATCGAATTCGAGTGAGGGTGTTATCCAGTCGGGATTCATCTGCGATCGACGGATTCAGAGCGATCCACATACAGGGCCGTTCCGGCAGCTCCGGTTCCCAACGGTGGATCAATAGATAGCGATATCTTCGATCTGCAGAAAAGACGCACTGGTTCACGATTGATCTGCGCTTAGAATTCGACATTCGAACCGCAGGTCACATTACTCTGGATAGTCCGCAGATTTCGCAGGTTACATCGATCAATTCTAGTCGTTTGTAGCGCCGGGTCTTCCGGAACGCATCTTTCCTTCTTGCACTCACGAATCCTGCCGACGAACGAATTATCAGGCGGTGAGGGCGGTATTTCATAAGGTGACCTTTTTCTCGACGCCCAAATCCGAATCGAATATGCTTCATTGGTCTCCCCAAGAACTTCGCGAATGATTGTTTCGGAGCAACCAGTCAGTGAAGCGGCAATCGCAGATCATTACGATGAACTGGATCCTTTCTATCGCGATATCTGGGGTCAACATGTGCACCACGGTCTCTGGGTACAAGGCGATGAGACGCCAGAAGAAGCTGTGCGGAAACTGGTCGAACTGGTCGCTGAGAAAGCCAATTTGAGCAGAGGGGAACGGGTGATCGATATTGGTTGTGGTTATGGTGCGTCGGCTCGTCTATTGGCCGAAAGTCATGAGGCTGCAGTCACGGCCATTACGATGTCAGCTGTCCAATACGCTTTTGCCCAGAGCACTGCACCGGGGCCGGAGCTGACATATATTTTGGGGAATTGGTATTCTCTCGAATTCGCGCCAGAAACTTTCGATCTGGCGATCGCAATCGAAAGCGGCGAACACATGGCCGACAAGGTGGAGTTCGCCAGGCGAGCGTATCGCGTTTTGCGGCCAGGTGGTCGTTTTGTCCTTTGCGCTTGGCTCTCCGCCGACCGAGTTTCGAAGTGGCAGGCGGATATCGTGATGAACCCAATCTGTAATGAGGGTCGGATTCCGAATCTCGCAACGGCACAAGAATATATTGCTGCAATTTCGGAAGCAGGGTTTCGAGCCGCTGATTCCCAAGATCTGACCAGCCAAGTAAAGCGCACCTGGTCGATTGTTATTCGGCGCTTCGCCGAGCGAATACTTCACGACAAACGCTATCGCTCTCTTCTCTTCGACCGGAGGATAAGAAACCGGATTTTCGCGCTTACGGCGGTGCGAATTTGGCTGGCTTACCAAATGGGAGCAATGCGATATCGAATCTTTCGCTTCGATAAGCCATAGCTCGCTTTCGCACAGTGGAGTGGCCTGAGCAAAGCAATAGGGTCAAATTCTCAATCGAAGTGAGGTGTTCGCCCCGGAAAATCGGGCTTATGGATGGCGCAAAGCGACATTAGGTCAAACTATTGAGGCCGTTGGCGTCGATAGGTAAAATTATTTTCTATGGACAGAATCGAAGTTCTCGAGACCGATATCACGAAACTGGCGGTGGACGCGATTGTGAATGCCGCCAACGAATCGCTACTCGGTGGCGGCGGTGTAGACGGGGCGATTCATCGAGCCGCGGGGCCGAAGTTGCTGGAAGAATGCCGAACGCTCGACGGATGCCCAACCGGTGAGGCGAAAATCACCAAGGGATACAACTTATCGGCCAAGTTTGTCATCCATACAGTCGGACCAGTTTGGCATGGCGGTTCCCGAAACGAATCGGCGCTTTTGGCCAATTGTTACGGCAATTCGTTGGCTTTGGCGACAAAGCGCTCAATAAGAACCATTGCTTTTCCAGCGATCAGTTGCGGTATTTACGGCTATCCGATTGATCAAGCTGTGGCAATCGCGATCCGCGAAACCGCGGCGTACCTCGAAGGGAATTCACTTCCCGAAAAAATCATTTTCGCCTGTTTCAGCCGAGAGATTTACGAGGCGTATGTCCAAGAGCTAAAGGGCTGAGCGCGTCGGCTGGAAGCGACGCACCCTCCGATGGCATCGCGGCCTCTGCCGGTTCGAGCACCTTCAAAGCGGTTTGGCGTGCGATTCGAGCTCGGACATGCTCACGTACTCGAGCGCACCGGCGTACGTTGCTTCCAGGAAGATCGGAGGCGCATAACCAGCCTCGAGGGCTTCAACCCAGCGCTCGACACACAGACACCAGCGATTTCCGGGTTTGAGTCCGGGAAAATCATACTCTGGCTGCGCGGTGACTAGATCGTTTCCGCGGCTCAGCGAAAATTCGAGAAATTCCGCGGTCATCTCAGCGCAAACAAAATGATGGCCGGAATCAGTCGGATCGGTTCGGCAGTAACCGTCGCGGAAATAGCCGGTCACCGGGTCTGTGCAGCAACATTGCAATTCCGTACCTAGCACGTTTCGTCCGAAGCGGTCCCGGTCTGTTCCGTCCAGCGCCATACGTTCACTGTAAGGCAACGGAAAAAGTTTTTCGCGCTCGCCTCGAGAATCAATCGGGCTGGTGGGATTCGAACCCACGGCCTCCACGTCCCGAACGTGGCGCTCTAGCCAAGCTGAGCCACAGCCCGTCGAAAAGAATGGGAGATTAGATCCACCCGTGGCGCCGGTCAACCCCGGTTTCGGGAGAAATGCCGAGAACGGCTGCACTACATAGGACCCATGGGTCCTATTGGTTCTATAAATCTCACGGAGTCATGGCGTTTGCCTCACCTCCGACTTTTCTTAAAATAGGCCTCGATCCCTTCGGCTACCCCATCGGCATATTCTTCGTAGATATTCTTGCGCATGACACCGTGGAATTCGCGTAGCCCTTGGTATTCGCCGGCTTGGAAGCGTTCGAAGAAGTCATGGCTATTCATGACGTAACATTCGACGTACGCGACCGGACACTGATACAGCCGGTTGGCCAAAAGATTTCGTGCCCAAACGTATCCAGTCCCTCCAATTGGGCATGCGTTGGTGGTGTGGTAGTGAAAGGGCGGCAGCCAAGTCGCTGGAGCCATATGTGCCGCGAGGCTCTCGGCGATCCCTTTCTCTTCGGCGAAGCTGCGGTTCAACAACTTGATCAGCATGGCGAAACGGACATCGTCACACGCCAATTCTCCGGCGCTGTACCCACCGTTGACAATGAAATGAAGGTGGTTTGAGTCTACCAGCGTGGGATGTGTCGGATTACCCCAAGGCTCGGCGTTGAAATGCAGACACAATGTAAGATCCGGTCGCAGAACCGTGTTGACAGCGAGGGCTCGGTCATGAATCTCCGCCACTCGATAAAACAGCTTTTCCGCTTCCCATTGGATCGAGTGTTCCCGCCATGGATCAAATGGGCCGGTGTAATTCTGGGAAATCGGATGCACTCCACGCGCTACCAACGCTAGAAATGCTAAACCTCGAAAAATTTCGGGTGGCCGGGTCGTTACTGGCCCGGGATGGGACCGAACCCAAAGTACCTGCGCTCCAAGTGCGGTAAGCTTTGGCGCAATCAACTGGGCTACACGCAACGTCATATCCCCCTCAGTGACAGGTTTGGAATCATCGATCTGAAACCAGCGCTCTTCCATTTTGGCCCAGGCGCCGCCGAGATGCCCGGGATCGAGCGCGACCTTGAACCCAGAAAGGGGATGCTCAGGATCGGAGGATAATTGTTCGGCGGTACGCCAATAGCGTGGAGGAGTCTCAGTACGTGAGCTTTCCGAAAATTCGAGCGTAAACCAATTGCCGTCGCCCTTGGCAATCCGAACCTGGCTTGGCTCGATCGCGAACCAGGGCGCTAAGTCCACACCCGGCGCGTAAATCTCGGTAAGCAGCTGGGTGAACTCGTCATGCGTGATTGTTTGTTGGAATGCGGCCAAGCTTTTCCAGTCCGGAACAGACGAAAGCGGAGAAAGATGCTCTGCTGATACCGGCTGAAGCGAGGCCCGGTAAATCGTCCAACAAACTAGAAACGGAAGGGTACGCGACATGGCTCAGTTGCTTCGGCTTCTTTACGTTCTAATATAGACAGGTGTAAAGAGGGGCAGGTGGCGATGTTTCGACTTCTTTTTCTCGGCGATATTATTGGGGAACCTGGACGCAAAGCGGTAATCGACTCGGTGCCGAGGCTGAAACAGGAGCGGGGCATTGATTTTGTTGTCGTGAACGGGGAGAACGCGGCAGCTGGTCGCGGAATCACACCCAGATTGACGATCGATCTGTTACGCGCCGGGGTTGCGGTCATCACGACCGGAGATCACGTCTGGGACCAGAAAGAGTTGGCCAGTTTCATTGGGAGTGAACCGCGCTTGTTGCGGCCGATTAATTATCCAGAAGGAACGCCCGGGAGCGGGTCAATCGTGCTGGACACCGCGAAAGCCAAGGTTGGTGTCATCAATGTTCAGGGACGCACATTCATGTTGCCGGCACTTGAAAATCCATTTCTAAAACTCCAAGAGGTGGTGGCAAAGATGCGGGAAGAAACGAGCCTTATCTTTGTCGATGTACATGCGGAGACGACGAGCGAAAAAATTGCGGTTGGCCGTTTTCTGGATGGCAAGGTCTCCGTAGTGGCCGGTACCCACACCCACGTCCAAACCGCGGACGAGCAAATCTTTCCTGGTGGCACAGCCTTCATCTGCGATGCGGGTATGTGCGGTCCAACCGAATCAATTCTGGGGCGAGAGATCGAACCGATTGTCCAACGGTTTGTTACCAGTATGCCGGTGAACTTTCCGGTAGCCCGCGGCGAAGTGAAATTGCATGGGATTCTGGTGGACATTGACGAGTCCAACGGGAGAGCTCTGGCGGTAACCCGGCTAGCCGAGGTTTACCGGCCAAGCCAGTCAGAGACCGAGACCACGCCAACCAGACAGCCTGAAACTTCCTTGGCGAAATAAAACGCCAGTCGAGAAAACGCCGACAACGTCGGTCGCGCCGATATCGCCGGGAACTGTTCGGAATGGCTCTTTTCCAACGTCTCAATAGCGACCAAACCAAGGCTCCCATTTCTTCTTTAATCACTATCCACTATTTGCTGATCAGTAATCGGTAATCTGAGCGCTCCTGAGCAGTTCTTAGCATTCCCGGCGTTCCCGGCGGTGTCGACGCTGTCGGCGTTCCTTTCCAAGTGCCTTGAAGTGAAGTTCTTCCTAACCGTTGTTTCATGGAAAAATGGGAGTCTGTCGGCACCAAGAATCCTGTTGACGCTAATGCACTCTTTGTTAAGTTTCCGGCTCGCTTGATGGACCTTGAGTAGCAATCAACCGGCCCAAAATGGGACCAGCGACTAGTAGTCGGCCAGGTTTTTGTCCTCAAATTCCGGAAACGAGTTTCGGCCGGCTCGCGAGATAGTGAAGACCGGTCGAACGACAGCAGATGCCCATGTAGCTCAGTTGGTAGAGCACGTCCTTGGTAA
>Ga0137401_10000224_pt1 | contig 20182 bp, 20 predicted proteins | sample CZOMad1_1_16fung_FD_108286 | JGI IMG/M metagenome (GOLD analysis project Ga0137401, IMG submission 108286) | Vadose zone soil fungal communities from Angelo Coast Range Reserve, California, USA - CZOMad1_1_16fungal (Illumina Assembly) | ecosystem: Environmental > Terrestrial > Soil > Vadose...
AGCCAGCAATGGGCGCGTGCAATCCATTGATTTGCAGTATGCGAAGCAGGTGGTGTTGAATCCGGAAAGCAGCAGCGCCAGCGGCGCGAAATCAAGATAGAAGTCACCGGGAGCACGTTTGGCGAAGAAAGACAAATATCTGGTTGGGCTGGACATCGGCAGCATGAAAACGTGTGCGCTGATTGCGGAGATGGATGATGAGCAGGTGAAATTTCTCGCCTTGGGCGCGGCGGAATCGAAAGGGCTGCGCAAGGGCTTGATCGTCAACCTGGATTCCACGGTGAGCTCCATTCGCCGCGCGGTGGAAGAAGCCGAAGGCGTCGCCAATGTGCCGGTGGAGGCCGCGGTGATCGGCGTAGCGGGGAGTCATGTACGCGGCGTAAACAGCCGCGGCGGCGTTTCGCTCGGCCACCGGTCGCGCGACATCGAACGCGAAGATGTGCGGCGGGCTGTCGACGCCGCGCGCAACATCACCCTGCCGCCGGACCGCGAAGTGCTGCACGTGCTTCCGCATGAATTTCTGGTCGACGCGCAAGAGGGGATTCGCGATCCCATCGGCATGATCGGCCAGCGTCTGGAAGCCAACGTACATCTGGTGACGTCGTCGATTGCCGCGACACAAAATCTGGTTACCGCCGCGAATCGCGCGGGAATCTTGATCAGTGACACGGTGCTCGAGCCGCTGGCCTCCGCGGAATCTTGCCTCACGCAAGACGAGCGCGACCTTGGCTGCTGCTTGCTGGACATCGGCGGCGGCACCACGGAGCTCATCGTCTACGGTAGCGGCGTGGTGCGACACACCAGCGCTGTGCCTGTGGGTGGCGATCACTTCACCAACGATCTCGCGGTCGGTTTGCGTACTCCGATTCCGGAAGCCGAGCGCATCAAGCGTCACCACGGCTGTGCGGCTCTGTCGCTGTTGCCGGAAGACCACGCCATCCAAATCGCCAGCGTCGGCGACCGTCCGCCGCGCACGATTTTCGCGCGCCAGCTTACCGACATCATCGAGCCGCGCGCCCAGGAACTGCTGGCGCTAATTCGCGATGATTTGCAGCGCGCCGGGCTCGACAAGCAAATTCCTGCGGGATTTGTGCTTGCCGGCGGCGGAGCAAAGCTCAACGCTCTCATCGATCTTGCGGAACAGTATTTCCACTTGCCCATGCGCATCGCGGAGCCCAAAGGCCTCGCCGATCTGCCGGAGCAGGTGGCCCAGCCCGAATATGCAACGGTTGTCGGTCTTGTGCTGTACGGCGCGAAAGCGCGGCGGGCGGCGCCGCAGCGCGCCGGAAATCTGGTATCGAAACTTAAATCCATGTTTGCCGGCGCGTCGTAACCCACCCGAGCGGCACCCAGCGAGCATGGAAAAGAACGAGGGGCGCATGAACAAAGACACGGGGATCCGGATGAGCTTCAGCGAGGAGCTTCAGCCGGCGAAGATCAAGGTGATCGGCGTGGGCGGCGGCGGGTGCAATGCTGTGAACCGCATGATTCGGGCGAAAGTCGAGGGCGTCGAATTCATCGCGGCGAATACGGATTTGCAAGCGCTGAAGCTGTCCCAAGCGCCGGTGAAGCTGCAGCTTGGCGCGAAACTGACGAAAGGATTGGGCGCGGGCGCCAATCCCGAGGTCGGCCGCAAAGCCGCGCTCGAAGACACGGAAAAAATTATCGAAGCGCTGGAAGGCTCGGACATGATTTTCATCACTGCCGGCCTCGGCGGGGGCACGGGCAGTGGCGCCGCGCCAGTCGTGGCATCACTGGCCAGCGAACTCGGAGCGCTGAGCGTGGCCGTGGTCACCAAGCCGTTTGCGTTTGAAGGCAAGCGCCGCATGCTGCAAGCGGAGCAAGCGCTGCAAGAGCTCATCAACGCGGTCGACACCGTCATCGTCATTCCCAATGAACGCTTGATGGAAACGGTGGAGCGCGGCACCAGCTTCTTCGATGCGTTCCGCATCGCCGACGACATCTTGCGGCAGGCGGTGCAGGGTATCTCTGACATCATCACCGTGCCCGGTATCATCAATCGTGATTTTGCCGATGTGAAAGCCATCATGCATGGTCAGGGCTACGCGGTAATGGGCACCGCCGTGGCCACTGGCACGAATCGCGCGGTCGACGCCGCGAATCGCGCAATCGCCAGCCCGCTGCTCGAGGACAACACCATCCAGGGAGCGCAAGGCATCCTCATCAACATTTCCGGCAGCTCCAGCCTCACGCTGCACGAAGTGCACGAGGCTTCTTCGGTCATCCAGAAGGCCGCCCATGAAAACGCCAACATTATTTTCGGCGCCGTGCAAGACGACCAGATGAAAGACACTGTGAAGATCACCGTGATCGCTGCGGGGTTCAAGGACGCCAACAAGAAGCAAGCCCAGCAGCGGTCTTCGTTCCTGCCCAAGACTTGGAAGGCCGGCCGCGAAGTGCCTGAGCCGCCGCAACAACCGCAGCAGCAAGCCAACATTGTCCACCAGGTGCAGGAAAATGTTCGCGAGGTGGCCCGCGAAGTACCCGCGGACGACCTGGACGTGCCTACGTTTCTGCGCCGCCACGCACAAAAAGCGTAGGTCCGTTGCAACGGTAAAGCTGTTCCTTGCGTGCGTTTCCACCTGAGGACTTGCGATAGCGTCTCGTCAAAACGATTGTTACTCCGATCAGTGCCGCCGTCCGAAAGCTTCGCGATATTGTTTTTACATTTCGGTACTTGACTCAGACAAATGCATAGATAAAGTTAAGTTGCCTATAAGTGGAATCCGCCCTTGAAGCACTGGATACGGTAGCGCGGTTCCTCCGGGTTCTCCCCGCCCCCGGTTATGAGGGTGGAAATCCTGACTTATACATCTGGAGGATCCATGCGAAACACTCTGCTGGCTGCAAGCCTTCTTGCGATGGCGTGCGGCAGCGCTTCTATTGCACTCGCTCAGGAAAATGGAAACGCCGCCCGGCCAAAAGCCTACACCGCGGTTCGACCGCTGTGGGGGACCGATCACGAGTCCGTGAAAGCCGCTATCGAGAGCGGCAGTAGTGGAATGATTCCCCTGTGGAGTTTCACAGTGTCTTCGACTCGGGATGGAAACACTTATTCGGGCACCATGGTGGGTCAAAGTGCCTTCACCGCGCAGAACACACAGACCACGATCCCCACGCAGATTATCCCTGTCATCTTCACCATGCCTGACGGCGGGGTATTCGATCCCACGGCACCGGACCCGTGCGCCGGGAATCGTTCAACGGTGAGCCTAACGCTCGGATCGCCAGTCGTAAGCTCCGCACATTTTTCTTTGAATGGGGTGAATGTGGGAAACACCCAATACATCGATGCGTTCCAGCGCGCGAACTTTTGGTCCGAAGTGGCGCAGACGAACTACCACACCTTGCTCGGTGTCACCACTCTGCCGGCGGTCAAAGTTCAGGTGCCGCAAAGCCGGGGTGCCACCTTCGATGACAAGGCGCTTTTCGGTGCCTGCGGATTCACCGGGGTGATTGACATCAATTGGTGGGATCCGTTCGTGACCGGCACGCTCATCCCTGCGCTCAGTTCGCAAGGTGTTAACCCCACCACGTTTCCGGTATTTCTCTTCGACAACGTGGTTATGTCCCTCGGCTCACCAAGCTTGTTTAAGAAATGCTGCATCCTCGGATACCACGGCGCGTTCGGCCTTCCGGTGCAGACCTATTCGCCGTTGGACTTCGATACCAGCGGGATTTTCGGCTCCACCCTGGACACCTCGATCATGGCGCACGAAGTAGGTGAATGGATGGATGATCCACTCGGTAACAATCCCACACCGGCATGGGGACACATCGGCCAGGTGGGTGGTTGCCAGAATAATCTCGAAGTGGGCGACCCCTTGACCGGCAGGAACCTGCCCCCGGTGCGTATGCCGAATGGCTTTACCTATCATCTCCAGGAGCTGGCGTTTTTCTCTTGGTTCTACGGCGCACCTTCCATCGGAGCTGGCGGACTGTTCTCCGACAATGGCACGTTCACAAAGGATGCGGGCCCGGTTTGCCAGTGATCGGTGCGGGAGGAGCTTCAACCTTTGAGCTGCGGTGCGGCTAAGGCGCTGGCCATTCTTCGTATTTCATTCTCGAACCGCAGGTAATTTTTGCTGCCATAGGGAACTTGCGTGCCCAGTCCGGAATGAAATTCGCAAGCGTTGGATTTTTGCGCGACCAGAAGAATGTTGCCGACGTTGATGCCGCTGCCGGGAACGATGACCGCGCGCTTTCGCGCCTGTGCAACTAGGTTCGCGAGGACATCCACGCCTTCGAGTGCGTTTGGTGCGCCGCCGGAAGTGAGGATGCGCGCCGCGCCGGTCTTGATGACGTCTTCGAGCGACTTGAGAAGATCAACGCACGCGTCAAACGCGCGATGAAACGTGACCGGCAGCGGGTGGGCGTGCTCCATCAACTCTTTTGTGCGCCGCACGTCGATGCGGCGATCCATAGTCAATAAACCGAAAACCACGCCGTCCATGCCCAGCCGCTTGGCGTTCTCGATATCGCTTCGCATACGCTCGAATTCTGTCGCGGAATAAACGAAATCGTCGGCGCGCGGCCGGATCATCGCGAAAATTGGCAGCTGAACTTGCCCGCGCACCTGGCGCATCAGCTCTTCGCCAGGGGTAAGTCCACCCACGGCCAACTTGGCGCACAGCTCGACACGATTTGCCCCGCCGCGCTCAGCGGCCATGGCCGCCTCGACCGTCTCCACTGAGATTTCAAGAAGGTAAGGCCTCGCCACAGGCCGAATAGTAGCAGGCCGGGTCTCGACAAAGCGGATAGTTTAGTGCCGTAAGACGTCGAAGTGCGAAATCGCGAAGCCCGCGGCTGCGCCAATAAACACATCGGAAGGAAAATGTGCGCCGGTGGTCACTCGAGAGAAGCTGATCGCGGTTGCCAGCGTATACGCGACATAGGGCACCCATCTGTGATGCCGGTAGCGTCGAGCGAAAACGTCGGCCACGGAAAACGCCATCATCGCGTGTCCGGAAGGAAAGCTGCTGCCCTTGCCCAGGAAGGAATTATGGGTGGCAAAAAAAGTGTCATTGTACGCGCCGTTCCGAGGAAATTCTGACGGACGCGCGCGACGCGTTATGGCCTTCATCACCACCATCAGTACCGAGTCGTTTAGTACCGCCTCGCCCGCCAGCAATCCCGTGCCTTGTCCGTAAGAGTCGTGGCGCACCAGACTCACCGCATAAAAGCTGACGGGAATGATGGCGATCAGTCCGCCGCTCAGGGAACTCTTCAATACTTTGTTATAGTCGGTGAAAAGGTCAGTCTGCCGCACCTTGCGTTCCAGCGACGGGTCTTCCTTGATAAATGCTGCCGCGCCGCCCACGATGATCGCCGCCGGGAGCCAGTTCTTTCCCTTTTCCACCTTGACCGGAAAAAGCCACATGTCTTTCTGGTCGTGCAAGAACCTCATGGGCATCTTGCGCCAGGAAACTTCTAAATCCTCAGGATCCGGTGTGGGGCGCGTGTTGGAAGCCGATGTCGAAGTCGAAGAATTGTCCTTCGCGGTTGTGTCGGACGATTGCGTCGCCGCAGCTGGCCGGGAAATCTCCTGCGCCTGACCCGAAACCGGTGAAGATGTGAACCCCAAAAGAATCAGAGCAGATGCCGTACCGAAACGGGAAAGGCGCAAGAAATGGAACATACGATGAAGAATTCCCCATGAACCGCGCAGCCCGACCGGGAGGATCCGCAGCGGATATCCACAGTAGCTAAGATGAAGGCGTGACCAGAAAGGTTCCTTAGTGCTCCCCCGGCTGGCCTTCTTGCCAGAGACACGCGCTGTGACGAGAACTGAGTCAAGCAGGCGATTGGCCAATCCACAGCGACTCTTCTTCTTATCGGCGACGGTGCGCTCCGCGCGCTCGACGCGAGGCATCGCTAGCTGCTTGCTCCAGGCCACTCTTGTGATAGGCTTGCGCCCGAGATAATCCGGTCTCCGGATTTTTTTAGCCCTTTGGTGGGTCGGAAATGGGTAAAGGAGGCCTCTCCATGAAAATCCGTTTCGCGTATGCAGGCGATTCGCTGGTTGCGCTCAGCCTGCTTTTGGCGGGTTGCCAGGAGTCCTACCACGATAAGGAAGAGCACTACGTTCTGATCGCCGCAAACATTAACGTACCGTACTGGCAGGAAGCGGACGCCGGCCTGCGGGACGTCGCGAAGGAAATGGGCCTTGGCGTCAAAGTCGAAATGGACGGACCCACCAGCTTCTCACCGAAAGAAGAAGTAGCTGCCTTCCAACGAGCGGTCTCGTCGCACGCGGCAGGAATTCTCGTCTCCGTTACAAATCCGGAAATGTTTCAAGCGCCGATCGCCGCGGCCGTGGCCAGCGGCATTCCGGTGATCTGCCTCGATTCTGACGCGCCCGATTCCAAACGCGTGATGTTCATCGGAACCGATAATTTTCGCGCCGGACAGGAAAGCGCCAAGCGCATGGCCGACATACTAAAAGGCCATGGCGATATCGTGATCATCACCATTCCCGGCCAGCTCAATCTGGATGAGCGGGTGCGCGGCGTGAACGAGGCTCTGAGGAAATATTCCGGCATAAAGGTGGTGCAGACCATCGATGACAAAGGCGATTCCAACAAAGCCTACGACGGTCTGAACGCGCTGCTCTCCGCCAAGAAGCAAAAAGTTGACGGCGTTCTCTGCCTGGAGGCTTCGGGCGGAGCCGGCGCCGCCAGCGCCCTGCACCGCGTGGACATGACCGGTAAGATTGGCATCGTTTCCTTCGACAAAGACCCGGAAACGCTGGACTGGGTGGACCGCGGCGGAATTAACGCCACCGTGGTGCAAAAACCCTACGTCATGGCCTACTACGGAGTGAAATTTCTCGATGACTTGCATCATAACGCGGTCCACGATTTCAAGGATTGGCGCACCGCGCCCGCCGCGCCTCTGCCCTCCTTCGTCGATACCGGCACGGCGATCGTCGACAAGAGCAACCTCGCGGTTTTCCGCGAAGCGCTGGCCGCGCACCCGAAGCCGATGTAAGCGTATGTCTAAGCTAGGCCGAACGAGGCGAACGTGGTAATCGTTGCGCACCCCAGCGCCACGCCCAGAACAATTCCGGCCAGCACGTCACTCAGGAAGTGCATGCCCAGGACAATGCGCGACACCGCGATGCTGAACGCTACAAAAAACAGCGTACCTTCCAGCGACGGATAGAAATAACTGACCACCAGCGCAATCGAAAACGCGGTCATAGTGTGTCCGGAAGGGAACGAGAATTTGTCTGGAGGCAGCACCTTGGACCAGCAATGCGGCTCGATCTGGCACGGCCGCTGCCGCTGGCTCAACCGCTTCAGCATTTTAAAGACCAAGATACCGGCCCCCGCCGCGGCACCGGCGGCTCCGATCGCCGAGAAGCGCTGCGGGCCGCCGTAGAGCACAAGCATGATGCCCAGTCCGTACCATAGCCAGCCATCGCCCATGCGTGTCGCGGCGATCATCCAGTAGCGAATCCACCGCGGTGCGCGCCAGCGGTTCATCCGCTGCATTACGCGGTAGTCGCGGCGCTCGATAAACCCCCAGACGCTGCGTGTGATGGTCATCTAGCGACCCCAAGGTTCGATCAGAGGCATCCCCGAAGCTTCAATTGGCCAGTTTCGATTCCAGGCTGGTGCCCAGTGGCCTCAGCAGACGCCTGGTCTTCTTTTCGCCGTCCAGTTTTCCCGACCACTTCCGGCAGAAGAGAATTTCGTTGAGCCAGTGCGCGGCGGTGAATGCTGGGACGAACGCCGCCAGCGGCATCAGCGGTAACGTCCACGGCTCGGCATGGAGGAGCGAGCGCACGACCCGATACACGTCCGCGGTGATCTTGCAATAGCTGCCGTGAACACCGCGAACGACGCCGTAGCCCGCCCGCAGACCCGCCAGGAATTCTTCCGCGTTGAATGCACCGGGAACTTCGGTGTAGGTACGGCCGACGCCGGCAATCGTGTGCGAATCGCTGCCTGCTATTTCAATTTTGCCCAGTCGTCTGGCAAGCCGTTCGGCCTCGTGGTTGGCGCGCGGCCACATCTGTCCGTTGCGTGTCTCAAACGCGGGGACGCGGGAGGCGCACCATCGGAAATCGTCTTCGTGGCGGCGCCCTGTCAGGCCGGAAAAGACGTGGTTCACGCTGAAAAAAAGCTTGCGCCCCGCGAGATAGGCCAGCAACGAGAGAAAATCGGTGCGCCGGCGCTGAATCTCCGTGTGATCCCGCTCGACGATTCCATAAACGCCCAGATGCATCTCCGTCCCGCTGGGCATTTGTACCGTCACTTCCTCGCTCAAGAAAAAGTCGGGGTAGCGGCGGAGCACCTCCACCGCATCGATGGAATCATGGTCGGTTATGGTTGCGATGGACATGCCGATGCGCTTGAGTCGCTCATAAACCTCCACAGGGTCGTTGTAAGACTCCCGGCAGAAGCGGTTCAAGCCCGGCGCGGTGAACATTCCCGAAGCGAATGAATGGACGTGGAGGTCGCAGCGCATGAGCTGATCTTCGCTCGGACGATATGAACAGCCTGTGAAGAGGCCACGAATTCTGCGTAAATGTGACCATGGAACTGATTGAACACACGTGACTTCCCCGCTTATCCACATGGCATGGGGTGTGCTCCATATCGCGAAACCCCAGCCCATGACACAATGCCCGTAATGAAGAAAGTCCATGTGCTGTTCCACGATGGCGGCGGCGGTCATCGCAATGCCGCCGTTGCTCTCAACACGATTGCCGAGCAGCAGCAGCGCCCCTGGGATGTGGAGTTGATTCAATTCCAGGAAATAACCGATCGGCTGGATATTCTACGTAAACTTACCGGTATTCGCATTCAGGAGCAGTACAACGTGCTGCTCCAAAACGGCTGGACGCTCGGCAGCGTGTATCTTTTGCGCTTGCTGCAGGCAACCATCCGGCTTTTCCATGGCCCGCTCGTACACTTGTTGGAAGACTTCTGGCGCCAGAAGCCTGCCGATCTGCTGGTTTCGGTGATTCCGCACTTCAATCGCGAGATTTGCGAGAGCTGGAACAACGTTTACCCCGGCCGTCCCTTCGTCACGCTGATTACCGACCTCGCCGATTTCCCGCCGCACTTCTGGATCGAGCCGCTCAAAGAGCAGTACGTGATCGCCGGCACTGAGCGCGCCGCGGAGCAAGCCCGCACGCTAGGCCACGACGACGCCCGTATCTTCCGTACCTCGGGAATGATTCTGCGCCCCGACTTCTATGCGCCGGAGGACTTGGACGCCCTCGCGGTGCGCAATGAACTCGGCTTGCAACCCGATCTACGCACCGCCATCGTTTTGTTCGGCGGCCATGGCTCCAAGGTGATGTATGCGATTGCCGAGCGCCTGGACGCCGAGCAGATGCCCTTGCAGCTGATCCTGATCTGCGGGCGCAATGAAGAGCTCGCTGCGAAATTCCGCGCGCGAACGTGGCGGATGCCGGTGAAAGTAGTTGGCTTCACCAAGGAAATTCACAAATTGATGCGCGCCGCCGATTTTTTGATTGGCAAGCCCGGGCCCGGCAGCATCGCGGAAGCCATGGTGCGCAAACTGCCAGTGCTGATCGAATCGAACGCCTGGACTCTCCCGCAGGAGCGCTACAACGCCGAATGGGTGGTCGAAAAGCGCGTGGGAATCGTGTTGAAGAGTTTTCGCCAAGTCGTTCAAGGCGTACGGCAAATGCTGGAGCCCGTTACTTTGGCGGAGTTCAGCAAGAACATCGAAGCTCTTGAGAATCGCGCCATCGTCGAGATTCCGGAGATCCTGTCCAAATTGCTCGGAGAACCGCTGCAAAGGACGCCAGAATAGTTCTTCCGTTCACCGATTGAAGCTAAACTATGAATGTTTGCTTTAGAGCCGCGCGTGTTCGGCGCGATCGCGATGATGCAACCGCGGGCCCGCGCCGGGATTGTCGCCCGCGGAACGTCTGTGCGGCTTGGCGCACGAAACGGCCCACCAGCGCGATGCATACCTGGGCAGCTCGCACATTTTCACGCAGCTCCCCAAGCCGCGCGAAGGAGCGCAGCGGCAATAGCAGCCCGGAGCAGCCAGTGCACGTAAACGACCGGGTGTGTCGGCGACGAGGCTCCATGTCGTGGCCAGCAGGGGAAGGCCGGCTAGGAAGAGTCTGCGCAGAACCCGTTTCTGCAGATTTCCAGGGTCACCGGACGTGGTCATTTCTGGATTGTGTTGCCGTTGCGAATGAAAACCGATAGCGCCGCAAGGCTGAATAAATTGTTACCAGGGTCCTAGAACCGGCCTGTCCGTTGTTTTTCTGGGGACCAAGGAGCCGCGGAGGGCAGTAGCGCCTCCCGTTACAGTTTTGTTAGCCGTACCAAACTGACTCTCCTGCACCGATTTGGGCCTGTACTGCTAGGCTCCTGTGCGGCTATCTCCATGACGGTGCAGGTATTTACCTCCAGGCGCGCGCCACGAAGAGTTGGCCCGGGGCGTGCAATGGCAAGTGTGTTGGCGCGTTCTAATGACGAGTCAAGAAGAGTGGCGAGCGAGGGGGAAGGGGCTTGCTCGCCGCTCTTCAAAATTCGTTCCCACCTGCCTCTGAGAGGGAAGCTAGGATGGATGACCCCACGCGTTGGTGTGAAAACGACACTGACAATGGAGCGCGTCACTCAGGGGCCCTTGTTCCAAGCAAGGGCCCCACTTTTTGCCCACTTCCTTTACCAGTGAAACCGCCATTTCTGGCGGTCTTCTTTTTTCTCGTCCCATGCTCGCGCGGAGATCCGTTCCCGCTAATTAACCTTTCGCGTCACCGCAATATTCAATTGCCGCAGCACATGCGCTACTTCCGTTTCGCGCAGCCGCGAGGCGTCGTACTCAAACGACAATTTGTTGTTGTCTTCCACGCGAAAGCGCCGCAAGCCATAGGTGTTCGCAAAGCTGCCGAGGTTGCTCAGCTGCTCATCGTTCAGCGGGGATTGCAGTTCGAAAGTAATTTCCACGAGTGTCATGGGCCGGCATTATAGCAGCCCACGCACAGATACGCCTGGCAACGTGACCTAGGCGGCCTTCACCGGAACAGCTTCCGCAAGCATGGGCATAACCGGGACAGCCGTCCCCAAGAGGATCAGCGCAAACTGATGCCTTCCCGAATTTCGCCACGAGAGCACAGGCACTCCGCTGCATGGATTAAGTTCCACGTCCGTGATACGCGAGCCGGTTTTCATGTGCCATACCAATGTTTGGCGAGGAATTGATCTACGCACCTGAGACACCCCGAGCAGTTGTCTATTTATCTGAGAGACTCTGAGACATTTCTAGTCACGACCGATGCCGCCCTGGGAGTAACTGCGCTTCTAGTTTTGGCCCGGTTTTGACAACACATAGGGTGGGGGGGTATATTAGGCCAGGAGATCAAGATAAGTGCCCAAGCCGAGATACGCCAGGCATCACAAAGGATCGCGGCTGGTTCAACGATTACATCCATCAAGCGCGGGTTGCGCTTGCAACACCCATGCGGGGCGCCAAGCCATGGGCGTTGATCCTGAAATCAAAGCGGCCAATCGGCATCGGCTTCGCCGCATTGAAGGGCAAATCCGCGGCCTGCAAAAAATGGTGGAAGACGACCGCTACTGCGCAGAGATCATCACGCAGGTGGCCAGCGTGCAGGAGGCCTTGCGCGGCGTGGCGCGAAATCTCATGCGGAACCACCTGCACCACTGCGCCACGAAAGCCTTGCGCAGCGGAATGAAAGAAGAGACCGAGGCGATGTATGACGAACTGCTCGAATTGATCTACGCGCATTTGCGCTGAAAAGCGACGCGATGGCGTAGGGAGATAAGGAATGGAACGCGATGCAGTTTGTGGTATGAACGTCGATCCCGACAAGGCGGCGGCGAAGGTCGAGCACGCCTTGAAAACGTACTACTTCTGCGCGCCGGCGTGCGCGGAACGTTTCCAGCAGGCCCCGGAAACATACTTGAGCGATTCTGAAAACCGCGGAGCGTCGGGACTGCTGAGTTTGCAGATGCCGGCTCCGTCTTCGCGGACAGGGGCCGCGGTTGCGCCTGCTCCCCAAAGCGCAGGGCACTCCGCGCATCACCGTCCCGCTGCGCATAACGAAATCCACCCTGCTGCGTCGTCGGCAACGCGGGCGCCGGCCACGGCAAACCCGACGCAAGCCCGCTATACCTGCCCCATGCATCCCCAAATCGTCCAGCTCGGTCCGGGCGCGTGCCCTATCTGCGGAATGGCCCTTGAACCCCTGGACGTCCTCGCCGAAGTGGATGCCGACCCCGAATATGACTCCATGCGTTTGCGCTTCTGGGTCAGCGCGGCGCTTTCGGTGCCAGTGTTGCTGATCGCGATGTTGGGCGAAACGATGGGGCTTCGCCTGGCGCCGGCGACGCGCAATTGGATCGAGCTCGCACTGGCCACACCGGTAGTGCTCTGGGGCGGCTGGCCTTTTTTCCAGCGCTTCTGGGCTTCGCTCGTAAATCGCAGTCCCAACATGTTCACGCTGATCGGCCTCGGGACGGGCGCTGCATACCTGGACAGCGTCGTGGCCACCGTCTTTCCGCAAGTGGTTCCCGCTTCCTTGCGAGACATACAAGGCGCCGCACCGGTGTATTTCGAAGCTGCTGCGGCAATTACAACCCTTGTGCTGCTCGGCCAAGTGCTGGAGCTGCGCGCGCGTCAGAGCACCTCGGGGGCGATTCGCGCTTTGCTGAACCTGGCGCCGCAGCAAGCGCACCTTGTCTATTTCGAGGGAAACGAAAGAGATGTCACACTGCAGCAAGTGCACCCGGGCGACCATCTGCGCGTGAAACCGGGCGAGCACGTACCGGTGGACGGCACCATTCGCGAAGGCGCCAGTGCGGTCGATGAATCAATGGTCTCCGGCGAAGCGATGCCCGTCGAAAAAGGGCCGGGTGACAAAGTGATTGGCGGAACGCTGAATGCCAGCGGCAGTTTCGTGATGGAAGCCGAGCGCGTCGGCAGCGAAACCATGCTGGCCCAGATCGTGAAGCTGGTGAGCGCAGCGCAGCGCAGCCGCGCGCCCATGCAGCGCCTGGTGGATAAGGTCGCGAGCTATTTTGTTCCGGCGGTGATTGCCGCGGCTGTGCTGGCGTTCCTGGGCTGGTTCCTCTTTGGTCCGGAACCGCGCTTTGCGCACGCACTGGTCGCCGCGGTCGCGGTTTTGATTATCGCTTGCCCGTGCGCCCTGGGTTTGGCGACGCCGATGTCCATCATGGTCGCCGTCGGACGGGGCGCGCACGCCGGTGTACTCATTCGCAACGCCGAAGCGCTCGAGATGCTCGCCAAAGTCGACACCCTCGTCGTCGACAAAACCGGCACGCTTACAGAAGGCAAGCCTCGATTGGCGAGCATGCAGGTCTTCGAGGAAAGCGCTTTTCCCAAAGATGCGCTGCTGTCGCTGGCCGCCAGCCTGGAGAGATCGAGCGAGCATCCGCTCGCACGCGCCATCGTGCATGCTGCCAATGAGAAGGACCTGCCTCTGGCTGGTGTCAGCGAATTTCGCGCGACGCCCGGTGGCGGAGTTGCCGGACGTGTTGCAGGGAAAATGGTGCTAGCCGGCACTAAGGCTTTTCTTCGTCAGAACGGCGTCGATCTCGCGCCCGAAGAGCAGGGTACTTCGATGGTCCAGCAATCGCCCGCAATGACACCAATTTACGTGGCGATCGACGGCCGCCTTGCTGCAGTGCTGGCCCTCCGCGACCAAATCAAGCCATCGACTCCCGAGGCCCTCCATGCTCTGCGTATGGATGGGATGCGCGTGGTGATGCTGACAGGAGACCGGTTTGAGACCGCGCGGCAATTAGGAGATCAGCTTGGCATCCAGGAAGTCGAAGCCGAAGTCCAGCCGCAACAAAAGGCCGAAATTGTGAAACGCATGCGAAGCCAGGCGCGCGTGGTGGCAATGGCCGGAGATGGCATCAACGATGCCCCCGCTCTCGCCACCGCGGATGTGGGCATCGCCATGGGAACCGGCACTGACGTGGCCATCGAGAGCGCCGGCATCACGTTGGTAAAAGGCGACCTGCGCGGCATCGTACGCGCCCGACGCTTGAGCCGAGCCACCATCCGTAATATCCGCCAAAATCTCGCCTTTGCCTTCCTCTATAACACCCTGGGCATTCCCATCGCCGCGGGCGTGTTCTATCCCTTCTTCGGCTGGCTGCTCAGCCCCATGCTCGCCAGCGCAGCCATGAGCTTCAGTTCCGTCTCCGTCATCGCCAACGCCCTCCGCCTGCGTAAATGGCAACTTTAGGCCGTTGCAATCGGAGGGGCTCGAATTGGGGGAGGGCGATAGGAGAGTGAGTTTAAGGAAAAAGTGGACGAGCCCGGTCGCATCGTATCCCCCTGGCGGAATCAGAGCCCGAAATAGGTAGGCGGCGGCCGCGCCGAAATACGACTAATTGTCCGCTAAGAGGGAGTCGAAGTAGGCGCGCATATCGGGGGAGTCCCATTGTTGGGGGCCGATGACTTTGCGGGCGATTTTGCCGCGGCGGTTGATGATGTAGGTCTCCGGGATCATGGAGGTGCCGTAGGCAAGGGCGATCGGAGAGATACGTTCCCGGGTGCCAGGGTCGCGGTAGGTTGGGAACGTCACGCCTTGGTCGACGAGAAACTTGGAAAAGGCGTAAGTGTTTTCGTCGGCGGCCACGCCCAGGACCAATGCATTGCGCGGCTCGAGGTACCTTTGCAGGCGGTTGAGCGAAGGAGCCTCTTCAACGCAGGGTGGGCACCAACTCGCCCAGAAATTGAGAACCACCACTTTGCCGCGCAAGTCCGACAAATGGCTGGGCTTACCCGCTAGCTCCAAGGCAAAGTTTCGCGGCGTACGCCCCGCGATGGAGGCTTCGCCTTGGCGATAGCTCGGCCGGGCGAAGACCACGATTACAGCGATTCCAAAAGCTAGGACGCCCCAGGTCGCAAATCTACGGCGAAGTTCCATGGATGTTATACTAGCGTATCTACTTACAATCGAGAATGGCCACAATCGAGAACGGCCGCTCCCGAGCACACTATGCCGGACCTTCCGGGAACGCACGATTCTGCAGGGCAGGCGTCCAACTTTCCGTCTGAGGGGCGGATTACGCCGATTGTTCCGGCACGCAACGAGGAGCAAGTGATTGCGACCTGCGTGCGGTCGCTGGCACAGCAGGAAGAGGTTGCCGAGATTGTGGTGGTTAACGATCAATCGACCGACCACACCGCTGAAGTTGTGCGCGCCTTGATGGCGGAGATTCCACAACTGCGGTTGCTGGAAGTACAGAAGGTTCCGCCGGGGTGGGTGGGAAAGAATCATGCCGTTTGGCTCGGCGCGAAGGACGCGAGGAGCCCCTGGCTGTTGTTCACCGACGCAGATGCGGAAGTTTTGGCTGGAGCCGCTCGGCGGGCGTTGCAACTCGCGAAAGAGACCGGCGCAGTGCTGGTTTCGTTTTCACCGGAGCAAATGACCCGAAGCTGGTACGAGAAATCGCTCATTCCATTTGTGTATTGCCGCCTGGCGAAATATTTTTCCTACGAAGCGGTGAATGATCCGCACTCCAAAGCGGCAGCCGCCAACGGGCAGTTTCTGATGATTCGTCGCGATGCGTACCAGGCGATTGGGGGCCATGCGAGTGTTGCGGGCGATGTGTTGGAAGATGTAGCGCTCGCGGCACGCGCGAAGAACGCGGGGTACCGGATTTGGTTTGGCGCGGGAAGGGGACTGGTTCGGGCACGCATGTATCGTTCGTTTACTGCGATGTGGGAGGGCTGGAAGAAAAATTTGTATTTGTTAATCGGCGCACGGCGCGAAGCCGTTTACCGCGAACTGCTCGCGGTGGTGCCGTGGATTCCTTTCGTGCTGCTGGTGATTGGACTCAGAGTTCCGATGGCGTTGATCGCCGGCTTGGGGCTCTTGTTCGCGCGCCACGCCGCCTATGGGGTGGCGCTTGCTCGCAACCAATACCCCGGGAAATACATCCTCTATTACGTACCCGGCGTACTGCTGTACGCGGGTGTGATTTGGGCTTCGTATCGGGCGCACGCACACGGGACGGTGGATTGGAAGGGCCGCACGGTCGTGGTGCGGGCCGCGGAATAGCGGTGCTCGAGAGGATGATACCAAGATGGTCTTGATCACGCGGAAGATTGAGTTTTCGGCTTCGCATCTCTATCACAATCCGGCGTTTTCGGCCGAGGAGAACCGCCGCGTGTTTGGGAAATGCAATAATCCGCACGGACATGGGCACAACTACACGCTGGAAGTGACTGTCGCGGGGGACCCCGATCCGGTTACGGGAACGGTGCTGGACTTGAAAGAGCTGAAGGACCTCCTCGAGCGCGAAGTGATGCAGAGGATGGATCATCGGTTTTTGAATTACGAAGTGGCGGAGTTGAAGGGTCAGATTCCGACGTGCGAAAACATTGCCCGGTTGATTTGGGAACTGCTGGATCCCAAAATCAAGAAGGGCCGATTGCATCGCGTGCGTTTGTATGAATCGGCGGACTTGTTTGCCGATTGCTACCGGAATGGAGCAGCGGGCTGATGGGAGTGAGAGTTGAACTCGGACGGCGCTACCAGTTTGCGGCTTCGCACCGGCTGCATACGGATCGATTGAGCGAGGAAGAGAATGCCCGGGTGTTTGGAAAGTGCGCGAATCCTTTCGGGCATGGGCACAACTATATCCTGGAGGTCAGCGTCTCGGGCGATGTTGACCGGGCCACGGGTATGGTCGCGAATTTGGCGGACCTGGATAATTTTGTGGAGCGCGAAGTGATAGAGGTGTTCGATCATCATTCCATGAATGAGGATGTGGCCGCGTTTCGCGACGTGGTGCCGACCACGGAGAATTTGTGCATCGAGATTTTTGAGCGGTTGAAGAATTTTCCGACCGCGAAGTTGGAGCGCGTGCGGGTGCAGGAGACGTCAAATAACAGTTTTGAGTATGCGGGCGAGAATGGAAGGGAGCGGTTGTGACCAAACCAACGGAAGAAATCCTGTTGAGCGACAACAATGAAGGCACGAAACCGGAGAGCGTGGCGTCTCTGGTGCGGAAGATGATTGCGCTGATTGGCGAGGATCCGGAACGAGAGGGGTTGAAGAAGACGCCGGAGCGCTATGAGAAGGCGCTGAAATTTTTGACCAGCGGGTATCACCAGAACGTGGAACATCTGCTAAATGGCGCGACCTTCAGCGTGTGCTACGACGAGATGGTGGTGGTTAAGGACATCGAGTTTTTCAGTTTGTGCGAGCATCACTTGCTGCCATTTTTCGGGAAGGCGCATGTGGCGTATTTGCCGAGCAAGAAGGTGATCGGGTTGAGCAAAGTGGCGCGGCTGGTAAATATGTACGCGCGGCGTTTGCAGATTCAGGAACGGATGACCAACCAGGTCGCGCGGGCTCTGGAGGACAAAATCGCACCCCAGGGAGTGGGCGTGATTATCGAGGCGCGGCATTTGTGCATGCAGATGCGCGGCGTCGAAAAGCAGCATGGGCAAGCGGTTACCAGCGCGATGTTGGGTGCGTTTCGCGAGAATAAGCAGACGCGAGATGAGTTTTTGGCTTTGGTGGGGAAGGCCTAGGGATGGGTTTGGTGCTGGCTCGCGATTAACGGAGATGTTTCTGGCTACCTTGGTTCCGGTGAGTGCGGCGGCCAGCCCGCCGCACTCCACAAAATGCGCATGACCGCCAGAAACGGCCGTCCCCCTTAGTGGCGTTTTGCGGTGGCGCGGGCGCGGCGCACGCGATCGCGATTGCCACAGGTGCGATCATTGCACCAGCGGCGCATATTTCCCTTGGTGACATCGTAGTAGGCCCAGCGGCAGCCGTTGTTGGCGCAAATCTTGATGCGCTCACGGTCGTGGTGGGTTAGCGTCTCGGCGAGCGACGCGGCAATTCTAGACATAATCCAAGGCCAACCCGAGCGCACAGGAAGGAGTTCCTCGCGAAATCCATTTTGGTGCTGGATGAGTTTCTGGCGGACAGGCACCATGAGCGTGGCATTGAGTGCGCGGACGTCACTTGCGCTAAGAGCCTGGCCGGCGGCGAAATTTTCGGCCACGCCGCGCAGGAACTCACGCAGATGGGCAAGCGCGCGGAGCGGATTAGCAGGCGGGAGCGACTCGGCAAGATGGAAATGACGCAAGAAGCCGGCGAGCCAAAAGCGATTGCAAAGATGGTCGGTCAGATGGCCGAAGCCGTCACGCTCCTGGCTGTTGACGAAATCGAGCCAGGAAAACTGGCTGCCGAATCCCGCGTTGCGATAGTCCTGCAAGGTACGAATCATGGCATCGAGGCAAGCGCGCTTGACCCGTTTCGGAAGGCGCGCTATTCTCGTGTAATGAGCATAGCATATATAGCTCGTTACAAAGCTAGACTCTTCAACCGTGCTCGCGGAGCAGCTTTTCGTGACTGATCGCGCTCCGGTAGTCACTCCGGCTTCAGCGCCCGCTATTGCGCCTCAGAGCCGGAGGCGGTCTCTGCGCGTGCAAGTAGCCCTGGCCTTCTTTGCAATTTACATCATCTGGGGCTCCACGTATTTGGCCATCCGCTATGCCGTCGAGACCATTCCTCCGCTGTACACTGCGGGATTCCGGCACCTCGTCGCTGGTACGATTCTGCTGCTCTGGTGTTTCTGGAAGAAGCTGCGGCCAACGCGCGCCCAGCTGCGCGCCAGCGTAATCATCGGCGCGTTATTTTTCCTCGGTGGGCACGGCGCGCTGCATTGGGCGGAGCAGCGGATCAGCTCAGGATTGGCTTCACTATTGATCGCCACCGAGCCAATTTTTGTTTTCCTGCTGGCGTGCGCGGCGGAAAGACGCTGGCGTGTGAACGCTCGCCTGTTGACAGGGATCGCGCTCGGCTTGGCTGGGGTCGCGCTGCTGTTGGGGAGAAATTCACTAATGACTGGACCGGGCATGATCACCGCAGCGGTGGTTACGCTGCTGGGCGCGTTCTCTTGGGCCTTGGGAATCGTCTATTCGCGGAAGTCGCACCTCTCCGGCCATCCATTGCTGCTTTCCGCGCTTTCGCTGATTTCGGGCTCGCTGCTGTTGTTAATTGCAGGAACGGCCGCCGGAGAAAACCGCGGTTTTCATTTTGCCGAGGTCTCGCACCGTTCGTGGATGGCGCTGGCGTATCTCATTTTATTTGGCTCGGTGATTGCCTTCACCGCATACAACTGGCTGCTGGAGCATTACTCGCCAACGCTGGTGGCGACGCATACGTATGTGAATCCGATTGTCGCGGTGTTACTGGGCTGGCTGTATGCGAACGAAGCGGTAACTTTGAACGTGATGCTGGCCGGAACCATGGTGATCGGCGCGGTAGCGCTAGTGGACCGCGGGATGACGCGCCTAGAGCGGGACTAGTGGGACAGCCAAGCCTGGCAGTCCCCATGGTCCAGAGTGACGTTGCGGTTGAAGCGCAGTCCCTCTCTCACTTCTTGATATCGACCGAGGCTTCGGTGGTTTCCCATTCCATCTTGAGAGTGCAGCCGCCGCCCGCTTGATCGAACGCGATTGTGAAATTTTCAACAGGCGAAGAAAGCTTTGAAACTCTCATGTCGATGCGAGCCAAATCATTGTCGGGTCCGGGATAAGCCGTGCCCCATTCTCCGGTTTTCTTGCTGATCACCAGAGTCCATTTGTCTTCAGCGGGAATGGTGAAGATGCTGTAATTACCCGCGGGGACGGCTTTGCCGCCGACGGTGACATCCGTACCAGTGACGAACGTCGTGGATTCATTGGCTCCGGCGCGCCAGATTTGCCCGTAGGGAACCAAGGCTCCGAAAATCTTGCGTCCCTTGGCGCGCGGGCTGGAGTAGTCAATGGTGATGCTCTTGCCGCCCGCAAGTTTGCATTCGGCTTTCGCCGGTGGGCTGGGACGACCAGACTTGTCCTGAGCGAGAAGTAGGATGCCCGCGACCGTGAGAGTCGCGATCAAAGCGGTGCCGACAATAATTGGTTTGCGCATGTCATGTCCTCCGATGGGGAACTTTATCACGTGACGGAATCGGGGCGGAAGAATTCAGTCCCCTACAAGATTAGACGCACGCATCTTCTATTGGCGAGAGCAGCGCGGAACGGAGGTTGCCTTCGGTCGCGATTCTGACTGCTTTACACTTTTGTTTGTATTGTGTTAGCCTGAATTGGTCGAAGAGAAGAGGAAAAATTCAGGGGACGACGGAGAGGGGCACTTGAG
>Ga0137401_10000225_pt1 | contig 20175 bp, 43 predicted proteins | sample CZOMad1_1_16fung_FD_108286 | JGI IMG/M metagenome (GOLD analysis project Ga0137401, IMG submission 108286) | Vadose zone soil fungal communities from Angelo Coast Range Reserve, California, USA - CZOMad1_1_16fungal (Illumina Assembly) | ecosystem: Environmental > Terrestrial > Soil > Vadose...
AGTGTCGCATCCTGCTTTGCGCCGAGGCCACTTCCCGCCGGCGCACAAAAGCCCCGGGGCCGCCTTTCGACAAAGCCCCGGGGCAACGATGCTGCCTATCTCACTTGCCGCTTACCACACTTCACACACCAACGATACTGGCATAAAATGTCCTTCTCCCATGACCACTTCGTGTACTGATGCCGAAAAGGCCAACACTGCCTAACAACATCTTCCACCTAACTCACTTACCCTTCTCCGCAGCCTCCCGCGCTATCTTAGCCGCTTCCTCCGCAGCCTCTTTAGCCGCCAACTCCTCACACTGCCTCTTGATATTCTCCAAAATCCGCGCCTTCTCTTCTGGCGTCAACTCCACTATCTACCACTCCCATTGTCCCTAACCACTGCAACAATAACACTGCCCGCATCATTCAACTGCTGTCGCTTCCCCAAAGCGACCTCATGAACCCACGGACCATACCGCCTAAGCGTCCGCTCCCTCGTCCCCTTCGTCAGCGTCCACTCCAACACGCTCCACAAATCCGTCATCCTCGAAGTCCTCCAACCTTTGAAACCTATCATCTGCTCGCCCAAACGCTTTCTGGACCTTATATACCGGCTTCTTTGCTGTCCGCTTATGCGGTCGTTTGCTAGTCATCCATATCCAGTTCCTGATACGCGAGCGTAAACATTCCTACACCGCTGTGGTCACATTTGATGTGATTATTCACACTATCCACGACATTGCTTAGCGACGTGAATCCGTGCAAGCTGTATGAATACTGACACTGTTCACCTTCACAGAGTATGTTTCCATCGTCAATATAGAATCCGAAATCCTCGTCCACTTCGATACTCAACAGTGCTTGTCTCCCTTATACATGGTACCACATGCACAACGCTTAAAGGGTGTACTGACAGTCCTTTTCCTCGCTGACGTAACCTGATTGTTACTATACATGATGCGCTGCGACTTAGACAGTTGTGGGGCCAGCGGTTCCTCACTTCCGGGGGCACCCTCATTGAGCATTTGAGCCAGCGACTCTGCGTCATCCCGAGTGCCCTTCCATATGAACTTTCTGACACCCCTCTTAGTCCAGTTCAACAACGGAGTGTCCGGATTCGTGAGTCCATCAAACACACCCCACCATTCCGTCTTATCCGTGCCTATTGCTTTGTAGATGCGCTTGGCACGCCACCTACCCGGCAACAGGATGCGCCACCGGACACACAGGCAGGTGCGCAATGAACGTATCAATCACCGCGCCCTGCTCAACAACACCAAGATCTGCGTGACACAAAGGACAGATGACATCTTGCATGTTAATCTTCTCCTAATACGAAATGTTTATCATCCAACTCGTCTTCGCAGAAACAATTCTCACACCAACATGCCTGTGTTAAACGTGAATGGCAGTCTTCGCAGTTGCATACACAATATCCGTTTACTAAGTGTGGTTCTGCATGTTCACTCATCGTCCCACTTCATTCGGTCTGCCCAGTCTGGCTGGTCCATGTCCATTATACGCTCTGGGTCAAGGGGTCCGCCGATCATCCATTCGGGGGATTTGCTTTCGAGCCAGGGACTGCCGGCAACAGGTAGTGTCGTGAGGGCAGTCCCAACAATATTCGGGGTTTGTCTCTTCGTCTTCCAGTCGAATTTGACTAGTTTGTGTTCCTCTCTCCACTTTCCGGCTGTCCATGCTCGGTGTCGGGCGTAGGCCAATCGGGCGCTCACAAACACACGTAAAGGAACGGAGACCACAGGCACTACTTGCCTTGTCGTACCAGCTGCAATCCATCTATCCCACTCCCTCCGGAACACATGTTCCAGCTCCACTATTTTCCCCTGCGGCACTCCCCGAGTCTTGGGCTTCTCCCCGGGTAGCATGTACAGTCCGCTCTGCACGATGAACATGTCCTCGTGCTGAGTCTCTTCCCACTCTCCTAGTCCTCGTCCGACTGTAAGCGGTCGGGGGGTGGTACAGAACAGTCCGTCAGTTGCGAGCATGAGCACGTCGTTCCCCTGGTCCACTTGCAGGGCAGCCTGAGCAAGGGTGGCTCTACAGTAACTGACAACCAAGCCCGACCAGATGGGGTTAGCAAATACAGGGTGTCCCTTGCTTTGCGCAAGCTTGCCGTAAATAGTTGCGAGAACAATTTTGAGGACCTTACCTTTTCCGCTAGTTTTTCCAACCCGATCACGCTCATCATATAGAGCATAAACCCAATCGAACCACCGACAATCGCAGCGACGTACATATCGATACCCCCGGTCAAGAGTAACATCTGCATGTTGCCTCGCTAATTCCAATTCATGACACCAGTACCACCCATTTCCCTCATGCGGGAAGAGCAGAGTTCCCTTATCGCTTCGCACCGGGAGTGTGTACCAATTTCCCTCACGTTTGTGACGGAAGTGGACGTGGCCAAAATATATCTCGCCTTGTGCGTCAGTTCCTGGCAGCTGATCAATAGACTCCCAGTCCCCATGCAACAGACAGGGCAGTCTCTTGTAATAGGATGCGTAAGCGGAATTGATGTCATACTGCCATACCCTCTTTCCTACTGCTCCGTAAGTGGATGCTTCGAAACGACCGCCGTAGTATGCTGAGTTAGCATCTGTCCACACCCCAACAGGTATTCTCTGCTCAGACTTACGGGGCAATCCTTCCCGTTTAAACACAGCCGAGACGAGGTTACCGGGGCCTTGCCAGGTCCGGGGATGAATGTCGAGTTCCGTACACAGCCGTCTGAACTTATCCATGAGGAGTTCCAGCATGACACATTCAAGTTTATTGTAGTCTCGCTCATACTCTGTGACTGCTCCGAACTCATGTCGCATCTCCTTTCCCTCGGCAATCTTCTCGATCGCCTTTTCGTACTGCGGCTCATCTTCAAACCACTTGCCCAATGCTCTGACAAACGAGCTTTGAAAGAAAGTGAACGTATCATTAATGACGGTCCACTTGCCACCTTTTCGCCTTACCTTGAATTCCTTGTGCGGCATGTAATCAATCTGAAACTGCCCATCCCCGACAGTAACAGGAAAGTACCGTCCACTATGTGTACCATCCTCATACCTGATTGCCCTCTTTTCCCTCTCGAACACTGCCGCCATCTTCGTCGGAACAAGCCGACGTATCATCATAGTGACATCGTAGTCAAAAGCGAACGCCACATAAATCCGGTCTTTCGGTAAATCTGCCAAGAAACCGAAACACTCATACGGGCTTAACGGTGCGCCTGTCTCCAACAGTCTATCACCCGCGCGTAGCATGAGATACTCGTGCACACCATCAATGTCACCACCTTCGCCGTCAACGCCAGCGAACTCGCGCAACACGCGCTTGTCTTTGCGCTCTCCACGACGCATGCGCCGCTTAGTGGACGCGCTCACGCAGCCTCACGACATGTCAAAGTGTAGAGAGTTTGCATGGTACCAATACCACCGTTCGTCATCGTCAGCTACGGCATCAGATGCTGCAAAGTCACGCCTAGTCAGGTGCCCAAACCTGCCGCGAAACTCATCCTGTCCAATAGTGGCACGTAACTCGCCCTGTGTGTTGAACTCGCGAATAGCTCGATACTGCTGTTCCATTCGATCCAGCACGTACGGGTATCCGTACGTCGTAATGTGCGCAACAAGCGACTCACTTGAGTACAAGTCCTCGTAACCCAACCGGTCAACACCCGTCTCCGGTCCAGGTGTGGTGTTAAGTCCCTCTATCTCCATTTCACGTTGCAGATACCTGACGCGCGCCCATCGCGGGTCCGCCTTAACTCCCGTAGGCCGTTCCGGTCCCATGGAGCGCTTCTTGGCACTCTTCACCGCGCGAACTGTGCGCACACGCGCGCGTTCTTGTGCGGCAGTACGCCCCTGTTCGGCCGCTCGTATGTACTTTAGTCGCGTGCTAGGTGCCCAGCCGTAGAAAGTCTCCGGGGTAACTCCGATAGCTCGCGCGAAGACGCCAACGTCCCGCTGCACCCCCTTGGGTTGTGCAGCGACGTCGCCGGACCGCGCTTGACGTGCGGCTTTAGCCAGATTTTGTAATGACCTACGCGGCATGGTATGCTCCTAATGCTTCCGCGAGAGGCACTGGCAGGTAGAGCATTCTATTGCTCCCTCCTTTGTGTCTAGTGGTGGTAGTGAGGGATCGATTGCCTGTCTCTCCCTCACTGGGTTGGGTTGCTCGCCCCTCTGAAGAGCGCTGGCCCCCGGTATCCGACCGGGGGCCAGTGCTATGTTTCAGGACAGGTAGTAGATGAGGGCACTGACTTTTTTGCCATCCACGACGCCATTAAAGTCAGACACTCGCAGCCCGTGACGGGCAAGGATGGTGAACTGTCCACCGCTCGGGGACTTGGTGAAGTCGGGGACGTCAATCTTTTCCCCATCTTCTCCGTTCATCTGACCCGCCTGCGAGAAAGAAGACCAACCCTGCCATTCCCTGCGGAATGGGTCTTCCCCTTCACCAGCTTCGCCCACGTTAATCATGCCCGCAGAGTGCAACAGTCGAACAATGTCCCGACGGACACCCGTAGAAGAGTCATTGAACACCACGCGCTCTTCCGGCATGAACGGGAAGTTCTGCACATCCGTCACACCTGGTACCCACCCGCGTCCTACAGCTTCTGCGCACGCCTGGGCATCACCCACTACGCATTCACAAGACACGTAGTCCGGCGACGCATCACCCGGCCGAAAAGTCACCCGAGTGATAACGAAAGGAACACCAACAAGTCGAGCCTTTTCCTTTTCAAGCTGTGACTCATCCACCACGAAAGTGGCATTATCCACAAGGTCCCGATAGGACAACTGTCCGATGGGCCTGTTGACAAGTTCAGTCACGCGGACCGCCTCTCTGAAGTGACCCGAAACACCAGCGTCGGGCCCAAGACGGAGCATACCACACCCTGTGATCATGAGATAATGGCAGGTGGGAGGGTGTCTCAGGGTCGCTTCCCGAGAGCGACACTACGGACCGGGGACACCTTCCCACCTTTCTATCCATTCCGGTCCGTTATGGGAGTGTTACAATGACTGTTTCTGCGAAGTTGGCTGAAGTGTTGCACAAGCTGATTGATCACGTTCCGTGGCGCGAGGAAGCTGACAAGACCAATGCCCACCAGGTCCTGAACGACGAAACCACGGTTGACACTGCTCCGGTGTCCGAGGATGTGGAGTCCCTCAATGAGTGAAACCACACTCCCCGAGACTGCGGGTATGACTCCTCGTGACCACATCGTTATCGATGATACTCCCGTGTTCAAGGAATTCGCGTCTAAGGCTGACGTCGACAAACTGACTGCCACAGTAAACGATTTACGGGATGGACTTGTCACTGTCTCGCAGCAACTCGCGTTCCTGATCGAGTTGGACCAGGGCACCCAGAACGGTGTCAGTCAGATTCTCCAGTTACTCGGGGCAGTGCAGCAGATGGCAATGAGCATGGGCGGTGTCAAGGGCGCAGCCATCCGAGCAGTGGCAGGTAAGTTCATGAACGGAGAAAAGGAATGACGAACCCCACTCCCCCCGACGAGGCAGCCACTAAAGCCAAGTTCAAGACCTACATTAACGAGGCCCTCGACGAGCGCGACAAGGCGGCAGCAGAGAAAAAGGCAGCAGACGACAAGGCGGCCGCCGACGAACTCGCAAAGCGTCCCCAGAATCCCCTTGACGACCCGCTTGGTTGGCTTAAGCAGTTGGTTGGGTTCTAATGACTACCTCCCTAATGGATGAACTCATGGCCGCACCGGATGAACCCGAAAGGGTTGATTCGCTGTTTGGTCCCGCCATTACGGAGGATGACGACGGTCCCAAGCTCACCCGTGAACCCAGGGTGCGCCGACCGCGTCGCCCCCGCGCTCCGCGCCTGGACCCAGATACAGGGGAACCGCTTCCCCCGCAAACTCGGGCCCCGCGTAACGCGAAACTCAACGAAGACCTACTCGAATTCACAGTGGTCTTCGCGTCCAGTCTCTCCGCCATCGCACCCACCGCAGCTGGTGTTCTGGTAGCCCGAGCCGAAACCATCTCCAACGGCCTCACCAAGCTAGCCTCCGGACACAAGCGCACCACAGCAGTACTCAAGTCAGTAGTGTCCGTAGGCGCGATGACAGAGACACTCACCACCATCGTTATGTTCGTCGCAGCACTAGCCGTTGACTTCGGTCGACTGGACGCCAGTAGTCCGGTCCTCGACAACATCGGCTATGCCGAAATCGTCCGCGACGACAAGGGCAAGCTTCAACGTGACGCCCGAGGCATGGTAGTCAAGGACAGTCACACACTCCGCGACATCTACAACACCATGCACGACGTAGAACCCGAAGACGTGCCGCCAGCACAGCCAACACCCGGGCCAGTCTATTCCCCTGTCACCGGTACCGGCGCAACGAAGATGCCACCAATGAATTGGGTGCCCAAGTAGATGCCTTTGCCTGCTCGCAGTTCCCGTCAGTTGACGGCGGTCGACGCCCCGGATAATGAGTATCCGTGGCGTGATTGGGCTGCGGTGCGCGCACAGGTCAAAAAGATGTGGCAACCGGAGAACAGTCCACATCACAGCATCATCGGCTTGACCCGTTCTGGTAAGTCATATCTCGCCATTAACGGCATCCTCGAAATAGCAAAGTACGACCGCGTGCTGATCGTAGACACCAAGGGAGACGACCACTCCACCAACGTAGGTCGAGTAGTCAAGTCACTCCCCAAACACACGTGGTACAGCGCTATGGGCCGTCGACAGGACGGACCATACGAGAAGTGGTATCGCATCATTGCGCCCAAGAACAGGGTGCAAGCGAACGCTATCATCGGGGAAGCACTCGACAATGCCTACGACGAGGGTGAGTGGGTTATCTTCTTTGATGAGACATGGGAAGTCACCGACAGCATCGGAAATGATGGCCTCGGTCTTTCCTCTATGTGTGCCCGGTTATGGCGAAAGGGCGGATACCGTGGAATATCCGTTGTTGCGGCTACTCAAACTCCTGTCGCCGTTCCTCGCCTCTTTTACGATCAGGCATCCTTTGCTTGGATTGGGCGCATTCGTGACGAGGAACGACAGAAACGTCTATTGGAGATTGGCGGTCTCTCCAAAAGGGATCTTCCCGTCTTGTCAACTCTCCGAAGACAACAATGGTTACTTGCTGCGGATAACGGAGAGTACTTCGCTCGAACAATCGTTAAGTGAGGTGTCGTTATGGAGTGCATTTGGATGACTCAACTGAAGTACTGCGAGTGTAAGAAGTGCGTTCTACGCCGCGAAGCTCACTTGGCTATGTTACGAGAGTATAGGCCGTTTCGAAAGAAGGTGACAAAGTGATTGGTAATCTGATTGGTTTCATTGAGCTTGGTGCGATTGTGCTCGCATGGATGCTCATCTGGAACTTCCTTGTCAAGGGCGTTACTGCTCACCACGCAGACAGTCCCTGGGCTCAGGGTCTGGCCGCAGCTTTCCACGCGTAAGGAGAATAAGTCCTCATGGCTCTCATGACCGAGGGTATCAATACCCAGACAGTCACCGTCGCAACCGAAGTGGTGCTCGCGACGAACGGTGTCAATCCCGACGCTGTTCCCGCCGGCACCACGACAGTCATTTCCGGAACAGTCGCTATCGCGACTGGCACTGGTGGCACGACCGTCGCTCTCCGTATCCGTCAGTCGGGTGTGGTCGGTGGCGCCGTAGTTGGCCCGGTGTTCACGTTCCCGGCGCAGACTGCGAACTCGGCACAGGTGTGTCCGTTCTCGTGGACTGACTTTGCGCCTTTGGGCACTGGTCAGTACTGCGTGACCCTGACTTTCACTGGTAACACAAGCGCTGTTGTCAATTCCAACATCATTGTGCAGCTTGACGCTGGGATGCTGAACGACTGATTGACTGTTTTACCTGGCGTCTTCCGTAGTGCGCCATAGTGACTTAACACCGGACACAGAAAGGTGTTGCCGCTATGGCAATGTCCACCCTTCAGTCTGCGAATCCGGCAATGGGTACTGTTACCCGGCGTCCGCAGACTACCGCCACCCCGGCGCAGACTAGCGGGGTTCCCTTTGCGCGACTGTCGCGCAAGGGCCAGATTCAGGGACCCAGTACTTCCGGCTTTACCATGGGTGGTTTGTGGACCCCCATTATGAAGCCCGTTGGTGGCTACCTTCGTGGTCTCAACTTCTACATTTCCGCCACTGGTGGCACTAACACCACCACTACCGCTTCTGCGGACGCGCCGTACAACATCGTGCAGAACCTGTATCTGCGTGACCCGTTCGGTCAGCCCATCATCCAGTCTGATGGGTACAGCCTGTTCCTGATTAACCTGTACGGTGGTCAGGTAGGCACGCTGAACTTTGGCAATGCTCCGGCTGCGCTTCCCTCCTTCCAGACCATCACACCTACCACCGGCAACTTCAATCTCCGGCTGTACATTCCGTTGGAGCTTGACTCGTCGGGGTACTGCTCGCTGCCGGACATGAACGCCGCTTCGCAGCCGCAGATTCAGGTGCAGACCAATACCAGTGCCACTGTCTTCGGCACCCACTCTGGTGGCGCGGACCCGACACTGACCATGGTTTTGGATGAGCCTTTCTGGATGGCTCCCATTGACAACCCGGCTGCCGCACCCGCTGATGTTGGTTCGTCGGCCCAGTGGTCCGTGTCGCGCGCTGCCCAGGGTGTTGGTTCCGCCCAGTTCTCGCGTATCCAGCTTCCCCGTGTCGGCACCTACATTCACACCCTTATCCTCGTGTTGAGGGACAGCACCGGTGCCCGTATTGACGCGTGGCCGACTGCTGACCTTGGGCTGTGGTTTGATGGCGTGCCCGTGCTGTTCGAGTCGTTCCAGGAACGGGCTGACCAGATCTATACCCAGTTCGGCGTTCCTCGTCCGACTGGTGTGCTGGTCTACACCTTCCGGGATAGCATTCAGTCGTTCGTGTCGAACGGTGACACCTATGACCTTCTCGCGCCGACCACTCCCGCTACGTTGCTGGAAATCTCTGGTACTTTCGGCACGATCACTAATGGTCCCGCTACCATTCAGGCCATCACCGGTGAGCTCTTCCCCCAGGGTGGTATCCCGTACACCCACCTTGCGATGTAAGGAACCTAGCGCATGGTATGGGAATTTCGTTCCCCTGCCTGCGGACGATTGGAGTACTGGCCAATGGCAGGAATTGCGGCCGGTGTCGTGACCGAGGCACAGGTGGAGGGACTTCCTGGTCCCCCTACTTCTACTCAGCTTGCGCTAGGTCAACCGGCAACGTGGACGTACATTTGGGTGATCCTGAGCTTTATCTACTTGTTCGGGATCTACATGGGCATGATTAACATTACGAGGAAGCGGTGAACTAATGCTTGGCAGTGGAAACTTTTGGGTCGGTTTGCTTGTTGGTGTCGCACTGGTGTGGGCATACCACAAGTGGGGCAAGCCCTCTACCGGTCAGTGAGGTCAGCCGTGAGGATTGCGGTAGTCGTTGGCTTTAGCGTCACATTCCTTGGCGTGGTGGGTGCCTTTGTTGTGCTGACACTGGCTAGCAAAGACACCACTCCGCTTGTGATGTTCGCATCGGGTGCCGCTACCTCACTGCTGCCCCAAATGCTGAACTACCTTAAAGCTCACGACACTTCGCAAGACGTGAAGGCTCTACAAACCGACATGGCCACAGTCAAGGACCAGACTAACGGACCATTGACTAAAATGTCGGAACAGGTCCAAGCTATTGTGGAGACCGTGAAGAACGGAGAGAAGACTTAATGCGCGGATTCTTTAATCTCGCGGTGCTCATTGTCATGGGTGTGATGCTGGCAGACCTTGTCATCCCATCACACGTCAGTGGCACCAACGCACTGTTCAACGGTGTCGGCGGACTGTGGAAGACTTCCATTAACGGGATGCTGGGCCAGACCGGATAAGAGGTGAAGCATGGCGCTTTCTCGCGGTATCCCCATTAGGCGCGGCACCTCGTCCCAGGTGCGGTCTATTCAATCCTACTATCCTTTCTACCCACCGCCCGTCATTGACGAGGACGCCACTGACCACACTGGTTATGCCGGCTTCGCTCAGGTGCCCATGGGCCGAGTTGACGAGCGAACGGACAAGGGTATTGTCGACCGTCACAACCAGCGGTGGGGCGAATTCTCGCGCTTCACCCACGGTAACGTGATGCGGCAAGGTGTGTTCCACATGCGCGGGACTGGGCAAGTTGAGTCGACCATCTTTCAGATGTTCACCAACATGCCCTCCATTGCACAATTCAACAATTGGCTTTACCGCGCGGCCAAGGGCTACCCGCAGAACCTGGGCTTGTCCGAGAAGGTGCCCACACTTCCCAAGGAAGCACTGGGCAGCACGCCGAACGGTGCCATGCAGCCACGTCAGCAAATCACTAGGAACATCTTCACCAAGCGGTCCTTTGTGACTGCGAAGACTGTTCCGGCACAGCCGCAGGCGAGGTGACATATGGCTGAAGAGAACGAGGGTGGTAGTGGGCTGAATCTTCAACGGAAGATCGGCCCCCTACCCCTCTATGCCTGGGTGATGATTGCCGGCGGTGTTGGCCTCATCATCTTTAAGCTGATGGGTTCCAAGGGTGGTAGCACCACGGGAACGAGTGGTGCCGGTAATCAGTTCAGCTCTACCACCACGTCGACTAACCCGCAGACGGGTGTGTCCTCGTCCTACACTGCAAGCGGCAACGGCTACTTGCCCGGGAGTCTGACTTTCCAGGCCGGACCGATGCCGTACTCCGGGGGTGACATCTACATCAACACTCCTGCACCTACTAACACCACCACTCCGGGCGGTCCACCTAATGAGGTATACAATCCGGGTGGTGCAGACGCTGGACCTGAAGGTGGCGAAACATTCGGGCGGACAGAGATTGCCGCGATTCAGAAGCTTGTCGGCCAGTACGGGTACACACAGAACATTGTGGACGATGTACAGGCTGCATACAATGCGGAAGTCACGAAGAATGGGCAGAACATTGCCGACGCACAGCACTACTCGTGGCTGGGCCCGGGTAACGTGCAAGCCATTCCACGGCATCTCACAGCCCAGAACCAGATCACTACCGGACTGCCCAACAACCCAGTGTGGGGGCAGCCCTCACCGCAAGCAGTCACGAACAATCCGACAGGAACAGGGTAATGGCACTCGAACTACGTAACAACAGTTCGACCGGCATTGCCTTTCTGGTCTCTGCCGGCATCGTGTATGAGATCATCGCTGCCGCGTGTTCATCTCCGCAGACTACGGAGATCAATGCGTCGTCGCGGGCCGACACCCTTATGAAGTGGGTGTACATCGGACTAGTGCAGGCTGCGGTGTTCATTGCTGCGGCTGCACTGTTCGATAGACAACAGCGGGTGGCTATCATTGCGGGCGGTGCGAGTGCTGGAATCCTAATGTGGATCCAGTACTACCACGCGCGAGAAGCTGGGCTGAGCTCCAACCAGCCCGGAACGGAGAGCTACTAATGCGACTTGCGGTAGCAGCCTTTACGATAGCGTTAGGGTACGCTCTGATCTACTACGCTATTGGGCTGTTCTGGAACTACTTTCCCAATGCTGCGGTTCAGTCCAATCAAGGTGACGCTACAGCTGTTGACTTCTACTCGATTGGTCAATTGCTGGGCGTTACTAAGATCACTGACACTGCTACCGCACATGTGCCATTCGGTGCGACTGCCGCTGCGAATGCTAGTTCTACTGCGCCCGCGTCTAACACTGGACAGCCGGGGGGAGGTGTACAACTGGTATGAATGGACAGCGAGTGCTTGCTGTTGAGTTCGCCGTGCTTATCGGCGTGGCTAGCTGGGCTGCCATTAAGAAGAAGTACTTCCCGTGGCCACCTACTGTTGTCAAGACTGCTGTGTTTGTCAGTCTGTTGGGTGTGGTGTCTGTCGCTAGTGACGAGCTTGCGGCATGGTTGGGTGCTGGGTTCATTGTCGCGAACCTTGTCCGGACTTATCAGGGCAACAACCCATATATGGGTGGACTGCCTGTCAATGCTGACGGTACGTCTACTGGACATGGACTGTTGCAGTGGGGCGGGAAGACTGCCCAGAAGCGGGCATTGCAGCCTAATCCGCCTGGTACCACTCCGGTCAGTCCTGTCAACCCGGGCCCGGGTCTTGGGCCTACCAAGCCAATCGTGTAGGGGAGGTAATCGTGGCACTGTCATATGCGCAGTTGGAAGGCTTGTGGATTAAAGCGGGCGGTGATCCATCCGTTGCATCGATTGCTGCCGCGATCGTCTACCCGGAATCCGGCGGGAATCCTAGTGCTGTTGCTGCCATGGATCCCAAGGGCGACGGGACTTATCAGTCTGCTTTTGGGTTGTGGCAGATCTCTAATGGGACGCATACCCCACCTTCACCTAATTGGGCTGACCCGTTGACTAACGCACAGCTCGCGGTGGGTAAGTACAAGGGGGCTGGGAATCGGTTCACCCCGTGGGGCACCTATGACACAGGGAAGTACCGGGCATACTTGCAGAACAATGTTGCCCCGGATATGACTGCCGGCGGTGGTGCTGGGAATGGGTCCTCTGCCAACCCGACGCTGGCTAGTAGTACCCCGTCGCTGACTGATCCTAGTACGTGGTTCACTCCCGTGTATGAGCAGATCTATAACATGGGCAACTACGCTTTCATGTTGGGCGTGTTAGTGAGCGGCGGGTTGTTGGTGTTGGTGGGTTTGCTGCTGTTGGTGAGGGGAGGGGATCCGGTTAGCACTACATCTATGGTTGTGCAGACTGGTGTTGGCCTTATCCCCGGGGAGTCTGCTGTGGCGCAGGGTAGGCGACAGAACCGAGAACGGCTTGCCCGTAATGAGCAGGATCGGTTGAATAGGAGGGTTGAGCAATGAGCTTTATTGGCGACATCACCGCACGTCTTAACATGCGCCTGGCGTCGAACATGTCTGCGTTTACACCAAATGTGGAAGTCATGTCTACTGACGACTATCATGCATTGGTGAACTTTCCAACGCCGTGGACTTCCCGGATTCAGACGCCGGTTAGGAGGGTTCCGCCTGGAAAGAACTGGTCCGGACAGGAAGCGTGGTATCCGGAGACTTACGGTGGTCCGGGAGGTGTTACGTGACTCGGTTGATGTACGACAGTGTGGTGCCTGCGTACATTCCGGTCACTGCACAGTTGGTTGCCGGGTATGTGGATGGCCGGTACAGGTGGAGTGCCACTGATTGGGCGCGCTTCCCTTTCAGTGTTAAGGTTCCTATTGCTGTGTTTCCGACAACTAATGACGGGGTTGTACTTGACGTTGAGCTTGGAAATGCTACTCCCGATCAGGCACCCGGATGGGTGTCAATGCGGCGGAGAAACGGAGTGGATCCCACCGTCTACTGCTCAGAAGGAGTATGGGGAACAGTTCGGGCGGCTTTCCGGCAGCATGGTGTTGTGGAACCGCACTACTGGGTTGCTGCTTATCCCGGAGAGGGAATCATCGTGCCCGCTGGTGCAGTAGCACACCAGTACACGGACACGGGTAAAGTCGATCTGAGTGCAGTCAATGATTACTGGCCTGGTGTTGATTGGAGCGATGGAATGGGTACGTGGTTCAAGTATGTGAGTGGCGCGGGTGTCACTAATACTGGGTACCTGTTGGAGTCAGGCATGTTTTACGGACTGCCTATGCCGCCCACCGTTCAGTATGTTGATTTGAACGTTAACGGGCAGGCTGACGCGGATGCTTATTGGACTGACTTGACTACGCATTATGTCAAGGCGGAGACTCGGGGGCCCGCCGGTGGCTAAAGTATCCACGCGAGATTGGGTGTACCTGGCAGTCTCTATGGCCGCTAGCTACTACCTGATCCTTGCGCAACGTGGGGATGATAGTGATCTGGAGCTGCGATTGCTTCACTCGTGCGTTAACGCGTGTCGGTGGCTACGACGCAAGGCAGGTAAGGCAGAAGCGTACTTTATGGATGCCCGGGATGATGCCCTTGAGAGGTACCAGTGCTGATTAAGCTTGGACTTGACGCTGAAGTCGACATCGCTACACGCGATGAGATGAATACCGGGTTGGACGATGCGCTGAAGAAGAACCGTGCGCCTCGCCCCATGCTCATCTCTGTCATCGGGTCTAGTACCCAGTTAAACACCAATGCGGGCGCAGGTGGCGGTAATGGTGTCGTGACTTTTGGACATCCACCGGCTGGGAAGATCTGGAATATTCTGTCGGTGACGTTGATGGGAGATGATGACACTACTACTGTGGCTGGTAAGGGCGCGCTGTACGTGGATTCGGAGACTCAGGCGTTGGGCCTTGCTAACCTGCGGATGCCTGGACTGACTATCCCGTCATTTACTTTTATCACTCGGCAAACGTTGTGGGCTCACTCCAGTGGAGATGTGTGTCTGAATCTCACGGGTGTTGGCGGTACTGCTCGGGTGAACGGGGTGCTGGGTATTGCTGAGTATCATGAGACTGACATTGGCGCACGTACTACTAGGTGAGGCACCATGCAGTGGGTGTACAGCGGCATTGCCAACGCTGCCGGAACGGCGGTCATTACCATCAATGACACGCCTTCCGGCATGCAGCGTATAGTTGCGCAATGGTCCAATGAGACTTCCGTGTTCCGGGTAGGCTCCACCTGTACAGTGAGACGGGATGGGCGGTTTGTAACCGGATCATCGTTAGGGTCTGGGGACACTGCATTTGGGCCTCCCGCTATTGTGCTTGAGAGTGTCACTGTGTTGACGTTCACGTTTGGTGGACTGACTGCGGGAGACGAAGCTATAGCAACGCTGTTTGGTGTCGAGAGTCAGTGGCAGTCTGCGCCCGACCCCAACATTGTGGTGTGACATGGTTGCATATCAGAACCCTATTGTTTTCTTCCTGGTCATTCCGACCAATGCCACTACAGGCGCGCGCATTGTATTGGATGGAATCAATGGGTTCTTGTTGGTGTACGATGCCAATAATGCATTGATTGGGTCTATTGCTGGACGGGATGGGACGGACTCGCTGGGTAACCCTGTGTTTAGGGGACTTGTCGACTATGATCATACCAACAAGTTCATTGCCACACAGCTTGACCAAGGCGAGATTCGTTTCCTTTATTTGAACTACGCTGTGGGAAGCTATATTCCGGGTGCGATGGGGCCGACTAACCCGGGTGCTTCCACTACGGCCCCGGGGGCATTGCAGATAGCTTCACCATCCCTGAATGGCGATCATCGGGCAGTCATAACGTTGGATGGCACTAGCATTGATGGGACTGCCACGCCTGAAGTGCTCATGCTTGCTACTGATGGGACACAGCTTGAAGTTGCGATTCAAGGGATACTGACTACCTTTGGATTCTCGGGATGGAATGACGTATCTTTCGCCGCTAACTGGACTAACTTTGGCAATGGGTTTGGCAATGTTCGCTACCGGATTATTCCGGATGGGTTCATTGCCATGCAAGGGATGGCCATGTTTACCGGCGGGGCTACGGGTGCGTCCATTCAGCTGTTCACCTTTCCGGTCGGGTTTAGGCCTGATCGTAGTATCAATATGGGATTGCAAGACTCGCCAGGGACTACTACTAACCCGGCTACGTTTACGTTCCAGTTTGGCACTAACGGGGTTGTCAGTATTACTAACTTTGCTGGCACCATCACGAGTGGACACCTGTTCTCATTTGAGGGACTGGCATTCTCTGTATCTTCGGCCACTACACTCCCGTAGCCGTTGTCAGCCTGTGTCCTCATCGTTATCGTTCTGTGACCTCGGGCGCCCGCGACTGCTGTAGAGTTCTACTTGTCAGGGAAGCGGAACACAGGAGACACAGTGGACACTAACAGAGTTAACATCACCGGTACTGGCCAGATCTATGTCAACGGCGAACTGTGGGCCACTTGGTGCCAAACGAGGCGCGGCACGTACACCGTACAGCCATTCGAGTTCTTCAAATGCACCGGACTTGTGGGCTACGCAGGAATCCGTGACTTCGTCCGGAAGTTTTACGTGAAGCCTGGCGTCTAATCTCCTCTCGGACGAAACACCCTCCGGGGTGTCCACGGTGTGAGCAACCGTGCTGATGAGTCCTAAGGAGACATAGTGACTATCTCGGTCAAGTACCGCACCCACCTTCACCAACTTCCCATTGCGACCGTCAACGAAACATGGGAACTGCTGACGGATATGCGGGTCCAGAACAGTGACAGCGGCGAAGACTACGTGCGGATGATTACCGAGGTCATCGACGCCTACATGGCAGAAATCATGGACAGGGCGGATGCGGACAACCGACGGGTTGACGTGATGCGGTCCGCGTTTGGTGGGAAGGCCGAGCCTGCGGCTGGAACTAGTGCCTGGGATTACGTGACCAAGACATATGAGGCTGACTGCTTGCATTGTGGGCTGGACATTCACCAGGTACTGGTCAAGGGCAACCGGCTGGTGTGGGCGCATGTGGGTGCCGAGAACGAGCGCTGTGTGTGACGTTTCACGTGAAACACTGCTGGGCGAAACCGCGTGAGCGGTCCACGGTAGAGCAGCCGTGCTGAAGAGCCCCGGGAGACAGGCCATGTGCAGTGTGTGTGATGAGTTGCTTGACCAGATCTTAGAGAACGCTGTGATGTATCGGAACGTGCTTCGCAGCATGAGCGCTGACGAGCTGAATCAGCGGTACGCCGATATGAGTGGAGAGACCGACCTGGACGCGGTTGCGGTGCGTCAGGACATCATGAACGAGTTGCACGGGCGCGCCGATATGGAGAATGAGCAGCGGTAAGTATGGTATGCTTCGCGGGACAGTTCGGCACCGGGAGGGAGGGTGTCGAGCTTCCCGCGTAGAGAGGTATCCGGTGACTGACGGTCAAGAACAGCAGCCGAACATGGGTGTTGCTGCGGATGTTACGCAGCGGCCGGACGGATCGTGGTGGGTGACTGTGTCGTTCGTGACAGAGCTGAACATGGTCACCTTGTGGTTTCCGGACTACGTTGCAGAACAGTTTGCGAGCAATCTAGTTAAGGCGGTAGACGATGCCTCGCGGAGTGCGAAGCGCAAAAACAGTGGACTCATCGTCCCCGGTCAATGAGGAGAACAAGGATATGACTGCCACGCTTTTCGGTGATGTCGAGTTCGTTGATATCAAGTCGTACGGCAAGCCGCATGTGCGGGTTGAGGTTCCCACCGCTGTGCTGGCCGAGTTGAAGGCAGCGCAGGAGAAGGGGCGCTACGCGTTCTGGGCCGTGAAGGACCCTGCCCAGTTTGAGGTCATGGCGAATGTGCTGCGGTCCGCCGGCGACCTGTTGGAAGACGCTTCCGTGCTGGTCAAGCCCGTGATTCGGGAGGACGGTAATTTCCATGTCGTCACCGACATCGCTGCCAGCACCCACATCCGGGCCACAGTCGCCAAGCGTCGGGGATTCCGAGCCGCCAAGTCAGATGCTGCTGAGTGAAGTAGTTGCCGAGCTCGCCCCGCGTACCATCGTGTACGCGGGGCTCGGCCTCCCGTGCGATGCGTGTGGCCGTCCGGCAGTGGAGTTCGCACATCTGGCGAATGGGCACGTGTACGGTAGACACAAGTGTGGTTCTCGGGAGTGGATGTGTCGGATACAATAGGACGCTGGTATGAATACCAGGTTGACGGGTATATGCATTTAGTTAATTGGGTCGGCGAGTCTCGGGACTTGCGGGTGTGCGACTCTGCAACAGTGACCGTTAAGCGGAGGTTCCGCGTTGGTGAATACCCGGATCTGATTCCCTACTGCCAGGGGTGTGTGCGAAAGGTGTTGGAGGTGACAAAATGATCTGGATCAACGCGGTACTGGTCGGCACGTATTTTGTGTTCGTCGGAATTGCCATCATCGTGGAAAAACGTATCCAGGATTCGAAATGAACGTATACGGACTGCTGCGAGAACTGGTCGGCAAGTCGACCATGAATGAGGGACTCAACAGGGACAGCCTGGCATTGCTAGAAGTGCTGGAAAGAATGAACGCATTCGGCACCTCCGGTAGTCAAGATGTCACTGCGCACGTACACAACCAACAGTGGGTACGCAGCGCGAAAGAACGTAAATGCACGGTATGCGGCATGCTGGATTTAGACCAGACAATCCCGAACAGTGAACGCAGTAAGCATTACGATCCGATCAGAATGGGCTGGTTCTACGATGAGTAGTGTCCGAATGTGTGACCGATGCGGTCGAGTCTTCAGCGAGAAAGAGGACGGCTGGGAGACGGGTCAGGTTAACAAGCGGGTCACGGACCCCAAGACTAACGAGTCCCGCATCATGAGTGTGGCGATCGACTCGTGTGGCGACTGTGGTACCATGACCGTGCCTGTTGTGGACGGTGTCTCCCCGGAAATCCGGGCAGAGATCCGCAAGGCAATCCGAGACACAAAGACGGAAAAGTAGGGAAGGATATAGCAGATGGCGAGCGACTTCAAAGACATCATCCGCCAGCAACAGTGGTTCAAGGATGAGGTTGAACAGGCAGCAGAAGCGCGAGCAATGGAGATGCTGGGAGGGCTACTGGACGCGGGAGAGGAGAGGGACGCGGTAGTCACCAGCACTAAGGTGGTCGAAAAGGTGGCACCTAGGACTGTGCCTGCCGTGGAAAGCGGGAAGACCAGCGGCGGCTACACCGCGCGCTGGCACAACAAGAGCGGTCAGGCTGGCGGTGATAGGGCATTCTATGCGGTCGGACCGCACGGGGAGAACCTGGAAGTCGAAAAGGGTGCCAAGCGCGACAAGTACAACTCGTGGTGGGACTACCGCGTCAACGGACAAAAGATTGGCAAATGCTACTCCGCGAAAGACGCGAAGCTGTCCGCCGAATACGCCGTGAACAGGAAGGCAGGCAAGTAATGCACATTACACTCGCCATGCTTGAAGATCTTGACGCATGTTCGCAACAGCGCAACCTGTTCAACCGGCTATTCCCAAACGGCACAGACGTCACAGTCGAACTGTGCGAACAACACTCCGACCGCTTCGACTGGCAATGGGCAGCAGAAAACTTCCTTACCGAAGAATCAGCACTGGTAGAATACGACAATCTCACCGATGCCGCATTGACGGAATACGGCAATGTCAGCGTTGCCGCTCAGGAAAAGTACATCGAAAGCACCGCTACAGCAACAGCAGAGTACGATGCAGCTGTTGATGCCGCACGCACGGAGTACCATAAAGTCCCACACCGCACCAGTTGGCCAACGTACGACAAGGCCTTGGAAGTTGCACACCAAAAGCATCGATTAGCCGTTGCTCCCGCCAAAGCGGAGTACGACAACGTCTGTGTTGCCGCACAGGCAGTGTACTATAAGGTCTGTGCTGCCGCGTGGGCTAAGGCATTTCTGAGCCAGCATGAGCGGTAGACACCGTAAGGAAAATGGCGGGGCACGCTGGCCCATCGACCAGCCGGAGACACGCACGGGAAAAGGAAAGCACGTGGCTAAGGGCGAGATTGAACCAGCGGGATCGCAAGACAAGGCGGCTAAGGAAGCTCAGGAGAAGCGGACTCAGCAGAGAAAGGCAGATATTGAGGAAGCTAACCGGATTGTTCCCGACGACAAGAAGGGCAAGTAATGGCAGCAGGTGAGTTCTATGGTGGACAGTATCCGTTCCGGTATGATTACATGGGCGCATATCCGCATTCGCTAAACTCTAGTTCACTTCAGAAGGCCGTGAACAACAAGATTGCACAGAATAGCCAGTACGGAAAGGTGGGTCCGATTGTGGACAGGCAGTATCAGGTTCAGGTGATTGTGCAGGCTGTGAATGTGGACCGGGAGGGTAGTGTGGTGGGCGGTCCTAAGGTGTTGCTCACTAGTCAGGTGAATGACAACGATCTGGGCACTGCGGTTGGTGTCGCTGTGGCGGCTGTGGAGAAGTTCACCACGGATAGCAATAGCTGATGCCTAAGCGTCAGACTCAGCATCCCGTGCCGGAGCCCGTGTGTGGTGATGTCAGTCCTTGGGGTGAGTCGTGTCAGCGGACTAGGGGGCATGACGGTAAGCACAATAGTTCGGGAAGGAGTTGGGATTGATTCAGTTATTGCCCAGCATTGAGGATGCCAGGCTTATTAGAGATGCGTTGATTGCGTACCGCGATAATGGGGATCCGTGGTCAGAGGAGCAGTTGGATACGTTTACTGCGCTTATCGAGAACATAGCTCGAAAGATTCGCGAGGGAAGTAGGGCTTTCAACAGGTATCGTTTGTGA
>Ga0137401_10000226_pt1 | contig 20142 bp, 46 predicted proteins | sample CZOMad1_1_16fung_FD_108286 | JGI IMG/M metagenome (GOLD analysis project Ga0137401, IMG submission 108286) | Vadose zone soil fungal communities from Angelo Coast Range Reserve, California, USA - CZOMad1_1_16fungal (Illumina Assembly) | ecosystem: Environmental > Terrestrial > Soil > Vadose...
ATCTGCATTTGGTGGAGATCCCCGGGTTACCGCTGAGCCGAGTCAGGTTCATGGCTGAACCCGATCAGCCGGCGTGGGACTATCCGAGGCTGTACGTGGATGGCTCGTCATGGTTGTGGAAGTACGCGCTAGATGTCGTCGCTTCCGAACCTGGCAACGAGTTGCCCTGCCCTGATGGTGGCGTCTGTGGCCATTCCTGCCAGCAAGTATGTTTCCGTGTCCGGTCCTGCGGGCCCCTCTCCGGTGTCTACCCGAACGATCAGTGGCCATCCCAGATTAGAGAGGCCCACCAGTGACCAGTCTGCCGCCGATTGACCGTGACACCGCGCTGCGACTCCTCGAAAAGCAAGTCCGGTTAGCAGGCTTCGACCACGTGTACGAAGCCCACGACAACGTCTGCCAATATGTTGACGGCGGTCAACCCGACTGCCTGATCGCCCGCGCCCTCCACGACTACGGTGTACCCGTCGCAGTGATGGCAGAGTGGGACACCCCCAACCAGGAAATCCGGCAAGCATGGCAGGTGTTCAATCCTGGATTCCTCACCCTTGCCGCCGTGAAAGTGTTTGAGGTCGCGCAAAACAAACAAGACGCCGGACAGAGTTGGGGTCGTGCGGTAATCGCTGCCCGCAACGCCATGAACATGGGGCTGGCATGACCGTCACACTCACGCTCGCTGTCGGCGACAGATTCTGGCTGGACGACTGCGACTACGCCTACACGGCACTCCGGATCACAGCTGACTCTGAAGACGGCGAATGCTTCTACGTGGTCACGGACTGGTCGGACCCGCCGATGCTGGTGTGCGCGGAAGACGTGGTGGAGATTCTGCGGTGACCCTGTACCACTACACCTGCGATCACGGCCGAGCCGGACTCGGCGCTAAGGGCGAACTCATCGCCCCGATCGAGCAGCCGTTAGACCAGACCGTCGTGGACGAGATGACAGGCTGGCAGCGGGGACTACTCCACCTGATCTGGATGACGGACCTAGACGAGCCGCTACGGAAACCTCTCGGTCTCACAGCCGTCTCGCTGCATTGCGACCGCACCCAATACCGCTACCGGGTCACCGACGACAAGTACGTACACAGGTGGATCACGGTTCGGCGGGACTGGCCTAGGAAACTCCGCGACGGCCTAGAGCAAGCATCCGGCGCGATGCCGGGTCACTGGTGGATATCGTTGCGGCCAGTACCAGTCGTGTTCGATCCTCGTTGATCTTTCGCCCGGGAACCTCCGCATTCCGAAGATCAACGTTTCGATTTGACGGCAGTAGCAAACTGATCACTAAGGGGAATGTCCTGTCATGCGGAGGCATCCATGAATAGCCATCCGAACCTGATCGCCACCGGGTTGACGATCGCCGCCGTGGGGGGCGTGTCAGCGCTGGCACGGCACCGCATCAGATACTGGCAGGCGTGGGCACGGAACGTGTACGACAACCTTGAAGGTAACTTGTTGGACCGGCTCGACGTGGAACCCGAGATGACGGACCTCGCACCGTGAAGGGCCGCGAGTTCGAGATGCAGGAGTACTTGCACAACATGCTCGCCGAACGCGCCCAACTGAAAGCGCAAGTGCACGAGTTGGAAATCCAGTTGGAGATCGCCCGGCAGATGCTGCCCCCGGCCGCTACGTTGGCGCGGCCAGCATGAGCCCTCTCGGCTTGGTTGTCCTCGTCGGCGCTTTGTTCAGCATGGGGCTCGCAGTGTTCATTCTGCGTGACAGTCGCGACTAGTGGGCATCTACTCCAGTCCCATCCCACCCGGTATCGTTTTCCGTCACCCTTATCGGCTGCGCACCCGTGACCATGACGGCGCTGTCCGCATGGTGTGCGCCTGCGGCCACGCCTCCGACTGGATGGCCAGTGAGGCTGGCGCCCAGTTCGAAGCCGACTGGCATGTCGCTACCGGCTCCAATACGTGGGACCGTTAGTTCGCCTCCCAAGCTTTCTCTAGTTCTCCCCGGATTCGCCGGGCCTCATCTTGTCCGGGGTAGTTCTCACTCCCATACCGTCTCTTGTTTCGTTCAGCCGCCCACGCGTGGATGCAACGCGAGCACTTACCGCACGGCTCATCAAGACGACAGACTTTCGTAGTCACGACAACTTCTTATCTGCGCGGCCTTCAAGTTCGGTCATGTCCCATACTGGCACCCAATGCATCGCGTGGTCGCCGCCACGGTAGAACCCGATCGGAATTTTCCGGGGCTCACGATCCCCACGGAACGTTTGTTTCAACTGGTAGGCGTTCGTGCCCGGCTTACCGACACGTTCCAGCACTCGCCCGAACCCGACCCATCGTTGCCACACTGAGGAACCGATCGGGAGTTGCGGCCGGGTGGTCCCGTCACCTTTCGGCATGTGATGCTCCAGCCAGAACGCGCAGCCATATCGGGCGCGCAGCCGATCGAACACGACACGGACCTCGTCGGCGGCGGTCTCCCACGAGTCGCGGCCAGTGGTGAACGCCTTGTACAACGACCCGAACGCTACGAGCGCTGGACGGGTCTGCGCGATCGCCGCCTCCAACAGTGCCGCGTCAGACGGCTTCCGGAGGTTCAACCCTTCCGGCCGCATCCACACCCAACCGCGTTCCTCCATTCCGGCCAAAGCTTCAACGCGTAGACGCCCGTCACGCATGTTCCTGCGGGCCATGCCAGTGGGGTTCTCTAGGTCGACGAGGAGCGCGTTGCGAGCCGGGAACGACACACTGTCGTCGAACGGGTGGATGCCGGCTGCCACGCACATGACCATCTGGCGGGACAGGACGGTTTTCCCGACACCTTCCCCGGCGAGGATCATGAACACGTCTTGCTGTTCGATCAAGTCCGGGATGATCCAGTTCTGTTCCGATTCGGGCTGGTCGGTGAATTCTTCGATCGTCATCAACCCGTTGATCTTCCGGTGCAGGGCAACGCGGGTCGGGGTGACGTCGGCAAGGTCAGCGTGGGCCCTGGTTAGGACATCATCGATGACACCCACGACGTCGGCTTTCAGGTACGCCTGCTGCGCCATCTGGGCGATGCGTATGCCGACGGCGGCTAGATGGCGCAGGGTCGCCGCCTCAGCGACGCGTTGAGCGTAGAACAGCGCCGATGACGGGACAGTTACGCACTGCTGGCAATTCACGAGACGGTCAGCCGTGACCACCCTTGTTGTGTATTCACCTTCAGACCGGGCAGCGGCGAGGACAGCAGCGATGTCTGTCGGGTGGCCGTCGTCGTTCAGAGAACAGAGCAATCGCCAGGCATGGGCGTGGTACGGGATGTTGAAGTCGTTGCCGTCGTCAGCGAGTAAATCGCGACAGTCCCGTAATGCTGGTTGAGACATCATTGCCGCGCCGATGACAAACCGTTCCGCATCGATATCTTGCGGGGGGGCATCCAGTGTGGCGAGATCTTCAAATACGGTCATCAGCCAATTCCAAACTGGAATGATGTATCTGAGTCCGCCTTAGGCGGCTTCCCGTTAAGCGCCGCCTTGGGTTCATTCTCCATTGATCGACGGAGCCAGTTGCGCCAGGTAGCGCCCCAATTAGTTTTTCGGCCTTTAATGCCGGGCTGAGCGTCCCAGTAGTCACGGAACTTGGGGAGTTCCCGTCGGGCTACGTCATCGGGTATGCCTTCAGTGCGCATCTCGTCTACGAGTTTAGTGTCTGGGCACCAGCCGTCTGGTATGCGGGTTCCGCGTGCTGTCGTGGGCGCGCGCACATCCATGCTCCCTGCCCCCTGCTCCATGCTACCTGCTACATAAAGAAGCGCAGACTCATCCGAGTCGGTCGCGGACTCGTCCGCGACCGGCGCAGACTCATCCGAGTCGGGGTCTACGCTAGGCGCAACCTGCTCTGCGCCGGACGGCGGCGCTGGCAGACGGGATTCAACTTTTGCAGGCTCTAACCGTTGATGTTTCGGGAGCTTAGGCAGGTAGATGAACGGGTCGCCGTCAGCCTCGTACGTCAAGATTCGGCCTGCCTGCACCAACTCTTCAAGCAGGGTCAGAACCGTGTCTGCGCTGATGTCGTCCTCGAATGGGAACACGCGACCTTTGAGCCACGCCGCGTCGCCGTTGAGCCGGCTGTGCTCGTCGGCCTGGTTCCACATCCCCATGTACAGCATGCGGGCGTCGCGGCTCGTCGACCGGGCTAGTTTCCGATCGTCCCAGAACTCGGGTTTCAATGACCGTATCCGGGCCATATCAAAGTAAGTCCTGCGCTAGACCCTGCTTCATCATCAGTTCATGCCAGTTGGTTTCCGGACCCCATGTCTTTCCGTAAAGGTGAAACGTCCAAGAGTGAGCTTGGACGGAGGTGCGGATACGTTCCACGTCGATGGAGTAGGTCGGTTCATCCGGTTCGGGGGCGCAGGCGAAATGTGTGACATGCCAGTGCGGTTCGTCATTGCGTCGCGCCACGAGGTCTAGCAAATCTATTCCGGTATCGCCGTTCTCGGATGAACCACGACCCACTTTCTGTATCTCTGTGATGAGTAGGTACACGGCACCTTCGCCGTTAGCGATCGACAGACCGCACTCATCGCAAACCCAGTCCGTCATCATCCCGGGCTACTCGCCTGTCTCGGTGAACATGGCAACCAAATCAGCTACAACCTGTTCGGGGTCATCCCGTAACGCGAGTAACTGTAGGAATGCGACCCGTTCCAGCTTCACGATTTTGCGGTTGGCTAGGGCTATGCGGCGTAAGGAGTCGGCCTGCCAGTCGGTAGATTCGCCGGGTGCTGGCCCGGCGGGGACTACAGGGAGCGGTACGACACGCTCAGGGCTGGGATGTCCACCTAGGTTCGTCACTGACGCGCCTCCACGATCTGGTCGATTGAGGCGCCATCAAGCGCCATACGGATTTCCTGCTCAGCCAACCGGAGGTAGGCGAGCCTTTCCACGCCGCTGAAGCGGTCGCGAGTAGCCATACGGTGGTCAGAGACAGAGTTGACGAGCTGAAGCTTGCGCTCTAGATGTAGCGACTCGGCCTGTTCGGCGGCACTACATAGCAGCGCTGTAGTTGACTCAGGGCAAGGTGGTATTGCTACACTGGGCACGTCTCGCCTTCCGGGTTGTGCGGGACATGGCGGCGGATTCCTTTGCCAGGGGGACCGCCGCCGCCCCACGTTTCGGGACAGGTTCGCTCAGACTAGCCCTTGATCGTCGGGGCGTCTATGCGGCAGTGTCGGTGAGCTTGTGTAGTTTCCCTGCCCGCAGCACCCAGCGTCGCACCATCCCTTTGTTGCCGTGGTAGGTGTAGATGCCGCCGGAGGCGCCGTCACGCTTGTCTGTGAGCGCCTCAGCGAGGCAGGGGGCTACCGCTAGACACCCAGCGCACCTCGTGAGGGCAGCAGTCACTACAGCCTCATCCTTACGGGTTCCACCGTACCGGCTTGACGGGGATGCCGGCGGCGGCAGCGCGTCGAGTCATGTCGGCAGTGCCTGTCCCCCCGGGAAAAGCTAGGAGCCAGTCCGCGCCCAGGTCAGCCATTTCTTGGTTGCCGGTAGTTCCCGGCCATAGGGCAGTATTCGGTCCCGTCTCGACGACGTTTACGGTGCCCCGGTTTGCACGTGTCGCGACACGGCCCGGGCCAGTCAGCCGGATGCGGCTCAGTATCAAAGCCGAGACAGTCCCGCCAGTAGTCTTCAGCGAGAGCGTCGGCGCCTGTCTTGCATTGGCCGTGGACTATCACGGTGTCGGGGGGTAGAACGGCGAGCCACCGCACGAGGGTGTCGCGGTCCCGGTAGTCCCGGCCGCCGCACACAATCACTCTCACGTCGGCCTCCCTAACAGTTCGGCGCGGATGGCGTCTAGATTCTCCGGATACCACAGTCGGCCGTCTGCCCCGGCTGCGTCTAACCATGCCTGCTGTTTCACGGTGGGTTTATTCCGGCCCACCTTCAGTTCGACCATGAGCACACCCCGGTCCGCTCGGGCTAGGATCAGGTCACCTAGGCCGCTGTCACCCTGATACGGGACCGTGTACCGGCCGTCGGCGAGTTGCACGTTCCGGATGTGCACCGACTGCCAACCCCCGGCCCTCGCGTAGGCGAGCACGGTAGCCGTGAAATCCGCCTCCGTGATAGACGCGAAGTATCGTTCACGGCCACTACTTTGTTTCATCCGACTTGGCTTTCTTCATCTCTAGGTACACGCCGTACGCGCTGCTGCGTGGTTGGGTGAACCCAAGCCCCTTAGCGTAGTAATCCCCGCGAAGTAGGACTTTGGCCATGCGTCGCCATGACGGGGCCCAGTGCGCGTCCTCCAGCACCTTCGGGGCTTCGTCGGGGATCTCGTCGTAGCCGCGTCCCTTCCATCCTTTGATGAACACCCGGAACCGGGAAATGTAATGCTCCCGGGTCGCTTTCGGCAGGGACAGGAGTAGCAGGTTCACGAAGCTATGCCACGTGTGGCCGTCGGGTTTCGTGATCCGCCCGTACCCCATGACGTTGCCATTCTCCCGGACGTACAAGGCCCCGGCGTTCGCACCGTTCACGCGGGTGATCAGCTTGAACCAAGTTTGCGGTTCGAGGATGTGGTACAGCCACAGTCCCCGGCGCTGGTCGTCCCCGTACGGCTGGCACAGTCGCTGCAACGACAGCGGCACGCCGGCTTTGTGCATCAGGTCATACACGGGGTTGTGGGGGAGTTCCGGGTGGCGGGCGTGGAACCGCCAAATATCCTCCGTCTTCCAGTCATACAGGGGGTAGATGTTGAAAACTGAGTCGGTGACCCGGGTGGTGAACCGGTGGTTGTCGTGCATTTCTTTGTGCGCGGACGCGATGGTGCGGAACCGGTTCAGGGACTCGTCGGCGCGGATACCGACGAAGCTTGCCATCTTCTCCCCACTCGAGTACCAATCCGACCATAACGGGACGAATTCTTCAAACTCCATGCCCGGTACGTGCCACGGGTACGAAGTCGTCGCCTCCGGTGGCAGCTCCCGAATCCAGATGTCTTCCTTCTCCGGGTCCCACGCCGTCCACTTCGGCTCATAGTTCGTGACCGCGTTCCGCAACGCCATCGGCACGCACGCCCAATGCAGATCAATGTGATCCGCGTACAGGACGACCATCTCCCGGATGTGGTCGATCGTCGCGATGTACTGGGCTTCCATATCGATGAACAGCACACCGACTTTCCGGCCGCGTTTGATCGCCTCAGCCATCACCAAATGCAGCATGACGCTGGAGTCTTTGCCGCCGCTGAACGAGCAACTGATCTTCTCGAAGTTGTCGAACGCGTACGCCACCCGCTGTCGGGCGGCGTCCAGCACGTTCAGGTTCGGGTTGTACTGCTTCAAGGTGCTCATCAGTACAAATCGGCCTGGGTGCGTGACTGCGCCGCTGCCATATCCAATGCAGGTTCGCCGCGCGCCTGGAGGAATCTATTCAGATATTCCAGCGCCAGTCCGTTGGCGGCTTCCTGCTCCTCCGAACTGAGCGCCATGAACCCGGACCGGAACTGCCGGGGTACCCGCGTCTCGTGACACATCGCGGCCTGCCCCAACCATGCGATCCGGTTCATGTTTATGTTCGTCAAGTAGTGCTCCGTGGAGTTCGGCCAGTCCCGCAGAACACCTTCCAGCCCGGCCCGGAACTGGTCTAGGTCGCGCAGGAATTCGGTGTATGCGTCACGGCATTCTTCCGCTGACATTCCCTCTTGTGGCGGCTTCGTCTCATATAGTCCAGCCGGATAGCATTCCCAAGAATCCCATTTGTGGTAGATGCGTTCCATTACGCGTCCTCCGTCAACGCGGCGATCTCCGCGAGCGCTTCCTCATCCGACGTGGACAGGTCATCGATGTCCCAGGACGCCGAGAAGTCGTCGTCCGCGAATAACTCGGCGAGCCCGGTCATCTGGCACAGGCGCAGAACCTCGTCGCTTTCCATCCCGAGTTGCTTACCGATCTTCTCGTTCGACCAGTTCCGGCGACGCAACTCCACCACGATGTCCTGCATCGCGACCACAGTGTGCTTCCCCCGGGCGCGGTTGTGCCGGATCGTGGACGCCATCCGGTCCCCCGTGTCCACTCGGTCGGAGCGGATCTGCACGACCGGGAGGTACCCGTGAAGACGCTCCTGGATGGCGGGGTATTCCTTACCGACGCGGTGCCGGTGGAAGCCGTCGATTACTTCCCGATGGTCGTCCTCTTGGTTTGTGACGATCGGCTGAGTAAATCCGTCTGCCTCAATAGAAAGGCGCAGCAGTTCCATTTCCGGCGGCGCGACCACATTGGGATTGTAAAGGTTACCCTGCACTGTTTCGTTAGGTATCCAGCAGACGTAGTCGACAGGCTCGCCCGCGAACGGCGACGCTGCATGCAGCAACGCTCGCGCCTCGTTCAACGCGGCCACCCGGTCCGCGAGGTCACCGGTAGCGATCTCGTCGGCGACGATCTGTTGCAACGCAGCGAGGTTTTCGGGGCGCATCTACACGGCCTTCCGGATGGGCATAGCGATCTGCGTGGCGGGCTCTTTCGGTGCGCCGATCCCGACAGGCATCTTCGCTGATTTCTGTGTGAACTGGATCGGGTCAGTGTCAGCGGCGGCGACAGCGGCGAGCAGGAAGTCGGCGCTGACTACCCATTCCAGGGGTTCCGTACCGGTGTAGTCGGTGAGGGGGCAGGGGACGGCCGAGTCCCCGGAGTGGGCGGACACCGCGCGTACGAGTAGCTCGTCGGTGGTGACGGTCAGCATCAGGTGCCGGGCCCCGGTATCGGTCACGTCGGCGACCGTAACGGCCTGTTTGATGGCGGTGGTCAGGTCGTCCCGGTCGAACACGTACGTGACTCCCGTGTCGGGGTTGATGCCGTCGAACAGGGGCCGCCACTGCACCCACCCGCCGCCCCGCGACGTGGACAGGGCAGTGGTGATGACAGTGGTGCCGTCGGTGAGGGACAGGCGGGAGTCGGATGCGCCGATGGTGACGGTGTCCCCGGTGAGGCCACGGGTCACCGCTAGGAGCTTCGCGGCGGGGGTGAGCACGAACTCCGGGCCGTCAGTGCCGGCACGCGCCCAGGGGAGCAGTGCGGTGTGCAGTCGGTACTTGTCCGTCGCCACAATGTCTAGCGTGTCCCCGAACCCTAGGTGGATGGCGTGCAACGGAATGTCGATGCTGACCTTGTCTGATGCGGCCGGGGCGACCCTGTCCACCGCGTCCATGAACACCTGAGTGCCGACAGTTCCGACGGTGGGGAGTGGTCCGGGGGAGGCGGGGAACGCGTCAGCGGTCATCAACGGCAGGCGCCACACTGCCTTCCCGGCGCTGACGGTGAGCCTGCCGTCTTCCGTCGTGAGGGTGACTGTCGCCGCACCGACCACGGCCAGGATCTGAGACATCAGCCGGTGGGATACGAGCGCCACCCCGGCGTCCTCTACCCGGGCGTTGACCCTCGTGGTGACTTCCGCTTCGTAGTCGAACCCGCGCAGCACGATCACGTCCGTCTCGTCCCCGGCGGTGATGAGTACTCCGGCTAGGATCGGCATCGCTGGTTTCCCTGAGATGGCCGGGGCGCACGCTTTCACCCCCGCGAGGATCGCCGACGTGGGGCAGGTGATCAGCACAAGGACACCGACAGCGGGGCGACACCCTCCGGGACGCGCGCCACGTGGGCCAACTCCCGGCACGGGTCCTCGGTGCACGTCCGGAGGGGAACGGGGCCGTGTAGCTTCTCGTGCGCGATATGCACGGCCGCTTCCAGTGCCTTCACGTACTGGTTCTGCGGGTCCGGCTCAGGTTCGGCGGTCAACTCCTGCGCAGTGGCAACTGCCTCCATCGCAGAGTCGGCAGCGTATTGCAGGTCATTGGCTGCTCGTCGCCAGTCCCGTTCGATAGCGGTCAGCCGATCAATGTCAGGTTTCGTCATAGCTGGTCCTTCCGTCGTTGCCAACTGAACACGGCCCATCCGTCTGCGACTGCGTGCGCTACGTTCGCGCCGATCCACTCGTGACACGAGCGGCAAACAAGTACGATCTCGCTGCGGTCATCGGCCCGGCCACCCTGCGAGCGACGTAGCCGTTCATGCCCATCCAAATGCTGGCCACGTACACCGCATCGGGTGCACCAGTCCTGCTCCCGCCGCATCTCCCGCAGCAGCTTCGCACGGCGTTTGTTGATGTCTTTCTGTTTGTCGCTGACTTGCCGTAACGGTGTGCGGGTGACCAACCGGGCCGTCGACTTGAGCGGTGTCTTGGCTTTGAGTGGGGTCAGCCGTCGTAGTGGCGATCCCCGTTTCATAATCAAGATCCTAACCGCGACCGTGACTAGCAGTCAATAGCGTCTCGGTTGGGTTCCAGCCGCCGCAAAGTCGACAGTAAGCCCAGGAGACACCGTTCACTTTCATGATGCGGCGTACCTGATGTGGGTTGTAACCCACGGTGGGGACGTCTTGCCGCCAGCGCACAGCAGTCGGCATGTCGTAGCCGCTGAACGGATGCCACTTCACGGAGTCCCATCCAACCCGAGTGTCCGAAGCTCGGCCCTGAAGGTGGCCCCCGCTGTACGCGAGCATTCAATTTCTGTTTCGATCACTCGGATGCGTGACTTCAGGATCTTCACTAAGGCCTCCGCGACGAGCGCGTCCCCCTCCTGCCTTTCAGCAGCTAGACGCGCAGTGTGTTTTCTCATTTCCATAGCCCCGTCGGCAGCGAGGAACGCGCGGGACTCGGCTACTGACGCGGCGTGGCGCTTCTCAACTGCGTCGCGTTCCGCTTGCCCGTAGGCGCGAACCTGATCCCGGAGTTGCACGGTCAGTTCGCCGAGATGCTGGACCACCTCCAGCGGTGTAGAAGGGACGGTCATGGTCGTTCCTTGTCGAACGCGACGGCCCGAATGGTGGATACCGTCTTCTCAGCGCCACGGTAGGACTCCAGGTCAACAGCCGGCGCCAACGCTGCTACGGCGGCGCTGTAGTTGACGCTGCCCTTCCGGGGCGAGTGGGTGACACTCACACCTGCCCCGCGTGTGGGTCGGCCGTCAGCGAGCTTCAGGACCGCGTCCCGCGCCGATGCGGCGACACGCTCAGCGGCCTTCAGTTCGACGAGGGCATCCAGGTAGTCGGTCGCCGCCAACTGCCACTCCTCATCGGTGCGCTGATCCACCAACGGCGCGAGATACGGGGCGGACCGTTCCGGGTCTGCGATGATCCAGTCGACTTCCTCCATGAACGCGACGAACGTATCTAGCACGGATGGCAGCCATAGTGGGTCATGCTCCACGCGGGAAGGGACCGCACCTGTCGATTGCTTCCACACGACGAGGTCCCCCCACTTGCGCCCGGTGCATTCCAGTTGGACCCGTATCTGCGCCTCATAGTCGGGGCGCTGATCGACGTGCGTGTACCGGGCCCGCTCCGGAGGGCACTTAGCCTCCACTAGCCCGTCGTCACCTACGAGCGCGTCCGGTGTCGCGCTCAGCCACGGATAGTCGGGATGTACGAAGCCTGCCTGGTAGCCGTGGGTGAGTACACCGCGCAGCCGTTCATAGGCAGTGATCGCATCCAGTTCATGATCAAGCCCATACTGGGTAATGGCGTTTCCCCGGAATTCGCGTTCCGCGCCGAGTCGGGCACGAACCACCGTACGGAGTACGTCAGCCCGCGACTGGTACGGGCTCAGTCCAAGAATCCCGCCGACTTTCGATGCGGTGATCACGGCTTCTCCGGGTCGGCTTTCAACGCGTCCAGTTGCTGGGTGTACGCCTCGCGTAGCTCCTGACGATCAGCAGCTTTCAACGTGGCAGCGGCGATCATGGCCCCGGCAGAGTCCAACTCCTGCCGTGTCATGGCAGCAGCTAGTGCGGCGTGGTACGGCTGCGGGTCTTCATACTGGCCGACGTCTGGTTCGCTGTGGTCATCCATCTCAATCTCGTCGTTGCCGAGGGAGACTTGACGCGGCACACCTTCCTGGAGGTCACCCGTTGCGGGCTCTTCCTCTTCGCTGTCAGGCTTGATCAGGGTGCCGCGTACCAGCGCATCCGTCTGGCCTTTGTTGTATAGCGACAGCCCGAACTGGTCCCCGAGGTTGATCGCTGCGCGCTTCTTCGATAGCGAGAGGGCGCTCTTGTAGGCGAGGTCATGAGCGTCACCCTGTGTCTGGTTTTGTGCTGTGGCGGTCGAACCGTCCTCGTACTGCGCCACTACCCGCCCCGTCTCGTCCTTCACGGACAGTCGCAGCAACGCCCGGTAGCACACGTCATACCGGTTCGGGTCCGGCTTGTCCTTGCCTTTGCTGATTGACAGCGTGGGCCGCTCGAACACGCACTGCACGTCCAAGATCTCAGTGTTGAACCCACCGAACCCGAACACTCGGATCAGGTGCGCGGTGACGTCCTGCTGACTGACATGGCTATGGCCCTTGGCGTCACGCAACACCCGCTGCCCGCTGATCGGCTTGAGAAGCTGCTCGGTCTGCGCTTTGTTGAAGTTGCTCATGTCCTCAACCTAGAGTTGCCCTCTGACAGTTTCACGAGAAGTACGAGTCGGTGAACCGTCGCCTAGACCGCTGGGTTGATCAAGCGGTCGAACAGTGCGACAGCGTCAGCCCAGGACTGCGCCATCAAGTCGCCGTACCGCTCCTCATACACGGCGCGGACAGCGGTGTAGGCGGCTTCGCGGAGTTCCCAGTACTGCTTTGACCCGTACTCGGCAGCAGCAGCATCAGCAGCAGCATCAACAGCAGCAGCATCAACAGCAGCAGCAGCAACAGCAGCAGCATCAGCAGCAACAGCAACAGCAACATCAACAGCAGCAACAGCAGCAGCAACAGCAACATCAGCAGCAACAGCAACAGCAACATCAGCAGCAACAACAGCAGCAACAGCAACAGCAGCAGCAGCAGCAGCAGCAGCAGCAGCAACAGGTTTGCCCTCTGCTAGCTTTGCCTTCACTGCCGAGTAAATGTAGTCGTAGCGGGACTTCCCGCCGTACACGGTGCGACGAGCCTGATAGGCAGCGTCTCGGGCTGCCTCAACCGCCAGCCGAGATGCGGTGTAGCTAGCTTGGCCGACAATGGGATCGAGCGCCCGTAGTGTCTCCGCGTGATCGGTCAACCCAGCCTTGTCCAGCCAGCGGGGAGTTGCTACTCGGATAGCATGGTCGGCTCCGATCCAACGGCGCTGATCGTCCATACCGTCGTCTGTGGTGTTGAGGACACGAGGACCGAACTGGATCAGTTCCTGTCGCTGCGTGTCGGTGGCGAGATCATTCAGTCGAATACCGAACCTACGCAGGTACGGGGATACACACGGCGGCGAGTCGCTGAATGGTGCACCCGCCAGCATTGACACCCATTCCATAAGGCAAACCCCGTCATCAGGGCCGTCGTGTGCGCCCTTGTCCAAGTGGACGTCGGACAGATCGATCGTGGTCATTACTCAGTGTCTCCATTCAGGTCGGTGAAGCGTTGCCGTAGCCGTTCAACATCGTCGGGTATTCCCGGTCCGGGTGGCTGCCCGTCGTGGCCTAAAGTCATGCCCCACAAGGTGCGGTAGTCGGCACGGAGACGGATCAGTTCGGCGGCGGCTGCGTCAGCTGCGTCTTGTATCAGGTCAGCGTAGGACTTGCCGTCGTCGCGCCAGTCGGCCGGTTCGGACCATCCCTCAGTGTGGTGGTAGCCCTTCCCCGCGACGGCGATAGCCGACAGGATCTCATCGATCGGGCGGGCGCCCGTGCCCTCGAACCCGAAGTAGTAGGCGTCCATCCGTAGATCAGCGCAGGCCCGACCCCATTCGCGGCGCTGATCAGGTGTAGGGGTCATCGCTTCATCGCGTTCTGGATGGCGGCGATGTCATCGTAGGCTTTGGCTCGTTCGTTGGCCCTGACATGCGCCTCATGTGCGTCTAAGTCCTCGCCGTCGAATACGTACACCCGGGTCCGGGTCCGGGTGCTGGGCTTGGTGCAGCTTTCGTCAGTGTGGATCTCGTACTCGGCGAAATGGCGGTGATACTTCGGCCGCCCATCGGGGTAGCGGGGCGACGGGTCAGCTTCAGCGGCGTTGCGGGCTTCCCGCTCTGGCGTCAGCGCTGGGTCGCTCATCGCAGCACTGTCGCGTCTAGGCACTGGTTCAACCGTTTCGCTAACAGCCGAGCTTCGTGGCGAGTGAGCAGGTGCCTAGTGCCGTCTTCAGCTCCCGGGTAGTTAGGGACCCACATCCAGACGTGATCTTCGTCGGGCTGGACATAGGCGCCGGACAGGTCACGGCGGGTAGGCCAAATCGAGTTAGCGTGAGGACGGCGGCGGGTCATCGCTCGTCTCCAGTTCAGTGATCGTGTGAACGGTGTAGCCGAGACGTCTGCCGTGCTCGGCGTGCTGCTCGCACACACCTTTCGGGTGCAGATCCCACGACTCAACGAACCCGACCGACGGGCGCGGGCAGAGCGAGCATGTGCCTGTCGCTGCCCCACGGCGCATCCGGTCTAGGGCACCAGTGAGACGATGCAGATTCCGGGCGCTCACCGGAGGGTCACCTCATCCCACGGGAACGCCTCAAGGCTGTTGTAGAAGGCGCCACGGTGCGGCTCGGCACTGCTCACGTAGTCGTAGTAGAACGCGAGCGCCTGCACACTGGTGACGACGCATTCGGCGTGCGGAGCGTCGGCGTACTTCTCGCCAGCCGCAACGTCCGGGCGCCAGTCCATGTCCAGCATGTACGGATGGGTGAACCGCTGGCCGCGCTTCACTGCCGGGATCGTGGTCATCGCTGGTCACCCACCTGATAGTGGTTCTCGATCAGGTAGGTCAGTTGGTCCCGGAGGCGCGTCGCGGCCTCTAGAGTGAGATGCGCGGTCGCTTCAGTGTCGGTGCCTTCCGTCCGTGTCGCGGCCGTCTCCTTCACGGCGAGCCACAAGTGAGGTCCACTGGTAGCGCTGGACTCGTACACGGCGACGTGGCCGCCGTAAGCGGACGGGGTGGGGTCCATGTACTTGAACCCGCGAGGGCTGTACGTCGGCTCGCTCATCGCTCGTTCCAAATCTCAACCTCGAACGGGTCGTACGTGTGGATGCCGCAGGTGTCTTCGTCCTGCTCGACGTACTCGTAGCAGCCGTCCTGCTCGCAGGTTGCCGGCTCGGTGACGATGAGGGGGGATGTGGTGGCCATACCGAAATTCTAAGGGGCTCGTGACTGATAGTCAATAGCTATCCGGAGAGGGCAGCTTGCCCCAGCAAGATCAAGAAAAGTCGCGGCTCAGCAACTTCACCACGGCCAGGACCGTGACACTCAGTCAACCCCGGTGTAATGTGATCAACCATGGAGCAGCCCGCTAAGCATCTCTCGAACAGCGAGTTAGGCCGTGTCATCGGGTTGACAGCATCCGCCGCGTCCTACATCCGCTCCGGTCAACGCCTCCCCTCCCACGTGGTGCAACGGGCGCTGGTGGATGAGCTTGGCGCCGACTGGGACTCGTTGAACGCGGCGCTGATGAAAGCCCAGTTGGGTGACCGGACGGAGTTCGCGGCGTTGATGCGGCAGTTGACTGCGGTGAAAGCGGACACGGCCTGACCCCACCCGACTGCTATTGACAATCTGTCAAGGGCAGCTAAGATTTAGGGATGACCTCCCCTTCCTTTCTGGCCCATGAGGATGTTCGTGTGGCCGCGATCCTTGCACTCGGCCAGTACTCCGCTGAGTTCCCGCACATGACCGACGCGCCGTTCGAGTTGGCTGTCGCGGCGATGCTCCCGAACCTTCCGCATCAGCAGGTGGTGAACGCGTTCCGTCTCGTCGCTGCCGACTTGTTCACCGCCGTGGACATGGACTCGCGTGGCGCTGAGGCGGTCCGTGAGACGCTCGGCGCGTGGTCGGACAGTTACATGTCCGCCGACGAGAAAGCGTCTGAGCTTCGCGATGAGGCCCGGCAGTCGGCACGCCTCGCCGCTGAGATGCTGGTTTCAACTTCCGATGCGTTGGCGGTGCGGTGATGATCTGGTTTTGGCTGTGCCTGTTCTCGGGGGTGATCCTCGGCCTACTTGGTGCTGTCGCGCTGCTGGCTGAGCGCTGGTGGTCCCGCCGTAAGGCCAGGAAGCACGCTGAAGCCCTAACCCGGCTCAAAGCGTCCGATCCCTACCAGCGGCTCGTACAGGACTTTACAGCCATGACGACGGCCGTAGGGGAGCAGATGATGCCAGCGTTCACGGTATTCGCTGCTGCGTTGAATAGGGCGCGTCCGGAGCTGGAGAAGATCGCTGCGACTGTCCGTGCCGAAGATCAGGACACCTCGTGACTTCTGTCTACCCACCACCGGAGGAAAACCAAATGACCAAGATCAGCCGCTACCGCAAGAAGCCCGTCGAGATCGACGCCACGCAGTGGGACGGCTCGGCTGAGGGCGCCACCCCGATCATCGACTGGATGCTCGACAACGACGCGACCGCTCGATTCCACGAGGCGCAGACCTTTATCGAGGGGCCGGGCGGCCAGCCGCAACAGTCGGCGCGGCTGTTCATCGACACGCTCGAAGGCACCATGTATGCCTCCCCAAGCGACTGGATCATCCGAGGCGTCCAGGGTGAGTTCTACCCGATCAGAGATCCGATATTCCGTGAGACCTATGAGGCTGTCGAATGACGCCGCTCGTGAGTTTTGATCCGGTGACAGTTCGAACAGCGGACCTCGCACAGTGCGATCTCGGCCTGCGCTTGGGCGATGCTCTTGCTGTTGCAGACGTTCAGGTTCTTCACGTCTCCGACATGATCGAAGTCCAGCGGGATGGGACTTGCGTTGTAGCCGCAATCGACGCACCCAGCCGAGACCTTGTGGTCATCAAGCCATCTCCGGATCGAGGTCGCGCGAGCGTTCGCCTGCGCGTTGACGGCCTCTCGGTATCCGGGTCGGGCAAGGCGCGCGGTACGCCGGTCCTTGGCTTTCACGGGGTCATAAGACCGGGGTGTCCGGGCGGCGTTCCGACACCTGCCAGAGCAGGTAGAGGCGCTATCCCGCTTAGCCGTGAAGACCGTTCCGCAGACCCTGCAGGGCCGGGGAGTTTCGGGGGTGTTTTCCCAGGAGGGCATGACCCCATGGTACTGGCCACAGATCTTATCTACCCCTGCCGAAGGGACATCTTCGCAGCCACTTACGAGCCCGTCGAGGAGGCGTAGATGCCGATCAAGGAAGTCCCGATGTACCGGGCGACGTGTGACACGTGCGGTAAGGACGACGGCTCAGAGTTCTGGGCGTGGGCTGACGCTGACCAAGCGCTCGCAGAGTGGCGCGACGGCGACAGTCTCGCTCTCAACGATGGGCGGTTGTTCTGCGACGACGACAAGTGCCTCCCCGCCGACGTGTGCCCTCTGACCGACGACCACAGCGGCAAGCATTCCCCATCCGATGACGGGCTGTCGTGCGTCGAATGCGACCGACCACTCGCCCCTGTCGCTGCTGTTTCTGCCCCTCAGGAAGAGGACCGATGATCAACGACCAAGACGCAGCGACAGGCGTACCGAGCTGCTCCCTGTGCCGCAGGAGCCGCGCGCTCGGCGACGCCACACACCCGATGGACTCCTACGACTACAACCCGATGCAGGCGATCACTGGGCAGCCGCTGGGGTGGTATTCGGGTGACGACGGCGAGGTCTGCCCGGAGTGCATGACGTCCACTATGCGGGGTCAGTGATGAGCACACCGACCAACACCCCCCGGATCACCAAGACGAGCGTCGTGCGGTTCGACGTGCGGCTGCCTGACGACGAGTTCCCCGACATGGAGGATCGGTTGTTCGCTGTGTGGCATCCGAAGCCCGGCGGGGAGGACAACTTGGTCGGTGATTACTGGCTGATCTGCGGTGACAACACAGGCTCGCAGCAGTTGGTGGTCTACCCGTACATGGTGGAGCCGCTGCGGGCTTTGCTCGCCGAGCTTGCCAGCCCTGAGCCGCCGACGTTGAACGAACTGTCGGATCGTCTCGATGAGGCGACTGACGCCTACCGCGACGCGTTGACTCGGGGGACCGGTGACCACTGAGCCCGAAGGATTCGCGGCCGAAGATGCGCACATCGCTGCGTTGGAAGACGCGAGTGGAATGCCGGAGTTGCTCGCAGCCCGGTTTAACATCCCGGTGGACTGGCTTACCGAGATCAAGGCCCGGCAGGCGCGGCTTCCGCTAGAGCATCACGTCGAGACGTTCCGGGACGACACCCCGCCGCACCATGTCGGCTGGCATTGCCTCACCTGCAACGAGCAGGCCTACGTCGATGACGTCATCAGTCTGAGTTGGCAGACCGCGACAGCCGAGGCCGCTGGAGCAGAGCACAGTAAGGCCGCGCTCATCGTTGCTTTCCGGGCTGATGCGGGATGGCTGATCGCCGAAGTTGAGCGGCTGCGCTCACTGATCGGAGTTGATCATGTCTGACCCGGTGACCACTGAGCCAGGCGGACCGAAGGCGTCGGTGACGATTGGCTACGTGCTGATCGACCCGAACACCGATGCCATGGATTGGGACGGCGTCGTGTACAGCCGCTACGACGATGCCGTGGGCGAGGCTGTGAAGGCGCTCAACATCCGCGACGGCGAACGGTGGGAGCGACCGCCGAGCGACGCTGGTGAGCTTTGGTATGAGGTCGTGGAGGTCCGCCACGTCGCGGGCAGCACTCAGGATGTTCTGCGGAAGGCGCAGCAGGAGTGGCGCCGCGAGTGGGAGGAGTTCGTCAATGGCTGACGCCTTGTCTGGTCCCGTAGGAGACCTACCCGCCGAGGCCGTCGAAGCGGCAGCGAAGGTCAGTTTCGGGTTTGTTTGGCGCACCCGTCCCATCGCAGTGTCGTGGGAGGACGCCGAGGAGAGCATCCGCAGGGAGTACCGGGCCGACGCCCGGAGCGTCTTGGCCGCTGCCCTGCCGCTGATCAGGGCACAGATCGCCGACGAGTTGCGCGAGGTGCGGCCGGGCCTGCCCTGGCATCCCTCACGGGAGCAGGAGAGCTTCCAAAGGGGCTACGACGCGGCTGTTCATCAATTGGACCTTGCCGTCGCTCGGGGGGCTGGCCGTGGCTGATCACTCCGATGGCTGGATCGCTGTACAGGGCCACATCGTCGGCAATGCCGACCAGTGGGAAACCTGCTACCACTGGGATGGCCGTTCATTCGCGCGTAAAAGCGCGGCGGTCGGCCACGGCTTAAGGACGTTCGGTTCGGACGACTTCAACCTAGGCCGGGTCAAGGCTGGTGCGCTCATCTGGTGGGGCTGGATGGAGAACCCGCTGCTGGAGGATCTCGCCTCTGTCGCTGCTGCTTTGAATTTGGAGGTCGGCCGTGCCTGATCACAGTAGAGACCCGCGCGTGCATTCGATCAAGGTTCAGCCGCCGTACTTCGATGCGCTGGTCGATGGCAGTAAGACGTTCGAGGTCCGGCCGAACGATCGCAGCTACCAGGCCGGTGATGTCCTGGTTTTGAATGAGTGGCACCCGGCCGGGTTCGACAAGGAGAACTGTCACACCTGCCGGAATTTCAGCTGGGAGCCGCACTACACGACCGGCCGCGTGATCCGTCGCCGCGTCACATTCGTCTACTCCGGTGACCCCCGCTTCGGTGGCTTAGAGCCCGGCCACGTCGTGCTCGCTTTGGGGGCTGCTGGGGTTGGAGAGCAGCCAGGGCCATGGGCTGAGGCGCCACGTCCGGAACGGCCGATCCCTGAGTCCCACCTGCGGGCACTGGAGGAGGGCGCCGAGCCGTACGAGCCGCAAGTGCATCGCTCCCCGCCGAGACGTCCGCGACCCAACCCGGCTACCCGGGAGCAGCAAGGGAAGGGACAGACGGACCATGGCTGAGTGGATCGATACAACGCTACAAGCGTGCATCACGATCAGTGGAACGACGCTGCACCGTGTCGGCTCGAAGGAAGGCCGCACAGTATGCGGGTTCCAGGTGTTCGACGAGGTCGAACCCGACGAGTATGTCGGGCCGGTGCCTGAGAAGTGCTCCAAGTGCTGGCCTTTTCCGGGCGTGGGCAGCGGTACCGAATGAGCGAGGGGACAGCGCCTAAGCAAGTCGATCCGCAGGAGTACCGCGAAGCACTCTGGTGGGCTCGGCGTGCTGTCGAGAACGACGACCCGGTCAAGCCGTGGGTGACCCGATCCCTGCTCGCTGTGCTTGCGCGGTACGAGAACGGCATCACGTGGGGGACGTCCTGCGAGAACTGCGCGAACCTGCTTGATCA
>Ga0137401_10000228_pt1 | contig 20139 bp, 10 predicted proteins | sample CZOMad1_1_16fung_FD_108286 | JGI IMG/M metagenome (GOLD analysis project Ga0137401, IMG submission 108286) | Vadose zone soil fungal communities from Angelo Coast Range Reserve, California, USA - CZOMad1_1_16fungal (Illumina Assembly) | ecosystem: Environmental > Terrestrial > Soil > Vadose...
ATGCGGGTAGTGACTTCCCGCGCCGAAGCAGACTCGTCTTCAATGGCAGGCTTGTCCTTCTTGATCGGCAGGGGTGCAGCTGTTGTTGCGTTGCGGGATTTGTTCTCGCGAGGCTATCCTCAGTTCTTGAAACCAATGAAAAGCAGGGTTGTATTTCCCATTAAAGATCTCAGTGACTAGATTTTTGCCTTTTAGGGCTTCGGCCGAACTGTGCCGAACCGGGGGGAGACAGTAATGATGACGTGCCTGACTGGGCAGTTCTTTGCAAGCTGCGTGCTCGCGCTCCTTTACTTTTCCACGGTCTTCCGGGGGAAGGGCGATCCGCAGTTCGATCTGAGCACGGCTCCCCTAGAGTTAAGTGGACCGGCTGAGCCCTGGCGCTTCGTCAACGCGGTGGGAGAAAGGGCTGGACTCTGGGGGTTCGAGAGTGGAGTCCTCGAGGGATGGGTCTATCCCCTGAAGGTGTTCCATGATTTCAGTCTTGCTTTCCAGATTGAAGGATCGCCGACAATCTATCCCGGGGAACTGTTGGTCCGTGCGGTGCGAGTTCGTCCGGAGAGCGTCGACTTGCAATATTCTGCGGAGCGGTTCACGGTCACGGAGACTCTGTATACCCCGCGAGGCGAGGCGGGCTTCGCGATTCTGCTGAAGGCCCAGACCTCGGCGCCATTGCGGATATTCGTGCGATTCAGGCCCGACCTCAATCTGATGTGGCCCGGCTCCATCGGAGGCCAGACGGTTACCTGGGACGCGAAGAAGAGATGGATCGAGCTGAGCGAGCCGTCCGGCAATTTCTCTGCCCTGATAGGTTCACCGGCGGCCATCGGTTCGACAGCCGTGGGATACCACTCCTACCTGAGCAATGATCAGCCTTACGAGCAGCTCGAGCTACGCCTCGATGCGGAAACTGCGCGACAGCAATATGTGCCCGTTATTGTTACGGGTGGCATCCGCAACATCTATCAGGCGGCTGCGACCTACGAGCATTTCCTCGGGCACCTTCCGGAGCTCTATGCTGAGAGCGTGAAGCACTACGCCGACCTCGATGCCAGGGGACCGCAGGTCGTTACTCCTGATCCCGCGATTAACTCGGCCATGCGCTGGGCGCGGGTCTCGTTGGATCAATTGAAGGTTTGCAACCCTTATCTCGGTTGCGGCTATGTTTCTGGCTATGGCTCCTCTGGCACCGGTACACGTCCGATGTATGCCTGGTTTTTTGACGAGCCCAACGTCACTGAGCATGCATTTGTGGAACTGGGTGGGGCCGAGAGTATGCGCGAAGCGTTTCATTTCATTCAGAAGTTTCAGCGAGACGATGGACAGATTCCGCACGAGATATCGCAGAGCGCGGGCGCGATCGAATGGTTCAAGAACTATCCCTACGCTTATATCCACAGCGACACCGCTCTCTGGTATCTGGTCGCGATGGCACATTTTTACCGTTTCACCGGAGACCGCGCTTTTCTGACGGAGAGCTGGCCATCGATACGGAAGGCCTATGCCTACTGCCTCTCCATGCTGAACGCGGAAAACGGTCTGCCACAGATTCCGCCGGGAAATTGGGGATCAATGGAGACGGCGGGAGTCGCCACCCAGGACTCAGCCATGGCAGGGGAATGGATCGCGGCGGTGCGGGCGGTGGAGGAGTTGGCGACAGCGATGAATGATTCGGCCATGGCGCAGGAATGCCGGACGCGCGCGAAACTCGCGTCTGACTCACTGGAGAAACTGTTTTGGAACCCCCGCCTAGGCTACTACAACTACGGAATGAAGAAATCTGGTGAGGAAGTCATGTACCTGAATCCGACGATCGGCTACAGCGCATGGTTCGGCAGCCTGCCGCAAGAGCGGTCGCAGGCCGTTCTGGAGCGCCTGGCGACAGCGCAGTTCCTTTCCGACTGGGGGGAACGCAGCATGTCGCTGGAAGATCCCCGCTACGACGAGAATTCGTACCAGGTAGGCTCTGCATGGCCGTTCTTTACGGTCGCTCCCATGATTGCCGAGTACCGCCATCACAATGCGGTGCAGGGCTTCATCACCTGGATGTCGATGACTCACCTGCGTATGTTCAATGCTCGCGGAGCGATGCCCGAATCTCTGTCGGGATCTTACTATCGGCTACTCGACAACGGCGTGCCGCATCAGATGTTTTCCGAACTGGTCGGCATGCCGGGGCTGATCGACGGGGTTCTCGGGCTGGACCTCGATGTTCCCCGCAGTGTTCTTTATCTGACGCCGCATCTGCCGCCAGCGTGGCCCGAAATTGCCATTCGCCAATCTCCTTTCGGGCAGGGCCAGCTAGACATCGGACTCCACCAGCAACCCGGACGCTTGACTGCCACCCTCAGCACCACTGGCGTCTCGCCACTCCAACTGGAGTTCTCTCCCGCGCTCCCCGCAGGAGCAACGGTCGACTCGGTCACGCACGAAGGGAAGTCCGTGCCGTTCAAGACGGAGGACAACGGCAGTGATGTTCATGTTCGCGTCGCTCTGAGTTCCATTGCTCAGACAACCCTCGAAGTGCGCTATCACGGCGGGGTTGGCGTCGATGTCCCCTGGCAGCCGCTCCTCGAAGGAGATTCGAGCAGGAATTTACACGTGCTCAAGACTTCCTTCGAGAACGATCAAGTTAAAATGCAGGTGGAAGGACGCCCCGACATTCAATATGAAATCCGGCTCTGGACGCCATGGCGCGTTGCCACCGCCACTTCCGCAAAAGAAATTCTTCGCGATGGCGACTGGAGCATTTTGCGCGTGGCGGCGCCAGCAGATGTGAGGGAGCATCCCGACAAAGCGGGCTACGTTCGCTGGACCGTGACCGCCACCGTGCAGCGAAATCAGAAATAGACGACCTTAGTTTGTTTCCAGGTTATCCTTTGAAGGAAGTTTCGGAAATGCCGTGTGAGGCTCGGTCTGATACCAGAACGCAACCGAAGAGATGTCATCGGTGAGTGGCAGGTATTTTCCTCCACCCCTCCATCCCAGCGCCTGGATGGTCACGCGCAGATCAGAGCCAAAGCGGATCGGGTCGGGGATGTGCCAGCGGTAAAGTCCAAATCTCTGCTGCGACTGGTAGAGGCCGTCGGGCTTGAGAACCTGCACCAGGCCGGAATAAGGGCTCGTGAATTCTTCGTACTGATGTCTCTCCGGATTCTCAAAATCGTATGACCCGTTAAAGTAATCCTCGGTACCAGTCCCGTTGATCGTGGGGAACTCCCGGTCTCCGTCCATATAAAACTTGATTTCGCCCTCGCCCCACCAGCCGTTGTTGTGTACACCCCACGCCATGTAGGTCCCAACGTACTGGCCCTTGCCCTTGATGCCGTCCACAATCGTGAACACCTCTTTATAAGGAAGAGGGTTGACCCGGCGAAACTGGGCGTGGAAATAAGCGGCGTCCGCGGGGACCGGCGACAGAGCATAGTCCACCTGGTAGAAGAGGGTCATCGGTTTTTCATCGAGATTCTCCAGCGTTATTTTTGCCTTGTGCCGGAACGGCATAGGCCAATAAGAGTTGAAGGCGCTGCCCGGATTCACGCACACGGCAAGTGAAGAAATTCGGGCGTATTTTCCCCAACCCAAGGCGAAGAAATCGCCTAGCGGGACTTCCACGGATGGCTCTTTCTCATCGTCCCAGTACATGCGCAGAATGGAAAACCGCCAGTTGCCGGTGGGCGTCATCCAGATATGCTGGATCGCTCCGGGCCCCGTGATCTCGGCGACGGTGTAGGTAGTTCCAGCCGCGATATCTACCGATGGGCTGATCTTCCAGCCTTTGCCTAGATCGCGGGCCGCTTTCGACCCGGTCCCTTCCGTTGCGGCGCCGCCTTTGCTCTTTTCTCCGGTCGGGTTCTCGGGACTGATCGACAAGGTCCTGGCATTGGAAAGGCGGTAAAGACTGCTTAGGTGATTGTCGAGTCCGTTGTAAGACGTTTCTTGAGCGAGCACAGCAAATGGAATCAACAGGTACAGCAGTGCAACAAAGCAGGAATTCTTCCTCATCGCTAGCTCCACATTTGCCGAGATGGTTGGTGTGTCTGTGCCTGCGGCCTTGGTCCTCCTGAGCTGGCTCAGTGCCGCATGGCGCTCGAAGATTCTTGCACAATCTCAGGGAAAGCGGTGATGCGCAGCTTGGCTGCTCCATAGGGCACGAGCGTCACGGTCTGTTCGGGAGACAAACTCTTCACCGGACTTTTCGGTAACGGCCCGGCTGTGTCGTCGACCGCTTGCCACTCCGGCACAAGCCGCGCTCGCACGTTGAGTTCGATGGGAGCCCCACTCTCTGAGAATGGATAGGGACCGATGGGGCCCTCAATCACCTTGATGGACGTTGCCGGATGGCTGTCATCCACCACCAAGCCGTAGTTCCATGGAGTCGTGGGCCTTACTTCCCAGTCGGGTGCCAGAGCACCTTCGTTCAACTTGGACCAGCTCTCGCCCATCTTCAAGGAGAAGACGAGGGGTCCTCGCTCGACGGCAATCGAATTGTTCTCCCAGCGCGAAATTCGAGGCGGCATGGGAAACTTCGCCTCCACTCGATCGCCTTTTTTCCACTCCCGGTTGATAAGCAGATAGGCCCCGCTGTGCACGTAAGCAATGGAGGATCCGTTGACCGAAACGGTCGCCGCGCTCGCCCAGGTGGGAATTCTGAGCTTGAGAGGAAACTTTACGGAAGTCGCAGGCTCGATCGTCAACTGCACGGTTTCACGAAAGGGATACTCGGTATCCTCGGCGATATGAATCTTGACGTCGCGTCCCACAACGGCATCGACTTCGCTGGGCGCGTAGGCGACCAGTGCCAGGCCGTCATCCGCAGTGCTCATCCACAGGCTGGATGCGAGTTTCGGCCACCCTTGGTGCATGTTCGCGGTGCAACATCCAAATTCAGGCGTGAGCCCGTACAAGTTCGCATCCACACCGTTGGTGGACCATTGCCGCGATCGGCGCGTGCAAGCAATCTGGTTGGGCTGCTGGTCGTACTGGTGAGACCACATGTCGTCGCGGAAGGTGCCAGGCAGGGCATTAAAGGCAACTTTTTCCAGGCGGTCCCCGAATAGAGGGTCGCCCAGGTCCGCTGCGATCAGTTCGTAGGAAAACATCGATTCGACTACCGCACACAACTCGATCCCCTGCGAGGGATCGGTTCCGGCGATGTGCTCATCGGCGCTAAACATGCCGTTGGGAATACCGTGGTATTCATCCAGCATTTTGATTTGCTGGTAGATCGCATTTCGATCTTCCGCCGAACCTGAAACCATGGACCACACCGTGGACATCTTGAGCGCCATGGCATTGTTCACACCATGAGTTTGCATCGCCCGGTCGGGAAGTCCGCCGCCGCGTCCCTCCAGAATCGAGCGGTTCGTCTTTTGTGTGTACTCGAAGTGAGCGAATTGCTGCTTCCAGTCGTAACCCTGATCATGCAGCGCCTTCGCCAGATTCAAAAGGGACGCATCGCCAGTCCGGTTGTAGAGCCAGAGAACACTGACGAGCTCATCATGCCAACGATATTTGCCCCAATCTTGCAAGGGCTTCTTCGGCAGTTCGCGGGCCTGAAAGGCAAAATAGCCCTGCATCAAAGGAATCACTCGCGGATCGCCCGTGGCCTCCTGGTACTGAGTCAAGGCTTTGAACATGACCATCCGCGGCCACCAGTCCTGATTTGCGAGGGGACCGATGGAGCCATCCGGGCGCTGGTGAGTCAGAGTCCAATCGACCCACTTCTGCACTTTTGCTTTCAGTTTTGTGTCGTCCAGGAGATACGCAAGCGGAACCAGGCCATCCAGAAAGTATGGGCCGCGCTCCCACGCCTCACCGGTTCCACCTAACCATGCACTGTTGGGGCCGACATCGGACCAAATCTCATCCAGGTGGCCGCTCAGTCCGTCCGCCTGAATCCGTAATTGCCGTTCGAGCCAGCCCCTGGGGCGAATCGAGGTGAGCGGCAACAGATACATGGCGGCCGGCTGCAGTGGCGGACGGTTTTCGTACGCCTTCTGCGTGCCCTGGTGGCCGCTTGCGTTTTGGCCCGAGTTGAGGGGGGCCACCCCTGAACCGGCCGGTGGGCGCAGAAGGACAAATACGAACAAACCGCACATCAGAACGCTTGATTTCATTGCCTGCTCTTTCCCTTCAGGCCTCAGAGATGCCCACAATCCGGACAAGATATTGTTGGTGATTCCCACCTTCGAACTGCCAGGCAGATCCCGTTCCCTGCAGAGCAACGCTGACTCCCTTGCCGTCCTTTACGGCAACACTTCGCACCGATCCCGACCAGGTCCCTTCTACCCGGACGCGCTGCGGATCCAAAACCTGAATCGCCAGCTCCAGCAACGCTCCCCGGTATTGCAGGTTCACAATTCGGTAGCTTCTGCCACTCACCATGAATGAATCCGGAAGATTGGGCGCCAACTGCAATTCGTCCGCCTGGCGCGGGTCGCGGAACCCAATCAGACTGCGGATGATATGGGCCGGAAGCACCGCACCCCAGCCATAACCCTCGCCACCGTAGGCACCATGGCCTCCCCAGACTTCGCAACTGACGCCGGGCCAGCCGAGCTTTTCACCGGAGGCGAGTGGTTTGCCCTCGGTGGATGGGTTCGCCACCGACCGGCGGTCTACGCTGGCGTAGACTCGCTCGGCGATCGCCTGAATTACCTGCGAGGCGAGTCCATTTTCTCCCGCGGCCCAAAGAGACTCGACGTAAGGCAGCACCAGGGACGACCAGTGCAATCCGTCCTGCCAGTCCTCCGCTCCTGGCACAACCTTCCTCCCTTCCAGCGAATCCGAGAGGAATTTTTGGAGTGCGGGGCGCATCTTTTCCTTCTGGTCATCGCTCGCAATGCCGCAAAAGACTGGAGCCACCTGCCCGACGTCCCGGCCCACCGACGTGACGAGCTGGCCGTTGCGGGTATCGAAGTCGTAGAACCAGTCTTCTTTCCACAACGACTGCGTCTTCGCCGCGTAGACCTGTTGAATCTTCTGCCAGTCTGCGCGCGAACTTGCGTCTCCGAGCACTTCGGCGAAGTGATCGAGGATTCGAGCGGCATGCGAGGTGGCTGCCTGCAATTCCACGATTCGCAGGAACTCGATCAACTCGCCCCCGGTTGGTTGGTGGATGAGAAATCTCCGGGAGGCATCCATGCCGGTTTCCCAGCTGCATTTTCCGATCACAAAGCCCTCGGCATCCGTCCGGTTCTGCAAGGTCCAGCGCAAAAATCGCACCAGCCAGGGGTAGAGTTTGGCGAGCCATTGCTTGTCGGCGTTTCGGGCGTAAATCGAAGCGGCGCAGAAGAACGGATAGCACCATGAGATGGAGGTTCCGCATTCGGCGCCATCCGCCGCTACCATATTCATCTCACCATCTTCACGAGAGCAGGGAACACCGTCGAAGGGAGCATTGGCGAACAACCCAAAGACTACTTCCTTCGCGGCGGCCGGATCCGCGTAGCTCAATGCCCACATATCGATGGAACTCTCCGCCAACACCGTGCGGGGCGCCTGAATTTGCATGGCGTCCCACGCGTGCTTGTAAATTCCGATCGGACGCCGGACCATCATGCGCAGCGTCTCCATGTCGTAGACCCAGCCATGTTTCCAGTGGATCGGCCAATCGCCTTCGAGGCGGGGAGCTGTACTCCAGAACGCTGTATCCTCCGCATACTTCGCAGCCGCCTGCTCGTGCGTCTTTGCCAGCGAGTGGTGAGCTTCCTCGCGCGCCAGGGCGAAGTTGTCCGCACGCGCTAGAACGATGGTGTGTTCCACCTTGCCGTTGGCAGGAACATCGAGATTGAAAAGCAGAGCTGCATGAAGCGGGTCGGGATGGTAACTGGGCCCCTTTACGATCTTGGAAGGCGAGGCTAACCAGGAATGAAGATCGGCTTCCTCAGCTCCAACAAAGTGTGCCGTGCTGGAGACGTCACTTGCCACTGTGAATACCTTGCCTGCAGCGAAAGAGCGAATCCATACCGCATCGATCGCTGAGTCGTAACTGCCGACCAGGCCATCGCGCCCCCACCAGGCAGCTCCGCCGAGCCTGCAATCGAGCACCGCCATCAGTCGTACGGATTGTGGGCGCGTGCCCTGCACCACTACCTTGGTTGCCAATGAATTTTCGCCAACCTGCAAAAACGTGCTCTCCACCTTCGTCTCGTCTAGCGCGAAGGCAAAGGTCTGCAGGTTCTTACTGTGGTAGGGGGCGGTCAACTGTCCATGTGCAAAGTCCTCGGGCTTCCAATACTGACGTCCGTTGATCAGGAACCCCAGTCTTAGATGGGCCTCGTAGACACCGTTCTTTGCGAAGTCGAAATACCCTCCCGGGCCGGCAGGGAAATAGAAACAGAACCCAATGCCCGGAGAAGAGCGCAGTACTCCGCTGCGATGCAGGTTCCAGCAGTGAAATGGATTATCCAGATAACCGTACGGGGTGTAGTCGCTAAGCGGGAACCCGCCTCCGCTTGCCGCAACCTCGGTTGGCGTCGGAGGAGTAGCGAAGCGAATGCCCGACGTGATGACCGGTACGGCTAAAATGCTCCTACAAAAATCGCGGCGATTGAGCACGGTTTATCGTCCTTGTGAATTGTTTTGAACTCGGCAAACCAGAAACGAGCTGTGATCTATCCTTCCGGTCGAGTAAGCCCCACGCGCTCGAACTCCCGACTGCGCTGCTCGATCTCTTTCAGCTTGTTGAGCATCTCGGCCGCCTTTGCCGGCTGGTTCACTTTCTGATAGTCCCTGGCGAGGTGATAGTAAGAGGAGGGATTACGGGGACCGAGAGCCGCCGCTTTCTCGAAAAGGGGAATGGCTTCGAGCACTTTTCCTGCCTGTTCGTGCATCTTTCCCAGTTCGATGTAGGGGTACGGCAGCTGGGGATCGAGCCGGATCGCCTTTTGAAAGACCGCGCGAGCTTCCGTATATTCCGGACTGCCCGGCTGCGCGCCGTTGCGAATCAGCGAGGAGCCCAGCAAGTAAGACAGGATCGCACTATCGCCCTTCTGCTTTAAATTGCGACGTAGCTCCTGAAGGGTGTCCTTGTGGCCATTCTGCTGGATATCGGCAAGTTCCAAAGCCGCGAGAGGAAGGTCTTTCCCGGGAGCCAGTTTGCCCGCCCTCCGGAATTCGTCGCGTGCCAGATCAAATTCGCCCGACAAAGCGTGAAGTACGCCGAGCTGAAACAAAAGCTTCTCGCTTCCGGGTTTGTTGTTCAGACCGAGTTGCACAACCTCGATCCCGAGTGGGTACGAATTGTGATCGATACAGATGGTGGCGAGATCGAGATAGCTATTCTCGTCGCCCGGAAAAAGAGTGATGGCTTGCCGCAAGCGGTCGATCGCCTGCTGGGTCTGATGATTCTTTTCGTAAGCTTGAGCCAGAAGATTCAGATCATCGAGGGAGTGTCCGCGCGATTCAGCCTCTTCGAGGGTGTGGATGGCATCTTCGTAATTACCCGCCAGGTATTGGGCGAGCGCCAGGTTGTAGGTCAGTGTGGAGCCGCGACCGCCGCGAGCCGCAATGTCCTGATATACGCGAGCCGCTTGCGCGTACAGCCCGTTCGTTCCCAGCAGATAAGCCAGACGCACTTCGATTTCAGGAGGCATGGCGGAGATCGCGTTGCCGGCAGCTTCCAGATGCTGGCTCGCCGCGGCGAGGTTCTTACCCTTGAGGTCGGCGAGCGCCGCGTAAGAATTCAGGACCGGATCCCTGGGTTCAATCTTCAGTGCTTGCTCGGTGTGCTGCGCGGCTAAAGGCTTCTTTGTTTGCCATTCCAGAACCGCAAGATTCTTTAACGCCGGGAGGAAATCCGGGCGCGTGGCCAGAACCTGCTGAAATGCCATGGCTGCCCGATTTGAGTCCCCGCTGCCGAGGAGAGCGAGTCCTTCCAAGTTCCCCACCTTAGGATTGCCGGGATATTGATTGCGCAGGTTCTGAATGTGATCGAGCGCTTCGGCCCAATGCTGCTGCTGAACCAGCTGTACCGCCAGGCTATATTCCGGTGGATCCTGCGCTACAAGATCCACCGGAACCAGCATTGCAACGAGGGAAAACGCAAGTACCCGGAGCAGCATCAGAATTCCAGGCGGGCTCCAAGCTGGATGGAGCGGGGCGTAAATACTCCCGTGGCCTTGCCGAAAGTCCCGCTCGTAATGTCGCCGTCGAAATTGTTCAGGTTCACGCGATTGAACAGGTTGTAGATCTCCGCGCGAAATTGAAGGTTGGAGTGCTCCCAGAACCATGGGGTTTTGAAGTTTTTCAGAATTGAGAAATCCACCTGGGCCATACCGGGCCCGTGAATTGTATTCCGCCCTACGTCCCCCTCCTGTCCAAGTGCGGGAGCCGCGAAGGCGGATGCTGGGAAGAGGCCCTTCAAGTAGTCCGAGCGGCTGTAGCTCTTGTTCAACGTGAACGACGGCCGCATGGGCAAGTCATAGGTGTTTCCATCCCCATTGTAGTCACCGCCGGTGTTTCCGATGACCTGGCAGGTTGGTGTCACGGTCGTCGAGCAACTGGCGTTATTCCACACCGGAACGAACGTCGCACTTGTAAAGACGGTCGCCGGCAATCCGCTCTGGAAGATAGCCAGACTGCTTGCCTCCCAGCCGCCAAACACATGGCGGATGGGCGCGGCCAAACCGCTAAGAGACGGAAGATGGGCGACAAAATTCAGGGCAACTTTCTGTCGAACATCGTTGGGAGAAAGGCCTCGTTGCGCCGGCACATTGTAAGCATCAATCACCTGGGCGTACACGGCACCCGATCCCGGCCCCACCGCGTTCACCAGATCGATGGCTTTACCCAGGGTGTAAGAGGTCTGGAAGGTATAGTTCTTGCTAAATATCTTGCGCACGGACACGGTCGCGCCGTTGTAGCTGGAGGATGCACTGTTATCGCCGTAGTTGACAGTCGCAAAGTACGGATTCAGACGGTGCAAGGTGTCCTGGTTCTGGATCAAGTCTCCGGCAAAGCGATTACGGTCGATGACCGTATAAAGGTGTCTGCCCACTGAGCCCACGTAATCCCCTTCGATCACCCAGTCGCGCAGCGGACTGTACTGGACCCCAAGGAACCAGTTTTCCGCATACGCATACTTGATCGCCTGGTCAGCGCCACCGACTGAAGCGAGGTATCCAGTCGGACCGCCTGCCGGATTCAGCCCTGGCGTGATCGGAGGATAGACAAAGCCGTAGGGCGCCGTGTCCGTGGTTCCGAGCGCATACACGGGTTGCGGTCCGCTTGGATTTTGGACGGAAGCGGTTGCCGAGGCCACGAACGGCGGATTGTTGCGGGTGGCGTCGCTCCATACCTTGTTCGGCCAACGGTCAAAGAACACACCAAACCCGCTGCGTACCGAAATTTTCCCTTCTCCCGTAGGGTCCCATGCGAATCCCACGCGTGGCGCAAAATATCCTTTTCGAGCGTCCGAGTACATGTGCTTGACACGGATGATCTTGGCGCCGGCAATCTGCTCTGCCAGCGTGGTGCCGGATCCCAGTTGCAAGTTGGTCATGTCTCCATTGACCTCGGTAGGGTTCCCGGAGAAGTCCCAGCGCAAGCCCAGATTCACCGTTAGGTTTCGCCTTACTTTCCAGTCATCCTGGACGTAGAAGCCATAGGTAGTCGACCGATAGCCAAAATTCTGGAATGGGAGTCCGCCAGTCTCCGCGTTGAAGTTGATTCCGTTTTCCGAGAAAGGCGTGTCGGTTGCAAAGTCGAACGCATTCTGAAAATTGAAAGTTGGACGGTACAACGGACCCGTGAAAGGAGCGTTGTCCTGATCGCGGTAAATATCGAACCCGAACTTGAAAGAATGGGAGCCACGGTTGTAGGACAGCATGTCGCGCCAGTGGAAATCGTTTTGGACAAAGCCAGCCGGCCCCCACCCCGCACCAAAGCCACTCATGCCAGTCACATTGATCGCAGGCACGCTGGGATGTGCAACCGGCGAGGCGCCGTAGTCAAGAGTGAAACCCATCGCCGCTGTATTCACGAGAGTCGGCGAGAAGACATGGGTGAAATTCAGGGTCGCATAGTCGGCCTCGGCAGGCGGATTGGTGTTAAACGCCGGACGCGGACCCGGGCTACTTTGGCTGGCGGTCATCCGGAACACGTTGGCATAAAGACGATTGGATCCGTTGCCGAAGATCTGGTCGACCCGGGCGTTCCATTGAATGCCGTTGCGGGGAGTGCTGGTGGAAAGTACGCCAGGCTGGAACAGGGGCATATCGCACGGCATGCCCACCGAGTTGGTACCGGTGCACGTTCCCAAACCGAGCTTCGTCATCTCTTCCGCAACCGTAATGGGAGCTCCGCTCGCACTCACCGCCGCCGGATAGGTCGTGAGGAGTGTCGTCGCAATGTTATTGGGAAAGCTGGTCTGCATAAAATTGGTAAACTCCGGGGTCTCTACCGTGTAGGTTCCGCTAAAGGCTTGGGCGGACTTTAACTGGTCGTAGCTGCCGAAAACGAAGGTGTGATCTTTGCGGATGGGGAAACCCACCGAGCCCCCGAACTCGTTGCGCCGGGAAACCGGAATGATCCTGCCGGTAATCGGATTGGGAGTATTTTGGAAGACGTTGCGCGCCGTGAGCTTATTATCGGTGTGATATTCGAACAGACTCCCGTGGATCTGGTTTGTTCCAGACTTGGTGGTGATCTGGGTGAGAACCGAACTGTTGCGGCCATACTGCGCCGAGTAGTTATTTACCGAGACGCGAATCTCCTGAATCGATTCTACGTTGGGCGAGAGCTTAGCACTGCCTCCGTCAGGGTTATCGTTCACCGACGTGTCATCGATATAAAAGCCGTTGGACGATCCGCGCTGGCCGTTGGCTGTGACCGAGGGAGCGTTGGCAGCGTTGAAGATGTCATTGGCTCCGGCGCGGTCTGAGACCAGGCCGCTGCCCGTCACTCCAGGCGTTTGCGCGATCACGTTGAGCGCATTTCGGCCACCCAGGGGTAGGGCTAGGACCTGCTGGGCGGTGGTAAGTTCGGAAATAACAGCCTCGGAGGTTTCTACTATCGGGGGTGCTTCTGAGACATTCACCTTCGTGGTCACCTGGCCCACCCTGAGCTGCAAGGGAACCGATTGCACCTTGGCCACCTCCAGGACGACGCCCGACTGCACGGCAGTATCGAATCCTTCCTTGGAAGCCTCCACCCGATACTGACCCACCGGCAGGGTGGGGACCCGGTAATATCCGTTGGTCGAAGTTTTGGTGGCAAATTCAAGACCGGTAGACTCGTTGATAGCCCGAATATTTACGTCGGCAACGACGGCGCCGCTCGCGTCGATGACCGTTCCTTCAATCGAACTATTGAATTGTGCCGAAGCGGGTATGCTCGTCGTCAGGGAGAACAGCAACCCCCAGCAGAGAGCCCCAAAGAACGAGAAAACAAGACGGAACGAACAACATTCGCGCACGCGCCGATTCATGTCTTTAATCCTCACGTTTTCTGAAGACTCCCGCTGGCGGAGGTTTTTTTGCGGATTGGACAAAGCACTGGATGAGAACGTAGGGCAGAGCTTAGCGGATGTCGCGTTTTGAACAGACTATTGACATGGCCAGGTGATTTGCTTACATTAGAACGTTTTTGTTGGAGTGCTCTTCCCCTTCTCGGAAACAGAGTTCATCCAATCGGGATTGTTGTTTGAGGAAAGACGGACTAGCTGTTCGGCACGACGATGCCGCGCTGTAACGCGGCGCTCACCGCCTCGGCTCGGTCGCTCACATATAGCTTGGCGAAGATGCGGATTGTATGATTGCGAACGGTATTTTCGCTGTTGCCGAGAACCTTCGCAATCTCCCGATTCGTGAGGCCGCGGACCAGCAACTTGAGCACCTCCAGTTCCCGTGGTGTCAACTCGTGGCGCTCTTCTCGCCCGGCGAGAATCGGCCGAATGCAGGATTGGATCCATTCCCGGCCAGCGTAAACCTGGCGGATGGCGCTGGTAAGCTCATCTCGTCCAACGTCTTTCAGTACGTATCCGGAAGCTCCAGCCTGGAGCGCTTGATAAACTTCTTCCTCATTCGCATAGCTGGAGAGCACCAATACCTTGGCATCGTCGCGGGCCTCGCGCATGCCAGCCAAGGCGCGCATTCCGCCGCCATCTGGCATCCGCAAATCAAGGACCACCACATCGGGTCGCAGGTCTTTGAATTTTTCGATGGTCTGGGCTCCGGTACTTGCCTCGCCCGTGACCACGATGTCCGGTTCGTTGTTGAGGAGGCTCTTAAGCCCCAACCGAAAAATGAGGTGGTCGTCCGCGATCAGCACACGAATTGAAGTGGCCATAGCTTATTTCCCCAGGGCCGACGTCATCGGGAGAGCCAGGATCTCAGTGGCTCGCCAAGTCGATGGGTCCAGGGTGGCACCGACTTCCAGAATTGCATGCGACGCGGAGCAATGGGTACCGTCAACAAGATTCTCGTTCCTAAGCTGCCCGACAAAATTGTCAAATCTGCCTTCATGCTGGCCGCGCGTTCACGCATTCCGGTGATGCCGAAATGGCCTTCCTCAGAGGCGGGCGCTGCAGAAACTTCAAAACCGTGACCGTCGTCCTCGATCTCCATCACAAGCTTTCGGTCGTCAAACAGGAGGCGCACGGCGATGCGCGTGGGCGTGGCGTGCTGGATTGCATTGGCCACTCCTTCCTGGGCGATACGCAGGACTTGCCCTTCGGCCTCGCCAGTCAGCCGCTCGGCCGTTCCTTGACTGGAAACTGTCAATTCCACGTGGCTTTCGGAGACCTGCTGACGAAGCACCTTGCGCAGCATGTTCTCCAAGGACTGGTCGGTGTGCAAGGTGCGGAGCGCCGCGATGGAGCGGTGCGCCTCGCGCCGGCTTTGGCGGGCCATTTGAAGAGCCATGGTGACGGGCGCGCTCTCGCCCTCGGAGCGCAATCCATGCAAGGCGGACTCGAGTTGCAGGGCGATGCCGGCAAAGCTTTGGGCCAGCGTATCGTGGATCTCACGGGCCATGCGCGATCGCTCTTCGACGACTGCACTCATTCTCCAATGCTCGGCGCGGAAATAGATGAATACAGCGGCGACCACAAGAATCATCAGAACGAATGTGGCTTCGACGAGGTGGCGCATATCCCACCACGGCGGCCCAGCAATAATCCCAACATCCTCGCTCGAGCGGAGCAGTAGGGCGAAGGATGTGAGGTTCTCGGTAAAGCGCGGATCCGCAACACACACCCCTCGCAGGCGCAGAAGGCTGTTGGGTTGAAGCCGGTCAAACATGAGATCCTGGCGCGCCCCCTGCAGAATGGCACGGTATGCTTGGTGCCCGCTTTGCAGGTCGAGCACCACGGATTGCCCCTGCACTCGACTTTTAGCCTGCAGGCGGCCCTCGATTTCGATGAGCATGCCGTCGAACGCGCCGGTCACCGCTTGCGAAGCAGTCACCGAAAGCGGCGGAGCTGGCCCTCTGGACCATAGAAGCCGAAGAGTTGTATTACGCAGAATGACCCCGACAGGTCGCGCATCCACGATTCCGGTAACTTGCAGCTCATCCCCGATCTTCACAGAAGCGGCACGCGGAGATTCCACGGCCACTCCGCCCGAGGAATCCTCAATGTAAATAAGGGGGGCGGTCAGGACCACGCTGCCTCGAACCGTGACCGGCGACGAGTGTATATCCGACACAAAACGCAAACCGCTTAGCGGAGGCGTGTGGATGTCCATCGCCGGGTTGTTGGAATCGGAGTCGGTCGGCCCAACCGCCTTCCCGCTATACGGAAGTAGCGAATTGAAGCCCGTTTCCGTTTGCATGCGCTCCGGCGAGTCAGCGACCTGCGTCCTTCCTCCTACGGCTGACAGATTGGCCGGAGTGGCGGGCTCCACGCGCACGTTTTTCCACAGGCCCCCCGAGGAGTAGGACCTCAAGCCTATTCGCCCGGCTCTTGCGCAATCGCTTTCGCGCATGGCCACCACGGTCTCTTGCTGGTTTTCCGGATCGGAGGCTAATGCCGCGATCTCGCATCCCACCGCGATCACCGTGAGGTGATACCAGTGGAACGGATGAATCGCTTTCTTGACCGAGACCGCCTGGTATTCCATCCAGCCGTGGTCGGCACGGCCGATGACCATGGTGTTGTTACGGTCGCGCAGGCCAACGTAGTAGCCGTTGTAAGCGTCGACACCCTCTTCCTCATCACTCGAGCGGACAATGACGCCAGCATCCCCGTTGTGCCCAAGCAACAGAAGATCGGACTCCACGGTGTAATCTCCCCATCCGGAAGAACCTGTGATCAGCTTGGCCCCGCGCTCGTCGGAATTGTTCCGAATGGCGCCCTCGTAGGAATCCCAACTGCCGCCGTAAGCGTGCCATTCCGCTGTTCCGCCGGAAGCGAACGAGTCGCGATAGTGAGGCTCTGGCCGGGAACGAAACCAGTACGTAATGGCAGCTATGGCGGCGATCAGGAGGAAGCACAAAAGCGTGCCAATCCAGCGATGTGTTCGATCGAGCCACCTCAATGCGAGACTCTCCAGTTGACCGAGAGCATTTTCTGAACCTCGTCGCTATCAATGTTCCTCTTGGTCACCAGCACGGGCTTCAGCTCAAGCTTGTCAGGCACGGACTCCCCGCGCAATCGCGCGGCAATCGACTGAATGGCGCGAAATCCCATCTCATAGGTATTCTCGACAATGACCGAATCAATGTCGCCGTGCCTGATGCCCGCCATCAGGTCCACTTCTTGTTCACATCCTATCAATTTGACCCTCTTGCCCTTTCGTAAAGCAGTCAACGCGGCCCAGGCTCCTTCGGTTGCCGTGACATCTAGTGTGACGATGGCATTGAGGGCCGGATTGTCAATGAGAATCTCCTGCGCAATTTGCTGAACCTCGGCGGTGTTCGAGGATCCCGATCTTTTTTCGATGACTAAGACCTCTGGGAAACTCTTGGCCAGTTCCGCTTCGATGGCACGGGCGCGAAGAACACTTCTTGGGCCTGAGGGGTCCAGACCCAATACGGCAACCTGACCCTTGCCGGCAAGCAGGATGCCGATGCGTGTGGCTGCAAGGCGACCGGTCTCCTGGTCGTCGTTCAGAATATAGGAGAGACCTTGTCCGGGTGGAATGGGCAGCGACGAGCGGATTACCACGGTAGGAATGTGCTTTGACAATGCTTGGCGAACCGAACCGACGAGCGCCAGGTAGTTGGTTGGCGCAACCACCAAGCCGGCGTAGTCGGAGTCTATCGCCCTCTCCACTAGACCGATCTGCCTCTCGACATCATCTTCCCGGGTCGGCCCGTTCCAGTAGATGTGGAGCCCAGCATCACGCCCGGCTGCCTCAGCTCCGCCATGGGCAGCCTCCCAAAACTCGGTGGCCGTAGTTCCCGGGATGACGGCAATCGTGCGCGAATTTTGAGACGCGCAGCCGCATGTGATCAGACCCAATGACGATGCGAAGCACAGCCAGCGCGCGATGGAGCGGGCCCCAATCCGGCGTGCAAGTCCGCTCTGGCTAGGCAGAACCTGGGGTCTGAGTCTGTCAAAGACTCTCTCTTTAGGGGGCGGAAGCATAGTCGAACCCGAAGAAGGCACTCTAACCCGTCTCGGTGTCGCGGTGCCATGGACACGGTGCCGCGTCCCAGAAAAGGATAAGCTTACCCTTTCGCCCAACCTTTGGAAGGAACAATTCCCGTTCCCTCTCGCAGGGTAACTAATTGATTGGCCTGAACGCTCTTGAATCTCTCGTGGAGGCCATTGGGCCAGTAGACTTCAATGTCGACTGAGACAAACGTGCCCAGACCGAAGTGGAGCCGGGGATCGTTGCAGGAGTAGAAACTCGACTGACTGAGCATTGCTTGCGCCTGAACCTTCCCGCCATAGTGCACGAGGACGCGCGCCCCAATTGCGCTGCGGTTCGACTTAACGCCTTCCAACTTGACCTTGATCCAGTTCTGCCGTCCCCGCAGATCGTTCCGCAGGAGAGACGGGGATTCATTCAAATTCACGATAAGAATGTCCAGGTCTCCATCGTTGTCGAAATCTCCAAAGGCACAACCGCGGCTGCAGTGCGGTTCTGCAACGCCAGGACCTGACTGCTCCCCTAACTCTTCGAAGGCACCATTGCCCAGGTTGCGGAACAGGACCCGGGGCGTTCTGTTGGCAAATTGTGGCAACTTGCACTCCACTTCTGGATAGACATTGCCTGTCACCATAAAAATATCGGGGTAACCGTCGTTGTCAAGATCGAACATGCCGGCGCCCCAGCAAATATAACGGGTCTCCACCGCCACTCGCGAGAGTTGGGTCGCGTCATCGAAATTGCCTTTGCCCCCATTGTGATACAGCCCATTGGCGTCTTCTGCAAAGTGCGTCTTAAAAAGGTCCAAGTGGCCGTCGAGGTCGTAGTCCCCCACGCCGACCCCCATTCCTGCTTGCTCCATGCCGTCGTCGCTCAGTCCAACCCCACGGACCACACCTTCCTCCCGAAAAGTGCCATCATGATTGTTCATGAACAGCAGACTGGGCGTGGAATCGCAAGCGACAAAAATGTCTGTCCATCCGTCTTCATCGAAGTCCGCGGCCACAACCGTCATTCCGTAGGACTCGGTGGCGCCGTCGATTCCTGCCTGCTTGCTCACATCCGTGAAGGTACCGTCACCATTATTGCGGTACAGCGAATGCCGACCGGTGGGCAGACCACGCGGCCCACATTCCACTGGGACGCCCTTCCAGTTGCAATTCACGTTCTGTCCAGGCACAGGCGCGTGTTCGAGCGAGAAGCGCACATAGTTGGAAACGAACAGGTCCAGGTTGCCATCCCGGTTGTAATCCAAGAAACTGCATCCTGCTCCCCAACGGAGCTGGTCGTTCCAGAGTCCGGCGCTCTTGGTGACGTCAGTAAATGTTCCATCCCGGTTGTTGCGATAAAGGTGGTTTTGACCGTAATACGTACAAAAGATGTCGTCGTATCCATCGTTGTTGTAGTCACCGACGCAAACACTGGACGCCCAGCCCGTTTCCTTCAGACCGGCCTTCTCAGTGACGTCTGTGAAGGTACCATCACGACTATTCTTGTAAAGGCGATTGGTGGCACCTAGAGGATCTCCCGTCAAGCGGGTACCCGAGAGCAGAAAAATATCCACCCAACCGTCATTGTCGTAGTCAATGAAGGCACAACCACAACCAGTGGCTTCAAGAATGTATTTCTTGCTATCTACGGCTCCATAGAAGACAGGAGCTTGCAACCCGGCAGCCGGGGCTACGTCGACGAAATGCGCATTAAAGGGACGTCCAGAAGGCGCGGGTCGCGCCACCGGCTTACCTGTATGCGCGGCAACACCCTGCGCCACCAGTCGTGGAACCGCCGCGAAGGCTGCCGAACCAATCGAGAGTCGCACAAAAGCTCGGCGCGTAAACGTCAAGGTAGTGCTCCTCCAGGGATCAATTCTTGTTCAATGTCCACATTTATCCGCGAGGATTTGAGGGGTCCGTGACCACATCCACAACGACACCAAATGCCAGCACGTGATCCAAGAAACGAGCACAGCCAGTGTCCAAAAAAAGAAACAGAAATCGAATCCGAGATGGCAGCCAAAATGGCGATGGTACACCGAGAAGGTCCCTAACAGCGACGACAAGCCCCGAAGATGAGGACCTGACGGACGATGAACCGTTCCTTTGCTGAATCGGCCCGGGCTCATACTGCTCGATCAAACCCCTTTCCACGGCGCAGCGCGACTCTTCGGTGCTTCCGAACATCGGGTAGTGCGCAAAGGACAGCGTCGCTCCGCCGGCGACACGCACTCAAGCGCCGAAGTCGTAACGCGCTTCTTGATGTCTCCGGCTTGGCCGAAGTAGATCGCTTTGAAAGGGCGCGGCCTGCACCTCACGTCCCGAATCAGGATCGCGTGGAGTCTATTCGCAACCAGGACGGCGGTATGCATCTTCTAGAATGTATAGCAACGACAGCTGACGGTCGTCCCGTTCACAGTGTCAGTGACCGGGAATAGTATAGTTGCCAGAGGATCATGCGAAAAATCATCCATATCGACATGGATGGTGCGCCGTGACGGCGCGGGAGGTGCGAGTGAAGTAACTGGCACCTCTCAGCTCGCTGATTTTCGACCGGCGGCTGCAATGCCGCCTTATCTGTATAGAGCAACAGATAAAAGGGGGCCGCA
>Ga0137401_10000233_pt1 | contig 19956 bp, 13 predicted proteins | sample CZOMad1_1_16fung_FD_108286 | JGI IMG/M metagenome (GOLD analysis project Ga0137401, IMG submission 108286) | Vadose zone soil fungal communities from Angelo Coast Range Reserve, California, USA - CZOMad1_1_16fungal (Illumina Assembly) | ecosystem: Environmental > Terrestrial > Soil > Vadose...
AATGGCCTTAGCACCCGAACGAGATCCCCATGTTTCATGGGCGCCTGAACGTGAGCAACCGTCAGGCGTGGCCGCCAGCGTGCGCGGCGTTAGCAAGCGCTTCAAGAAATCGCGCGTGCTGGAAGACGTCAGTTTCGATGTCGCGGAAGGCGAGTCACTCGTCCTGCTGGGCGCCTCGGGAAGCGGCAAGACGACGATTCTGCGCATCATCGCCGGCCTTGAACAACCTGACAGTGGGCGCGTGATTTTGCATGGCAAGGACGTTACTGATTTGCCCGCGCGCGAACGCGGCGTCGGCGTTATTTTTCAGGCATACGCGTTGTTTCCGCGGATGACTGTCGAGAAAAACATCGCGTACGGATTGAAGATTCGTCACCGTCCACGAAAAGAAAGACGAGAGACGGTCGATCGCCTGATCAAGCTGGTCCAACTCGAACAGCATCGCAAAAAATATCCGTCGCAACTCTCGGGCGGGCAACAACAACGCGTGGCGATTGCGCGCACCCTCGCGTACAAACCACAGGTTCTGCTCTTTGATGAACCGTTCGGCGCGCTCGACGCGCAGACCCGCGTTCACTTGCGACGAGAGATTCGCGCGCTGTTGCGACAAGTGAAAGTGCCTTCGGTTTTCATCACTCACGATCAGGAAGAGGCCCTGGAGCTGGGGGATCGCATCGCAGTCCTTAACGAAGGCAGGCTCGAACAGATCGGCACCCCCGACGACGTCTACAATCACCCGGCGAGCGAATTCGTCGCGACATTTCTGGGAGCGGCAAATCTTTTGCTTGGCGTGGCCGCGGCGGGATTTGTTGAAATTGGCACCGCAAAGTTGCCGGCTGAGAAAGAAACGAAACGGTTGCGTGACGGCCAATCGGTTAAGCTCGTGTTTCGACCCGAAGATGTCTGCGTCAGTCAGGACGCGAATCTCCCCGAAGGCTGCCGCCGGCTTACCAATGGCGTAATCGAAGAAGTTAATTTTGTGGGCGCCTATGAGCGTCTGACTGTTCGCCTGGATCTTACTCATCGCAAAGGCGACACCGACGCGCTTTACGAAGTTACGATAAACACCCCTCAACGAATGACCGGAGTCCCGATCATGGTGACGCGGCCCAAGCCGGAAGCGAACGCCTTGCGATACAAGAGCGGCGATCGCGTGGCCATCGGACTCACTTCATTCAGCGTCCTGCCGAACTACACACTCGTACGACAACGATGAACAGCCTGAGCAACCGGATATTCTCAATACTCAATTTCCGTTTAGAGGCGGGCTACCGCCCGCCATTTCTCGCCGCCGTCTTCCTTATGACGATCTCAACTATTGCTTCTGGTCAGTCACAAGCACCTTTGAAAAGCGACACGCAGTTTTGGAACGATACTCAACTGACCGTGCCGATGAACAAGCAAGTTGATTTCGTGCTCACGCTAACGACCCGGACCAGACGAAACATCACGGTGCTTGCGGATGAACGCTGGGGCGTTGGGTGGGTAATCAAGGTAAACAAGTATCTGAGTTTCAATCCGTTTTACTTTCATCGCGAGGCGGATCCGCCACATCTGCGACACGAAAGAGAGGAACGCTTGACGCTCGGGGCGACGCTTCGTTTTCCGGTGAAGAAGTTCACGCTTGTCGAGCGCAACTGGTTCGAGCACCGCTGGCGCTCGCCGCAGATCAACGCGTGGCGCTATCGTAACCGCATCCAGCTTGAACATCCCTTCACTCTTAATAAAACAAAATTCACCGGCTATGTTGCGGACGAAGTTTTCTACGACTGGAGCGTTCACGACTGGGTGCGAAACCGGTTCACGGTTGGCGCGAACCACGCTTTCAACAAACATTTCACGCTGGATCTCTACATCATGCGACAGAACGATGGGCGGACTAAGCCGGGCGACATTAATGTTCTGGGATCGCAGTTGCGCTTCAAGATGTGACGTGCGCACGACTGGGTGCGCAATCGTTTCGCCGCCGGCGTCAGCCACACCTTCAACAAATATCTCACGTTGGAAATTTATGGCATGCGCCAGAACGACGGCCGCACGCGCCCGGGAGACGTCAACGTCATCGGGACAACATGGCGAGTTAAGCTCTAACCCTGGCCTCTGACCTCTGCCTTCTGACTTCTGCCTTCTGCCTTTGCTCGCTACTTCTTGCGCGCGCGTCGAACAGATTGCTTTGGTTAGTGTCCGTCAGCGATTCTCGCCTGGCTCGAAAACCGATTGCCCGCACCTTTCGTTTGGTTGGCTCAGTCAATCCTCTAATCGCCGCGATGATCGGGACGATCGCCTTATCGTGAGTTCCCAGTTTGCGTTCCAGTTCGATTAACTTGTCGGCTAACTCTTTGTGTGTGCCGATCACTTCACGCAGCTTCACGAAGGCCCGCACGACGAACACGCTCATTTGAACGGCTTGCTTGCTGTTCAGCACGTTGGCAGCCATGATCGCGCCGTGCTCAGTAAAGGCGTGAGGCGGGTAACGAGGATCGCGGTGCTTCTGAGGACCGGTCGCAAATTGCGACCGGTTAGTCAGACTGGCGGAACTTGAGGTCGCAATTTGCGACCGGTTCGATTTTGAGGTCACAGACTGTGACCTCAAAGTCCCCCATTCTTCCTTACTCAATTCGAAAGCAAAGTCGTCCGGAAATCGGTCCGCGTTTCGCTTCACCTGTTCGTTCAGCCTCTTGGTAGTTACGCCGTAAATGCGGGCGAGGTCTGCATCAAGAATAATCCGCTCTCCCCGAATCTCATGGATGAGCGGCGCGATCTTCTGAAGCGCCAAATTTCCTGACATAGAAACGAATGTAGCACCAGCGTCCAGGTAAAAGTTTTTGCAAGCGGCGACTGCCTCCAGGCGGGCGTTGATCCCCAACTTCTGACCTCCGATCTCTGACTTCTGATCTCTGCCCACCGCCTTCTGCTCACTGTCCTCTGCTTACTGCCTTCTTATCTGTGTAATCTGTGTAATCTGTGGCCAATTCTCTTTCTGCTTTCTGCTTTCTCTGTGTCCTCTGTGGTTAATTCTTCCCGAGTTCCATCACGCGGAACGAGGCTTTGACCGAATGTTTCTTACGTGATTGCTTGCGCGGCATTATCTTAAGATCCTTTCACACCCAGTATGAATCTCGCTCGCTCTGTTCGTAGCATTTCGTAAGGAGTGACGCACTTGACGCCGAGCCCAATGCAAGCGTCAGGAATCTTTATCTTCTTGGTCGAGGTTGCGGCCTTCTCGTGCGTAACGACCGTGTACCCGTGCGCGAGCGCGTGAGCAACTAAGTAGTAGTCTGCCACGAGAAGAAAAGTATTGACGGCTGCGGACTCATAAGTCTGTGCCGCCGCGCAGGCGCTAACCGTACCCAGCGCAGGGAGCAGGCTCGCATCCGGCTTCAAAAAGAAGTCGGCACCTCGCTCGTCAGCCCAGTCTGCAAGTTCGTCGCCACCGGCCAAAATCTCATCCTGCACTCGCTCTATGCTGAATACATTCCTGTTGGCGTTCTCTGCGATGAGCCAATTCCAAAACGCCGGACAAAAATCGAGCCCATAGTGGAGGTTCTTGGCTTGAATGAAGACGTTGGCGTCGAGCAGGTACGGCATTACGCCATCACTCCGAGGCTGCGACCGAGTTTCTGAAATGTGTCGAGCTTCGCAAAGCCGAGCATGCGAAAAGCATCGCGGTGCAATGTCTGCCCTTCGAGCGCGCTGATCACAAGTGCTCGTGCGAAACGTTTGCTGACGCGCGCTGCTTGCGTTAGATAAAAGTTTCCGCCGCTTCCCTTCGCAATTGCGAGGATTCGTTCAAGTTCGTTTTCGTACTCGCTCCAGAATTCCTGCTTAGTTAATCCGCCGGCATCATGAATTCTGCGTAGGATCACTAACGTACTGACCTTGAAAAATCTCGCCAGACGATCAAGCTCTGATCGCAGATTCAAACCGTCGTTGTATTCTTGCGTTAGGGTTTCAAGCGGGACCAGCAGTTCAGCCGCGACGTTGTTGCACCACCGCTCCACCTGATGCTCGGGAATCGCCAGGGCTTGCGAGTCCGATACGGCGGACTGGCCAAGCCAGACGTGTGCCAGCTCGTGCGCGAGCGTAAACATCTGCGCGGCCTTGGTGTCCGCACCATTGATGAACACCAGGGGCGCGAGATTGTCGACCAGCGCAAAGCCACGAAACTCTTCCGGCTCAAGAGGCCGAGTATTGTTGTTGAGCACAACACCGCTGCACATGACCATAATGCCGGCTTCATTAGCGCGGGAAATGAAAAGACGGAGCGCATCAGTCCAGATGGGAATTCGCCGGCGTTCTTCAATATCAAAATCCAGAGCGCGACGCATGGCCGACGCAGTCGACTCGACTTCACTGTTCAAGGTTACAGAGCCAACAAAGTCTAGCGGAGACTCTCGTTGCGATCGGGCAAAGTCGCGATACCACTCCTGCCTTTGTTGGCAAACATAGATCATGTCGAGCAGGTCAGGACTCGGCCGCGCGATTGGTTGATTTCTGATAGTTCGGAAGTCAGGAATGGGAATGGTTTCGACCGGAGGTTCATCGAGAAATAGAAAACCAACCGGCGCGTGCGTGGCCCTGGCGAAGTCTTCGACTTGTTTCAGCGTCGGCTTTAGAGTTCCCTGTTCCCACGCTGCAAGCTTTGGAAAGCGATTTGAGAGATCAGCAGTCTCCAAGCGCGCACGCTCGCGCGCCCATGTTAAGAGTTCTGGTTTGATGTCAGCACGGATCAAAATAGTCGACTCTCCATTCACCGCGTTGCCACACGAGCATGGTTTATTGCCTCAACGATGGCTTCTTTTTCCTGCTGCTCAAAGAACCACCAGTTTGTGCTCCAGACTCGGTGTATCCTCCAACCTAGATGTTCGAGCAATCGCTGTCTTGCCCGATCACGAGTTCGCGCTACAAGTGAACTGTGGTACGCCGCTCCGTCGCATTCGATCGCGAGAACATTCCGACCTCGTTCTTTGACAACGATGTCGAGACGAAATCTTCCGGCACCATATTGGCATTCAATTTCGTAGCCCTCATTTTCGAGGAATTCAACAACTTGCTCTTCAAATGGCGACTCACAGTGGACGACGTTCGACACTCCGTCATTCTTGCGTTCGAATCGTTTGCTTCCGATGCCAAACGTTCTCGCCTGTTCATTGTTTTCAAGATCCCGCAAAAGCGCCTTTAGGCATTGAAAGCCCTTGCTCTGCGCGGCACTTGATTCGAGGTCAGCCACTGCGAGCGAGGAAGCAATCGTGAGTCCACTGCGCGAGCGAGTGATTGCGACGTTTAATCTACGGTCACCACCGCTCTTTGTTAGTGGGCCGAGAACGGAAGCGTTAAAGTGGCCCTCCCGATTCTTGCCATAGGTGAGGCTGAGAATAATCCGATCCATTTCGTCGCCTTGAACCGTTTCGAGATTTGTCACGAAAAACTTCGATTCGTCCGCACAGAAGGCTTTCAGTTCTTCTGATGTGAGCATCTGAAGTTCGGCGTCGATAAGCTCCATCTGCGGGATGTTCATAGCCACCACGCCCAAAGACTTTTCGGGGTGCTCTTTGACGTGCAACTCGACGAGCTTAACCACCTCTCTTGCCTCGGCAGGGTTACTTCGCTTGCCGGCCTCCTCTGAGTAGATTCCATTCGGGACATAATGAAGCCGTCGGCCTATACCAGTAATGTGCGCCGGTGGATAGACCTCTAACCGACCGCCGTAGAACCAGTCGTTCGAGAATCGGATCAGGTCGGGAGTTTCGCTGCGGTAGTGAGACATCAACATTACTTGAGTCTTATCGTCTTCAAATACGCCGCCGAACTCATCCAATAGGCTTTCGCTAATTCCGAAATCTTGTGAGTCCACATCGCTGTCTGGATTAGCGAAAGCAGCAAAGAAATTGGTTGGTGGCAATTGGTTTTTGTCCCCAACTATGATGACCTGTTTGCCAAATGACATAGCAAGCAGGCCGTCGAGAACTCGCACTTGGGAAGCCTCATCAAAGATAACTAGATCAAAGGGCACGCCGTGGTCATCAAATACCGCCGAATCAATCAAATTCGCCAACGATGTGGGACTCATCATCCAGCACGGCTTAGCATTGACGAGGTAATCCATGTGCCCGTTGACGATTTCACGGACGGTTCCACGAATGCGCTGTAGTCCCGAAAGGTGTCTCAGCCGTATTTCACTCTGCACTGCCACGGTAGCTGCCTGTTGCATCGCTGTTCGCAGTTTTGCAATCAGATGGTCGATTATCCAGGCTGAGAGCTTGTCGTCCTGTTCGGTGAAACTCTCGAGCGCCTGATTGAATTCTGATCCATGCGGTTTAGCGATGGGCTCGCAAAGTCTTAGAAGATTGAAGCAAAAGAGCCTTTGGGCATTTCGCGGTTTGACGGAGCCTTCCATAACCTTTGCCCAGAGAGCTTTTATCTCCGGAAAAGCAGGAATCTTCTTTTGCCATCGAGCCTTCTCTAACCAGAGGTGGCGGTGTGCGAGGCCGTCCAATATCTCTGCCAGAATCGAGACAAAGTAGTCATAGTCGCCCAATCCTTCGAATGGATATTCAAAGAAATTTCCAAGGATGGAGTAGCTGCTTTCAATCTTCTTCCGGTGAAGACGCAGCCCATCTTTGAGCTTAACCCACAGTCTGCTGTCGATGTCTAACTTCTGATGGCGGCGAAGCCGCTCAAACGTATCTCGCCAGTCAAGTACTAAGTAGAGCCATTCCCACTTAGGCGTGGCTTCATGGTCCTCTTGGAGATCCAAGTACTTTGTCACCGATCGAAGTTGCTCTTCGCAGTTTGCAAACTCTACTTGGGCTGCAAAGCTCTCGAGGACAGATTGCTTTCTGTCTCCTTTACGCGTTTCGTAATTCGTGAGAAATTTTTCGATGCGGTCACGAGCTTGATCATGCGTCTTCAAAGCGAACTCAAAATTGTCACCAGTATTCTCAGGAAAGACTAGGTTATCCAAGTTTACGAGCAACGTATTCACAATCGACAGAAGGCTCGGATTTGGAAACTCCCAAAATGTTTGCCAGTGAATATTGCCGATTTCAAAGAGATCATTTCGGCCACGCATCTGCTCGACCAAGGCGGCGGTCTTCTCAAGTTTCTGCACGGCCTGAGCGCCTAGGTACTTTTCACTTTGATTGGAGTTCTCGTGGGCTACAGCCAAGTAGGCGGAAGACATTTGCTTCAGGACAGCATGTGCGTCTGATGCGGCGCGCAACGATTCAAGCGCGCCTCGGGCAGAGATTGCGTGCAATGTGACTTCCGGCCACTGCTTAAATCGTCGCGGGGGGATCGTCGGAAATGCCTGGCGCAAAGCGTACTTGCATTTACGCTCGCTCATGAAATGCAGAGTGTCGTTTACAAAACTGAAACCGCGCTCCGCCTTTGCCTCGACGTGAACCCAGTGTGTTTTTGAAACTCTCTCAAGGGCAAGAAAATGGAGTGGAAGCGGAGCTTGGTTGGCAAGGCTAGCGCAGGCAGTAAGGTGAGCCTTCCAGGCAGCTACGCTAAGCACTGGTGTAGAGTCCGGTGTCCACCACGTGCGTGGTATAGACTCACGCAAATTACCGAGGGACAAAACGGCTTGCAGCTGAGCACGACGCACCTTAAGAAGTGGGGAGTACACTAGTCCGAGTTGGTCGCAAAGCCGCAAATAACCCGTTTGGGATTCTCTCACGTCGGTTAACCGCTTGGTGTGAAGGATCATTCGCTCAGAGAGGTCCTGCCATGAAGTTGCTCCCTCAATGCTCAAAAGTGCCGTGGCCTCTTGAACGGCGTCTTCTCGATACAAGTTGGTGAGATCAATAGGGTGCTGAAAGGCAACAAGTTCGTCACGACGTTCCCACGTCGCTTTCAGATGGGCTAGTTCGGTATTGCCGAGCGACGGGTTTCCAATGATCTTCGGATGGCATAGCGGCTTTTCCAAGACATTTTGTGAGAGGGAAAGAACATACTCGACGTCTGTGTCGGAATTGATCTGGTTTTCAATGCCTACCGATGCCGCCCATTCCCTGGTTTCGTCGAGAGTTTCCAAGTGCCGTAAGACCGATTCGATCGTCTCCTGCAGTTCATTAGCAGCGTTGGGATTATCGTCAAAATTTTCAACCTGTACGGTGTTCCAAACGTTCTCGGCGTCAGTAAGGACGAAAGTAAGGTCAGGCCACTCCCTCAAATGTCCGAGAAGTTTATTTAGCCGCTCCTTGGAAAGCGCTTGCCAATTCGCAATCTGAATGTTTGGAACGTCTTTCAATTCCTTACGCAGATGAATCATTCCGCCCAACGCCTCACGCTTGGTAACCTGCAAAGACGGATGCGCGATTGCACGTCCGAAGCGAACGCGATCGTTAAGGAGTTTTCTAGTTTCACGAACCTCGTTGAATGGATAAACATATGGGTTCGGCCCAGGAGCGAACTTACTCGTGGCCTGTTTCAAAAACTCGCGTTTGTCTAATTCTTCGTCATGCAGATTCAGGAGTGCCGGTTTGAGTCCGCAAGCAGACAGGCGTTCTTCAACCTGGGTAATAGCTGCTCTCTTATCGCAGACTAAGAGGGCATTGCGTCCACGGTGAAGCGCATTGCTAATGATGTTGGCGATCGTCTGCGACTTCCCCGTGCCTGGTGGGCCTTCCACCTGTAGGCAATGACCTTGATCAGAAAGCTGAACGACTCGCAACTGGCTGTCGTCGCAGGGCAACACCAAACCGAGTTCCTCAAGACCTTCATCACTTATCTCGCCAAGATCGACACCTTGCACTTTCGTTCCTTCAATCTTTGACTTCACAACCACGTTGCCGGCGAGCGCTTGGCGAAGCAATGGTTCTGTCAGCCTCGCTTGAACTACCATTTGCTGGCTGCTAAAAAGTCCGACATAGCTCTCGTTCCTCACGTGTGCGCGATTTCCCAGTTGAGCGCCTAGCCAAGCCTGGGCCTGCTTGGGAGTGCCGCAAATACCTTCAGGCAATGGAACACCAAGTCCTTTTGCGTGGGCCTCTAGCACGGGATTGAATTGCCAATCTTGATCTTCCGATACAGTGACCTTTACGTGTTCGCTGGTAGTGTGCAGAGCTGCGCGCTTCAAACAAATCGGAAACAGCGCTATCTTTTTCTGACTCGCCGTTCCCGCGATTGCCATCTCTACGACACCAGAACATATGAATGCGCAGTGCTCCCCGCGCTCGCGAATACGACTCTTAAAGTTCCGAAAGAGATTGCGAGCGATTGGATCACTCATTGTGCCGATCGCCATCGAGCCCCCGTTGGCGATCGAGTCGAGTTCTGGCGGATCTAATAACCGGAATCTCTTAACCGGCATCTTTACTAGCGGATTATTAAGACCCTGTGCCGTAGACTGCTTGAGCCACTTTTCAAGATACCGTGCAAACGTTTCTGGCATTTGAGGTTTTACCAACGCGCAGTCAAATGAACGCGGTGATTATAAGACTATTGTGGTTCTTTCATAGCCCTGCATTCTACTACTACGGTCAGCGAACTGTTTAATTCTTGTGGTGGCGTTGAAGAGCGCCACGGGCCCACGCTTTCTTCATTTGAGGACCATGAAAATTGTCGGAACACGCAACGGCATTCTCGCAGCGATGCTAGATCGACTGAGCCATCTCAAGGTAGCAACAAAATGCATTCGCAAGCTGCATCTGTCGTGGCGTCTTGCACTGCACCTGAAACAGGGCTGGGCTGGCGACCAGCACGGTGACGCATTGAGCGCGCGAGGTGGCGACATTCAGACGATTCGAACTGTAGAGAAATTCCATTCCTCTCGGGGCGTCTTCGGGAGTAGAGGTGGCCACTGAGTAGATTACGATCGGAGCCTCTTGTCCCTGAAACTTATCAACCGTGCCGACTCTTACATCTTCGGGCAGAGATTTGCGCAACGCTGAGACCTGGGCGTTGTAGGGAGCAACAACAAGAATGTCCTCGATCGTAATCGGCTTGGTTACGCCGTCCCTGTCCGTCCAGGTTGAATTGTTATCGAGGAGACCTCGCACCAGCGCGTTAACTCTGGCCACCTCTTCGGGCGACTCATTCTGGTTTCCGGAATGTTTGATGGGAGCGAAACGCAAACCTGTTCCACCCAACGGCGCCTCGGCATGAATGCTTTGGCTTTGGTTCTCTTCCCGAGATACGAGCCGGCCTTCATAAAAAACCTCCGACGTGAAATCACAAACGTCTGGATGAAGACGCCATGTCTCGTCAAGAAACAAACCCTGATCATCTCCAATGGTGGTTTGGCCATTCAGCAAATGTGCCAACGCCGAGATATCTGTTCCGGATGGATGAACACCTTTGACGGGTTGATCCAACTGCTGCGGATCGCCAAGTAGGACGAGACTGCGGGCTCCTTGAGACGCCGCGAGAGCATAGGCGAGTGATACCTGACCGGCCTCATCAACAAATAGCACGTCGACCGCGTTTGCCATTTCTTCACGCGCCCATAACCAAGCAGTTCCAGCAGCAACCTGCGCCTCGCCACTTGCGAGGGCTGCGGGAACGGCTTCGTTCTTTGTAGTGACCGTTACCATCTCATCTTTGAACCCATCTGCCTTGTCGGTCACCTTCTGAATAATTCCTACTGAGGACTTCGATTCTCTGGCAGCTTTACACACTTCCTTTAGAAGATTGCAGATGACTTTATGACTCGTCGCGGTTATCCCAACGCGGCGGCCGTTCTGAACCAGTTCGAGCACCATCCGAGCCCCAATGTAGGTCTTGCCCGAGCCCGGCGGTCCCTGTATCGGCAGCACCGAATTGTCTAAGGCAAGAGCAAGGCACTTGCCAGCTTCGGTCAGGCTCTCGGACTTTGCTCGAACCGATTCGATTGTTTCACCTCGCAAATTTGGTGGGCGTCGTAGCAAAAGATCACGTGCGGCCTGAAATGAACCTGACGCAGTTATGCCGTGGTCGACCACCCGGGATGCGAGGCGTAGCAGGCTGTCACGAAGTTCGTCAGCGTTTATTGAGTCACAGGATATGAGAGCTGTCGGGTGGGGAATTTGTGCCTTGGCAAGTCGTCTCAAGTAAACCTGGCCACTCAGATCATCGATTGAAACGATTTTGCCGACCCCCTTTTCAGTCTTGGGATCGACCACGTTCTTCGCCCGGTCAATGGAATGGTTCTGCGGCGGGAAACTATATTGATGGATGAGGCGTTGTTTGTCCGTTTCGACACTTCCAACATATTCCAATCCGCCAAGAGCGTTTTTGTCGTCTTGCAATTCACTGTCGGATAACTCAATCAGTCGGTAGTATTCCCACCAAGTGGATTTTGCTTCTCGTCGATTCCAATCAAGCAGGTTGGCAAGAAGCCATTGCGCTTGCTCTTCATCAGCACGGTCCGTCTCATCCTCGGGGACGCCCGCCAGGACCTTGCTGACCATCAAGTGAACTTGCTCGACCTGTGCGGCGAGGTCTTCATTCGGTGCTGATTCCTTCGGCGCGGGGCGCGGCAGGGAAATGCCTTTCTGAGTTTCAACTTCAATGCGCAGACGTTCGAGCCACTCACGCAGTCGAAGTGCTGAGACACAATCGTCGCGATTGTATTCTTCGACCGTGTCCCGAATAACACCGAGGTCAACTTTTGTTTCGCCTAGAGAGAAGAATGTTTCGAGTGACTCCAACGCCCTCGTTGCCTCAGGTAAAGCTCTGTCCCTTGTGAAACCATAAAAGGGTTCAAGCTTCTTGATTGAGTAACTCTCAACCGACGCCCTTAAGCTCTGGCGGACTACCTGGAAAAGGTCAACGAACACGCCTCCTCGCAAGAGACGATCAATCTCGTCTACAAAGCAGGAATGTCTGCCGGCGAGACGCTTAATCGCGGTCTGCTCATAAGGCGCGTAGTGATAGATGTGCATCTCTGGACTTGAAGCCCAACGCTCCATCACCCAGGTCATGAATTTCTCGAATGCTTTCTTCTCTTCCACGCGATTGAGAGCCCACGTTGCCTGATAGATCGGTTCCGCCGACGGCTCACCAGCGACGGTAATTACTCCGATCAAGTATTCCAAGCCATCTCCGAACGCAAAGGGCGCCAATTCGAAATCAAGAAAGATATCGGCGGCGGAAGGCAGTGGTAGTTTGCCCAGGCCCCGCTCTGGCTCGGGTTCAAGGAATTCATAAATCAGTTCGTTGGAAGTACGCCCTTTTAGTTGTACGCGCGCCTGCTCATGAATATTGAGTAATGCTTGCCTCCCGATTCGTTCGATCTTCGGAGTGACCGGCAGAGTAAGTTCAGCGAGTGCGATGAGAGTTGGGATCTCTCGCTCGCCCAGCGCCTTGCGTTGGTTACGAGAGATGTTTGCCACGAGAGTCAGGCTATCGTCATCTCGCCACTGGCGATCACAGCGGCTGTACCAGTCACAAACACGGCAGTGCTCATTCGGTTCTGGATAAGTTGACTTGCTGCAAGCTGAAGCCTCTTCGTATTCGCGTTTGATCTTTCTGAAATAGGCGAGATAGTGATTGGTCAAAAACTTCTCAGGCCAGGTTCCACCGCCGAGAACCACATGCATCCAGTCCGGGTCAGCGCCTTGAATTTTCGATAGAAGCAGTGAGTAGTGGCAGAGCTGAATCACGGCCCGAACTTTAGTCGAACGCGCAAGCTTTGCTTCGATAACCTCGTATGACCAATTTCCGAGCTTACTTGGCTTATCGACTCGTTTGACGAAATCTGCGCGTCCGTACGAATCGCCGTCCACGAAGACAGGTTGATACACCACGTCGACACCCGCATGAAGCGCTGCGATTGTCGCTGTGACCGCGTCGGATCGGGACGCCTCAGTTGAAATTTCAACTATCCCGAGTTCCTCTTCTCTCAGGCCCTTCAGATACGCTTGTTCATCCTCAAGGCCAAGTCGTATTAGCAATTCAAGACCAGGGTCTGGAAAGAATTCCTTCTTAAGCTCACCTGCAGCTTCGGCACGATCCAACGCGGTCAAATGCTGACACGTGAGGAAATTCGCAATTGCGGTTGCCGACAACATTAGGATCTAAATCAATTGTAGGTTTCTTCAGAACCGGTTGCTGACAATCATGACGCGGGTTAGTCGAGACGGTGCTGAGGCGCGGCCTATATTGCACTAATGCGGATAAAATTTCTACAGCAGAACAGAGAGGGGGCGAGGCTTCCGTGAGAAGTCTCGCCGTCGTGCAGCATCGCTCGATTAGCGCGGCTACTTCTTGCTTCGGTTATATGGCGACTGGTTAGTCGGCTTTAGTGAAATGCTTTCGCTGCCGGCTTTGGAACGAACAGAATTCTCTGTCCGCCCCAGCTTGAGACCGATTACCCGCGTCGGCGTGTTATCTTTTGCCAGGTCGCGAAGCTGTTTTTCGTCCGTCCTGGTCCATTCCTTACCTGTGTTTCTGGTGTATTTCGGCATGAATCCCGTCTCCTTTCTCCCGCATGTAACCAATTGTTCTTTCCAAATTTGTTACCGATCGATGGGTGATAGGTGACAAGTGCTAACGCCGAACTCAGAAATCAGGCGACAGTAGTCAGCAAGATGTGAAGCGGCGAGACGTCCAAAAATACGTGAGCCCTTGTTCGCACCCCACGCGAGATGCTCGCGCGGGGACCCCGCGCACGCGCGAGCTAATGCCCCGAGTCTCGCCGCTCAAATCAAGAGTCAAGTTACTTCTTAGGTTTTGGGGCGCGGACGCGTTCCGACTTCGCTTGTGCAAACACGATTTGAGTTTATGAAGTTAGCAAGCGAGCCAGCCCTTCCTGCTCGAAGTGCCGATCAGTTGTGAGTGCTTCGGTTTCGCCGCGTTCGCGCATCAAGACAAAACTGACGGCGTCGCATATTGAATATGTCTTGTCGGGTCGAGCGAATAAAAGGTCGAGTGCCTGGCGATGCAGAGCTTCGTCAACCCAAATCAATTCGACTTCGCCGTCAGTGAACAGTTGATCGCTGAACTCCAACACGGCCTGCCTGGGAACACCACGCGAATTTCCGAGAGCTACTAACTCCGCAAGGATGTAATTGTGAGTAAGTCTCACCCTTGCACGGTCGTACATGTCAACGGCTCTCTCCTGTCGCGGCTCGCGCTTGTCGATGAGGCAAAGGAGCCTTGAAGTGTCGAGCAACATTTAGCCTTCATCCTCGTGGTTGTTGGCGTATTCACGAGCAAGATCGGCATCAATGCTTTCATTGTCGATTCCTATTGGATGGCCGAGGTCAACGGATCCAAATAATTCGCGCAGCGCACCCGGCCTACGCTCACCATTTCGGCGCGGGACTGAGCGTTGGAGTCTTAGAGAAGCTTCTTCCTCAGGCGTGCGGTCATGCCTTAAGGCTTCTTCGACCAGCGGCTGATAAACCTCTTCGGGAACAGTAACCGTGAGTTTGTGATCCATGATGCCTCAACTCCTTCGGTGCATTCTAACGCGACACCTTAAGAAACATCCATGCAAAAGATCAGCGCGTGCTTATGATGCGGCGACATAAATGGGACCGAAACGCGGGCGAAGCTTCGTGAGAAGTCCGAGGTCATGTACCAAACATTCATCAAGCAGCAATTTCATAATTGGCGAGGAGAAATTCTTTGGACAATTCGAGAGCTGCCAGAGCCTGTTCGCGGGTTACGCTGGGAAACTGTCTCAGGAATTCATCAAGCGTTTCACCACTCTCGATGAATTCGAACAAGTGACTGATCGGCACGCGCGTCCCGGTAAAGCATGGCGCGCCACTCATCCGCTCAGGGTTCACGTCGACAGCGTCTTTGATGTTCGTAAGCAAAACCTCTGACGCATTCTAACTCGTGAAATCAGGAAAGCTCCATCCAAGCGGCGGTATTCGCTGGAGCCCAAGAACAAGCGCCCGCTTCCGCAGACGGTTCTGACTCCGCTACTTACATTTCATGAGTCGGGTTTGAGCGCCGTGCACCAGCGTGAAAGTCCCGATCAGCTCTTTGGTGAGCCTGTTGGTAACGGTGAGCGTCATGGTCTTGCCATTAACTTCGCCTTTGAAACGAACCGGATAGCCGGCAGATTCCGAACCTTCACGAACTGGTCCACCGTGTTCTGAAAACTGCTTTCCCGGGACATCGAACCCGCCGTGTCGATCGATTGTGATCCTTCGAGCTATGGTTGCATGAGCACAGTCGTATTCAACGGTCGCGCCTCGGCCGGTAACCTCCACGCTGATGTGCTCTCCACCCCATTGGCCCAGGGGCAATGACTTCGCTCTGCCTTCTCTGGCCGGCAAAGCCGCCATCTCACCCTCGCGTTCAAGTGCGATCATCTTTTGATTATTGCTTCCGGTTGCAGAAGCTGCCGGCTTGTCGCCCTGATCATGGAAAAAGAAACCAGTGCCGACAAGAAACAATAGAACCAGAGTTGTGGCTTTCAAAACATCTTTCATACTGATTCCATTCTGACTCATCTTGTCGTTATGCTCAAAACGTCAGGCTTCTCGAACTTTGCAATCGCGCCAATAAAGACGGCCCGCCGAGATTACTGACGGGCCATCGTCGAACGTGGTTCGCCGGCTCAGATCAATTCCTAAGCGTCCTCGCCGCGGCTATATTCGAGTAGCCTGAGTTACCCGTGACGTTGAATGCCCGCACGCGGTAGCGATACCTCGTGTTGCGCGAGAGCCCGGTGTCATTGAAGCTGCTGACGTTCGGACCGGCCTGGGCGATCTCCACAAAGCTCGTGCAGCCTGAGCCCTGGCAGCGCTCAATCTTAAAGCCGCTCTCGTTGTTTGAGTTGTCCGTCCACGCCAGATTGATTTGACTCCCTGAAACCGCCGTCGCTGTTAGATTGCTCGGCGCAGCCGGAAGCGGTGTCGGACTTGGCGTTGGAGTCGGCGTGGGTGTTGGTGTCGGAGTCGGCGTCGGCGTCGCGGTCGGCGTTGGAGTTGGTGTCGGAGTTGGTGTCGGCGAACCACCGCATCCCGGAAACTTGAACGAGGCTATGCGCGTCCGCCAATTGAAGCTGCCGTTTGCCGGTATGTATTCCTGGGTGTACCAGAAGGTACAGTCATCAACCGGATCTATGCTCATGGCGCTGTAGTCTCCCCAACGAGTCAGCGTCCCGGTCTGACTACCCGCGCCGGCGAAAATTGTACTCTCAGCTTGAGTCAACGTGTTGAGTGGATCGTTGAAGAGCCGTCCGGAATAGCGGATCTGTGGATGAATCGATGAGCTCGAGGCACTATAACCAATCGCCAGATTTCCCTGTTGATCCATGGCCGCGCTGCCCATCCAGCGCCAGGTCGCGTCTGGTTGATAAGTGCTCTCCTGGAAGACGGTCACTGGTCCGGCGGTCACATTGCGCAACTCGAACCACCGAACTCCAGCGACCCCAGCGGAATTTACGGTGTAGTTCCCCACGAGTGCTTCATGATCACCAAAATTGCGATACGCCAGCCGGAACATCAAGCGGTCGCCGATGCCATCCACCTTATTCGTCGTCCCTGACTGCGGTACGCAACTCCGTGTCGTCGCGCAGAGTAGCGAAAAACCAGCCGCCGGCGGACTCGAGAAAAGCGTAAAGGTCGAGTTGGCCGGTGTAGCAAAGTCGACGTGGAAATGAAACACGCGATAAGCACCAGCACTCGGGAATTCTACGAATGATGCCGGAGCGCCAACCGGCGGAAGAATTGAACCGTCGAGATCGCTCGGAAGATAGACATCTTCATTGGATCCTCCGGTCACTCCGGTGGTGATGAAAGTTGCCGGGAGTCCGGCCAGCATCCTGGACCGATCGAAAGCGAAGGGCTGGGGGCCTAGGAATGCCGTGCCCGCCGAATTGAATACGTTCATGCTCATGTAGTAGGCATCCGGCCACACACTGACATGGGGATAATCGAAGAAGTTTGAGCCGAGATGAAAGTCATAGCGATTGTAACTGCCGGTGGCGTCGCTGGTGGTCGACACTGCTATGCACTCGTCTGTCGGCACACTGACGCCGGCGAATTGACTAATGACCCAGCGGTTGGCCAATTGATCATAGAGCACCACCGGATCTCCGTCCCCGTTGTTCTGACAGACTCCGCCAAAACCACCCCACAACGTCGTGATGCCCGCGGGGCCCAACTGCGATGCGCCGGTTGCTTTGTCGAAGACCTGGTAACCTTCATTAACAATCTGTACGAATTGGGTCGCGCCCACCTCGCCGTCCGTATCGGGCGGCGCGCAGTTGCAACCGACACCGGGGAATGGGACGCCGTCAAAATTGAGCAGAGGGCTCGGCATGTTAGGAGCGAACATGTTCATGAAGGGATTAGTCTGCTGGGTAGCAGCATCGGGACTGTCTCTATGTTTGAGCGTGGCCGGGACCTTCGGGTTTTCGTTCGCCTCTCTCTCGGCTTTCTTGCTCACCTTTTCCTGCTTCATGTCGCGAAGCGGTGCCGAAGTATCATTGTGAATTGATTGACCAACCGTTACGGTATTGCTTTGTCCCTGGACCGTGTAAGACGTGGTCGCAGATGGTTTCTTCGCTCCCTTCGAACCTCGTGCCGCCTCGATGACGCTCGGCATTACTACTATAGCCGTCAGTAACAGCGTGGCTAATAGTGCCATGATCAATCCCGCGTATTTCTTCATTTCTTTTCCTCCCAGATCAGTTGCGAATGTTGGCTAAGGGTCGGAGCAAGTTCTTGGTGTCGAGAGAGGGGAACTAACTTTGAGCGACGAGATGATAATGCGAGTCGCCCTTATACGCAAGAGAATCGCGGCAAACAGAATCATTCTCCATAACGTGAAAAACAAAGGGTGGATACCGAATGATATCCACCCTGAGACTAATCAAAATAGGTAGAACAAGCTATGGGCATGTGCTGAGCTTGAATGTGTAGATGTAAGTGCTCCAGTTGAAAGTTCCATTAGCCGGCAAATACTCCGTAGTAAAGACCATCGTGCAACCGTCAACCGGGTCAACATTGATCGTACTGTAGTCCCCCCAGCGGGCCAGCGTCGGCAACTGCGAACCACTGCCCACGAGAATAGTAGTCTCGTTGCCCAAAGTGCCCAGCGGATCCAACGGCGACCGATACGCATAACGAATGCTCGGCTTAATCGTGCTGCTATTCGAGATGCTGTATCCGACCGCGATGCCGCCCGTCTGATCCATCGCCGCGCTGCCCATCCAGCGGAAATCCGCGGTTGGAGCAAACGTGCCCTGTTGTCGAATCACCGGTGTGGCGCTGGCCATCGTCTGGCCCGTCGCATTTTGTAATTCGTACCAGCGAATACCACTGCCTCCTCCGCTGGCCACAGAGTGGTTAATAACCAGAGCTTCGCGCGTTCCCAGATTGCGATAGCTGAGCCGATACATCAGCCGGTCGGCGAGAGAGTCGAGCTGCTGCGAAGTTCCCGGCTGCGGGATACACGTGCCGCCACCGCAAGTCCTACTGAAAGCTGCGACCCCAGCAATCGGAGTGGGGCCGGTCAGCGTACCGGTGCCCGCAGTCCAATTGACCGCGAACCTCCAAAAATTAAGGGCCGTTGAAGAGATGCTGAGTAATAGATTAGGAGTTCCTGCAGGCGGTAAGACCGTGCCTTCGAGATCTGAAGGTTCAAGACTGGCATTGCTGCTGCTGGTCTGTGCACAAAGCTGCCGAGCCGATGCCCCAATCAGCATTTTGTCTCGCTCCAGAGCGCATACCTTGTTACCGGTGAAGGTGCGTCCGTTCCGAAATATGTTGTAGGTGATGTAATACGCATCGGGCCAGACACCCAACTTCGGATAATCATTAAAATCCTTATTGAAAGAATATGAATATCGATTGTAGGTGCCGGTCGGATCCGGACCCGTCGAGACGGCGACACATTGCGTGTAAGGCGTGGCCGATACGGCGAACTGAGTCAGGACCCATCGATCAGCCAACTGATCGTATTGCACGATCGGGTCGCCGTCGTTATCGGATTCACAGCGGCCGCCGAAACCCTGCCAAACCACATTGCCGTTCTTCGGAAAGCCGGCCACCAAATTAAACCCTGTAATGTTGTTGCTCACATCTCGGGTCAACGTGTAGACCGCATAGCGCAGGTTGACCCATTGAACATAATGGTTCGGCCCTACGTCACCGGTTGTATCGGGCGGAGCAACGCGAAAACTCGGATCGACCGGCGTGCCGTTAGTCGACGCCTTGGGTTCGCCAAAGGTCGAAGGAGCGCCGACGCTACGTCCGGCCAAAGGATCAAGACCGGAAGGATTGGTATTACCGACCGGCTCGGGTTTTCCCGGTTCGAAATCTCTGCCACCGCGCGCGACCGACGGCCGGTCTCCGCGCTCGAACATCTCGCGCAGCGGACGCGGCGTCCGATCGTGATGAGTCGGGTCGCTAATCTCTGCAGCCTGTTGGCCCGGTTGGGATTGTGGTGCACCAGGCTTGATGATGATCGGGTCGTCGACCTGACCGAGCACCACACTCGGTACAAACGCTGCCACACATAAAGCAAGTAATGTAAAAACGGCGAAACTCTTTCTCATCTTCTTCTCCTTCTAGTAAACGATAACCATGAAGTTAGGCTTTATCGCCTGTACTATTGATCGTCGTACTTAAAGTGCGACCACAATTCGGCATTGTTCGAATACTGACTACAAATTGTAAGCGGGGCGACCCTGTCGGTAAGGTGGTGGCATAATAAGTTGCTAACCGTGCAAAGTCAATAGCTGTTTTTACTTTCGGTCACGCCAGCGGCGAATCATCTGCGGCAGCAGCGGGATGCTTTGGAGAATTGATCCGGAAGCAAATCGGCGCGCAAACCCGCGGAAAAGCTGGCCGGCGTCTTCGGTGTAATTGAACCACCAGAGGTCGGGAAGGAAGGAAACGCGATTCACATGGATATGTTGAGAGCGCACAACCTCGAGCAAGCCGGCACGTCCGTGGGTGCGTCCCAGGCCGCTCTGTTTCATGCCGCCCCAGGGCGTCTGCGCAATTCCGTGCGTGTACAGCACTACGTTAACCATCACCGTGCCCGCGTCGATCTGTCGCG
>Ga0137401_10000234_pt1 | contig 19919 bp, 11 predicted proteins | sample CZOMad1_1_16fung_FD_108286 | JGI IMG/M metagenome (GOLD analysis project Ga0137401, IMG submission 108286) | Vadose zone soil fungal communities from Angelo Coast Range Reserve, California, USA - CZOMad1_1_16fungal (Illumina Assembly) | ecosystem: Environmental > Terrestrial > Soil > Vadose...
CGCGGCTGATCTGGATTTACGCGATTTCGATCGGCGCGTTTCAGGGAAGCTTTTCCGTCCTGGCGCTTTTTCTGAATGCGCGCTTCCAGGTCACGGAACAAACCATCGGCTACTTCTTCATGTATGTCGGTGCGATTTCAGTTTTCACGCGCGTGCTCTTGCTCGGACGGATGGTCGACTGGCTGGGCGAAGCAAAGCTTTCGCGACTCGGGCTGGTGCTGCTGGCGGCGGGTGTCGTGGGCATGCCGTTGGCCGGAAGTCTCGGAACGTTAGCGTTGGCCGTGGCGCTTATTCCACTGGGCACCGCGTTTACTTTTCCATGCGTGACGGCCCTGCTCTCGCGCGTTGTTAGTCAAAGAGAGCGCGGCCTTTATATGGGTATGCAACAAACTTACGGCGGCGTGACCCGGGCCATCGCGCCAGTACTCTACGGCCGGGCTTTCGATACGCTCGGCGTCTCATCGCCCTACTACTTTTCGAGCGCGATCATCCTGGCGACGATCTTCCTGGGCTTTGGTTTGGATAAATATGCGAGACACGAAGCTGCGCAACCTAAGACGGACGTGCAGCCTGAATTAATACCAGAGCCGTTGGGCTCAACCACGGAAACCCAGTTAGCGGCAAAGGCAGCAGCGGCCACAGAGCGGGAAAGTTAGTAGTAGCGAATCCAAAGAACTCAGTCTCAACCACAAAGACGCGAAGGCACAAAGAACACCCAAAATTACTTTGCGGCTTCGTGTCTTTGTGGTGAAACTGCCACGTCCTCACGCCACGTTTGCAGATGCACCGTCACGCCGAATGACGGCCAGCGTCATATCATCTGTTAGCGGCCGGATCGCCGCAAAATCCTGAACGGCGCCCAAAACTGAAAACAGAATCGCGTCAGCCGATGCTGACTGAGCGCTTGCGAGTTGCGTCTTCAAACGTTCGTACCCGAATTCTTCACCTCGCTCGTTCTGCGATTCGATGATCCCGTCGGAGAAGATGAGCAAGGTATCTTCGGACTCCAGTCTCACCTGGCCACGGCTGTACTGTGCATCGTCGAGTACGCCTAGCAACATCCCGCCATCAGTCAGCGATTCGAATCCGCCGTTAGCCCGCAAGAGAAAAGCCGGCGGATGACCGGCGCTGCAATAATCGAGCGCGCCATTCGCCACATCGAGCTTCGCCAGAAACAAACTGGCCAAAGGCCGCATTGTTGGCATGCGGCAAATGTCTCGATTGACACCGGCTACGATTCGCTCCGGCGCCACCCCCCGCGCGGTATGCGATTTAAGCAGGCCGACTAGCTGTGTGGTCCACATTCCCGCCGCGAGGCCTTTACCGCAGATGTCACCCAAAGCAATGACGACGCCGTCTGTCGTTTCTTCAGCGGTAAAAAAATCTCCCGGCAAGTGACGCACCGCGAAAATCTCGCTGGCAATTTCAAATTCGTCGTAACGCAAAAGACGCGGCGCGCACAAACGGCGATGCACTTGCGCGGCTTCAAAGATCGCGGTATGCAACTCAGCATAATCCTTCTGCAGAGCGACCAGCTTAGCCGTCAAATCGTTTTGCCGATCTGACTTAACGGAACTATGACGCCGCGGTCTATGTTCAGGAGCATCGACTCTACGCTTGATACCCACACCGCTCGGTAAGAGTGACTGATTCATAATGTGTCCAGGCCCGCGATAGCGGGCGCGAGCATAAAGCCTGGGGCGTGAGCCCCAGGTCACAATTGCGATCTCGTTTGACAAGCCCGCGTTAGCGGGCGACAGCGTCGTGATCATCGACTCACTCGAAATAGACTTTCAGAGATCCTGTCGCCCGTTTCACGGGCTATTGAATTCCAAAATTCCATCGGTCCCCTGGGGCTCACGCCCCAGGCTTTATGCCGTCACCTGCTTCGCGGGCTGAAACATCCTAACCCACGAATTTGTATCCAGTGCCGTGTACGGTAAGAATGAAACGCGGTTCTTCCGGATTCGGTTCCAACTTTTGTCTGAGGTGAACGATGTGCGTGTCAACGGTGCGCGTGTTCGGATAATTCTCGTAGCCCCAGACTGCGTCCAGCAGACGATCGCGCGAAAGTGTCTCTGCTGGGTGGGCGACAAAATAAGCAAGCAGCGCAAATTCTTTTGCGGACAGCTCGACCCGAGATCCAGCGCGCAGTACTTCATTGCTGCGAACGTTGACCTCAACATCGCTGAATTTATAAATGTCCGACGGCGGTTGCGGTGTTGCCCGGCGCAGGACAGCTTTCACCCGGGCCATTAATTCACGAATTGAAAACGGCTTAGTCACATAGTCATCAGCGCCCAGCTCGAGTCCGACGACCTTGTCAATTTCCTGACCGCGCGCCGTCAACATGATGATCGGCAGCGCCGGCTGCTTGACCTTCAACTGCTTGCAGACGTCGAGCCCGCTCATGCGCGGCATCATCACGTCGAGCACCACCAGATCAGGATTCTCTGAAAGCGCGCGGTCCAAACCTTCAACGCCGTCGCAGGCGCTGATGACTTCATAGCCTTCGTATTCGAAGTTGTCGCGCAGGCCCGCCACCATCGCCGGTTCGTCTTCGACGATTAGTATGCGTGCTCGTTTGCCGCTCCCGGCTTCGGCGCCCTCTAAAGACGAAAGTTCGTTCCGCCCGTTGGTAATTTTTCCGTTTGATTGGCCGTTTGATTTCATGGTTTTTAGTTAGTGAACGTATTCGAGTTTGAAACCTGCGGTGGTGGGGGCGCGGCCACCAGCGGCAGAGACACTATGAACTTGCTGCCGGTTCCCGGAGAGCTTTCGACTTCGATTTCGCCGCCGTGTGCTTCCGTGATGTGCCGCACGAGCGACAGACCCAGGCCACTGCCTTTGGTGTTATGGACCAACGGGTCGCCCGCGCGATAAAACTTTTCGAATATCTTTGTCTGGTCGCGCCGCGCGATGCCGATGCCGTGGTCGGCAACCTCCAGTTTCACCGAGCCGTTGTCGCGATAGAGCTTCACGCCCAGGTACTTTTCGTCCTGCGAATACTTCAAGGCATTGTTGACGAGATTGACCAGGGCGCGCGCGATTGCCTCCCGGTCGATACGCACCGCCGGCAGGTCCGGATCAATCGATTCCTCGAGCGCAAAGCCCTGCTGCTCGATCTGATAGCGATACGAATCGAGCGTATTGCGCACCAGATCGGCAATGTCAGTCTCGCGAAACTCATACTCTTTGTGGCCCGCTTCAATGCGCGAAAAATCAAGAATGTTGTTGATCAGCGCCGTCAGCCGCTCGCTCTCTTTGCGAATGATTCGATAATACTGGTGCTTCTTTTCCCTGGTGGTGATTCGGCCCAGCTCGAGCGTCTCAGCGTACAGGCGAATCAAAGCCAACGGCGTGCGCAACTCGTGCGAAACGTTCGAAACGAAGTCCGATTTCAGTTTCGCCACCGCCATTTCCTTGCTGACCATGTGCTTGGTCAAAACGAGGCCGCCAATAATCATCAGTGAAAGAAATCCAAGGATGATAAAACTGTTACGGATCCAGATATGGCCCATCGCCTCCACGCTTGTACCCTGAAACTTGATCCCCAAGGCGAGCCCGCGAAAAACGTCGTCGAGTTTACGCGTGACTTCCGGTTTCCCTTCTCCCCAACCCGCCGTTGCCACAATTGGTTTTATCTCGCGCACGTCCATCTGATCGGCACGGTAAATGATCATGGCGCGGGTGTTGCCGCTTTGCTCACCGTTCTTATCTTTGACGAACTCATCGAGCATATTCGCGAGAAAGTCGCTCTTCATGTAACAGGGGTCGAAGGTCACTCCGGCGACTACGGTTCGATCCTCAGCGGGCAAAAGGAATATCGCGGTAAGCAAGTAAGCGGGCCCGTCAGCGCGTTTGGTTTGCGCCTGGCTGAAGTAAATGCGATGGGGCTTCATGCTCACAATTTCAACCAGCGACTTGATCTCTTGCTTGCTGCTGAACCAGTTTCGATAAGAATCGGCCATCTGTTCGTGTTCATCACGGACGTACTTGTCATCGCGCTGCACCGGTTGCGTCTCAAAAACAGGGCTGTCTCCGTCAAAGATGAACGCGTGCGTAAAGCATGAACAGCGTGAAAGAATCTCATCGAGCTTCTGCTCTTTCTCGCTTTCATCCGCGTCCGCGGATGGAAACATGTCCCGCGCTTCATCGACTTTTGCATACATTGCGTTATTCATCTTCTTTTCATCGAAGCCCAGCACTTCCTGGAAGTCACGATGAATGGCCGCTACGAGAAATTTGTCGCGCTGGAATGATCGCAGTTGGCTGAAGTTGACATAGATCAGGGCAGCCGCCGGCAAGAGCACCGCCAGACCGAGCGTGATTACGAGGCGATAGCGATTAAAGCCGCCAAGCAAATTCTGTTTCCCTAATTTCATATCGATCTCGGAGCGCTCCCTGATAAGGTCGAAAGAATAAACCGAATGGCCTTAGGTTCGTGTCAATCCAGCGTAAAAAGTTGTGAAGAATTGTGAACTTCGCGATTGTGGCGCCCCGTTAGTGGCTCCTATGGAACTAAGGTCTTTGTCTCGGTTGTGGCTATGAACATTCGGCTCCTATGGAGCTAAACGCGGTCGCGACGCAAAGGTGAAACTCAACAGATTGATCACTTCTTCAACCTTCTCATCTTCATTGCCTGCTGCAGTTCAATTGGACAGACGCTGCCTGCTGCCAGTGGCTCGATTAGCCATTGGCCTGAACCGCCGTTTAGAGGCGAGCTATTGCCCGCCGGCCCGGGCGAATCGACCGTGGCGGACGGTAGCCCGCCTCTAAACGTTTGATCAAAAATCTGCGTTTCGGCCAATTGAACTCCTATGAAGTTTAGCAGCGGGCCAAAGTCGAGCGGCGGCAGACGCATGGGGCCGGTCGCGTGAATGTCCAGAAGGTCGAGTAAGCTCCCGAGTGCGCGCCTCGATTACCGGAGCCGCCGCTGTCGAAGGGTCGCGTGCCCGCGCCACAGTCAAGATTGCTGAAGAGGTTCGAGTGTTTGGCTTCCCGATGATGATCCATGTTGAGATCTGTACCGCGGCCGTTCACAAACAGTGTGCAGGGCGTACCACTCGACGCTGATGTCATGCACAAATTTCGTCCGCACGTCGAAATTCGTGATCAGGTTTTCGGTTCCATGACCTTAGTCGATTCAGTGGTGGCCGTGCCAGCCGCGAGCTTCGTCGCTTACGGCCCGGCTCGCACTCGTCGTGAGCGTCACGTTGCTCACTTTGTATGCAAGGCAGCCATAGGAATGGGCCGTGCGATCGAATTAATTACATCACGAGTCATTGAAGCGCTTTCGCCACTTCCAGAATCTGTTCCGGCCGCGCTCTCACCCAAATATTCTCTGTCAGCATGCGCCAACGGACCGTGCCGGTTGAGTCAATAAGAAATTCTGCCGGCCGTGAAATGTCATGGCCTTTGATTCCCTGCCCTTTGTGAACCAGATCGTAACGGCCAATCGCTTCCAGATCCGGGTCCGATAGAAATGTGAAAGTGTAACCCGCTTTCTGACAGAGTTCGCGCGACTCTTCAGGACTGTCAACGCTGATGGCGACGGGACGAATGCCAACTGCATTGAATTGATCGAGGTTCTTTTGGATGCTCCGCAACTCGGAGTTGCATGATGGTCACCAGTAGCCGCGATAGAAGATTAGCAGGACTCCTTTCGCCGGTTTGCCGTTGATTGGTTGTAATAGTTCAGTCAGCGAAACATGTTTACCGTTCGTATCGTTGAGAGTGAAGTCTGGCGCTTTCTGACTGACCTGCGGCGCGCGCGTTGAAGCCGGCAACCAACGCGACCCGATGAAAGCAACCAAGATGAACATGCCGAGCACGAGCACGCTTAACAGCGCGCCGAGCGCTGAAAATATTTTGGAGAGCCGGCGTCGATTGGGCGCGAACGCTCGGCGGATTCCGACGAAGAGAAGAAACGCGGCCACAACAAAGAGCGCGATGTTGGCCCACGGAAAATCTCGAGTCACCGGCCAATTGACAAACAGCAATGGGTAACTCAGGAATGCGAAAATGCTGAGAACCACACCCATCCAGATTGACCAGTTGAACTTTGGTTTTTCCATGCGGCCTATTTAATCACAAAAAGGTCAGGTTGGCGTCCGCAAAACGATTCGAGTCAGATCTCGATTGCAGTGCTCGCGACATCAGTGAATTACATCCGCCAAGCACGATAACGGGCTTTGTAATGAAACTTGCTTGACAGCTTTAATGACCCCACGTAGCATCCCAGCGCATTAATCAGGACCGTGAACAAACCTCGCACTCGCTTCCCTGAAATGAGCAGCGGCGCAAGCTCTTTCTGAAAAAAATGGAACGCGCTTTGTTCAGCGCGCCAACCGTGACCAGCGGCGGAGTTGTACTCGTTTTGAGTCGCGAATACTTCACTTCAAACGAAGGAGAAACCTATGGGTAACATTCGAGTCACGCATAGCGCGAGTACAGACAATGCAAGAGCTGAAAGCGCCGTCGTTATCAATCCAAACAATCCACAGCAAATGGTTGCGGCGTCAAAGATGTTTGAGGGACTGCACGAATATCACTTCACCCTCAAGACTGCGTTTTCCGTCGATGGTGGCCAGACATGGAACGAATCGGATCCATTCAACTTGCCGCTGGACGCCACGGTCATGACAGACCCGGCTATGGCCTGGGATGATTCGGGAAATGTCTTCATGCTGGGGCTCGCGTGCAAGAATCCGCCCAAATGCGACAACGTCGGCATGACGGTTTACAAATCGACGAATGGCGGACAGACATGGGGCGATCCCAGGATCATTCATACCAGCCCGGGAGACGATAAGCAGTGGATGGCGGGAGATACAAATCCTAACAGTCCGCATCATGGGAACCTCTATGCTGCGTGGGACGATACGGGTGGCCTGCGATTCGCGCGCAGTCTCGACCACGGCGACACTTGGGAAAGCATCCTCGGCGGCACGATCGATAATACAACGATTAACCCGTTCTCGTTTTCGCCAGAAGTGAATGTCGCGGCGGACGGCACCGTTTACATCGTCTTCCTGGTGGCCGCCGTTGTGATGATGGTATCTACCGACGGTGGCGATAGTTTCCACTCGATGCCAACCGTATCCGGCTTCACCGAACTGAGCACAAACAATTTACCGAGTGCCGGCGGGTGGGCCGTCTTTCCCGGCGGAAACTTTCGCGTGATCACTGCGCCCACAGCCTGTGTTGTGGGCCAGACCGTCGTCGTGGCCTGGGATGATATGCGCGAGGGAGTGTCGCGCATTTATTACGCGGTCTCACCGGATGGCGGATCAACCTGGCCGATATCGGGCCAACCGCTATTGACGGGGGTCCCTGCCGACCTCCAACATTTCTTCCCACAAATCATTGCCGATTCAAGCGGAATAATCTTTTGCGCATTCTACGAGTTTGGGCCGAAGCCTCAGAAACATTTGATAGACGTGATCGTGGCCCGATCACTGGACGGCGGTTCGACGTTTCTCCCTTTGAAGATAACGGACCAGCCGTGGGACCCAACTGTCAATGCTCCGTGGTCGCATCATGCTCAGCCGCATTTCGATGTCATCGACTCGTCAGTGATTTTCATCGGCGACTATTTCGGCATAGATGCAAGCTACGAAGGCGTCTATCCGGTCTGGACCGATACCCGTGATGGCGGCCTGGAGTTGTACACCGACATTGTGCCCATTCCGCGCTGCGCTTTTCTCATTGAACGCAGCTCGTTGGGCGAGGACGAAATAGATGCGCGGCGAAACCTTCCCGGCGGGCCAGCGGTGCCTGACGCATTCCACGTAATCGTAGACGGACTTACGGCGGCAGAACTTGGCGTGACGAATTCGAGCACCAGGCTGGACGTAATCTCTCCGGTCAACGGCATGATCATAAAATGCACCGGCAATAAGTCGGCGACTGCGGGTTATGGCTCGGAGGTTCAGCGCTTCACCTTCAATTATGATCTTGATTTTCCGACGGACGACGCTTTTATTTTTCCGAATGCCACTTTACCCATAACCTTGAACGTGACCACCCAGGGCCTGTCAGCGTCAGGTGAAATCGAACTGATCAAGCAACCAAATCCTTTCATCCTGCATGGAGATCCACCATGGTTGAGCGTCGATCTGCGGGTGTTTTCGGTGACAGCCAACGAAAAGAAATTCGGCAACACGATGGGTGCGGATGCCTCAAAGGCGCCACAATACATTCAGAACGTCATCGCCGATCTCACTGCCGGAAAGGGAAAAGCGGGCACTGACTTCTTCACCGATCTACATGAGGACGAAGCGAACAACCTTTTTGTTTTTGAGACGCACAGCAACAAGAGAGTGTTCAATTTCGCGATTGCCCGGGTGCACTACATCGGCACCATCGGCGCCGATAAGGTGCGGGCATTCTTTCGCTTGTTCCCGGCGCTATCAACTTCGACGGCTTTTCATCTGGGGACCACATACCGGCGCAATCCGAGCAATCCGAACGGCCATCCGATTCCCCGCGCGGGCATTATGGGAGCTGAATACGTCACGATTCCCTGCTTCGCGGAAAAGCGGATCGACTCAACCGTCGATACGATGGACAACCAAACCGACGATCCCTATAACGTGCAGCACATCAACGCCGGAGCGGGCGGAAAAGAAGTATTCCACTTCTTTGGCTGCTGGCTCGACATTAATCAACCTTTCCAGCCTGACGGCGTTACGCCGAACAATGTGCTGCCTGTACATGTGGACGTGAAAAAAGATGGACCATTCCAGGATCCGTCTAATAAGCCACTACCGATTCAGCAGGCGGTCATTCGCAATCCGCATCAGTGCCTCATCGCAGAGATCGCCTTTGATAACGTCTCGATTAACGGCGGCCAGGATCCCAGCAATTCCGACAAGCTGGCCCAACGCAACCTGGCTTGGGGTGACCTGGCGAACCCCGGAGTCGATGGTTCGCGCCGGGCGCTAAACACCTTCGAGGTGCGACCGACGCCACAGGCTTTGCCGTTGCATGAGACTCCCGATGAATTGATGATTGAGTGGGGAGACTTGCCTCCCGGGACTACTGCGCAAATTTATCTGCCGGCGGTTGACGTCGAAGGAGTCCTCAAAAAAGCAAACGGAATGTACACGACCCACGGCTTGACGCGCGCCGATAATCACACCATCCAATGCTCGGCAGCCGAGATTACCTACATTCCGATTCCGCGCGGCACAGACCTCAATTTTGCCGGATTGTTATCGGTTGATTTTCCGGCTGGCGTTAGGCGCGGCCAACTCTTTAAGGTCATCGTAAAGCAAGTGACCAGCGCTTTCGGTACGACTACTACCCCGCCTCCGGGTGCGCCTTTGCATGCGGCGACCGTCGTAAAAAAGTACCCAATCAAGTGGCGTCGCGTGTTGGGTGCGTTTCAAGTAAACATTCCGGTGCAAACCAAATCGCTTTTGCTTCCACGCGAAGAGCGTTTGCTTTCGGTGATGAAATGGATTGGCGAAGCAATCCCCGCTGACAGTCGTTGGTATCCCGTCTTCAATCGTTATCTGGAACAGCTTGGCGATCGAGTTGCAGGATTCGGCGGCAACCCCGACGACATCCTGCCTTCGCCTGATGGAGACGGCCGGCGATCAAAATGCGATCACAAACTGAAGTGGCTGCTGCCGTCAATCGTCGCGCCGATGATGGTGCTGATGGCCCTCGCGCCTCTCTTCTGGTCGGCGCCACTGGCGGCATTGGCGATTGTTCTGGTGCTCGCTTCGGCCCTTTATTGGCATCGCCGCTGCAAGATTTCTGCTTGCGATCTTCTGTCGGTGCTAATTCTCGGGCTCAGCGTCGCCTATCTAATTATCGGCCTGCTTTTCCTGACTGGATTCAGAAGATTTGGGTTGGTGTTTTGGCTAGCTCTGTTGGCGGTGCTTAACGGAGCCCTGGTACTAATCGCCGCGGTGAAGCGATGTTGCAGTTGCTGTGAAAAGGATTAAGAGAACAGCGCGATCACCGACGCATGCTATTTGTGCTTGGCATGCCAGGCAGCCAGAAGTTGGGCTTCGCGCTCGGCTGAGATTCCGGCGCGCAATCTCGCCTGTCTTTCCGCGGGCTGCTGCTTGAACCAGTCGAGGGTAGCGGTGGCCGTGTCGCTGACCGGGCGAAAGGTGAGCCCTTTGCTCAGGGCTTTCTTGTTTCCCAAATTGCTAAACCCGGTCTCAGGTCCGTGCGGTGCGACCCAGACCGGCATGTCATACCAGGGATGAACTTTTTGATCCAGTAAGAAGTCCACATTCACCCAGGTAAACTGCGCGTCTGATTTCGTGGCCTGCTTGATCTCGTCGAGCATCTGCGCCATGGACAACTTTTCTTTGAAGCCGACCGCGTTGTAGATGCCGGTGTCTCCCTGCTCAACCATACGGATGGTCCACTCAGCGAGATCTCGCGCATCAATGAACTGAACGCAATCCTTTTTTGGATCACCAGGGGCGAGCACTTCGCCACCGCGCGCCACGCGCACCGGCCAGTAGGTAAAGCGATCCGATTCATCACCAGGACCGACTATCAATCCCGGTCGAATGATCACAAACTTTCCTGGGAACCACTTCTGCGTTTCTTTTTCCGAAAGGACTTTCAGCGGTGCGTAAAGCGCTTGAGTTGAATTGTGCAGCGCTTCGACTGTCCACTTCATCGGATCCGGACCGTCATACTGCGCCAGGGGTCCATTCTCATCCATGCCGGGCCAGCTTCGCTCGGCATAAACTGAAAGTGTCGAGACGAACACGTAACGATCGACGTTACCTTTGAGAATCTTCGCGGCGTCGCGCACCCACGAGGGCAGCGTCGTTGGATTGTCGATCACCACATCCCACTTACGACCTTTGAGCGCATCGAGCTGGCCGTTGCGATCGCCAATCAATTGTTCGACTTCTTTTGGCAGTTCGCCCGCATGCGTGCGGCCACGATTGAAAACCGTGACCTGATGGCCGCGACTGAGCGCGTACTTGACCTGGAATGGACCAATGAAACCGGTGCCGCCGAGAATCAGAATGCGCATCGGCTTAACTGATTGCGGATGGGATGAGAATCGCGTGACTCCTTCGACCGAGGCGCGTGAAATAGAACCTAATCCTAAAGCGCCGCTCGCGAGCGCTGTGAGCCTTAGAAATTCTCTTCGATCGATCGGCATCAGTTGGGCTCGCCATTGTACTCCAACTGGTGGGCGTTACGGGCCAAACCGCTGACGATACTCGCCTGCTGAAATAAACGCCTTCACCATCTCAGTGCCGATGTGTCGCCATTGAATTGGTTCAACTTGTTCAGCCAGAATTCGTATCCAGTGTAATCCAGGTCCGGCAGATCATTTGGATTGCGCCGAAGGTACCCAAAGAATTCCGTCAACACAAAGGCCCGATTGACTTCTGCGCTGAACAGATCCCCTGTGAACGGCTGTACGCCCTCCGCCAACAAGCCGGTCTCTCTCAACAGGAACTTGGTACGAAGCTCGGCCTCTAGCAGCGGGCTTACGCTTATTGGGAACGCAATCCGGTCGCACTTCGCCCTGAGCAGCTTCTTAGCCTGGCTCAAGCCTCAATGTGGATGCTTTGGTGGGAACTAACAGATCGAAGAAGCGCGGCACCGGCCCAGGAAAGATGAAGCAGTTATTCGAAGCCGCATCACGGCTCCCGGGCTCTCAGCAACAGAAGATCGCCGCCGTCCTCAAAGCCTTCGTCAACCAACACGCCACGCGGTGAAAGATCGCGCGTCCGGCGGTTTGATAAAGCAATAAAGTAGCCTCATAAAGTTGGCAGACAAGATAGCAATCCCCAGACCACCACTTTTCGTCGCCGCAAGTCCTTGCTGATCAGCGGCTTTGTCCCTTATCAGATTTGATCGATTTCATAAGGCGGATAAAGATCTTACTCAACCACCGCCACTGCATAACTTGCGGATTTATTTACGCGCTGAAAACGGCACTGTGAATAAAGTTCTCGATTGGCATCGATGGCTATGCTTACGATACGGCAACCTGGGTGATCGAAAAGAACTTCCAGCCTTCGCCGTGCTTGTTCAAAACGATGTGATACCACTCTTCGGCAAGGCGTCCCCGATTGACATATACCTCAACAAGCGCTTTGTCTCGGTTTCCGTTGAATCCGAGCAGCCTGGCCGAGGCGTAAGGCCTGCTTATAGGATCGATGAAGAATGCGTTTCTCAAGATCAATTTAGCTGGATCATTTCCGCCGGTGAGCAGTTTCTGTGGCTGACTTGTATTCACACGTTTGAGTGATTGAACTGCGAACATGTGCTCATTCAGTCCCCCCGCCTTCTTCTTCATTCCATCGAGCACCGCCATTGCCCTGGGTGAACCATCCAGCGCGAGTGCGTAGATGTAATTGTCAGCATCATTGATGGACTGATCGTTGATCCACTGGTAGTCGCGTTCGCTCAATGGAACAGGAATCGGTCCGCTTCTAACTATTTCCAGCTGCGTGCTATACCATTCTTCGAGCGCCTTCATCCCAATTTGATTTCCCAGGTAACGGATCACAATCTGCGCGCGCAAGCTGATTTTTTGATCGGGATCATGAAGCGCTTTGATCAAATCATCTATGCGAGCATCCCCCTTCTGGAACAGAGTACCTAATACCTGTCCATCATCCTTTATATCTTTGAGAGAGTTCAGCAGCTTGATTGTGTTTCCGTACGTGGTCGCCTGCTGAATGGATAATGCGTTCGCCATCAATAGGAGACCTGTAACCAGAGTTGCAATCATTCGGTAAAACATCAGCGATGAACTCCTCCCACAACAGTATCCTGCCAACGGAGCATTCTGTCTTTTCCGTTAAGCGTATACCTAACCTGAACATAGCCTCGATAGGCATCTTTTAAAACGCCGCTTACGGGTTTGGCATCGTAGGTTGCGCGTTGAGCCAGCCCGAGTTGCGCCCGAATGGGATTGAGGTAATTGTTCTCAACAGGTCCAGGATCATTGGGACCGCTCGGATAATCTTCGATATGTCCGTAGAGGTTATGATCGAATTCATGAAGCAGAACAAGCCCGATTGAGTTCGCCTCTCTTGCCTCTCGATCACCAGACTGATGGTTGAAGTCACTAAAGTCTATTCTGACCCGGTAGGTGTGAATAATCTCCTTGCTTTGACCTATCTGCGTCGTTTGACTTAGCTCGTTATCTGCAAACGCTACCTTACTGCTGCCGTTTGCGTGTTCGAGATTGAACACATCTTTTGTTTCGATGGCATCCGTGAGATTCGCGCGCGCGTCCGCCGAACCAAGAAACTTTCCATTCGCGTCTTTGGCAATACCCGAATCGCGATCTATGACAAGATTGTTTTTCTTGTCGAAGTAAATATTGTTGTATCCAGTCTTATTCCTCCAGTCATCGATGAGTTGTTGCCGTTCATCGGCGGTCAGGCCATCGCCATTCACTACTTCACCCGTAGGATCTATCAGCCGCAGCGGATTGTTTCTTACATACGTATCGGATTGTTTCTTACATACGCATAAAGGTTCCAACTGGCGGGATCAGCAACATGTGTATCGTTCAAAAAGTCATCTGGTGACGTGAAGCGTCCCTGTGCTGAGGAGTAGTATCTGGCAAGGAAGTAATCGAGCCCTGTCTCAATGTCACGTTCTTTTTGGGTGAACGTTTGTCTGACTCCATCGCCGACGCTGTACCCTTGTGATTGTGTTCTGCCACCGGTGCCAAGCGTTCGCCTGCGTTGCCAATTGTCAAAGCGTCACTGATGGATCAACTCCGTGAGTGGATCAACCTTTTGTATTTGTGAGACATAAATTCTCTTCTGTCCTGTTCCCGGTTGCTGCAAACTGAGCAATGCCAAAATCGAAAGAATCCCCCGGCAACTTCTGCTATTAATTTGTATTCTTGGATTGAGGTGAGAGGCCGGGTTTTAACTCACTGCAACTCCGCCCGCGGGAAGGGGCTTAGAGACCACAGTGGGGGTTGTGGTTGCCTCTTCCTCGAAAACTTAATCGGCATCCGTATTCAAGCGCCAGCGTAAACGCCGAGATGGATAGCCGGATGACTGAGAGTTGGAAGTCGATCAATCCTCTTTGCAAGTGGAGCCCATATAACGAACGGCCCACGGGTGGGATCACGCCTCTATCCCAAAAGCGCTCCGGTCGCGTGTCGCTGCACCCGCACATATTCCGGACGCAGATAAACAATGCGGCCACCGACGATGGCAGAAATCGCCGCCCCGTTGAATCGATAACCATCGAAGGGTGTGTTGCGGCTCTTTGATTTCGATCGCGAAACATCGAATGTCCAGACGCATTCAGGATCGAGAATCGTCACGTCCGCGCGCGAGCCGGCGCGGAACGTGCCGCGATCCTGCAACGAAAGAATGCGGGCGGGATTCGTGGAAGAGAGTTCGATCAAACGTTCAAGAGAGATCAGGCCAGTGCTTACCAAACGATCCATTGCAAGAGCTATACTTGTTTCCAAACCAATGATGCCGAACGGCGCTTGATCGTATTCGAGTGCCTTCTCGTCCGCGTGATGCGGAGCATGATCGGAGGCAATCGCATCAATGGTTCCATCGCGCAGGCCTTCAAGAATAGACTCGATGTGATCCTGACTGCGCAACGGCGGACTCATCTTGGTGTTCGTGTCATAGGGAATTAATCTCTCCCTCACGGTCGGGCTACTGCCCCGCTCCCCTGCAACTGCTTCGTCGGTTAGGGTCCAGTGATGCGGAGCAACTTCGCACGTCACCCTCAAACCTTTTCCTTTGGCGCGACGTACGGCTTCGATCGCCCCGCGGGTCGATACGTGGGCCAGGTGCACGCGCGCGCCAGTCAACTCAGCGAGCGCGCAATCACGTTCCGCATCAACTTCTTCAGCCGCTGCCGGCATCCCGCGCAATCCGAGCACGAGCGACCAATGTCCTTCGTGCATCAGCCCGCCACGAGCCAGTGATTTGTCTTCGCAGTGATCGATCACCGGCAGATCGAATCCGCGCGCGTATTCCATCGCGCGGCGCATCATCCCGGCGTTAGGCACCGGACGGCCATCATCCGAAACAGCGACGATGCCGGCGTCTTTCATTTCGCCCATTTCCGCGAGCTCTGAACCGTCGGAGTGTTTGGTGATCGCCCCAATCGGAAAAACGCTCGCGAGGCCCGCGCGCTCGGCTTGTTCGATCACGAAGCGCGTGACCGCGGCACTGTCGTTTATCGGATCTGTGTTGGGCATGGCGCAGATTGTGGTGAATCCGCCGGCCACGGCCGCCGCAGCGCCGCTCGCAATCGTCTCTTTGTATTCGTGGCCCGGCTCGCGCAGATGCACATGCATGTCGATGAAACCTGGCGCGACAATCAATCCGGTCGCATCAAAAACTTCGACGTCATCAGGAATCGCGTCACTATAGCTGGACATGCCGATGATCCGACCGTCCTCGATCAAAACGTTCTTGCCCGTGTTGATGCCCTGTGAAGGATCGATCACGTAACCATTTTGAATTAGTAAGCGCATACTCAGCTTAGTGTTTCCGATCAGTGTTCCTTGCGCCTTTAGGCGCGCAGTATTTATGGCCTTTGAGAATTCAACGCAATCAAAGCAACGAACATGAGGTCCGAAGGACCGCCAGTGAATAGCCACGGTCGTCGGATCGTGGGATTCTGCGATAAGGGCATCCAGCGCCGAACGTGCGGTATTAGTTTCAAAGTTTTATCAACTAATGCCGGCCCTGCGGACCTTGCTTTCAATCGATCCGGTTATCCACGGCTAACGGCCGCGGCTATTGAATGCCGCTGAATGCCGCGCCCTTCGGCGCTCTTCGGAATCCATTGCTCATTCTTCTTCTCGCAACGATCGTTTTCGGCTTCGTTGTTTCTTGACTGTACCGTTCCTCAGCGTTGAATCCGAAACATCCTGGCGTTCAGGTTTTTCGGTTATGCCCGGAGCGCCTGCGAGCAAATACAAGACAGCCATGCGCACCGCCACACCGTTCGTGACTTGGTCGAGAATCAACGAGCGTCCGCCGTCAGCTACTTCGGAAGAAATTTCAATACCGCGATTCATTGGACCCGGGTGCATCACAATCGCGTCCGGCGCGGCCAGGCTGAGATGGTTCAAATGTAAACCATAATGGACAGCATATTCGCGCATCGACGGAAAGAAAGCATCGGTCTGACGCTCACGCTGCATTCGCAAAATCATCACGACGTCGGCATCGACGATGGCGTCTTCGATTCGGCGTTCGAGGCGCACGCCTTGCTCGATTAGACCGGCAAACTCGGCCGGCACCAGAGTTCCGGGGCCGGCAACGCTAACACTCGCGCCCAGCTTTGACAGCAGATAAATATTCGACCGGGCAACGCGCGAGTGCAGAATGTCTCCGATGATTGCGACTCTTAATCCTTCCAATCGGCCCTTGTGCTCGCGAATCGTCAAGGCGTCGAGCAGGGCCTGGGTCGGATGTTCGTGCGCGCCATCGCCGGCATTGACGATTGCTGCGCTGCACGCGCGCGCGAGATGATACGGCGCGCCGGCCGACGAGTGTCGAATGACAATGCAATCCGGAGACATCGCCTGCAGATTGCGCGCAGTGTCGAGTAGCGTCTCGCCCTTCGATACACTTGAAGTTGAAACGCTGATGTTGACCGCATCGGCGGACAAGCGCTTCGCGGCAATCTCAAACGAAGTCCGCGTTCGCGTTGAGGCTTCGAAGAAAAGATTAATTACGGTGCGGCCGCGCAGTGCGGGAACTTTCTTGATCTCGCGTTTGGAAATATCGCGAAACGTCTCAGCCGTATCGAGCAGATGCACGATCTGATCGGCAGACAGCTCGCGAATGCCGAGCAGATGTTTGAGATTGAAGTTCGTGCTCATCTCGAAGCTCGATTGTTTAGAGTCGGCTACTGCCCGACTGAGCGGGCGGTAGCCCGCTCCTAAATGATATTTCTTCTTGCAAATAAAAAAGCGGCCTCGCGGGCCGCTTCAGGCTACAGCTTCTGCTGCCGGTCGCTCAACGATTACGACGCCTTCGTCTTCGTCAAAATCGGTCAGCATTACTTTTATTATTTCGCTCTTTTTGGTCGGCACCAGTTTGCCGATGTAATCAGCCTGAATGGGCAACTCGCGATGCTCGTTGCCTCGATCAATCAAAACCGCTAACTGCACGCGCTTCGGTCTGCCAAAATCAATCAACTGGTCCATCGCCGCGCGCACCGTGCGCCCGGTGTAAAGCACGTCGTCGATCAGGACGATCGTCCGCGCTTCGATGTCGCCGGGTAATTCTGTCCCGCTCACGATTGGCTTGGCTCCCACCGTCGACAGATCATCGCGATACAGAGTGATATCGAGTATGCCGACCGGTGGGCGACGGCCCTCGAGTTCCGCAATCTTTTCGGCGATTCGATTCGCCAAAGGCACGCCACGACGACGAATTCCGACCAGGATCAAATCTTCTATTCCGTGATTTTCTTCGACGATTTCAGAAGCGAGACGGGCGAGCGCGCGGTTGATGCGCGCCGGATCCATGATGCGGGCCTTTTCTGTGAATTCCACCGGCGAAGGATACTAACAAGAGCAGTGACAAGTGACAAGTGAACAGGTAACGAATTGTGTCCCCAATTCAATTCTCGAAAGATTCCAATTGACGGTGAGTTGGTTTCGTATTAACCTCCGCATGCCTCCGACTCGCATTGATCCCGTACTCTCAACGCGTGCTTACTTAATACTATTAATCGAAATGACTGGAGTATTCCCCTATGAAAACCGCCGCCAACCCCCGCAAAACAGCTGGTGATGAGCGAAAAAGCTATCGTCTAACCAAACAATTCGTGAACCGCACCAGCCGACCGTTCGTCATAGTTCTGGCTTTGATCGGCGCAGTAATCGCGACCGGACTAACGATCGGCAATCGGCACCCAAAGCCGAGCGGGCTTGCGTCCTTTGATCAGCAGCACCAAAGCGGGGCCAGGAGCGGTGAGTTGCGGCAAATATCTCAGCCAAGGACCGCAGCAGCAGATCCGGCGGCTGCGAAGCTAACGGATGCAGGCAATTCAGCCGGCATCGAGAATAAGTTTGCCGCATCGGGCATCGTGCCTACTGCGAAGCCAACGACGCCAGTTGCGCGCGCGCAGTCGGCGATGGCGGTCGAAAGGAAACAGTCCGCGTGGCTGTTTGCAGAGCCACTAAATTCCAGCAAGAGCGCAATGCCGCGTGCGAGCAGGAGTGTCCCTCGAAGCGAAAGAGAAAACGCCGCAGTCGAAGCAGAGGTTTTCGTTGATCCGTCTGCGACTGCCGTGCGGTCATCAATGGCGCCGACGTCGTTGTCGATGCCCGGGGAAAGATCGAACAATAGCGACGCAGCTAAACAACAACCGTCGCAGGCGGGGAGTCTTCAAGGAGATATGCAGGCCGAGAATCGTTCCCAGGAAGACAAAGAGCGACGCAAGCCAAGAGAAGAACGTCTGACCAGGGCGCACCCGTTCGACGGCGATCTGCGCAATCTCCCGCGCACTAGACCGGTACAGCGCGAGCGCGCCGAACTCAACGAGCCGGCGCTGAATCCGGTGTTCGCTCCGGGTACACCCCCGACGGCTCCGTCTGCGCCTGAGATAGGCGGGCCGAGCGCGCCTGCGCCGGCGCCGCTCAACGTCTTTGAGGGCCTTGATCGCTTCAACTGGGGCGCGGGTAGTCCGCCCGATACGAATGGCGATGCCGGTCCCAACGACTACATCCAGACCGTGAACACTTCGATCGGCATTTTCCGTAAGACCGATGGATTTCAGGAGGCCGCATTTTCCTTCAACACTTTCATGAGCCAGGGCAACTTCGGGAATCTATGTGACACGAACAACTTCGGTGATCCGGTCGTCGTTTACGACACGTTCGAGGACCGTTGGATTATCACCGATTTCGCATTCCTGACTGATATTAGCGGCAACGTCCTCGCGCCGTCCTACCAGTGCATCGCCGCTTCGAAGACCGGCAATCCGGTTACCGGCGGTTGGAACTTCTACTCGATTCAGATCGCCGACAACCTGAACGATTATCCTAAGTTCGGCATCTGGCCGGACGGCTTGTATATGTCGGCGAACATGTTCTCGTTTGGCGCCGGCTCGACGTTTAGGACTGCGCGCGCCTGGGCCTTCAACAAAGCGCAGATGTATGCCGGAAGTCCGACCGTGAAGGTGGTATCCTTCGACATCCCGGGCGGCGATTTCGCGGTCATGCCGAGCAACGCGCGCTTGCAGACCGGCACGCCTCCTGCCGGCCGGCCCAATCTGTTCATCTCCAGCTGGCAGTTTCTCAACGCGCTGACCGTCTACAAGTTCCACGTCGACTGGAACAGCATTTCGCTGTCGACCTTTACCGGGCCGGACACTCCCCTCGCCGCAACCAGTTGGCCTAGCGCAAACGTCGGCAATGCGGCGCAGCCGGGCACGGCAACGCTCCTCGACGTGCTGCAAATCCGGGCGATGGTGCAGAACCAGTACACGAACTTCGGCGGCACCGAATCGTTGTGGGTGCCGCACACAGTCCGACGCGCGAACACATCGGGGTTGGCGGCGCCACGCTGGTATCAGGTGAACGTAACCGGCGGCACCGTCGCCGCCTCGCTGCCGCAGGCGACGACATGGGACCCGGACGGCGCGAACGTAATCAACCGCTTTATGCCCAGCCTGGCGCTCGACCGCGCCGGCAACATGGCCATGGGCTACAGCACATCGAATGGGACGGTCTTTCCCTCGATAATGTATGCCGGCCGGCTGGCCGCCGATCCGGTAAACACATTCAGCCAAACTGAGCAAACCTTTTTCACCGGCACGGCTTCGCAAACGGGGACCACGCGCTGGGGCGATTACAGCGCCATGACGCTTGATCCAAATGGCTGCACATTCTGGTACACGACTGAGTACGCGAATCCTGCGGATCAAACTTTCAATCATCGCTGGCTGAC